>Ga0247818_10000169_pt1 | contig 38232 bp, 29 predicted proteins | sample 13C_Glucose_Day1_FD_192424 | JGI IMG/M metagenome (GOLD analysis project Ga0247818, IMG submission 192424) | Soil microbial communities from agricultural site in Penn Yan, New York, United States - 13C_Glucose_Day1 | ecosystem: Environmental > Terrestrial > Soil > Agricultural land | place...
GCTTTTCCAGGCCAAGGTAGTGTTGGTGCTCACGCAGCAGGTTCCCGGCAGGGTCATGGAACCATTGCAGTCGGCTGTCAGCATTGCTCGCCATGACCAGGTTTCCATTGCCGTCATAGGCGAAGGTTTCGCTTTGCTGTTGATTGCCCAGACTGGCGCGGCGCTCCGTTATGCGACCCATCGGATCGTAGCTCAGAGCAATGCTGCGCTCTGCGGTACGGGTGCCCACCAGCCGACCTGAGACGGAGTCGTACTGATAGCGTGTCGTTCGACCGTCGAAGCCGGTCTCCATCAGGAGACGCCCCACCGGGTCGTAGTGGAACTGCGCACTGCTTTCGTTTTCGTTTTCCAGATTCGTCAGTCTTCCGAGCCGATCCCAGCGATAACGCAAGGTCTGTTCGGCGGCATCGACTCGTTCGGAAATCAATCCGGCGGCGGTGTAACTCCAGGTGGTGCAACGGTCCAGTCCATCGGTGTAAGCCAGCAACCGCCCTTCGGCATCGCGCTGAAAGCGCTCCTCGGTCTTGTCCGGGTGCTTGATCAATACCAGGTGCCCAGCCTTGTATTGATATTCAGTGCTGTTCCCGAGCGCATCGGTGAAGCAAACCATCTGGCCCAGTTCGTTGTATTCCCAGGCGCTGGTCTTGCCCGAGCAATCGACATACTCCACCAACTGTCCGGCATCGTTGTAGGCCAGCGTTTTCTCGTTGCCGTTGGCGTCCTTGATCGCGGTCGGCCGGCCAGTCTTGTCGTAGGCGTATTCCGTCTTGTTACCCAACGGATCGACAGTTTCGACAAGATTCCCCTGATCATCGTAGGCACGCAGCCATTGGCCGCCCTCCGCGTCACTTATCTTGATCAGCAAGTCCTGATCGTTATAAGCAAAATGCACGACCGTGTGATCGGCCTGGATGTGTTCGAGACGGTTGCCGCGCTCATCGTAGCGATACTGATCCGTGCTGCCATCGGCATGTACATGACGAATCACGTTCTTGGCTTCATCTCGGAACAACCATTCCGAACGCTCATCCGGGTATCGAATGCGGTACGTGTAACCAAGAATGTCGTAGTAATGCCAAGTCTCGCCGCCATGCGCGTCGGTGACATAAGTCAGGCGAATGTTTTCGTCCCACTCCAGACGTGTATCGAAGCTGCCATCGTCTGCCCATTCACGAATGGCTCTGGCATCGGCACCTGTACCCTGCCACTGCAGATTCATTCCACGGTGGGTACGGTCGGTGTAGCGGGTAATCAAGTGATGCTGGTACTCATACGTCCATGCCGCACCATTCTCATCCTGCGCCTGAATCAGATCGCCAAAATCGTCGTAGCGATAAGCGCAGAGTTGGCGCAGCGGCGCGCCATCGCAAATTTCCCAAAGGCCTGTGAGGCGCCCGTGATGATCGATCAAGGTGCCGAGGTGCAAATGGACTTTGCTGATGTCGTTTTCCTGATAGGTCATCAGATCTGAGAGCACCGCTCGCTCGCCGTGACGATGCTCGTAATGCAGCATGATCCCGGCGCCATTGCGCAACACGATGCCGGTCAACACATAGGTTTGACCACGCCGGACATAGGTTTCCTTGCGTTCGAAGCCACGGCACAGCAACAACTGATCTTCGCTGGCCCGAATCAGGGTGGTGTTTTCGATGGCGTCGTAATGGGACAAGCCAGCCTTGGGCAGAGGATACGAATGGCTGCGACCGTCGGCATCGTGGAACGTCAGGCCATCGTCAACGCAATCAAAACGCGTGGTGAACTCACTGATCCAGCGCGCGCCAATTTCGCCCTGATCATAAGCCCCGAGGCGTGAGTGGTAGGTTCGCGTCCACTCGACCGGAAACGGTCCAGGCAAACTGAAATCGGTATGACTGAGGGTTTCCGAACCCAGTGCAAAATTGATGCTGTTACAGGTACTGCTGCAGGTGCCGTTTTTCTTCGGGTCCGGTGCGTGAGTTGCCTGAACCTGTTGATTGGTGGATTCCAGGCGCCCCTTTCCCGCCAGATGTTGAGACTTCGAGGTCGTTCCCGGTTTGACGCTTGCGCCTTGCCCATGGGAGCGCCGCTTGCGCCAGGTCACGACAGCGCCCGCCAACATCTGCAGCAACCAACCGATGGAGTGCTGCACGCCCGGATCACCGAGCTTTTTCATCTGCGTTTTAAGTTCCACACCCAAGGTACGCAGCATGCCGGTGTTGCTGAGCACCAGTGCCTTGGCGTCTTGCGGCAGCAAATGCTTCGCCGCACTGTTGGCGACACCTTTCCCCGCCGCCTTGTAGGCACTGTATGTGGCCCCAAGAAAGTTACCGATTGATGCTTTGGGGTCATGCCAGAACTGGTCGCCCGCGGCACTCATTTTGGCACCCGCCGCCTTGAGGTCACCCTTGGCGTCGAGTTTGCCGTTAACCACGGTTTCCAGGCCCTTGGCGATCTCGTTCACCGCCTTCTGACCCAGCTCTCCCGCATCATCGAGGATGCTTGCCAGCTTGGGCTTGGCTTGCTCCACAAAGTCATCGATCGTACCAACGATGGTGGCATTCAAATGCCCGATCAACACCTCGATCAATGAGTCGCCCAACAACATCTTCGCGCTGTTGCGCAGTTCCTGACGCACCAGTGATAACGTCGGACGCAAGGTCATCCGCGCCGACGCCATGGTCGGTGGTGCCGGCAGCACACCGATCAGGTTGATACCCAGGCTGACCCAATCCAGCAAATGACGCTGCTTGCTCTTCGCCAGGGTGACAATGTCTCCGAGGGCGTCAACCAGAGCCATGATATTGCCCACTACCGGGAGCGCGCCGGCAACGTTCTTGACCCGTTCAAGCGTGACCACGCCACCGCTGATCGACTGCAGCCACGCATCGAACCTGGCAGCCCCACGCCCGATGTCCTTGATATCGATAGTGTTGAGCGGCACGATCGCGACTTGCGGCTCGCGTTTTTTCACAACAGGTGTTGGTGCAGTCATGACAACTTCTCACCGGGCAGCAGAGTGGAAACGAAACTCAAGTCCGGGGTTTTCAAGGAAGGCTTCGGTAGCGTCGGCGCCGGCAGCCCCGGCAACTTGCCGCTCTTGCTCGCCGCCCCCAGAATCCCCGAAGCACTTGGCAGCGCCGCACTCGCCAGTTTCGGCAACCCGGCCGCCCCACCCTGCACCGCCCCTTTCACCTGCTGCGCCGTTTGCATTGCGCCTTGCGCAGTCTGCATCGCATTCATCCCTGTTTGCGCCATGTCCTTGCCCTTCTCCAGCATGTCCCAGTTCTTGTTCGGCAGCGCCTGTGCAACCATCGCCTGCACCTGGCTCGGCACCTCTTCAGTGCCTGGCGGGTTCAGCGGCCACTCCGCTTTGCCGATGTAGCTGCCGTCGCTCCAGGTGTCCGCCGGGTCCTTCCCGAACAGCACGCGCGCCGGCCCCGGTGCGGCGCCAGACACACTGGCGAAGCCCTTGGCGTCGAGCTTGCCCTTGATGCTTTTGCCCAGCGCATCGATGACTTCGTAGTCGCCTTCCTTGACGCCCTGACGCCCGGCGTACTGGTTGAACAGCTCCAGATTGCCCTTGCCCGGTTTCGGCGGCTCCGGGAACACCCCGGCCAGACTTTTCGCCCCGGTGTAGGCGAAGTTCGCCGCGTGCGCGGTGTACGGGCCCGTGGTGGCGTGGGTGATGCCGCCGGCGTTGTAAGTGGTCGCGCTGCCACCCCCCTGAATCACCAGTTCGGTTTTCGCGGTGATGGTGATGCGGTCGGCGTTGGCGGTGATGTTGAGTTTGGCCAGCAGGTTGATGCTGTCCTTCAGCGCCTTGACGTCGATGTCGCCGGACGCCGCCACCAGGCGCCAGCCCATGCTCTGCACGAACAGGCGCATGCCACGGCTGGCACTCGCCAGCAGACGTTTGCCGATGGAAAAACTGGTGTGCCCGGTGCTGCTCAGCGCCAGGTGTTCACCGGTGGCGATATGGCTGGAGCGCGGCGTGGTCAGGGCGATACCGGCGGGACTCGCGAGCACCAGATGCGGCTCGGTGAATTCAGGGAATTCATTGGCGGTCATGTTCGCCGGGCCACTGCCGAGCACGCCTTGATGCTGCGCGTGCAAGGCCTTGGCCACGTCGTCCTGATCACCCGCCTCCTGCGCTTGAAACTCTTTGGCCTGCACCGCAAAACCGTCTTGCTGATCGCTGGCCGTCGCGAGGCGTTCAGCGGTCTCCGGTAAATCCTTGTGGTGCTTGGATTCATTCGGGCGCGGCTCGGTGGTGATCAGCAGACCGGCCCCGGCACGCACTGCGCCGTGGCGGTCGGTGCGCAATTCGAACCCTTCGCCACGCGGCTGACCGCCGCTCGGGCGTGGATGGGTCAGGTAGCCGAGGTTGATCGCACTCGCGCCGTGGTCACTGCGCAGCGCAATGCTGATCTCGCTGGTGGTGTCGTCGATACGCAGTTCATTGGCGCGGCTGCCCTTGTATTCCTTGCTCTTGACCGTGGCCAGGGTTTTGAAGTCCGGCAGTTTGTACGGTGGCAGATTCGCGCCGTGGTACAGGCAACCGGTGATCAGCGGCTGATCGGGATCGCCTTCAAGGAAGGTGATCAACACCTCCATGCCGACCCGCGGGATGTTGATCGAGCCAAAGGTTTCCGCTGCCCAGCTCGACGCGACACGCATCCAGCAACTGGTCATGTCGTCGTGCTTGCCTTCGCGATCCCAGAAGAACTGCACCTTCACCCGGCCGTACTGGTCGCAATAGATCTCTTCGCCCTCAGGGCCGCAGACCACGGCGCTCTGGGTGCCGAGCACTTTCGGTTTCGGGTGATCGAGCGGCGGACGGTAAGGCACGTCCCACGGGATGGCGCTGAAGCGGTTGCGGTAGCCCTGGTGGAAATCGTCCTTGAGGTCGGTGGTGTCGCTGGTCACCGACTCTTCGAGCACCTGCGGCTGCTTGCCTTCGTGGAAGATCTCGGTCAGCAGCCACAGATCGTTCCAGGTCGGGTTGGCGTGTTCGGTGAGGGCGAGAAAATGCCCGCTGACCAGAATCGGCTGATCGCTGTTGCCCTCGGCCAGACGATAGTCGCTGCGATGGCGTTCCAGTGCGCGATTGGCCAGGTGTTTACCGCGCTCGCGATCGACGAAACGACCCGGGTAATCGTAATCTTCCAGGTCCGGCTGAGCGCTGCTCTTGGCATCGCTTTCGAGTTCGATCTTCGGTTTGACGAAGTCGTAATCACGGCGTGTGGTGCGACTGGTGCGGGTCGCCAGACGCAGCCCGAAACGCTTGACCACCGGTTGGTCGGCGACCAGTCCGGAGTCCTGCTGATAAGCCACTGGCGCGAGTTTCGGGAACACCGTCTGGTCATCGCCGAACATCAGTTTGTGGCCGCTGGCCGTGTGCTGGAAGTGGTAGTGAATCCCCTCCTCCTCGCACAGGCGCTGGACGAAATGCAGATCGCTTTCGTCGTACTGCACGCAGTAAATGCGCTCGGGATAAATCGCGCTGAGCTGGAAGTGGTAATCGCTGGCGAGGATGCCGTGTTCTTCCAGGACCTTGCTGATGATCTGCTGCACAGTCATCTGCTGGAAAATGCGCTGATTGACTCGATGCGCGAGGTAGGCCAGCTGCGGGCGCAGGGAAATTTTGTAGCGGGTCAGGCGTTTGCCGGCCTCGCCCTGGGCGATGCTGTAGATCAGCCCGTGAATCCCCGTGCCGCTGGGCGACAGCTGCAGGAACGCGAGTTTGTGCAGCAGGCTTTCGAGGTTGATCGAGGCTTTCTCACTGACCAGTTCCAGCTCGAACTCGAAGGGGGTGTTGAGCGCCTCTTTCCCGGTGAACGACAGCACCTGGAAATCGCTGTCCGCGCCATCGATGGTCAGATTGAAATGAGGTTGATTGGCCGGTGAGAACATCCCTTGTTCCTCGCGCAATGCTGCGACGGGCGCCGTTTCCATGAAGCGTGGCGCACGCAATAAATTCTGTAGGTCAAAGCCGCCCCGGCCAACCGCACTGGCCGGGGCAGTACAACCATCAGTCGCGATTAAACGACTGGAGCACGCCAGTCATCGGAACCCGAAGTACCGGAGACTTCGTGGGTCCAGGTGATTTTGCGGTAGGTGAACTGCACTTCTTCCAAGTGGGTGAAGTGGGCGTTCGACGGGTCCTGGCAGTTGTGCATCTTGTTGTTGATGGCGACGATGATCGCGTCTTCCAGTTTGGTGGTGTAGTAGTGCTCCTGGGTACCTTGAGCCGAAGTGCGGTACCACTGGATAACGATTTCGCTCATGCGCTCGCCGGAAGTCAGTGCCGCTTGCAGCAGAGGCGAAGCCTTGTCGTAGACCTTGGTGATGACCACTGGCTTGTGCACGCGCTGACCGGTTGGCTGACCGGATTGCGGATCACGCGGGATGATCACGTCGTGGGTGAAAGCCTGAACCATGACCTGGTCTTCGTGGCCTTCCTGGAAGGTGTTGCCCACGGAGTCGGCGGTGAACGCGCCGGCAGTGATCAGACCTTGTTTTTCGCCAGTGACGGACATGTACGCTGGTGTTGCCATGGGGATGCTCTCCTTGCTCGAAAATACACAACCGACAGGCACCATTGCCTGTCCGGGTGCCTGCTCAGAGATCAAATTCCGTGCCAGTCATCGTCTAGCTATTACGGATCAAGGGCTTGCCAGCAATACCTTCGCGTTCTGGCGTTTTAAACTTCGACAAACAGAAAAAAGTGCGCAAGAAGTTGCGCAGTACTGTGCAACTTCTTGCGCACTTGGCTGAAAACCATGATCTAGAGAGGTTTGAAGGGGGTTTTCGGCTGAAATCCGCGAAACAACTGCGCAACTTTTTGCGCAGTAGTGATGTTCAGATTTTCGGCGCTGACGCCACCACCTTCTGCCCCTGTAAATGCCACATACGCAGCCGCGAGCAACCCCGATTGATCCCGCAGAACACCACCGCAAGCCCCGGCGCCAGAATATCTTCAAGCCCTTCACCCGCCATGCGCCCGCCCCTCGCTCGCAAACATTTGCAACACCACCCACGGCAAACCCTAGAATGGCCATCCCAGCCACAGAGCCAACAACAACGATGGACGTTATTCAGACCCTGCGCTGCTTCGTCGCCGTCGCTCAGAGCGGCAGCTTCACCGCTGCGGCCGATGTGCTCGATACCACCACGACCAACGTCTCCAAAGCCGTCTCCAGCCTCGAAACGCGGTTGCACACGCGCCTGATCAACCGCACCACCCGCCGCCTCGCCCTGACCGAAGCCGGCGTGCGTTATTTGCAGCGTGCCGAAAAAATCCTCGATGACCTGCGCGAAGCCGATGACGAAGCCGGCACCGCCCAGATCTTGCCGGTTGGGCGCCTGAAGATCCACGCCATGGCCGCCATCGGCAACCACTACGTGATCAATGCGATCGCCCGCTACCGCGAGATTCACCCTACGGTGATGTTCGACCTGACCCTGAGCAATCGCCTGCCCGACCTGCTCGAAGAAAGCTACGACATGTCGATCGTCCTCGCCCGCGACCTGCCCGATTCCGGCTTCGTCGCGCAACGCCTCGGTACCACTTACAGCATTCTCTGCGCGTCACCGTCGTACCTGGCCAAACACGGCCCCCCCGCCTCACCCGCCGACCTCGCCGCGCACGACTGCCTGCGCATCGTCAACACGGTGATGCCCGCAGAAAACTGGGTGTTCGAAGGCCCACAAGGCATGGAAACGCAGAATATCCCCGACTCCCCTTTCCACATCAACACCGCCGACGGCATGGCCACGGCGATCAGAAATGGTATGGGCATCGGCATTCAGCCGCTGGCATCAGCCGTCGAAGGATTGGTCGGAGGAACGCTGGTGCGGGTACTGCCGCAGTACCGCCTGGAGGAATACAACCTGTTCGCGATCTACCCGTCGCGCAAATTCGTCGACGCCAAAATCAAGACCTGGGTGGAGTTCCTGAAAACCGCCATCCCGCAACTGCTGGCATCCGATGAAGACATGGCCGCGGCCAAAGAACTCGTCAACGCTTAGGTGCCGCAGACCTGGAGTGTCGACCCTCCAGCGCCTGCACCGACATCAACCGTTGGAACAACCGCTGCCCATCACCTGGTATTGCACGACATGCCGCGCACCGTTCGAGTCTTCATAAGTCATCTGCACCGGCACCGCGCCGCACTGATTGGCCGCTTCGGAGATCGACACCACGTGGGCGATGTCTGCTTGAGCGGCGGCGTTGTAGGCCTCGACTTGCGCGGTTTCGTCCGCCGCAAAGGCTTGCGCGCCGATACCGCCAAGGGCCAGAAGAAGAGCGATTCTTGCAAGTTTCATGATGTTCACCGTCTCATGGGGAACCGTGTCTGTTCACGGAGTGGAGACGATGTTAGGGGTTGAAGCGCACGGCAAAAACCGGTCGGTTGGACAAACACTGTGTCCAGAATGGTGATGAATAAATCCAGACACCCTGGGTGCCCTTTTCGCAAGCAGGCTCACTCCTGCAGGTTTGGTGCCCGGCACAATATTCTTGAGCACTGCAAAACCCACTGTAGGAGTGAGCCTGCTCGCGATGGCGTCAGCCCAGCCAACAAAGCACCCGAGACGGCCGCCAATTGCCTCCCCGGCTACGATCGCTGAAGGGTTGCAACGCTCTTGCACGACGCCAGCGTAAATAACACTCGCGCACCCAACGGCAAATTGGCCTCTGCCCACAAGCGTCCGCCATGGGCTTCGATGATAGTGCGGCAAATCGACAGCCCCATGCCCAGCCCGGTCGATTTGGTGGTGTAGAACGCGGTGAAAACTTCCTCTGCACGCTCGCAAGCGAATCCCGGCCCGGAGTCGCTGACCATGATCCGAACGTTATCTGCGACGGATTCGCTGGTGATCAGCAGTCTGCGCTCGCCCGCCTCCATTACCTCCATTGCTTCCAGGGCATTTATGATCAGGTTGAGCAGGACCTGCTGCAATTCGACCCGGTCGGCCAATACCGCAGGCAAGTCGCTGGCCAATTGCGTGCTGATCACAGCCCCGCATCGTGCCGCCTCACCGCGCGTGAACCCGACCATTTCGCCCACTACCGCGTTGAGGTTCAGCGCCTGGCGTTGCGGTGGCGTCTTGCGGATCAGTGCGCGGATGCGTCCGAGCACCTCGGCCGCGCGATTGCCATCGTTGATGATGCGCCTGAGGCCCTGCTCAACCTCGTCGATGTTCGCCGGTTGCGCGCCGAGCCAGCGCAACGCGGCGTTGGCATTGGTCACGGTGGCGGCGAGCGGCTGGTTGACTTCATGGGCAATGGACGCCGCCAACTGGCCCATGGTCGCCACGCGATTGGCGTGGGACAGTTCCGCTTGTACCTGGCGATATAGGCGTTCGCTCTCGCGCACTTGTTCTTCAGCCTGCTTGCGTTCGCTCAGGTCGAGGACGAATGCCACGCCCTGCTGCTGACTGGCTTCGAACGCGGCCAGACCGACGATCACCGGCAGGCGGCTGCCATCCTTGCGGATGTATTCCTTTTCGAACGGCTGAGCGCGCCCGGTGCGGATCGCGGTCGCCAGAGCATCTTCACTTTCCGCGCGCAATGGCGGCGGGGTCATGTCTCGCCAATGCACCCTGCGCGAGAGTAAATCTTCGCGTTCGTAACCGACCATGCGCAGAAATGCGTCGTTGGCTTCAATAATCTCCCCTTCAATATTCCAGACGATGATGCCGATGATGTTGGCGTCGACCAGCCGCCGAATCTTCGCCTCACGTTCGGCGACGTCGCGATACAGTCGCGCGTTGTCCAGCGAGATCGCAGCCTGTGAAGCCACCAGTCGCAGCACGGCAAAACGCGCCGGGCTGAACACACCGCCAGACAGGTTGTTTTCCAGGTACAGCGCCCCGACGATCCGGCCCTGATTCATCAATGGCAGGCACAGGATCGAACGGGCGCCACGCTGGTGAACGTACAGGTCAGCGGCGAAGGCCGGATCGGCAACGGCATCGTCCAGGCACAGGCTTTCGCCCGTGCGCAGGGTCCGGTAGAGCACCGATTCGGCCAACGCCGTCGTGGTCACCGGCTCATTGCACAACTGCGTGCTATCGGCACCTACGCTGGTTCGCGCAGCAATATAGGGCGTGTCCTCCTCAGTCAAAATCAGCAGACCGTGCTCGGCGCCAGCCTGTTCGATGGCGGTGCGCATGACCATTTCGATCAATCGATCCAGGACAATTTCGCCTGAAACGGCCTGGGACACCTTGAGCACCGTGGCCAGATCCAGATGCTCGACCGGGGTGATGATGGTCGCCGTCGGGTTGGGCGACGCCTCTTCATGGCGCAAATAGCGGTGGCATCGTTCCAGTTGTCGCACCTTGCCCTCGGCGCCCCAACGTCGATAACCGTAGCGCGCGTCCTGCATGTAAAGGCGGGCGATCTTGTCCAGACCACGGGCGCTGTAGAAGCGCGCGGCGAGTTCGTTGGCCAAGGCTTCGACATGCACAAAACCGTGGTCCTCGGCCAGTTGAATCGCCTGTTCGTACAACGCCTGCGCTTCGATCAACTGCCCCGCAACCCGGGCGATTTCAGCAGCGACCAGCGCCGTCTGACTGGCAAAAGTCTGCGCACATTGTTGCGCCCAGACTTGCAGATGATCGAGATGTTCATTCAGGCGCTGCAGGTCAGGCTCTGATTCGGCGACAGCAGCCAAGGTCAAGGCGGCGTAAAAGTGATATTCGGCCTCTTCGAAAAACGAGGAGATCACCCACAACAAAGCCTTTGCCTGCGCTGCGCAGGCGATGGCCGCCGGGTAATCCCCGGCCAAATAGCGTGCCTGCAGCTTACGCACCCAATATTTGGCGCGAGCAAGCGCCAGATCCGGGGCGGCAAGGTTCGTCTCGAAACTTGCCTCGTCAAAGTGCTCATCGTTGAAACAGCCAAACTGCGGCGTCTGCCCGCGCAGCATGCGAATCAGAGCGCGTTGGCAACTGATGAAACTCACCACCAGACCGAAGCGAATCTTCTGCGCATAGGCCAGCCCCGCCTCGGCCTGAACTTGCACTCGCGCCAGCGGCTCGCCAATAAACAACAAATCGGAAATCAGGCTATTGCCGGCATAGGCTGCATAAGGCAAATCGCCGATGCGGTTGCCGGCGCTGAGTGCACGACGCAGCAATTCGCGGCACTCACGCACCGGTCGCATCCAGCGCACCACAAAAATCGAGAAGCACAGGTAGGTACGCGCTTCGTATCGCGTCAGTCCGCGGCGGTCGACCAGATCGCAGCCCAAACGGCCAAAGCGGTAACCGGCGGCATAGTCGCCGAAGCGCGGGCCGGCGACACGCATGACGTTGGCGTAGAGCATGCAGGAGGCATCGCAATTGCCGTGTTGCAGGCTCAGACTGACGGCTTTGCAGATGGTCAGGCAGGCGAGGTTGGCATCCGACTGCAACGCCGGTGCGAAGAGTTTGCTCAACGCATCCAGCGTGACCAGCAAGGCCGGGTCTTCCATCAGTGGCAGGTCGATCAACTGCTCAATGCTGCGCTCACCCAGTTGCGTCCAGATCTGCTGGTATTCAAAACGCACTTGCTGATCGTCCGGATGCGCCGTCCAGTCGATGCCGACCTGACGCAAATACGCCAGGCACACGTTCACTGCGCGATCGCTGCGATCGAGCAGCAAGTAGACATCCATCTGCAAACAGGTGACTGCCGCCCGCTCCACGGTGCTTGTGGCGCGCTCGGCCAGCGCGGCCAGACGCGCCTCGGCAAGCGCCAGTTGCCCGGTGAGGAACTCGCACTCGGCGCGGTTCAGCGCCAGGGCAAAACCCAGTTCATGGCGACTGTCACCGTCCTGCTCGCCAAGCATCGCCGCTCCCGCGCCCAGGTAAGTCAGCGCTGACGTGTAAGCGGTCGACGCCTTGGCGCGCTGGCCGGCGAGCAAATTGAATTCGGCCAGTTGTTCGCGTTCGGCACGGGCACTGATCAGGCTGGCGCCGCGATTGAGCTGGCCAACGATTTCGAAGATTGCGTCTTCGCGCCCTTCGCGCTGCGTTTGCAGAGCGAGCAACCGGCCGATGCGCAGATGCCGTTGCGCGCGTTCGGCGTCGGCGATCAGCGAGTACGCGGCCTCGTGAATACGGTCGTGGGCGAATGCACAGGTGCCTTCGTGAAACTCGACCAGTTCCTGACGCACCGCCGGCCACAGCACCGCGCGTACGCGCACCGGCGACAGGTCGAGCACCGCAGCCAGCGTGTCGATCCGCGCCACGTTGCCCAGGCAGGCCAGTTGTTGCAGCGCCTGGCGAGTGTCCAGCGGCAGGCGCGCCAGTTTGCCGAGCATCAGATCGACCACGTTATCGGTGTAGCCCTTGGCGTTGATCAGTGCCAGATCCCAGCGCCAGCGGCTGAACTGATGGTCGTAAACCAGCAACTGCTCCTCGAACAGCGCGTGCAGAAACTGGATGACGAAAAAGGGATTGCCGTAGGTCTTGTCCAGCACCAGCCGCGCCAATGCAACGATACTTGCCGGAGGACAGCGCAGGGATTCGGCTATCAGTTGCTCGATGTGTACGCCGGCGAGCGCCGCCAGTCGGATCTCATCGATGTGCACGCCGGCAGTGCGCATGGCCTGGAGCTTGCCGTTGAGCGGGTGATCGGCATCGACCTCGTTATCGCGGTAAGCCCCCACCAGCAACAAGTGCCCAAGGTCCGAGCGGGTCAGCAGGTCTTCCAGCAGATCGAGTGTTGCCGCATCCAGCCATTGCAGGTCATCAAGGAACAACGCCAGCGGGTGCTCGGGCCGGGCGAACACGCCGATGAAACGTTGCAACACCCCCATGAAACGCTGCTGCGCTTGCTGCGGCTCAAGTTCTGGCACCGGTGGCGGCTCGCCAATGATCAGTTTGAGTTCCGGGATCAGCTCGGTCATCAACCGAGCGTTCGGCGACAGTGCCTGCAACAACGCCGCGCGCCAGTCAGCCAGCACCTCACGCCGCTTGCCCAGCAGCGTGCGCACCAGTCCCTGAAAAGCCTGAACCAGCGTCGCATAGGGGATGTCGCGCTGGTACTGATCGAACTTGCCGGCAGCGAACAACCCCCGCGACGGCACCAACACTTTGTGCAATTCACTGACCACCGAGGACTTGCCGATGCCGGAATAACCCGACACCAGCACCAGCCTCGGCGAAGAGGTCTTTACTACCTGGGCGAAGGCGTCGATCAGCGTTTGCACTTCACGCTCACGCCCGTAGAGCTTCTCCGGGATCAGCAAGCGATCGATTGCGCCCTGCTCGTTCAGCGTGAACACCTGGATCTGCCGCGTCCGCCGCCACTCGTCCAGACAACGGCGCAGATCATGTTCGACGCCGGCGGCCGTTTGATAGCGCGCTTCGGCCGTCTTGGCGAGCAGCTTCATGACCACACGCGAGAGCATCACCGGTATCGTGGCGACCCGTTCACACGCCGGCATCGGCAGCCGTGCGATGTGGCAATGCACCCACTCCATCGGGTCATTGGCACTGAACGGCAACGAGCCGGTGAGCATCTGATACAACGTTACGCCGAACGCATACAAATCGCTGCGTGAGTCGATCGAGCGATTCATTCGCCCGGTCTGTTCGGGCGCCATGTAGGCCAGTGTGCCGGCAATGGTTTCCGGCGGTGCAGGCGCCTGACGTTCGCGCGGCAGACGCGAGGCCAGGCCGAAGCCAGTCAACCGCGCCTGACCGTCGTGGCAATTGACCAGAATATGCTGCGGCTTGAGATCCTTGTGCACCAGCCCGCACTGATGCACGTGGCCAAGCGCGACGGCAATGTTGATCGCGTGCAACAGGCAGGTTTGCGTCTCAAGCGGTGTGACCAGCAAGCGCGACAGCGGCTCGCCGCCGGGGTCGTCGAACATCAGACGCGTGGCCCCGCCGGCATGCACAAGGGCTTGCGGCTGCAACGCCCATTGGCTGCCGAGCTCGCCCTTGAGACTGTATTCGTGGGCCAGTCGGTCGAGAGTGGCAGGCAACGGCTGGTCAAGGGTCGGGCGCACCACCAGCACGCTCGGGCTGCCCTCGCCCTGTCCTGCCTCGCGATAGAACACGCGCTCGACATCGTCCCACAAAATCTGCTTTTTGCTGGCCATCCGGGTCGACACCGTCAAAGGTTTTTTTGCCACGCGGTGGATGCCCCGCGCGTATTCAGCTCAACTGGAGCGCTGCGCCGGCTCGATGCCCAACGCCTCGGCGATACGCACCAGATCGGCCACCGATCGTGCAGCAAGTTTCCTCATGACCTGGCCGCGATGGACTTTGACCGTCACTTCGCTGAGGTTGAGTTGCGCGGCAATCTGCTTGTTCATCAGCCCACTGATAACGAAACCGAGCACCTCGCGCTCACGCCCGGTCAGTGTCTCGTAGGCCAGGCGCAGGGCCACGCCGGATTGCTCGGCGATCAATCGCGCGCTGTCACGGGCCAGCGCGCTGGCTACGGCGTCGAGCATGTCCTGATCACGAAAAGGCTTGGCCAGAAAGTCCACCGCCCCGGCTTTCATCGCCTTGACCGTCATGGCGATGTCGCCGTGGCCCGTCATGAACACGACGGGAATGCGCAGACCGTTTTTCTCCATCTGTTCCTGAACGAGCAGGCCGCTTTCGCCGCGCAAACGCACATCGAGCACCAGGCAACCGGGCGCGTCACGTCTGGCCGAAGTGAGGAAGTCCCGGGAGGTTTCGAACGTCTGCACCTGCAGCCCGATCGAGCGCAGCAAACCGTCGAGGGCCTGACGCATGGACGCGTCGTCGTCGACCACATAAACCACCGGTTCCCCCAACGCGGGCGGTGTTGCGCTGGGGCTGGAATGCGACCACAGGGTCATCGTGAGTCCTCGGCGAGATCGCAACGCGTGCGATGTGCAGGTGAATAAATCTAGTCCATGATGGCGAACGCAGCCAGAGGTCAGCCAAGCGGTCGCGCAACAGGCTAGCAGTCGGAACGCATTGCCGACAGGCCAGAAACCCCTGAAAATCGGCCACGCCGCCGCCCCTCTGCCACCGTTTGAACAGGCCCGTTTTCAATGTCCAGCGTTTCTCTGCAACCCCTCACCTGGCCCAAGCCCGAGCCGCGCGACGTGGTGTTTATTGCCTACCCGCGAATGAGTCTGCTCGACCTCAGTGGCGCGCAAACCGTGTTCTGGGCGGCGAGCAAAGCCTTGGCCGAGCGCGGCCAACCCGGTTATCAACTGTACACCGCCAGCCTTCAAGGCGGCCTGGTCAACACCATCGAAGGCCTGGCCGTGGACACCCGGGCGTTGCGCCAACTCGACATGGCCACGCTGGACACCCTGGTCGTGCCCGGCGCGCCCGATATTTGCCAGACCCTCGACGATCACGCCGAACTCACCGCATGGCTACGGCATGAAAGCCAGGCCGCGCGACGTGTGGTCTCGGTGTGCAGCGGCGCCTTCCTGCTGGCTCAGGCCGGTTTGCTCGACGGTCGCCGTGCCGCCACGCATTGGGCCATGTGCGACACGTTGCGCGAGCGCTTCGCGGCGGTCGAGGTGGATGCCGATGCGATCTTCATTCAACAGGGCGCGGTCTGGACATCGGCCGGGGTCACGGCAGGAATCGATCTGGCCCTGGCGCTGGTCGAGGCTGATTGTGGCCGTGAGGTGGCGTTGCAGGTAGCCCGCGAATTGGTGGTGTACCTCAAGCGTCCCGGTGGTCAGGCGCAATACAGCACCTTGCTGCAATCGCAGATACACGGCAGCCCGCAGTTCGATTCGCTGCACCTGTGGCTGATGGATCACTCAAGCGATCCGAAACTGACGGTGGAGCGCCTCGCCGAACAGGCCAGAATGAGCCTGCGCAATTTCACCCGGGTCTACAAACAGAGCACCGGTCACACGCCATCCAGGGCCATCGAGCTGTTTCGCCTCGAGGCGGCCAGGCGTTTGCTGGAAAACTCGGCGTACAACATCGACCAGGTCGCGCGTCTCAGCGGATTTGGTGATGAAGAGCGTTTGCGCGCCTGCTTCCAGCGTCATCTGTCGATTTCACCGCGTGACTACCGCAGCCGTTTCAGCCGTGAAGGCTGACGCCGTAACCACTGACTGGCAAAGAGGCTCGCCGCGCTATACCTAGGTATAGTTTTGCGCCGCTGCCGACGGCGTATGGTGCAAGAACGACAGGAGTCGCCATGCGTGCCCATCCGGCCAGGGAGCCCTATGCAGCATAAAGTTGTCATTGCCGTGGTTGACGACGACGAGGCCATTCGCAGTGCGCTGGAGAGTCTGTTGCGCGCCAGTCAATATCAGGTGCTCGGCTATCCGGGGGGGCAGGCTTTCCTTGACGCGGAAGGCCCGGCGCAGACGCACTGCCTGATTTCCGATATCCAGATGCCCGGCATGAATGGCCTCCAATTGCACGAAACGTTATGCGCACAAGGCTGGCGCATTCCAGTGATTTTTGTCACCGCCCGTCCCGATGAAATGAAGAACCGTCCCCCCGGCGTCATCGCCTGCCTGGCCAAACCCTTCCGCGCCGAAGACCTGCTCAGGCACATCGAGATCGCCCTGAACCAAACACTTCCCCTGTAGGAGCTGCCGAAGGCTGCGATCTTTTGATCTTGCTTTTAAAGGGCAACAACAAAAGATCGCAGCCTTCGGCAGCTGCTAAAGATTGGCGTACCTGCCCGATACCTTCGTATAACCCCCTTCGACCCATGCGTAACCCGCACACACCGATGGACAACTGCGCCCGCAGCCCCCCCGCCATAGCATTGTTTTCGACAGCGGGCGATTAAGCGCCATGCAGTACGGCAATCAGTTTGCGGCGGCCGGTGATCGTCACGCCAGAGTCGCAACCACGACTCGGTTTATCCATCCATCTGCGTCAGGGAGCACATTATGAAACAGCAATTATTGGTGATCGGTGCAGGGTTCGGCGGGCTGTGGAGCACGTTGAGCGCCGCGCGCTTGCTGGATATGCATGACCGCCACGATGTGCAGATCACACTGCTCGCCCCGCAAGCCGAACTGCGCATTCGTCCGCGCTTCTACGAGCCCGATGTTCAGAGCATGTACGCGCCGCTGGATGCGCTGCTCGATGCCGTCGGCGTGCGCTTCGTCAAAGGCAGCGCCGAAAGCGTCGACAGCCAGGCGCGGCGTGTCGGTTATCGCGATGAGGCCGGCCGCCCCGGTGAACTGACGTACGATCGCCTGGTGCTGGCCAGCGGTAGCCAACTGGCCCGTCCGCCGGTACCCGGCCTGAAAGAGCATGCGTTCGACGTCGACCAGATCGAATCGGCGGACCGCCTCGAACACCACCTCCACTCGCTGGCCAACCAACCCGTCAGCGCCGCGCGCAACACCGTGGTGATCGCCGGTGGTGGCTTCACCGGTATCGAAACCGCGACCGAAATGCCCAGCCGTCTGCGCGCCATTCTTGGTGCGGAGCAAGACGTTCGGGTGATCATCGTTGATCGCAGCAAAGACATCGCCGCGACCATGGGCGACGGCATTCGTCCTTCCATCATCGAGGCGTCAAAAGACCTGGGCATCGAATGGATCGTCGACGCGACGGTCGCCGCCGTGGATACCAACGGCGTCACGCTCGCTGACGGTCGCCACATCGAAAGCAACACCGTGATCTGGACCGTGGGTTTCCGCGCCAGCCCGCTGACCGAACAACTCGCCGCCGAGCGCGATGGCCAGGGGCGTCTGCACGTCGATGGCAACCTCAAAGTACAAGGCCTCGATCACGTATTCGCGGCCGGCGATGTCGCCCGCGCCGCTACCGACGACGTCGGAAACTTCTCGGTAATGTCCTGCCAGCACGCCATCAGCCTCGGTCGGCATGCCGGCAACAACGCCGTCGCCGATCTGCTCGGCGTAGCGCCAACCACTTACCGTCAGCCCAAGTACGTGACCTGCCTGGACCTGGGTGCCTGGGGCGCGGTGTACACCGAAGGTTGGGATCGCCAACTGAAACTGGTGCGAGCCGAAGCCAAGGAACTGAAGACGCAAATCAACAGCGTGTGGATCTACCCGCCAGCCGCTGACCGGCGCACCGCCCTCGCCGCTGCCGACCCGATGATCCCGGTGGCTTGATCACGTCCAGCAACCGCGAACCAATTGCCTTGCCTGAAAAAAGGAGAACACCATGACCATGCCTCTGGATTCCTTCACCGCCAACAGCGCAACCCTGCAAGCCCCGACCGAAGAACTGGTGCCGTCGCGCTATGCACTGCGCCTTGGTGACATCGACGTCATGGTCATCAGCGATGGCGTGCTGCCGCTGCCGACCCAGACCATGTCGACCAACGCCGATCCCGCCGACCGCGCTGCGTGGTTCAAAGAGATGTACCTGGGCCCCGACGCGTTCGACTGGGCGCTCAACGTGCTGGTGGTGCGCAGCGGCGAGCAGGTCATCCTTGTCGATGCCGGCCTCGGCGGCCAGTTCCCCGGCTTCCCGCGCGCCGGGCAGTTTCCCAAACGCCTCGCGGCGGCCGGGATCGACCTCGCGGATGTCACCGATATCGTGATCACCCACATGCACATGGACCACATCGGCGGCCTGCTCGTCGATGCGGTGAAAACCCGTCTGCGCGACGACGTGCGTATCCACGTCACCGCCACCGAAGTCGACTTCTGGACCTCGCCGGACTTCACCTATACCGACATGCCCGCGCCGGTACCGGACGTCTTGCGCTCCACCGCCAACGCCTTCATCGACCAGTACCAAAGCAAGCTGTGTATCTTCGAAGACCAGCACGAAGTGGCTCCCGGCGTGGTCGCCAGACTCACCGGCGGCCACACCCCGGGCCATTGCGTGGTCCGCGTGACGTCCGGCGCAGAACGCCTTACCTTTGCCGGCGACGCCCTGTTCCCGGTAGCCTTCGACCACCCGGACTGGCACAACGGCTTCGAGCACGACCCCGAAGAAGCGGTGCGCGTGCGCGTACGGCTGCTGCAGGAAGCCGCCGCCAGCGGCGAACTGTTTGTCGCCACGCACCTGCCCTTCCCTTCGGTGGGCCGTGTGTCCGTCAACGGCGAAGCGTTCCGCTGGATTCCGGCAATCTGGGATTACTGATCGCGATGGCGCAGTGCATCTTCGCCCGGCCTTCGCCGAGCGAAGATGCGATCCCCTCACTCCAGCCCAAGCCCCGCACGCCCCAGCGAATTCAGACGCTCCACCGGAAAACGCTCCTCCCACGACCGCTCATGATCCTCACGCGGAAAATCATCCGGCGAAGCACCCTGCTCGAATGCCCTGAACACATCCCGCGCATAAGCAGCGAGGCCCCCATGCAAACCCCGAGACAACGCGCCGCCGAAGGCCTCAAGGTGGGCGACCGCTTCAGCGTCGTCCGCCGTTTCACACCCGACGACATCCAGCACTTCGCGCAACTGTCCCGCGACTACAACCCCGTCCACTGCGACGCGCACTACGCGCAACTGCGAACATTCAAAGGGCCAATCGCCCACGGGCCTGCTCACTGCCAGCCTGCACTACCTGAACCCCGGCAGCCAGATCATGGCCACGCCCTACACACCCAACGCCATGTTCCTCGCCAACCCCAAAATCGCCACCGAGGAATTGCTGGCGAACGCGAGTGAATCGCCAGGTTCGGCGACGGTGATGTTGGGGGATGTCGCGGCGCTGGTTGAGGGGCCGATTCGCAAGACGCTGCTGGGCATTGCGCAGGTGGTGATGCTGGGGGAACTGGCGGTGAATCAGGCGTTGGATAATGTTGTGCCGATGCAGTAACTCGTAAGGCCTCTGCGGCCGCTAGCTAGCCTGGTGCCACGGAGGGTGTTGCCTAATGGACATCAACACGAACGGCTCGAAAAGCTACCTGACACGAGTCAAATTCAACGGAAATCCACATTGAAAATAACAACTGCTACTCGTTTCGATGATGTCGACCATGACGCTGGCTATGAATACCGTGGGGTTAACCATGTCATCCAGACCGGCGAAGACACTTTTATGATCCGAACTTACGACGATGAGCCCGGCAAGGCTATCGTGGTGCATCCAACAAGCATGTCCAAACACTCAAGTCTCAGGGTACTCGTTGGCTTTCTACAATCTGAGCTGGGTGTATCCAGAGTATCCCTCTACAAGGGCGAACTCGGGATCCATGCCGAAATCGACCTCGACAGCCTGGAGTTTCTCTCGGCTTGAGTTCAGTAATGACTGCCACTCGCTGAACAAACGGACAAAGCTCGTGGCTAACGAGCGTGAGATTGCGACTTTTGAATACCCACTGTTATTTCGACAACTCCCGCTTCCGGGCAGGAAGCGGGATGTACAGACTCGAAGGCGTGCCTATTTCGTTAAAGCGCGCGACCACCATCAACAATAATTTCCGTTCCCACCGTCCAGCGAGACTCGTCCGACGCGAGGTACAGCACAGCCTTGGCTACTTCTTCAGGCGTGCCAAAACGGCCAAATGGGATAGTCGCGACAATCTCCTTGTTGACCTGCTCGCGGTAGGCATCGGGTATACCTGCCTTGTCGTACAGCGGCGTGTCGATAGGACCAGGGCTGACCGCATTGACTCGAACACCACGCGGTAGCAGCTCGCCAGAGAGCGTTTTCGACATATTCAGGAAGGCAGCCTTGGTTGCGGCGTAAACGGATGAGTTCGCGGCGCCCAGATGTGCACTGATCGAGGTGTTAAGAACCACCGACGCAGGATTGGAGAAAGTCGGCAGCAGTGCTTGCAGAAGGAAGTAAGGGCCTTTGACATTGATGTCGAAGGAGCGATCAAACATCTCCTCGTTCCAGTCTTCGATTGGCCTCCAGACGGATACGCCAGCATTGAGGAAGGCAACGTCGAGTTGCCCGTAATGAGACTGAACGGCCTGCGCCAGTTCCTTCTGGGCCGCGACGCTGGCTGAGTCGGCGCGCAGCACCAGGACTTCGCTACCTAAAATCGCTTGAGCATTTGCCATGGACTCAGGATTGACACCGGTGACGATCACACGTGCGCCTTCGGCGAGAAATTGCTTCGCGGTTTCCAGACCGATGCCGCTCGTACCGCCTGTGATCAGGGTGCGCTTGCCTTGTAAACGGGACATATGAATTTCCTCTCTTTTTGGGCCGCCAAACGGGCGACTGACCCTCTGAGAGCAACTATGTATTCATGCCAGCGTGCTGATAAGATGGGTAAATAGAATAGATCTCATGCGAAAGCCGCATGAATAGGGGCGTGATGGACCGGTTGTTACTGATGAGCTGTTTTGTGCGCGCTGTCGAGACAGGCAGTTTTTCTGCTGCGGGACGTGATCTGGGACTAGGGCAACCGAGCGTCAGTCGTTACGTCGCTGCGCTTGAAGACCATTTGCAAACCAGGCTGCTTCATCGATCCACACGAAAGCTGATGCTCACACCCGAGGGTGAACGGTATTACGCAGATGCGCGGCGTATCCTGGACTCAGTGGAACAGTCAGAGTCCTCACTGAGAGGAAACGTAGCGCCGTCCGGTTTACTGCGCGTCGCTTGCCCGACTGCATTGGCTCACACCTTCATCGTACCGCACGTCGCGAGTTTTCTAGGGCGCTACCCCGAACTGTCGCTCGATCTTCAAATCAATGATCGCTACGTCAATTTGGTCGACGAGGGGGTAGAACTGGCGATTCGTATCGGTCACCTGGAAGACAGTGCAATGCGAGCCCGGCCACTCGCGTGGTTCGAGCGTGTGTGCGTTGCCAGCCGTGCGTACCTGGAGAAACGAGGCACTCCCTCTTCGCCTGATGACCTGAAGGAACACGACTGCCTCATTTATACCCTCCTGTCCACTGGAACCAACTGGCGGTTCAAGAATACTGATGTCCCGATCTCCGGACGACTGCGTGTCAACTCGCCTGAGGCGATTCGTGAGTACGTCAATGCCGGATTGGGCATCGCGCAGGGGCCGCAATGGCTTTATGAGGAAGGGCTGAAAAGTGGCAATCTTCAATTGCTGCTTAACGAATACGTGGCGCCACCGGTGCCGATCCAAATCGTATACCTGGCGAATCGGCTGCTGCCTCGGCGAGCCATCGTTTTCATGGATTTCATGGCGGATATTTTTGCTGAATTCCATGAGCGCCCTGAATAGGCTTTTAGCCCACGGCCAAGTTGCGAGCGAAGCAGCATCAGCATGGCGGCCCCTCCAGCGACTCAATTCCCGTCACAGACCTGTCACCCCAAGCTGCTAACCTCCCCGCGACTAGCAACCCCTTATCCAAGAGCCCCAACAAAAGGTGCCCTCAAGGTGTCCCCAAGCCCCCGCCAAAAAATCATCCTCCGCTCAGAAAACCTCCACTGCGAAGACTTCGGCGCCCTCTTCTCCCGTCTCTTCGGCAATCGCTATGCCGACACCCCGCCGATCCCCTCCAACATCATCATCGGCGGCGTCTACGGCAGGCACGACGGCGTCAGTTTCCGGCGCATGCATTACCACGGCGATTTCACCGTGACCTTCCCCGACCCGCAGGACGAAATCACGTTCGTGATTCCCACGGCGGGCAAGATTGTGTTCAACCACCGTACCGAGTCCGTCGGTGTGGCCCAGGTAGGGTTGGCGATTGATAAGGCGGATATCCGCTCGATGCGGTTTCTCGACAATCACGCGCAACACGGGATTTCGGTGAATCGGCGGCAACTGACGGAGCGGTTGGCGGCGTTGTTGGGACGACCGATTGTGCAGAAGATTGTGTTTGAGCCGGTGGTGGATCTGCACACGGCGGCGTTTCAGGGGATCAAGGCGTTGATTGATCTGGCGACGGGGACGGAGTTTGATTTGTTGCTCAACAGCGGCACGCTGATGCCGTCGCGGTTACGCGAGATGTTGATTGATGCGGTGCTGGAGGCGTGGCCGCACAATTTTACCGAGGCGTTGCACCAGCCGGCGCCGAGGGTGGCGCCGCGGCATGTGAAGTTGGCGGTGGAGTTTATTCAGGCGCATCCGGAGCAACTGCTGAGTGGCGTGGAATTGGCGCGGTTGAGCAATGTCAGTCAGCGCGCATTGCAGGAGGGCTTTCGGCGGTTTGTCGGGATGTCGATTGTGGCGTATCAGCGTCAGGTGCGGCTGGCGCGGGCTTTCGAGGCGCTGGGGCAGCGGCATTCTGCGTCAGTGACGGAGGTGGCGCTGCGCTTTGGGTTCAGTAATGTCGGGCGGTTTTGTCAGTATTTTCAGCAGGCGTATGGGGTGAGTCCGGCGCAGCTGAGGGGGCGGGGTTGATTGGTTTCTCGGCGGGGATGCGGCTGGGTCAGTTGAGGGTGATGTTGGCTGACATGACGCCTTCGCGAGCAGGCCCGCTCCCACAGGGTCAGGCGGTGAATCAGGGTTGCCGAATCCCTGCTTCCACCGGTTTTTGCTGGTGATTGGTGGTCATCCTTGACCTTGCGCGGTTGTCCCTGCTTTAGAACGCGTAACTGGCCTTGAGGCTGCCGCTGAAACCGTGGCTGTCACCGCCGCCGCTGGCACCGACTTCTGCGCCGACGCTGACGGCGCCGAGGCTGGCCATCAGATTGACGCCGCCGCTGAACTGGTCGCGGTTGTCGAAGGCGGCGCGTTGTTCGATGTCGAGGCCCAGCAGGTGGCTTTGGCTGTTGACGTCGTTGTTGCCCAGGGTGCGTTCGTAGCCGACTTGTACGCCAGGCACCAGTTGCCACGCGCCCATCGCCACCGGGGCGAACGCCACGTTGAGGTTGGCGACGGCGCTGCGGCGGGTGGCGGTGTTGTCGTCGACGTCGAGTGCCAGTTCGCTGCCCTTCTCTTTGAAGCCTTTGAGGTCGAGGTGGCTGACGCGCAAGCCGAGGCTGGGTTCGAGGATCATGCCGTTGACCGGGGCGCGGTAACCCAGCGCCAGCGTCGCGCCGGCGAGATTGCCGTGAGTGTCGCCCTTGGCCGTGCCGAGGCCGCCACCGAGGTCGCGTTTGCTGTCGTAATCGACGTAGCCGGCGCTCGCGCTGGCGTCGACGAACAGCCCGCGTTCCAGGCTGGTGAAGCCGTAGCGCGCACCGAGGTTGAAGAAGGTGAAATCCGTATCGGCCTCGCCTCCCGCGCCGCCGACGGTGCCTTTGCTGTAGCCGAAACCGCCGCGTGCGCTGAGTTGCTCGGAGAAGCGCTGGGTGATGCCGAGCATCAGGCCCTGACTGTGTTCGTTGCTGCTCTCTGCGTGGGACGAGCCGTCAGTGCCGAGGTAACCGGCGAGCGCGGTGGTCCACAAACGGTATTGCCCGACTTTCAGATCGGAGCCGCTGGCATAAGGCGCAGCGGCCTGTTCGATCAACGCGTTCTGCCGCAGCAGGTAGCTGGCGGCATCCGCGTGAACCTGGCCGCCGACCTGGGACTCGACACCGCCGAGGGTGCCGGCATCGATCGCCGATTGCAGGTAGTAGTTGTAGGCGCTGTAGGTGCCGGACAGGTTGCTGTTCTGCAATTCGCGGAGCAATTCGGCACCGGCGGCGGCATTGCCGATCAATCCGGCCTGCCCCGGCAGGCTGTTGTACTCGACCAGTTTGCCGCGCAACACGTAAATGGTTTCCTGCGACAGGCCCAGGCCTTGTTTGAGGTAGTTGTCCATGCTGCCGTATTCGGCGGTGACCTCATCGAGACCAGCCTGCAGATAGCTGGCCTGCACACCGAGCAGCGGCGCGTAGACCGAGGCCATGCTTGGCGGCATTGCTTTGAGAGTCGCGGCGACGCGGGCGGCGGTGTAGTCGTTGGTCGCCAGGTAGTTGGCCATGATGGTCGCATTGTCGACCCCGGCGATGCTCTGCAACACAGCAGCGGTCCAGCCCGTGCGGTCCTTGCCGGCGGTGCAGTGGAACAGTTGCACGCCGTCGGTGCTGGCCAGTTCGTTGAACAGCTTGCCGAACTGACCGCGCATCCCCGCGTCGCTGACGAAGGCGCGGTTGGTCTGCTCCATCATGGCGATGGCGTCGGCGGCGCTTTTGAACGACACGGTGGTGATGCTCGCGCCCGAGGTAGTGCTGCCGATGATGTCGATGTTCTGGTAGGTCGCGCCGGTCAGCATCGTGTCCGGCGTACCGGCGATTTCGCTCGGTGTGCGCAGGTCGTAGACGGCTTTGATGCCGAGGCTGTTGAGGATCGCCAGATCTGCTGCCGACGGCGTGATCGCGTTGGAGCGGTAAAAAACGCCGCCACGCATGGTGCCGTCGTGGGCCGTGGAATACGCGGTGGTGAGGCCGGCGACATCACGGAAATTGTCGATGCTTTGCAGCCGTGGCGTGTCGAGCGCGACAGGCTCGGCAGCGTGAGCGGCGGCGATGGACAGGCTCAGAATGGACAGCGAACACACAAGACGTTGAAACACAGTGCAGCCTCATTGGAATTAGCGTTGGGCTGGCTACTATCTGCAATCAACTGATACCGAATATGACAGAACGACTGCGCAAGGAAATGGCTGCGCAATTGGGCCGTGGGCTGCGCTTTTTGTCCGTGGGTTAACAAAAAACCCTGTAGGCGCTGCCGCAGGCTGCGATCTTTTGCCTCTGAAGATCAAAAGATCGCAGCCTGCGGCAGCGCCTACAGGGGTTCGGCGGTTACTTGGTGGGATCGAGGACCAACCTGCCATGGCCTCGGCGGCTCAGGCTTTTCTCAAGCGCACGTTGCGCCTCGCTCAGCGCGAACACTTCGACGTCGACGCTGAGGTGGCCACGATCAAACAGTTCGGCGATCAGCGCCAGTTGTGCACCGTCGGAGCGGGTGGCGAAGTTGATCGGGGTCACGCCGTAGTCGTTGGCCAAGGTCATGCTCGGCGCGCTGACCGGCGAGACCAGCAGCCCGCCGCGTTTCAACACGCGGAACGAACGGTTCTGGGTGTCTCCGCCGACCAGATCGAGCACCACGTCGACCTCGGATGCCCGTTCTTCAAACGCCTGGGCGGTGTAGTCGATCACATGGTCAGCACCGAGTTGCTTGAGGTACGCATGATTGCCGGCCGAGGCGGTCGCGATGACTTCGGCGCCCAGGTACTTGGCGATCTGCACCGCCATGCTGCCTACGCCACCGGCGGCTGCGTGGATCAGCACTTTCTGCCGACGCTGCACGCCAGCGTGCTCGGTCAACGCTTGCCACGCGGTGAGCGCGGTGGCCGGAACGGCGCCAGCCTCCAGGGCGTTGAGGGATTGTGGTTTGTGTGCCAGTTTGGCCACCGGGGCCACGGCTTTGCTGGCGTAACCACCGACAATGTTGATAAAGCCGAACACTTCATCGCCGAGCTTGAATTCGTTCACACCGGGGCCGGTGGCAATCACCTTGCCGGACACTTCAACGCCCGGGGTGAACGTCAGTGGCAGCGGAATGAACGCTTTCATCGCGCCGGACAACACCTTCCAGTCGATCGGGTTGACCCCTGCCCCGGCGACTTCGATCAACACTTCACCGGCACCGGCCACAGGGTCGGCGACTTCTTCCAGTTGCAGCACTTCGGGATTGCCGTATTCGTACACGCGGATGGCTTTCATGAGAGACCTCGATCGATTGGAGTGGAGAGTGCGTGATCAGTGACGACGAGCGTCAAGGCTGAACCGACCGGCGCCAAACGCGACCACTTGCAACAGGCCGCCGGCCATGGCGATGTTCTTGAAGAAGTGGATGAACTGATTCTGATCGCCCAACGCGTTGTGGAACGCCAGCGCAGTGACCACGCTGAAAACGGCCAGCACAGCGGCGACGGTGCGGGTGCGGTAGCCGGCGATCAGCGCCAGGCCGCCACCGATTTCGACGATGATTGCCAGCGCCAGCGCCACTTGCGGCAGCGGCAGACCGACCGAGCTGATGTAGCCGATCATCATCGCCGGGGCCGCCAGTTTGGAGAAACCGGAGAGGATGAAGATTGCGCTGAGCAGGACGCGGCCGGCCAATGAAGCCGAAGCCTGGGTGACATCGTTGCGGGTTTGTTCAGTGGTGGCTGGAGCAATGCTTGCAGTAGTGGTCATGGCGGTATTTCCTTCAAAGGTGCGGCGATCCGAGATGAATCGTCCAAGTGAGGAAATGGTGCGCTCCGCCAGCTAATCTGAATAGCCGACTAATTTCGATCATTACGTTCTAGAAAATAGACAAGCTGATAGACCTCGGCGACGATAGCGCTACGCTGAATATGATGAGGAAACAGCCATGATTTCTGACCCGGGCACGCCAACACTGGATCAACTGCGGGTATTTTTGGCGGTGGTGGAACTGGGCAGCTTCGCCGCCGCCGCGAGGAAGCTGCACCGCGCGACGTCGGTGATCAGCTATTCGATGGCCAACCTGGAATTGCAGCTGGGGGTGACGCTGTTTGATCGCCAGACCACGCGTAAACCGCAACTCACCGAGGCCGGCCGCACGGTGCTGGCCGAGGCCCGCACCATCGCCAACGGCGTGCATGGCTTGCGCGCCAAGGTCAAAGGTCTGTTGCAGGGGCTGGAAGCTGAGGTGCATGTGGTGCTGGATGTGATGCTACCGCCGCAGCGGGTGGTGGATGCGTTGAAGTCGTTTCGCGAGGCGTTTCCCACGGTCGCCCTGCACTTGCACATGGAGGCGCTGGGGGCCGTGACGGAGCGGGTGATCAATCGTGGCGCGATCATTGGCGTCAGTGGGCCAATGAATGAAGGCATCGATGCGATCGAGCGAATCGGTGCCGGCAATGTCGAGTTGATTCCGGTGGCGGCACCGCATCATCCGTTGGCTACGGGTGAAGCGAACACGCCGGGGGCCGGACGTGAACTGACGCAACTGGTGTTGTCCGACCGCTCGCAACTGACCAGGGATCGCGACTTCGCCGTCCTCAGCAACCGCACCTGGCGCCTGGCGGATCTGGGTGCCAAACACATGCTGCTGCGCGAGGGGATTGGCTGGGGGAACATGCCGTTGCCGATGGTCGAAGAGGATTTGCAGTCCTGCCGCCTGGTGCGCTTGAACCTGCCGGAATACCAGAGCGGCATCTACCCGTTCGACGTCATCTACCGCACCGACCTGCCACCGGGGCCGGCGGCGCGGTGGTTGATCGAGCGGTTTGTGCAGCAGAGCGCGCAGGCCGCCTGACATGGCCCTATCGCGAGCAGGCTCACTCCTACAGGGTGTGCGGTGGCTTCAGGAATGGCGACAGGCCGAGATCATCGTGGGAACTGGCCCGGCTGGCGATTGCGGTGCATGACGATCTCCAGCCCCTCGCCCACGTCCGGCACCTGAAAGTAACGCGTGATCAAATCAAACTCCGCATCCGACGCCGCGAACTCATGCTCCGCCAGCGCGTTGCGTGCATGTAGCCGGACACGGCAGGTGTCGTCATCCACTTCGAGATAGTGCAAGCAGTGCGGCACTTTCGCGGTATCCGCCAGTCCTCGCAGCCACTGCCGATCCGCCACGGTATTGGCCGGAAAATCCAGCACCACACCCACCCCCGCGGTCAGCACATCAACCACCAACGGCCCCAGCACCCCGCGAATCTGCCGCGCACATCGAACGTAATCCGCCACGGATTTGATTTGCTCCGGATACAGCCGCGACAGCCACTGATCCTCACTGAGCAGCAGCGCACCGTGTTCCTCAGCCAGTGATTTGGCCAGTGTCGATTTGCCCGAGGCGATCTTGCCGCACATCAGGTGCAGGGTGGGTGCACGCATTGGGGACGCTTCCTTATGTCGATTGCTGGATAATGCCCAACGCCTGACAGACAGGCAATCAATGCGCCTGACCACCGGGGAACCGTGATGACCGCAATAAACGTACGCCAATGCACCTCATGGCTGCTGCTCAGCCTGCTCGCCACCACTCTGGCGCTGACCACAGGGTGCTCAAGCAAGCGCTACGCCACCAACGGCTCGAACTGCTACGCCAAAGCCGTGCCCACTTCCGGCGAAGGTGGTCTGGCCTGGGGCGACACCTTGAGCATGGCGCGCAAGAAGTCGATGAATAACTGCATGCGTTATGCGAGCCGCTCCGGAGGGACACCGAACACCTGCCAGGTGGTGCAGGCGCAGTGCAAGCGCTGACAACGCCGATAATGATAGCGGCTGACACGGCCCCATCGCTGGCAAGCCAGCTCCCACAGGGTTATTGGGTGGACTCAGGATTGGCGGCGGCCAGAGATCCAATGTGGGAGCGAGCCTGCTCGCGAATGCGATCTGTCAGCCAAAGCGACGGCGACTGACACGCCCTCTTCGCGAGCAGGCTCGCTCCCACATGGGGGTGCGCGGTGGACTCAGAATTAGCGGCTGGCTCCCACTGGTTTTTCGGTGCAGGTGAGATTGGCGAACGGCCTGACGATCCAATCAGACACCGCGCTTGAGTACTGCTGTCGAAACCCGTGGCTGGATCGACTTTTCGATCAACGCAACAATGTCCTTAGCGCCAAAGCAACGGAACAGAATGCTGCCAGCATCGGTATCCAGGCAGACGATTTTGGTGATGAAGCCCCCTTCAAGCGTGACCTTGCGGATCATCCCCAGCGGCACTCTGATGTCCAGTGTGCCGTCCTGAACCATGCGGTTCATGGCGTTGGCGTTCAAGTACACAGCAGTGTTCGTGAGGGTCATTTTGCCGCCGACCCACAGCCCGCCGTAAACCTCCTTGAAGCCTTCCAGCACCCCGGCCAATGCACCGACGTTGCCACTGCCGGCAACATCGTAGAAATCGCCGACACCTTCGTAATCCACCTCGACGTCAGCCACCAGAAAGTTGACCAGCTTCGACCTCACGACCTTCTCTTCCATCCTTGAATCTCCATGCCCCCACAATACTCACTTGTGGTGAGGGGATTTATCCCCGATGGACTGCGCAGCAGGCCGCTTCTTGATTGGTTGCAGAAGCCAGGCCCGCTTCGCGCGCCATCGGGGATAAACCCCCTCACCACAGAGTTAACTCATTCAGGCTCATTCAGCTCAGAGTTAACTCGGCACAAAATGACCGTCTGCTGTCAGCGATTCACCCCCGCCGCATTCGCCCTTGCTGCGTGCAGCTTCTTGTAGCTGTCGATCAGACGCAGGTGACGGTCCAGCCCTTCGAGTTTCATGCTGGTCGGCGTCAGACCGTAGAAGCGCACGCTGCCATTGACCGAACCAATCGCCGCGTCCATACGCTCGTCACCGAACATCCGGCGGAAGTTGGCCTCGTAGTCAGACAGTTCCAGATCCTCGTCCAGCTCCATTTCCAGGCACACGTTCACCGCCTGATAGAACAAGCCGCGCTCGACGGTGTTGTCGTTGTACTGCAGGAAGGCTTCGACCAGATCCTTGGCCTGTTCGAATTTCTGCAGGGCAAGATAGATCAGCAGACGCAGCTCCAGAATCGTCAACTTGCCCCACGGTGTATTGTCGTCGAACTCGATGCCGATCAGCGTGGTGATGTCGGTGTAATCATCCAGCTCGCTGTTTTCCAGGCCCTGGGCCAGGTTGCGCAGGCCGACCTTGCTCAGGCTGTGCAGGTTGAGGATGTCGGCGCGAAATTGCAGGGCCTTGTTGGTGTTGTCCCAGATCAGGTCGTCCACCGGGTAGATTTCCGAGTAATCCGGCACCAGGATCCGGCAGGCGTTGGCGCCGAGGTCGTCGTAGACCGCCATGTAGGCTTCTTTGCCCATGGCTTCGAGGATGCCGAACAGAGTCGCGGCTTCTTCGGCGTTGGAGTTTTCGCCTTGACCTGAGAAGTCCCACTCGACGAATTCGAAGTCAGACTTGGCACTGAAGAAGCGCCACGACACCACACCGCTGGAGTCGATGAAGTGCTCGACGAAGTTGTTCGGTTCGGTCACTGCCTGGCCGGAGAACGTCGGTTGCGGCAAGTCGTTCAGGCCTTCGAAACTGCGGCCCTGCAACAACTCGGTCAGGCTGCGCTCCAGCGCCACTTCCAGGCTCGGGTGCGCGCCGAACGAGGCGAACACGCCGCCAGTGCGCGGGTTCATCAGGGTCACGCACATCACCGGGAATTCACCGCCCAGCGACGCGTCCTTGACCAGCACCGGGAAGCCCTGCTCTTCCAGGCCCTTGATCCCGGCGAGAATGCTTGGGTACTTCTCCAGCACTTCCTGCGGCACATCGGGCAAGGCCATCTCGCCTTCGAGGATTTCGCGTTTGACCGCACGCTCGAAGATCTCCGACAGACATTGCACCTGGGCTTCAGCCAAGGTGTTGCCGGCGCTCATGCCGTTGCTCAGGAACAGGTTTTCGATCAGGTTGGACGGGAAGTACACCACCTCGCCATCCGACTGGCGCACGAACGGCAGCGAGCAGATGCCGCGCTGGGTGTTGCCGGAGTTGGTGTCGTACAGATGCGAGCCTTTGAGTTCGCCATCGCGGTTGTAAATGTCCAGGCAATATTGGTCGAGAATTTCTGACGGCAGCTCGTCGTTCGGACCCGGTTTGAACCAGCGCTCGTTCGGGTAATGCACGAATTCGGCGGTGGCGATGTCCTCGCCCCAGAACTGATCGTTATAGAAGAAGTTGCAGTTCAGGCGCTCGATGAACTCGCCCAGTGCCGAGGCCAGTGCGCCCTCTTTGGTCGCGCCCTTGCCGTTAGTGAAGCACATCGGCGAGTGCGCATCGCGGATGTGCAGCGACCAGACGTTAGGCACGATGTTGCGCCACGAGGCGATTTCGATCTTCATCCCCAGATCGGCGAGAATCCCCGACATATTGGCTATGGTCTGCTCCAGCGGCAGATCTTTACCGGCAATGTAAGTGCCCGCTTCAGAAGTCGAATGCGGCATCAACAGGGCTTGCGCATCGGCGTCGAGGTTCTCGACTTCCTCGATCACGAACTCGGGGCCGGTCTGCACGACCTTCTTCACCGTGCAGCGATCAATCGAACGCAGGATGCCCAGACGATCCTTCTCGGAAATGTCCGCTGGCAATTCGACCTGGATCTTGAAGATCTGGTTGTAGCGGTTTTCCGGATCGACGATGTTGTTCTGCGACAGGCGAATATTCTCGGTCGGGATATTGCGCGTTTCGCAGTACAGCTTCACGAAGTAAGCCGCGCACAAGGCCGACGACGCCAGGAAGTAGTCGAACGGCCCCGGTGCCGAGCCATCGCCCTTGTAGCGAATGGGCTGATCGGCGATCACCGTGAAGTCGTCGAACTTGGCTTCAAGTCGAAGGTTGTCGAGAAAGTTGACCTTGATTTCCATGCGGGTTTACCAGAGAGCAGAAACGAATTGGCGGCCATTATCCGGGTTTTCAGCCTGACGTCTTGTGCTTTTGCGTAATCGCCGCTGGGTGGGAGCCGCTGCTCGCGCCATGCATCAGCACGGGCAAACGACAAAAATGCCCTGAGCAGTGAATTTTTTCGTGTCTTCTTGTATCTGACGGAAAGAACCCATGCCACCAAAACAATGGCATCGAATCCGTTCAGCTATGAGTGACCCGCATGAAATCAAGGAAAAACAAGGTCAATCCCATCGGATTGAAAGACATCACGATTGTCGACGACGCCAAGATGCGCAAGGCGATCACCGCCGCCGCACTGGGCAACGCCATGGAATGGTTCGACTTCGGGGTTTACGGCTTCGTCGCCTATGCACTGGGCAAGATCTTCTTCCCGGGCGCCGATCCTGGCGTGCAGATGATTGCAGCGCTGGCGACCTTCTCGGTGCCGTTCCTGATCCGTCCCCTGGGCGGCCTGTTCTTCGGTGCGCTGGGCGACAAATACGGGCGACAGAAAGTGCTGGCCGCGACTATCGTGATCATGTCGCTGAGCACCTTCGCCATCGGCTTGATACCGTCCTATGAGTCGATCGGCATCTGGGCGCCAATCCTGTTGTTGCTGGCGAAAATGGCCCAGGGTTTCTCGGTCGGCGGTGAGTACACCGGCGCCTCGATCTTCGTCGCCGAATACGCGCCCGACCGAAAGCGCGGGTTCCTCGGCAGTTGGCTGGACTTCGGCTCGATTGCCGGCTTCGTCCTCGGCGCCGGAGTGGTGGTGCTGATCTCGACGATCATCGGCGAAGAGAAATTCCTCGAATGGGGCTGGCGCCTGCCGTTCTTCCTCGCCCTGCCACTGGGCATGATCGGCCTCTACCTGCGTCATGCGCTGGAAGAGACGCCAGCGTTTCAACAACATGTCGAGAAACTCGAAGAAGGCGACCGTGAAGGTCTGGCGGGCGGGCCAAAGGTCTCGTTCAAGGAAGTCGCGACCAAACACTGGCGCAGCTTGATGACCTGCATCGGCGTGGTGGCAGTGACCAATGTCACTTACTACATGCTGCTGACCTACATGCCAAGCTACCTGTCGCACAACCTGCACTACAGCGAGAACCGTGGTGTGCTGATCATCATCGCAATCATGGTCGGCATGTTGTTCGTGCAGCCGGCGATCGGTTTTATCAGCGACAAGATCGGCCGCAAGCCTTTCATTGTGGTCGGCAGTATCGGCCTGTTCCTGCTGGCGATTCCGGCGTTCATGCTGATCAACAGCGGCAAGATCGGCCTGATCTTTTCCGGCTTGCTGATGCTCGCGGTGTTGCTGAATTTCTTCATCGGCGTCATGGCTTCGACCCTGCCGGCGATGTTCCCCACGCACATCCGCTACAGCGCACTGGCCGCAGCTTTCAACGTCTCGGTGTTGATTGCCGGCCTGACCCCGACCGCCGTGGCCTGGCTGGTGGAAAGCACCAACAACCTGTACATGCCGGCCTATTACCTGATGGTCATTGCCGTGGTCGGTCTGATTACTGGCGTGACCATGAAAGAGACCGCCAACAAGCCGCTGCGCGGTGCTGCGCCGGCCGCGTCGGACATTGAAGAAGCCAAGGAACTGCTCAAGGAACACCACGACAACATCGAGCAGAAAATCGAAGACATCGACGCCGAGATCGCCGAACTGGAAGCCAAACGCAAGGAGTTGGTGCAACAGCATCCGCGGATCAACTGATGTAATGACTGACGGCGGCCCTGGCCGGGGCTGCCGTCGATCAACACGTCACAACACGAAGCCGTCACCGATCAAGCGCACCAGAACCTCCCCCGCCTCACTCAATTCACCCGGTGCCTGCATCAGGCGCAACTCGTGCAGCGGCAACTCGGGTAATCCCTCCTCACTGCTCAACACGCGCATGCCGGGGCGCACTTGCGCACGATCAACAATGCCCACCGCCAGTCCGGCCTCGATGGCTGTTTCCAGCGCGCTGGCACCGGCGCTGACAATCACCGCGCGCCACCGCCGACCCTGCTCGCTCAATGCATCCACGGCAACGCTGCGATACGGGCAACCCTTGCCGTGCAAGGCCAGCGGTACCGGCCGGGTGAGATCCTGCGTGTAGTTGTGCGCGGCGACCCACACTGGCTGGGTCAGGCCCAACATCCTTACGCAACGCGACGATGGCGGCGCATTAGCGACGACCACCAGCAACGCCAGATCCAGTTGCCCGCGCTCCAGACGCGCACTCAAACGGCCGCTGGCACCCGTTTCGACTTCCAACTCGATGTGCGGAAAATCTGCGGACAAGTGCGGCAACGTACAGCCCAGTACTGCGCCGGCATACTCCTCGGAAATCCCCAGACGGATCCGCCCGCTGGCCAGCGGCGTGCTGAAGCTCGCCAGCAATTGATCGTGATGACGCAGCAATTCGGCGCTCTGCAGGGCGAAGCGTCGACCCAGTGGCGTGAGGTTGACCGTCTGGTTATCGCGCTCCAGCAAGCGCCCGCCCGCCAGCGCTTCCAGACGCCGCACATGCAGGCTGACCGCTGACGGGCTCTTGTTGAGGAAACTCGCGGCGGCGAGAAATTGCCCGAAGCGCACGATTGCCTGAAAGGTGCGCAACAGTTCGATATCAAGGGCTTCGGCCATACTTGAGAATTCCTGCATCAGTGGTGCGAATCGTATCGTTTGAATGCATCAGTGCTTGATTCATATCATCGAACTCACTCCTTTGTCAGGTGCCATGCGATGAACGTTATGCCTGTTCGTTATTCACTGCTGATTGCAATGGTGATCAGCTGGAGTTCCGGGTTCATTGGCTATCGCTACGTCGCCGATCAAGGCAGCGTGTACCTGGCCTCGTTGTGGCGTTTTGTTTTGGCGGCATTGTTGTTGCTGCCGTTCGCCTGGGCTGGCTTGCGTGGTTTGCGCGGTAAAGACATGTGGCGTCAGGCACTGCTTGGGCTGTTCGCGATGGGCGGCTACATCGGACCGATTGCCGCCTCGATTCAACTTGGCGTCACGCCGGGCACTGCGTCACTGTTTGCCAATTTGTTGCCGCTGACAATTGTGCTGCTGGCCGGCAGCGTTCCGGGGCAGCGCACACGTGACTGGCAATGGTTGGGTCTGGCGCTGTGCGTGATCGGCATGCTGCTGGCCAGCGCTGCGAGTGTCGAGTGGGCCAGTGCGGGGTTGTGGGCCTACTGCTTGCCGTTACTGGCGGTATTGTCGCTGACGGCGGCGACCTTGTTTGAGAAAGCCCGGCCGGGCGTTGCGATGCCGGCCACCACGGCGCTGTTTATTCAGGTGTGTGCGGTGATTCCCGTGTTTGCGCTGCTGGCAGGCCTTGAGGGTGAATTGCGCCCGCCGATCAGTGCAGACTTCGTCAGTGGCGTGCTGTGGCTGGTGATCTTCTCGACTTTTGGCGGCTACGGATTTTATTGGCTGTGCCTGCAGCGTTTCAGCATGCAGCGCATCAGTGGCGCGCTGTTTCTGACGCCACCGGTGACACTGTTGTGGGCGTGGATGCAGTTCGGCGATCCGCTAAGTGCCAGCGCACTGCTCGGCATCGGTTTGACCCTGGTCGGGTTGCCATTGCTGGGGCGAGCGCCGAGCGAAAAAGTGTGTGCCGTCGGCATCCGCCAGGAAACTAAATCCGCAGGCCACAAGTCACTGACTTAGCGGAGGTTGAGGCATTTCGCCGAACCTCGTTTATTGAAGATGCCAGCGTGGTCACTCATACCAATCGTCGCAACAACCTCTCGCTGGACAGCCTGAATTTCTTCCTCGCCGATGTGCGCGACGGACTCGGGCCGTACCTGGCCATTTACCTGCTGGCCGTTCATCACTGGGAGCCGGCCAGCATCGGGCTGGTGATGACCCTTGCTGGCATCGCCGCCCTTGTCACCCAGACACCCGCCGGGGCCTTGGTCGACAACACTCGCCGTAAACGAGCGGTGATCGCGATTGCCGCGTTGCTGGTGACCGGCAGTTGCGTGGTGTTGCCCTTCGTTACGTCCTTCAGTCTGGTGGCGATCACCCAAGCGCTGAGCGCCGCAGCCGCGTCGGTATTCGCTCCGGCCATCTCGGCGATCACCCTGGGCATCACCGGTCCGCGAGCCTTCACTCGACGCACCGGACGCAACGAAACCTTCAACCATGCCGGCAACGCCTGCGCGGCGCTGCTGGCCGGTGGATTCGCTTACCTGTTCGGGCCGGTGGCGGTGTTCTATCTGATGGCGGTCATGGCGCTGTGCAGTGTAATCGCCGTGAGCTTCGTCGATGCCAACGCGATCAACCATGATCTGGCGCGGGGACTTGACCCCAGCGATGCCGCTCACGCCAATGCGCCTTCGGGATTGGCGGTGCTGCTGACCAACAAGGCGCTGCTGATGTTCGCCATTTGTTGTGCGCTCTTCCACTTGGCCAACGCGGCGATGCTGCCACTGGTGAGCCAGAAACTGGCGCAAGTCAATCTGCAGATGGCGACGCCACTGACCTCGGCCTGCATCGTCGCCGCGCAACTGGTCATGGTGCCGATCGCGTTGCTGGTCGGAGCCAAGGCCGATGTGTGGGGACGCAAGCCGCTACTCCTCGCAGGTTTCCTGATTCTGCCGTTGCGCGGTGTGCTCTACACCTTATCCGCCGACCCTTACTGGCTGGTTGCCGTACAGATGCTCGACGGCGTTGGAGCGGGGATCTTCGGCGCACTGTTCCCGGTGGTGGTCAAAGACCTGACGCTGGGCACCGGCCACTTCAATATCAGCCTCGGCGCCCTATCGACAGTGTTTGGCCTGGGCGCAGCATTGAGTGCCAGCGTTGCGGGTATTGTGCTGCAGGAGGCCGGTTACAACGCGGCATTTCTGACCCTGGCGGTGATTGCCGGGGTGGCGTTTGTGCTGTTGTGGCTGGCGGTGCCGGAAACATTGCAGCGTGTGGGGAATGATGCGAATGTCTCGGACAACGAAGCGCCCTTCGCCGCACCGCCGTGAGGATAAGAACTATTGAACCAAGGTTTGCTGCCACGGGAGGATAGATTTGGCCAATAACACACTTGAGTTCAGCGAAAGTGATCTGGCGCAGATGCAACGTTTCAATCGCAAGCTCGCCTGGCTGCCGCGGTTTCGCATCCGCAATCGGCTGACGCCGCGCTTGATCCAGGCATTGCTGCGCGCCAGCCAGATTGCCAGCGCGGACAAACCGCTGAAACATGACCTGCATGCGCAAAACACTGTGGTGTATTCGCAGGGTGCTTCAGTGCCCGTCCGAATCATCCGCCCGCAGGGAAAGGCTCAAGGTGTGGTGCTGGATTACCACGGCGGCGGCTGGGTGATCGGCAATGCGCAGATGAACGACGACCTCAATATCGCCATGGTCAAGGCATGCAACGTGGCGGTGATATCGGTCGACTATCGATTGGCAGTCAATACGCCGATAGAGGATCTCATGCAGGATTGTCTGTGCGCCGCACGCTGGCTGCTAAGCGACGATTGCACCGAGTTCGTCGGCCTGCCGGTGATCGTTGTCGGCGAATCGGCGGGCGCGCACTTGGCCGTCGCCACGCTGTTGTCGCTCAAGCAATCAGCCGATTTGCTGCAGCGGGTCAGCGGCGCCCTGCTCTATTACGGCGTCTACGATCTCGCGGGCACCCCGAGCGTGCACTCAGCACCTGCTGAAACGCTGGTACTCGATGGCCCGGGAATGGCCGAGGCGCTGCGCCTGCTGACTCCAGGATTGAGCGATGATGAACGCCGGCAGGCGCAGCTGTCTCCGCTGTACGGTGACTTGAGCGAATTGCCACCGGCGTTGATGTTCACCGGTGAACTGGATCCGCTGCGCGATGACACGCTGGAACTGGCTGAGCGCTGGCAACAATCAGCACCGGTTGAAGTACATCTACTGCCCTCGTCCGCCCATGGTTTTATCCATTTCCCGACCACTATGGCTAGCCGTGTTCTGACCTACAGCCGGGCGTGGCTTTCGCGTCAGATCGAGGCAAACACAAGCAGCTAGGGCCTGTATTGGCAGACAGACCACTTTCCTGCGGACAAAACAAAACCCCAACTGCTTTCGCAATTGGGGTTTCGGAATTTAATCTTGACGATGACCTACTCTCACATGGGGAAACCCCACACTACCATCGGCGATGCATCGTTTCA
>Ga0247818_10000170_pt1 | contig 38091 bp, 54 predicted proteins | sample 13C_Glucose_Day1_FD_192424 | JGI IMG/M metagenome (GOLD analysis project Ga0247818, IMG submission 192424) | Soil microbial communities from agricultural site in Penn Yan, New York, United States - 13C_Glucose_Day1 | ecosystem: Environmental > Terrestrial > Soil > Agricultural land | place...
CGCATCTTCGCGATCTCAAGGCCCAGCCGGGCCAGTGCTACCTGATTGCTCATAGCTCGTTGTCCTCGGCCTGGGCGATCAGCGCGTCATCGACAAGGGGTCGAAGTAGGCCCTCTGCGATTTCGCCGAGCTTGCCCAGTGGGTGGTCGCTGGGGCCGAGGAGTTCGGCGGCGGCGACCTTGTCAGCGTGGCCGCGCTCGGCGGCGATCAGTAGGTAGCCCAGTGAAGCCGTGGTGACCTCGCAGTCTGCAAGCCGTCCGTTTGCATGCTCATCAACTGCCAGAGCGAACTGGGCCAGCGTGACGCCCTGAGCCGGGCGCATGCGGCGCTGAAACGAGACGTCGCAGCCGAACCGCACCAACTGCTCAGCGGCGTTGTACAGCCAGTCAGCCCGAGCCACTTCCTGCGCGCTCTCGCTCACCATCGGAGGCAACTGCGCGTCGTGCATGGCCTGACAAATCTTCAGTGCTGCGTTCATGCTGCCTCCGGCCAATGGCGCTTAATGCTCTCTTTTGCGTAAATGGACAGTCGCTCGTAACTGTTCACGCCACCGCAGCCGGGCATGGTTCCTTCCAGCTCGACGCAGGCGCGGATATCGCAGCGGCGCGAGCAGACCCAGCCGCCGTAATGACAGCGGTGGACTTCACCTTTTGGATCGGGGTGATAGGCGAGGCCGCCTTTCCACGAAGGCGAGCCGCGCAGCTTCAGCCCGCAACCTCGGCAAACTGCTTGTGTGTCGGTGCAGTTGTGCATGGCGACCTCCAGTATTTGGGGTTAGGCGGAACGGGCGGCGAGCATGGCGTCGGCGAGCTCGTAAGATGCAGTTGCGATCTTCTCGTTGCTGATCAGGCCCCATGTGTCTGCATGAGAGCAGATGCCTTGCATGTCCTTGGCTGCGAAGTAGTCGCGAATCGTGAGCCCGAAGCAGGTGCCGTGCCCGCCGTATTCGTTGGCGCCGACAGGAAAGGCCGGTTCCTTTGCGGCGTCGACGGCTTGGCACTCGAAGCAAATGCCGCCGGACTGTTCCGAATCCTCGATCAAGCTGCTGCACTTCAAGCACGACCCGAAGCGTTCCGGATCCGGTGGCTGAAAATTCATGGCTTTCTCCATTCGTTGATTGATCCAATAAAACTCGCAATGCACTCATCCGCTCCGCTGGTTGCCGTTGGGCGCGGAGGGGAGTGCATTCGTACTTGTGTAGGGGGGAATGCCGGTTACGTCTCCGGCGCCAGCCTCTGCTGGCCGTGGTCCAGGGTTTTGAGTCCCTGTGCTACTGGGCTCTACGGGACTTGATGCAGGTGGGCGGTTATAGGCCGCAGTTTCGTCCGCATCGGGTTGTGATCTGGCCGGGGCTCAACCGGCATTCGGCGGAAGGGGTAGCCCTGTAGGCGACCGGTTGGCACATCCGCTGCCCAAGACTTAGCCTCAGATCACACCCCGATGCGCTCTCATAGAGAGGATCGGGCAGTTAACGACAGGCTGTCGTGGCGCTGGTTGTTCAGTCGTGGTAGCTGAGCACCGTGTGAACGTCGTGCACTTCGCTGATCTCGCCGCACTCCAGCTCCTCGACCAGTTCGATGTACTCATCGACGTTTCCTTGGCGGTCCAGAGTGATAATCGCGATCTCGGTCACGACGCGGGTGATCTTCGCCTTCACGCGGCGCGGTTTTTGTTCTTGCATCGTCTTGCCCTCGGTTGTTTTCCCAATGCACCCGTCACCAGGTGCATCAGTGAAAAATTCCTGCCGTGACCCGCTGCTGGCGGCCGTCACTGGCTTGATCATCTGGCTGTCGGTACGGGATTACTCGCCATCCCGGGAGGCGCATTTGAGTCACCGCTTCGCACTGTGCCGGTAAAGCGCCTCATCTTGGCTCCGGCAGGGAGTGATCACAGCGCAGGTCGGCGACTGCTGAATCCAGATGCATCAGCAGGTCGACCTGGTCCGGTAACCAGAGCCGGGCGTGGTTCAGTTCCAGAGCTGACATGGGGATCGAAATTTATGGTTCGCGATGTTCGCCGTTTCCAGCGATGCCTCAAGGGCTGCCCGTTTCCGGGGATCGATCCGCGAAGATTCCTGACTGTTAAAGAGCGGCGGGTCTGTTGAGGCCCTTCGCAGTGGCTGTGTGTCGCTGCGATGGGTGAACAATACCGGCGGTATTTCATGTGGTCAATACCTCCGGTCATGTTTTTATTTTGAGCAACAAAAAACCCGCGCAATGGCGGGCTTCTGCTGACGTCTGTTGAGTTTTAAATCAGTCTGCAGCGGGAGTAGATTGGCCTAGAAACTTGTTAACCGCCTTCGTTACCGCGAACGGCATGAATACGAGGGCGCTGCCACCAAGGAGGAATGCAGCAGAAGAATCGGGGATCTTCAAAGCATAGGCTGGATAGGCAGAACAAAAAACGAACGCAAATCCATTAGGCAAGGTAGAAAATGTAAATCCTCTGACCAGACATTCGAAGACACGAGACGAGTCAAGCTTGTAGCCGAAAAAGTACAGTAGCCCTGATGAAAATCCAACGAGTGCACTGATGGGCTGAAGGTTTGTAAAATAAGTATCGGCAGCCTCAAACAGTGTCATCGTGCGTCCCTTGCCTTTACCGAAACGATCGCCCCAACGACAAGGCCAACCAGAGCAGCTGCCAAACCTAAGCCATTAGGCGTCGGCGAGTCGGAAGCTATCATCCATGAAACTCCGGAAACAGAACTGAAGAAAAAACCTGCGCCGATCATCACAGGCAAGTCTCGCAGATCGTAACGTAAATGCCCTTTCATGATTTCCCTCCTATCGTCCAATGCAATCCTATGCATGTAGGAAGTGTACATCACCATGATCTCTTCGTTGTCGACTCCAACGATAACAGACGTCTCTGTGTTATCAAGGTAGGAGAAGAAATCAACGGATCCGTTGTCACAGGTGGCAGGGTATGATTCGTATTCAATTGGCTCGAAATATGTGCATGTTGTCATAACTCGGGCCACCCGCTCTCAGTCGCCATGGCGTGGTAAGTCTGTGGCGCGTGGAAGAGGCGCGTATCTCCACACTGACTACAAGTAGCGGCAAAGAACCATACGCCAACCTTAGCGATATTTGCCGATGGAGTCGCAATCACACCTGCGGTCCCACCTTCAGGCGAAGGGGCGGGGTTGTAGGTGCCGCCTACACAGAACACACATGACCTTCCTGGCCTCATGCGTTCTAGGTAATCCACCAACGATTGCAGCGGCACCTTAGCCATTTTCTGCTTGCGTTCTGCGCCCGAGGTTAACGTCACCTCGCCGATTTCTTCATTAGGCATTAGTAAAACTCCTTTCTCTTTCGGCTCACAGGTCACCGCCTCGCCAAATCACCTTTCCGATAATTTGGTGCTCGTTGGCATTGCTGCGTAGGTGGTATCGGTCTGGATACTGTTCTTTATTATCGTTGTCGCTGCGAAGAAACCATTGGCCGAGCGGACCCTGAATCAGACGTTTTACGATAGCCCCGTCTGAGCCAGCAAGAACGAAAACCTGCCCGTCGACAGGGTCGATGCGTGAGCGGTCTACAAGAAGAACATCGCGATCATTAATAGTGGGCCACATACTGTCTCCTTCAGCATATATCACCATTAATTGATCTGGCTTGGCTCCCTTGTCCTTCAGCCAGTCGCGCTTGAATGCAAGCGTCGATCTGATTTCAACATGGGGGTTCTCGCTTCCCAACCCGGCTGCCGCTTTCGCATCGTACTGTGGAACAAGTGCATACCTGCCGTCGAGGGCATCATGGTCTGACCCATCAGGAAGCGGAGTTGAAGATTTTGCATCCTCCACGGCGTTATCTGGCTTATCTCGATGCTGCGAACCAAAGGCGCCAACAGCAGCAATGAGCGGTTGGGCTTGTAGAGCCGCAAGCTGCTCAGAAAGCGTAGGGCTGAATTCCGATATCGGAACCTGAAGAGCCCTGGCGAATACTGCTGCTGCCCGCAGGCTAAGCGCAGTACGGCCATTCATAAAATGGCTCACTGCGCCTTGAGTAACCCCTTCGCCTAACTCAGCGGCAATCTTGTCTTGCGTCAAGGCAAGTTCGCCACGCTTCTGGTTGTAGAGCGCTTTCAGGCGCTTGCTGTCCTCCACCTGCCAATCAGCAAGCGGAACCTTTCGAGAGTTTTTCATCATTTGCGAATGATATGACCACCGGTATTGAAGGCACCAATATCGCCGGTATTGACGAGCAACAATACCGCCGGTCATACTGGTGATGTAGTTCAACTGTTAAGGACGTTGCTATGCGCCGAATCCCACTCACCGAATTTGCCAAAGAACACGGCCATACAAAGGCCGCGCAGATGCTCGGCTGCACGCAGGGCGCCCTCAGCAAGGCGATCCGCGTAGGGCGTGATGTGTACGTAACCCTCGAAGACGACGGTAGTTTGTCGGCACAAGAGCAGCGTCCGTTCCCGTCCCAGAAATCCGCTGCATAACCATTTTCAACAGCCAGGAGCATCGAAGCATGTACATGGACCCCAATCAAAAGCGCGCCATCCCGGTGAAGGTTCGATTCGAACCAGTGCTTGATCGGATTCTGCGTAAAGCCGCGACCAAAACCCGTATGCAGCACGCCACCTACCTCTACGAAATCATCGAGTGGGCAGTGGCCAATGGCGTGATCGAGGAACTCATGCAGGACAAACAAGAAGATATCGCGGGCTGAAGGGCCTATGGAGGCCTAAATGCATTTCGACATCGACAGGCTGTCGCCGGAAGCCCGACGGCAGGTGTTGGCACTTATGGAGGCCAACGGACTGACCCTCGGAGAAAGCCTTAACCAGATCGTGGAAGAGGCGGTATCCGATGGAGCAACTTCGGCAGTGGGGCGGAGGAAGGCAAAAGTCCTCCAGCTAGTGGTGACCCCAAAAAGGGCCTCTGGCAGGGACTCTTCGGGGTAATCCAGAGGGCCTCTGCCAAATCCGAGACGAAAAAAAGCCGGGGTAGTGACCCGGCTCTCTTAAGCATCTCTGTGGGACGAATTATATGCACACCACAACATCAACAATCAATACCCCGGCCAGTGTCGCGACACAATTTGGCAACGGTGAAAACGTGTCGCGCAATTCATCCGTGATTCCGTTCGATTTCGACGGGGCCGCAATCCGCGTAATCACCGACAAGCTCGGAGATCCGTGGTTTGTAGCGCGTGACGTAGCCGACGCACTTGGCTACTCGAAACCGGAGAACGCCGTAGCACGTCATTGCAAGGCTGCGACCACTACCCCGAAACAGGGTGGTGGTTTCATGACCGTTATCCCGGAGCGCGACCTGTACCGACTGGTGATGAGGTCGAAGCTTCCGGCCGCCGAGCAATTCGAAGAGTGGGTAGTCGGCCAGGTGCTGCCGAGCATTCGCAAGACAGGCCAGTACGCCGTGTCTGCGCCGAACAACTCGAAGATCGTGGGCGAGCTGGCAATCCTTGAGTGTTTCGATCGCCTGCTCAAGCCGGCGGCGTCGAGCAAAATGATGATGCTTGCCCAAATCGCCGCCAATAACGGACTCGATGCGAAATTCCTTCCGGGCTACGCCATAGATGCAGCGCCTGACGCCACGGGCGGCTCTTCGATGCCAACCAAGGCCGTTACCGCCCTGATTAAAGAGCACGCCATCAGCAGCACGGCGCCAGCCTTCAATCGCGCTCTCGCCGAGCATGGCTACCTCAAAACCCTGCAGCGCCGTAACTCCAAAGGGGAAACAGTCGACTTCTGGTCCGTGACTGAAAAGGGCCTCAAGTACGGCAAGAACCTCACCAGCCCTCAATGCCCGCGCGAGACGCAACCTCACTGGTACGTCGATCGCTTCCTTGAGCTTGCCGCGCTTATCGGCAAAGGACGCCCATGATGGCCAGATCCAGAAATATCAAACCGGGGTTCTTCTCGAACGAACACCTGGCTGAAGTAGATTTTGCAACGCGCCTCCTTTTCATTGGCATGTGGACCGAGGCTGATCGGGAAGGGCGCCTGGAAGATCGCCCGCGCCGCCTGAAAATGGCTCTGTTCCCCGCTGACAACGTGGACATCGAAAAGATGCTCGCCGACTTGGATCATCTGGGGTTCATCACGCGGTACACCGTTGGATCATTCAAGGCTATCCAGATCGTGAACTGGTCGAAGCACCAGAACCCCCACGTCAAAGAAGCGAAGAGCGTCATCCCTGAAATGCCCGGCGCAGAGGCTTCGGAAGGGGAGCATGGTGCAAGCCCGGTGCAAGCACCAGACAAGAACAGTTCTTTCCCGGCTGATTCCCTCTCTCTTGATTCCGGATTCCTGATTCCTGATTCCCTCTCTCCGTCGCCTGCTCCGGTAGTGACCGAGGACCTGTTCCCGAAGTTCTGGAAGCTCTATCCGCGCAAGGTCGGGAAGGACAAAGCCGAGAAGGCTTGGGCGAAGCTCAAGGTCAGTCAGGCGCTGTACGACCTGATGGTCGCAGCTCTCGCCAAGCAGGTTCTGACACCTGACTGGACCAAAGAGCGGGGCCAGTTCATCCCGCACCCTGCGACGTGGCTCAACGGCAAGCGCTGGCAGGACGAGATCCCTGAGCTCGCCAGCAACGTGCACCCGTTCCCGCAATCCCGCCACAACGGCTTCGCCGATCGCGATTACACCTCCGGCCTGAAGATGCGGGAGGACGGCAGCTATGCGCTCTGAGCCAGTACAAGCTGCCCCCGAACTGCCACCAGGCACCCGCATCCAGCCTGCTGACTGCGAAAACCACGGCGCCTACGACCAGAAGGTCTACTCGGTGCTTGGCCGGGAGCTGAGGAGTAATTGCCCGGAGTGCAGCCGCATCGCCCGCGAGAAGTCCGAAGCGGCCGAGCAAGCCAACAAGGCGATGGAGCTGCGCATGTCCCTCGCTCGCAAGCTGGGCGACGCGCTGATCCCGAAACGCTTTACCACTCGCACTCTAGGCAACTACCAGGCCGAGAACGAAGGCCAGCGCAAAGCCCTCCGTTTCTGCCAGCACTACGTGCAGATCTTCGACGAGATCCTGAAGACCGGTCGCTGCATGGTGATGATCGGCAAGCCCGGCACTGGGAAAACCCACCTCGGCGCCGGCATGGCCAACGAGCTGCTGCACAACACGTCGCGCACCGCCGTGTACCGCACTGTCGGCGCAATCCTTCAGGCAATCCGCTCCACGTACGACAAGCACAGCGAACGCAGCGAGGCCGAGATTCTTTCGAGCCTGATCGATCCCGATCTGCTGGTGCTGGACGAGGTTGGCGTGAGCAAGGAGCAGCCGAGCGACTTCGAGCTGACAACCCTGTTCGCAATCATCAACGGCCGGTACGAGCAGGAGCGCCCGACGGTGGTGATCTCCAACCTCGAAGCCAGCCAGTTGCCGGCCGCCATGGGTGACCGATGCGTCGACCGCCTGCGCGAGGGCGGAATGATCGTGGTCCCGTTCGACTGGGAATCGCAGCGCGGCAAGGAAGGTTTCTGAAATGACCATCGACAAACAAAAACTCCAGAAGCTGCTGTGGGCCGAAGCCGCGTCCTACCGTGCCGACTGCGCAGACTGGAAGCGCAACACTGAGGTGCTGCAGGACTTCCTCGGGGAAAAGACCGTGGAGGAGGTGGCGCTTGAGCTGCTGGCAGAGAACGAACGGCTGACACAGCAACTCGGCGAGCTGATCAGCGCACTGCCGAACAAGGTGGCCACGCATGGCTGACAAAATCTCAGTGAACTGCCAGGCCAAGCTCTCCGAGGCCATCACCCGTCTTAGCGCCATGTTCCGCGATAAGAAGTTCGTCGTGGTGTCGCTGCGCCCGGGCAAGGACCGCACGCTCGACCAGAACCGGCTGTGGTTCGCGATGTACAAACGCATCGCAGAGATGACCCAGATCGGCGACGAGGCCGACGCTCGCCGGTACTGCAAGTTGCACGTCGGCGTGCAGATCCTGCTGAACGAGGACGCCGGGTTTCAGGACGAGTGGTACCGCGTCATGCGTCACCTCCCGTACGAGACGAAGCTGGCCATGATGGGTGGCTGCCATCTGTTCGGTCCGGACGGCTTCCCGGTGACCAGTCTGTTCAACCGCGCCCAAGGCGTGGCGTACACCGACCGGATCGTCGCGCGCTTCGCTCAGCAGGGCGTGTACTTCGATGATCTGTTGAGCCAGGAGGCTGCATGATGATTGAACGGAAGCAGCCCAAACCGAAGAAATGCCGAGTCGCTACTTGCAGGGCCTCATTCGTCCCGTCGCGGATGGGGCAGGCGGTTTGCAGTCCGGCCTGCGCGGCGATTGATGCACCGCGCCACATGGAGAAAGCCCGCAAGGCCATCGCTCAGCGCGACCGCCGCGAGATCCAGGTGCGCAAGGAGAAGCTGAAGAGCAGGGCGGAACACCTGCGAGAAGCACAGGTCGCCGTGAACGAATACGTCCGCCTGCGTGACGCACACCTGCCGTGCATCAGCTGCGACTCGATGCCGAACGACAACGACCTCATGACCGGCAGCCGCTGGGACGCCGGGCACTACCGATCTGTCGGTGCCTGTCCGGAGCTGCGCTTCGAGCCGCTGAACATCCACCGCCAATGCGTGAAGTGCAACCGCAACCTGTCCGGGAACGCGGTCGAATACCGCATCCGCTTGGTGCTGCGCATCGGCGCCGAAACCTTGGCTTGGTTGGAAGGGCCTCATGAGCCCCGCAAGTACACCGTCGAAGAAATCCAAACCATCAAGGCCGAATACCGGGCCAAGACCCGCGAACTGAAGAGGGCTGCAGCATGACCTATCGCAACGTGATTTCCGCCGTGGTCCGCGCGCTGGCCGCCGAGACAATCAGCTCAGCAGGGGGCTGCGAATTTGAGCCCAAGGTGCAGTGCGCCAAGCAGAAGGGGGAGATCGTTGGCAAAGAAGCCGCGCTGCTCCAAGACTGCTGGGTGTTCGGCCGTCTGCACAAGTCGCTCACGCCGGCCCATTGGCGCGCACTGGTAGCGAAATATTCGACGCACGAAGAGCGTAAGCACAGCGCGATCCTCGAGCTGTTGAACTCGGTCAAGTCTCCGGCGCCGCAACGATTCCGTGAGTGCGCAGTGCTGACCTGGGCAATTCCGCAGGTTGGCGGCACGGAGGGGAAGCGCTCCTCCACGGTGTTGCCTGCGGCCTGGTATGACATCACCAATTGGGACAACGACGGCAAGCCTGAGTCGACTCGGTACCGGTGGAGATCTTCGATCCGGAAGGCGCTAGACGATCAGGTAAATGAGGCGCTCACAGCGGCGCAGGAACTGCTCGATGCGGAGGGCTTGATCGAAAGTTGCGCTGCGTAGCAAAAAGCCATTGCAATGAGTGAGAAAGTGAGAGAATATTTACCCATCCTGTCGATCTTGCGCGTTAGGGATTGATACATAAAGCCCAACTATTGAGTTGGGTTTTTTTATGCTGGCCTATTGCTATTTTTTCTCGTTTTTGCAAATCTACAAGCAAGTCGAAGGGGTAACCCTGAAGCCTAGGGTAACCAGCCTTTCTGGTATTTATCCCCTAGTAGCTTAACTGGATAGAGCGGCTCTCTAACTAAGGGTCAGGTGCAGGTTCAAATCCTGCCTGGGATGAATTTTTAAAGCCCCGCCACTGTGCGGGGCTTTTTTATGCCCCAAGTTTACCTGTAACCAGGGCTGCCCTCGGGAAAGCCGGGGCGTCGATAGCCGGATAGTGCGACGTACGGAATCAACGCCGGCAGCCCGCGCACTCTGACCTCACAATGCTTTCAGGGTGGCGCGAGACTGAATCAGCGAGATCGATGCAAAGGGGCGTCGACGCTGGGAAAGTCTTTGGCCGACAGCTCGGAAAGACGAGCGCACCTATTCAGGGCCTCTGCATTCGCAGGGGCTTTTTTCGTTTTCGGCTCCCCACACCCATAGCCCCGAGCTGGGAGTGCAGCGGACGCCGGATTTATCAATCTCCCCAAGGGGGAGGCAACCCGGATGCCAAACATGCCTGACAAGCCAGACTCATGGGCCAAGCTCTGGCTGGCGTTGAGCAATCCGCTAATGGCGGGCGTCATCATGGCCATCACCGTTTGCTTGCTTCGCGTCATCTACGACGGAAAAGAAACCAGCGTGCGCCGGATCATTTTCGAGGCGCTGATTTGCGGATCGCTGAGTCTGGTCGCGTCCAGCGTTATTGAGTGGATGGCCTGGCCTTCAAGCCTATCGATCGCCGCCGGAGGGACTATTGGGTTCCTCGGCGTGACAGCCATTCGCGAACTGGTGACCCGTTTCCTCGGTCGCAAGGCGGATGCCGCATGAAGACCTTCGCTGCGGCAATCATCATCGCCCTGGTCGGCCTGCTTCTCATTGGGATTCAGCAGTCGCGCGTCGTCGCCCTTCGCGGGGAGGTGGCATTCGAAGCCAGCGAGAAGAAGAAGGCGGTCGACGCCAACCTCGAAAGCCAGGCCACGATCACCACCCTTCGCGCCGAAGCCCAGCGCAACGCCGATTACCAGAAAGACCTGAACAAGCGGTTGCAGGCCAGTCAGGCCAAAGCCAGAAAGGCGGAGAAGAACTTTGAAGAACTCAAACGCAACAGCAAGCCTGTTCGTGATTGGGCTGCTCAGCCTCTGCCTGACGGCCTGCGCGGGAAAGCCGCCAGTGGTAACAAAGACAGCGGCAGTAAGAGTCGAACCCCCTGAGCTGGTGCCTTGTGAGCGAGTGGCTGATGAAGACCTTGCCGACAACGGCCAGCTGTGGGAGCTGAAGAACCAAGCCATCAACCTGCTCGACACCTGCGCTGATCAGGTGGACGCGCAGATCAAGCGCAGTCAGAGCAAGTAGGTCGCGACACGTTTCCCGAGAGTGCAAATTGTGTCGCGACACTGGAGAAGGGCATGACCGCAAAGCTGATCGACTTCAAGCGCGAGGGATGGCGCGACGCCGCGAAGACCCTACGCAAGATCGCGGATGACCTCGATGCTGGCGTGCACCCGGAATGCACCGTAGGCGCTTTGACTCTGCTCGGCCCGAAAGGGCAGGTGACTGTGTTCGGACTTGGCCCTAAATGCGACGACCTGCAATGTCTGGGTGCTATGCGCCTGGGTGAGCAGAAGCTGATTGATGTGCTGCTGGACATCGAAGATTAAGGATTCCCCATGACAACCAAGCAACCCGACTGGGAGGCGATCGAACGAGCCTACCGGGCAGGTTCGCTTTCAGTTCGAGCAATCGCCGAAGAGAGCAACATCTCTCACGTAGCGATTGCCAAGCGAGCGAAGAAGGAAGGCTGGGTGCGCGACCTGACGGATAAGGTCAGAGCCGCAGCCAAGCGAAAGGTTACCAACGCGGTTACCACGGAAAGTTACCAAGACCCACTGGTAACCGAAGAGCAGATCATTGAGGAGGCTTCCGACAAGGTTGCCTCTGTAGTGCTCGCGCACCGGGTTGATCTGGCTCAGTGGCGAGGCATTGCGAACAAGCTCAGTGCCGCGCTTCAAGCCATGACGGTCAACGAGGCGAACATTGGTGACTTCTCCCGCTCACTCAACGCAGGCGTCGACGCTCAGCTCAAGGTGATCAAAGGCGAGCGCCAGGCCTACAACCTCGACACGGAAGAGGGTGACAAGACAGTCGATACCCTGGCCGCGATGATGGACGAACTATCGAAGGACGCCTGACATGAAGCCCGAGCACATGAAGCTGCTCCGGGATAAGCGTTGGCGGTTGAACAATCTCTACTTCATCACCGACAAGCAGGGCAAGAAAGTCCGCTTCCGGATGACGGACGAGCAGATTGAATACTTCGATGGGATGCATACCCGCAACATCATCCTCAAGGCTCGCCAGCTCGGCTTCACCACCGAATGCTGCATCATCCAGCTGGACGCCGCTCTGTTCGAGTCGGCCAAGTGCGCACTGATCGCCCACACCCTGAACGACGCCAAGCGCCTGTTCCGGGAGAAGGTGAAGTACGCCTACGACAACCTGCCGAAAGAGATCCGCGCCGCGAACCCGGCGAGCAACGACGCTGCCGGTGAGTTGGTGTTCAGCAAGGGCGGCTCGCTCTACGTCAGCACCTCGTTCCGGGGCGGCACGCTGCGTTACCTGCACGTATCCGAGTTCGGGAAGATCTGCGCCAAGTTTCCGCACAAGGCGCGCGAGATCGTCACGGGCGCCTTCGAGGCGGTGGCCACCGACTGCTTCGTCACGATCGAGTCCACAGCAGAGGGCCGGGCCGGCTACTTCTTCGATTACTCGCAGACGGCCGAGAAGCAACTGCTGTCAGGCGCGCCGCTGGGCAAGCTGGACTGGAAGTTCTTCTTTTTCAGTTGGTGGAAGAACAAGGCCTACTGGCTCGATCCAACCGAAGCGATCATTCCGCAGCGCCTGACCGACTACTTCAACGAACTGTTCGCAAAGCACGGCATCGACACTAACCCCGGCCAGCGCGCCTGGTACGCCGCCAAGGAAAAGACCCTCGGCGACGACATGAAGCGGGAATACCCGTCGATACCGGCCGAAGCCTTCCAGCAGTCGATCGAGGGCGCCTACTACGCCCAGCAGTTCACCAAGCTCTACGCCGCTCAGCGCATCGGCACGCTGCCAGACAACAGCCACCTGCCTGTGATGACCTTCTGGGACATCGGTGTCGGCGACTCCACGGCTATCTGGTTCGTGCGTCAGGTCGGCAACGAGTACCACGTCATCGACTTCTACCAGAACAGCGGGGAAGGCCTGCGGCACTACATGAAGGTTCTCAAGGACAAGGGTTACACCTACTCCGAACACTGGGGGCCGCACGATATCGACAACCGCGAGTTCGGTAGCGATGCCAAGACTCGCCGGGAAATGGCGCGCGAGGGCTACGAGATTGACGGCCAGCACTACCGCATGACGTTCCAGGTCGTGCCGAAGATCGGCGTCGACGACGGCATTGATCAGGCACGGGAAATCCTCGGGCTCTGCGTCTTTGACGAGGCGAAGTGCGAGGAGGGCATCACCGCGCTCGAGAACTACCGCAAAGAGTGGGACGACAAGAAGGGCTGCTGGAAAGAAAAGCCGCTTCATGACTGGGCTTCTCACCCGTCCGATGCATTCCGGTACTTCGCTGTCGCCAAGAGCGCAAGGAAGCCGGTCAAATCAATCAAAATGGGATTCGCACGCTAATGGCAGACGTCACCTACACCCGCCCGGAGTACGACGCGGCCCAGTCCCGTTGGCGGCTGGTGCGCGACGTGTGCAAGGGCTCCGAAACGGTAAAGGCTCGCGGGGATCATTACCTTCCTCGGCCAAACCCTCACGATGAGAGCGACGAGAACAAGGCACGCTTCGCCACGTATCTGATGCGGGCCGTGTTCTACAACGCCACTGGGCGCACCAAAAACAGTCTGGTGGGTGCGGTGTTCCGCACCTGGCCAACGCTCACAGTGCCAGCAGCGCTCGAATACGTCGCCAAGGACGTCGATGGCCAAGGCATCAGCATTTACCAGCAGTCGCAATCGGTCATCGGGCACATTCTCGAAGTCGGCCGTCACGGGCTGCTGGTGGATTACCCGAGCGTTGAGCCTGGTTCGACCAGCAAGGCGGACAGCGCGGCAATGGGCATCCGCCCAACCATCGCCAGCTACAACGCTGAGTGCATCATCAACTGGAAGACGCGCAAGGTGGGCGGGCAGCACCTGCTGAGCCTGGTTGTGCTGAAGGAAGTGGTCGACAAGGACACCGACGACGGCTTCGGTGTTGAGAGCAAAGATCAATATCGCGTGCTGCGACTGAATGACTCTGGCGTGTACGAGCAGGAGCTGTGGACGACTGAGGGCGGGAGCTGGGCGGCAACTGACGCGCACACGCCTCTCGACGGCACTGGCAAGCCTTGGCGCCTGATCCCGTTCATGTTCGTCGGCAGCGAGAACAACGATTCGTCGATTGATGACTCTCCGCTGTACGACATGGCCGAGATCAACATCGGTCACTACCACAACAGCGCCGACTACGAGGACTCGGTCTGGTTCTCGGGTCAGCCGCAGTTCTGGATCGCCGGCCTTGATGAGGCTTGGCGTGATCACCTGGAAGAGAACGGCATCTATGTCGGCTCGCGCGCACCGCTGACGCTGCCAGCCAATGGATCGTGTGGCTTTGCTCAGCCTGAGCCGAACACCCTCGTCAAAGAGGCTATGGACGGCAAGAAAGAGGACATGGTCTCGCTCGGCGCCCGGCTGATTGAGCGTGGTAGCGCGGTGAAGACCGCAACGCAGGCTGACAACGACAGCGCGGCAGAGCACAGCATCCTGTCGCTGGCCGTGAGCAACGTCAGCGAGGCCTACAGCCAGTGCCTGATGTGGATGTGCGCATTCGAGAATGTCGCCGGCGAAGTGCTGCTGAAGCTGAATCAGGACTTCACGCAAGTGAGTCTCGACGCGGCAATCATGGCCAGCCTGTTCAATGCAGTGCAGGCAGGGCGCGTGCCTGAGTCTGACTTCTGGCAATACCTGCGCGATCGCGGCGTGATCGATCCAGAGAAGACCGACGACGATATTCGAGGCGAGCTGGAAGCGAATCCTGCGGGCCTTGCCCTGGACGATGAGGACAACCGAGATGGCGGCAAACCAAGCGATCCTTGATGCCACCATTCGGCACGCTGTATTCCTCGAAAGGCTGAAGGCGGGGGAGGTGAAGAAGTTCACCCCCTTCCTCAAGGAGATCGACCGCTCGCTGCGTGAGCGCCTGACCAAGTCAGACTTGACCGGGTTCACACGTAAGCGGCTGGAGAAGCTGCTCGACGAGGTGGATAGCCTGCTGCTGGGCATCTTCACTCGCTTCACCGATCAGCTGACGCTGGACCTGATCGACCTGGCGAACTACGAAGCGCAGTTCGAAGCTACGAGCCTGACGAAAGCGGTACCCGCCAGCATCAGCCTTGAGGCTGCGATTCCCTCCGTCACGGCGATTCGCTCGGCAGTGATGAACAACCCGCTCAGCATCCGCGATGGCGGCAAGCTGCTCAAGCCATTCATCAAGGACTGGACGACAGCGGAGCGCGAGCGTGTCACCGGAGCGATCCGGCAAGGTTTTTTCGAAGGGCAGACGAACTTCCAGATCCTTCAGAACATACGAGGCACCAAGGCAGCAGGGTACGCCGACGGCATTCTGGCAATCACTGGCCGCAACGCCTCAACGGTGGTGCGCACTGCCATCCAGCATGTTGCCAGCCAGGCGCGAATGGAGACAGCGAAGGCTAACACCGACATCGTCACCGAGATCCAACTGGTCGCCACGCTCGACAGCAAGACCAGCCAGATTTGCCGGACACTGGATAAGCGCCGATTCCCTGTCGATTCAGGGCCAAGGCCACCGTTCCACCCGAACTGCCGAACGACCTTTGTGCTGCTGACGCGCCTCAGCGAAATGTTCGAGAAGGACGCCACAAGGGCCTCAAAAGGAGCGGATGGTGCAGCACAAGTAAGCGCCGATCTCGACTATTACCACTGGCTCAAGCAGCAGCCCGCATCGTTCCAGGACAAAGCCATTGGCAAGGCCCGTGGTGCTCTGTTCCGCAACGGCGGGCTCAGCGTTAAGCGTTTCTCCGAGCTCCAGCTCGATCGCAACTTCAAACCACTGACACTCGTTGAGATGAAGGCCTTGGAGCCTTTGGCCTTCGAGCGCGCAGGCATCTGATCCGCAGGCTGAGCCTGTAAACCAGTCCCAGGGGGACAGCATGAAATACCTGATCGACAAAGCAGCATATGACGCGCTCGAACCATCCATGCAGGCGTTCTACAAGGCGCAGGGCGAAGACTACGTGCTGGCAGTAGAAGGCTTGCCGGCACCTGAGGACGTCACGGGCTTGAAAGCCAAGAATGACGAACTACTGGCTGAGCTTCGAGCCAACAAGACGAAGGCGCGCGAAGCCGAAGAGGCGGCGCGAATCGCGGCTGAAGATGCTGCCCGCAAGTCCGGCGACACTGAAGCGCTTGACCGCAGCTGGCAGGAAAAGCACACCGCAGCATTGGCCGAGAAGGACGGCACGCTGAGCGCGCTGCAGGCACAGGTTCATGCTCTCACCGTAGGCGCAACTGCTGCACGCGTGGCCGGAGAGCTGGCCGTGCAGGGCTCTGCCGCCGTGCTGCAACAAATCATCGAGCCTCGCCTCTCCATGGAGCTGCGCGAGGGCAAGCCTACCGTCGTGGTGCTGGACGCTGAGCGCCGGCCTACCGCTCTGACGGTGGAAGAATTCAAGACTCAACTTTTCAACGACGCCTCACTGGCTCCGTTGATCGCTTCAAGCAGGGCTTCTGGTGGCGGGGCTACCGGTGGCAAAGGCGGCGGGGCCGCAAAAACGTGGAACCAACTTACCGGGATGGAGCGTGTAGAGCTCCGCCGAACCAACCCCGCCGAGCACGCGCGCCTGAAGGCAGCGGCTGAGGCATCGTAAAAGGACCTATCGCAATGCCAACCATTCTTTCCGACGTCATCTTCCGCGACGAACTGCGGGATTACATCAGCGTCAACACTGTCGAGCGCACCGCGTTCTTCCAGTCGGGCATCCTGACCACCAACTCGGACATGACCCAGTTGCTGGCCAGTCCGTCCAACACTTTCACCATTCCGTGGTGGGTTGACCTGGACGCGTCCATCGAGTCGAACTACTCGAACGACGTGTACACCGACATCGCGGTACCGCTGTCGGTAACCAGCGCTTCCATGCAGGCGCGCGCCGCGTACCTCAACGAAGGCTGGAACTGCATGAACTTGGTGAAGAACATCACCAAGCAAGATCCGCTGGAGTTCGTGGCGAGCCGCCTGATCTCGTACTGGCAGCGCGTGGCCCAGCGCCGCACCATCGCCACTGCGGTCGGTATCTACAACGACAACGTGGCCAGCAATGGCGGTGACATGGTCGTAGACGCGGGCGGCTTGATCAGCCCGACTGCTGTGATCCGCGCCCGGGGCACCATGGGCGACTACACCGGCCAGTTGGGCGGCCTGAGCGTGATTGCAATGCACTCGGCAGTTCACACCGAACTGGCCATCCAGAACCAGATCGACTACACGCCGATCGCAGACCAGACCCCAGAGTTCGGTCGCTTCCAAGGCATGCCGGTCGTTCTGGACGACGGTCTGCCTGTGATCGGCACCGGCCCAACCGCCAAGTACCTGTCGATCATCTTCGGCCCGGGCGCTATCGGCTACGCCGAGCAGCAGCCGGAAGGCGAAGACGGCCTGGAGTACGACCGCACGCCTGATCGCGGTAACGGTGGCGGTGCGGAAACCCTGTGGACCCGTCGCAACTTCGTTGTGCACCCGCTGGGCTTCTCGTTCACCAGCACCACCATCACCAGTACCCCGACCACCACTCGCCCGATCTCGGCGAACTGGGCGGACCTGGCGCTGGCCACCAACTGGGAGCGCAAGTTTGCTCGCAAGCAGGTGCCTATGGCGTTCATCACCTCCCTCGTTACTGCGGCAACGCCGTAACCGAGCGCGCGGCGGGTGAGTTGCCCGCCGCGCAGAACTGATCCAGGAGAAACCCATGACCGTGCAAAAAGACAATCACATCGACCCGAACATCAAGGCCCGCTGGGGCTTCGGCGGAACCGAAGGCAATATCACCGTCGGTCCCGAAACCGTAGGCGAAACCGGCGGAGTTGATACTGCTCGCACTCGCTCGGACGAGAGCGGGGCTCGCAACAATGGCGGCGGCGCAGAGGAGACGCAGGCTATCCGCCTTGAGCTAACCGACACTCAGGACCAACTCGCCCAGGCATTGGCAGATCTCGCTGCCGAGCGCGCGAAGAACTCCGATCCGCGTGATAGCCTGACCATCCCGGAAATCAAAGAGCAACTGGACGCCAAGGAAGTGAAGTATTCGTCCACTGCCAACAAGGCTGAGCTGCTGGAACTGCTCAAGGCCCAGCCAGCCACCCAGGAGTAACAAATGCTCATCATCGAGGACGGTACCGGCAAGCCTGACGCGGACAGCTACTCAACCGCAGCGGAACTGGTCAGCTACGCCGCGCGGTACGGCGTGACCATTCCGGCGGAAGAGGCGGCACAGGAAACGCTGCTTCGCCGGGCCGCCTTGGCGATGGATGTCATGAAGTGGAAAGGATGCCGGGCCAACGGTGACCAGGCGCTGGCCTGGCCTCGCCGTGGCGTCAATATCGACGGCGAAAACAAGCCGTCCGACTACATTCCTGCACGTATCCAGTACGGGCAGATGGCCCTCGCGGGCGAGATTCATGCAGACGATATCGACCCACCGGAAACACGCAAAGGCGCGATCATCCGCGAGCGTGTGGAAGGCGCTGTGGATACCGAATACGCAGCAATCTCCAACACCAGCGGCAAACTGTTGCCGGCGGCTCCGGATCGTCCGAGCCATACGCAGTTTGCCGACTACCTCCAGAAGCGTGGGCTTTACGCCATAAGGGCCTGACCAATGAGTGAGTTCTACGACCGCATGGCTGCCACCGCTCTGCGGTTGATTACTCAATACGGCCAGCCAGTAACGCTAAGAGACATCCAACCGGCGGAGTACGACCCGGACAATCCCGATGGCGGCGACGTGATCATTGAGCAAACCGCCCAAGGCATCCTGCTCGACTTCACCGGCCTTGAATTCCAGAGCGACACCCTGATTGTGCGCGGTGACAAGAAACTCAAGGTCGCGGCGCTGGGCATGGAGTGGAAGCCGAAACCGCAGATCAAGGCGGACGTGCAGGGCAAAACGTGGACGGTGATCAACTTCAAGGAGATCAACCCAGCCGGCACGCCACTGCTGTATGAACTTCAGGTGCGCTCATGAACAAGTACGCAGGGCAGCAGGGCAGCTTCGCGTTACAGCTGGCAGAGTTCGCAGAGCAGGCTAAGGACGCGGTCGATGCCAGCCTTCGCGAGATCATCATCGAGATCGGCAACTCGCTGATCCGCATGTCACCGGTAGACACCGGCCGATTCCGTGGCAACTGGCAGATGACGATTGATGCGCCGGCTGCTGGCACGCTCAGCGCGCTTGACCCAACCGGCGCAGAGGCGACGGCGCGCATCGCGGGCGAGTCGATCCTGTTTCGGGCAGGCACCACGGCCTTCATCGTGAACAATCTGCCATACGCGATCCCGCTGGAGTACGGGCACTCCGATCAGGCGCCTGGCGGGATGGTGCGCATAACCCAGGCCCGCTTTCAGCAGATCGTGCTCGAAGCCATCAGGAACAACCAGGTATGAGCCACAACATCATTGCTGCGGCCTTCGAGTCGCGCCTGCTGGTCTGGGCGAAGGCCAGAGTCCCGAAGCTTAAGGTGGTGGCCGAGAACGAAACCTACACGCCGGCGACGGGCGAGACGTACCTGCGCGCTTTCACTCTGCCGGCGGACACTGCCAGCAACACGCTGGGAGGCGATCACCGACTGTACACCGGCGTGTTCCAGGTCAACATCGTGGCACCCTCCGGCAAGTACCGGACCGAAGCGAGCACCATCGTCGACGAACTGGCCGCGCTGTTCCCGCTCAATCTGCGTATTCCCCGCGCTGGACTTGTGGCGCTGGTCATGACGCCAGTTGCGCCGGGGCCCGGGATACCAGACGGCAACACTTTCACGGTACCGGCCTCGTTCCAATACCGATCCGACACCAACTAATCCGCCCGTTGGGCAAACCCAGAACCCGCCACCGAGCGGGTTTTGTCATTTCTGCACAGAGGAAACACAACCATGGGCTTTCGACTCCCCAACGGCGCCACGCTCGAAATCGCATCTGCATTCGGCCCTGCCATTCCTGTCACAGCGCTGAGCAATGCCAACCCAGCCGTGGCGACCGCAGCAGCGCACGGCCTGTCTGATGGCGACATTATCGCTGTGACCTCGGGCTGGACTCGCTTGAATGATCGGGCTGCCCGCATTGCGAACAGTCTGACCGGTACTTTTGCGCTGGAAGGCATCAACACCACCAACCTCCAACCGTACCCGGCGGGCTCCGGCGCTGGCTCCGTGCGCGAAGTCACCGGCTTTACCGAGATCTCGCAGATCACCGACTTGAACTCCAGCGGCGGCGATCAGCAGTTCCTCACCTTCGGCTTTCTCGCAGATGACGATGATCGCCAGCTTCCAACGACCAAGAACCCAATCAGCATGGCGGTCACTGTCGCCGACGATCCTGACCTGCCTTACGTGGCCATTGTCGAAGCGGCTGACGAAGACAAGCAGACCCGTGTGCTTCGCCTGAACCTGCCAGGCGGTAGCAGCATCGTCTACAACTGCTACGTGTCGATCACGTCGACCCCAGCGCTCAGCCGCAACAACCTGATGACCCGAGTCATCACTCTGTCGCTCGCTGGCCGCCCAACCCGCTACGCAGCGGCGGTGTAACCCATGGCCAAGATCAAGATCTCCCAGAACCCAACCTTCAAGGCGAAGGTCGCGATTCCACGCGTTGGCGCTGAGCCGGTCAGCGTTGAGTTCGAATTCAAGTACATGGATCGGCTGGCCCTGGCCGCACACTTCGATAAGTGGAATGCGGCGCGCGACGAGCATGCCAAGAAGGTGCAGGAAGACGAGCTGAACTGGCAGGAAGCGACCGGCGCCGAAATCGCGCTGCAGGTCGGCCAGCTCAAGGACATCATCGAGGGCTGGGGCTTTGACGAGAAACTGTCGGATGAATCTCTGACGGCGTTGGTCACCACCTGCATTGGCGCACCCCAGGCTGTGCTTTCCGCGTACCAGAGCGCCTATCAACCGGCCCGCCTGGGAAACTGACCGGCGCCGCCCGCGTCCTGTACGAGCCCGGGCCGTCCGAAGCTGATTTGGCAGCCTTCGGCATGACGCTCGCCGACATCCCTGAAGAAGAGTACGAGGTCTGGCCAGACAACTGGCCGGCCTTTCTGCTGTTCGAGGCGATGTCCACGCAGTGGCGCGTAGGCATGGGCGGGGCTACCGGGCTGGACTACAACGCCTTGCCGCCGGTGGCCTCGATGCTGGGCATGAAGCGGCGCGAAATCCCTGAAGTCTTCCACGACATTCGTGTCATGGAAGCAGAAGCCATGCTCGTGATGAGCGAATCGAAATAACGGAGCCCGCATGACTTCTATTGCTGAACTCGGCATCAAGGTCGATTCGACCGATGCTGCGCAGGCGAGCTCCGACCTCGACAAGCTCACGGCGGCAGGTGCACGGGCCGAGAAGGCGGCGGAGGGCGTCTCCAAAGGCGCCGACAAGGCAACAGCTTCGATCAAGAAGCAGAAGGACGAGCTGAGCGATCTGCTCGGCGAGATCGACCCGACAGTTAAGGCGCTCGGCAGGCTCGACGAACTCGAAAACAAGCTGGCCAAGCAGAAGAAACTCGGCGCGCTTGATGCGTCGACCTTCAGCGAATACCAGTCGAAGATCGACCAGTCTCGGACGAATCTGTCCCGCTTTGATGACAGCCTGACCCGCACTGGCAACACCGCCAAACAGACAGCCGCTGCCCTTCGCGGCGTGCCTGCGCAGTTCACTGATATCGCGGTGTCGCTGCAAGGCGGCCAAGCTCCGCTGACCGTGCTGCTCCAGCAGGGCGGACAGCTCAAGGATATGTTCGGCGGCATCGGCCCGGCTGCAAAAGCACTGGGCGGCTACGTGCTCGGCTTGATCAACCCGTTTACTGTCGCTGCGGCTGCTGTCGGTGCGCTGACGCTGGCCTATTACAAGGGCAGCCAGGAGGCCGACGAGTACAACAAGGCAATCATCTTCACCGGCAACTCTGCCGGCACGAGCGCTACTCAGCTGGCGTCGATGGCGCAGCAGGTGAGCGCAACGGTCGGCACCACTGGCGCAGCTGCCGAGGTGCTGGCCAAGCTGGCAGGCAATGGAAAGATCGCCAGCGCCAGCTTCGAAGAGATCACCGAAGCTGCTCTGCAGATGGAAAAGGCCACCGGCAAAGCCATCGACGAAACGATTGCCGAGTTCGCGAAGATTGCCAAAGATCCCGTCGCCGCAGCCAAGGAGCTCAACGACCAGTACAACTTCCTTACGGCCTCGGTCTACTCGCAGATCGTCGCGTTGAAAGAGCAGGGCGACACCATCGGGGCGGCAAAGCTGCTCACCGACACCTATGCCGATACGATCAAAAATCGAACCGGCGAGGTGACGGCGAATCTCGGCCTGATTGAGGGCGCTTGGCAGAAGATCAAAGCCGCAGCGGCCGGCGCGCTGGACGCGACTCTGGATGTGGGTCGAACCCAGTCCATCGATTCGCAGATCGCCAACTACCAAAAAATCCTTGATGGGCGTAAGTCCGGCGGCTTTCTCTCGTCGTTTTTCGGCGAAGAACTGGGCGCCAATAGCCAGTCCACCAAGTTCCTTGAGCAGCAGATTGTCCTGCTGCAAAAGCGAAAAGAGGAAATCACCGCCGGCGCCAAGGCTGACGCTGACCGGGCAAAAACCGAGCGCGACGGCATCGACGCAAGCCTGCGACTCAAGACAATCAGCGATTCGAACCTCACCAACGAGGAAAAGCGCAACAAGCTGATCAAGGAGTACAAGCGGGACGTAGAGGCGCTGCGTAAGGCGAACCCGAACGATCCTCTGGTTCAGGAAGCGGTTGTTTCGAAGACGATTCAGAACATCCGCGACAAGAACAAGGATCCGAAAGCCGCGACCTCAACGGTAAACCTGACCGAGTTCAACGACTCGAAAAACCAGCTCTCGCTGATCATCGGCGAGTACAAAAACGCCCAGAAGGAACTGGAAGCCGCGCAGAAGGCCGGGCTGGTCACGCAGGAAGACTACCTGCTCAAGCGTCAGGCGCTGATCGGCAACGAGCGCGACGAGGTAACCGCCGCGTATCAGGCTGAAATCAGTTCGTTGGAAGCGGCGAAGGGCAAGGCCAGCACCTCGGCAGCGCAACGTATTCAGCTCGATCAAAAGATCGCTGATGCCAGGGCCAACATGGTCAAGGCTCAGAAGGAAGCCGACAGTGAGCTCGAAGTCATCGCGACGAACGAGCAGGGCCGGCTCGCCAAGCAGGCGCAGGCGATCAAGGTCTACACCGATGCCCTCGACCAGCAGAACGTCGCTCTGCGGCGCGCTGGCGGCCGTGCAGCGGATGGCGTTGGCCGTGGCGACCGGGAGAACGCCATCAATGGCGAACTGAACGGCATTGCCGATCGAGCCAACCAGCAGCGTCTGGATCTGGCGCGCGACCGGGCCGACAAGGCGCGCAACATGAGCGCCGAGGAGTACCAGGCCAAGCTCGACGCGATCAACAGAAGCGAAACCGACCTGAGCGAAACGGTGCTCAGCAACTACGAGCAGATGTCGGCGGCGCAAAGCGATTGGCGAAACGGGGCAACCTCGGCGTTCAGCAACTATCTGCAGAGCGCGCGCAACGTCGCAGGCCAAACCCGCGACCTGTTCAGCAATGCCTTCAGCTCGATGGAAGACGCAGTCGTCAACTTCGCCATGACCGGGAAACTGTCGTTTGCTGACTTCACCAAGTCGATTCTGGCGGACATGGCGCGGATCGCGACCCGTCAGGCCAGTTCGGCGCTGCTGAGCAGTCTGGTTGGCGCTGGCGCAAGCTACTTCGGTGGCGGCGGCTCAGGTAATGGATTGGCGGCAGGATCCGCTGGCGCAACGTCATCCAACCTCGGGGCCTCGCAGGCTGGTTACTCGTCCGCCTATTTTCAGGCTGACGGCGGGGCTTGGACCAATGGCGTGCAGATGTTCGCCAATGGTGCCGCGTTCACCAACTCCGTCGTGAGCAAGCCGACAGCGTTCGGGATGGCTGGCGGGCAGACTGGCGTCATGGGCGAGGCAGGGCCTGAGGCGATCATGCCACTGACCCGCACCGCTGGCGGCCAGCTGGGTGTGCGGGCGATCAGCGGCGGAGGAAGTGGTGGCGGAAACGTTTACAACTTCCCCGTCGCGGTATCGGTGCAAACCCAGGGCAATGGTGGAGCAGCCAGCACGGAAGACACCTCGCAGCTTGGCAAAGGCATTCAGCAGGCAGCGAAAGCGGAAGCTGAAACCGCGATCGCCCGAGCGCTGCAGCCAGGCGGCTCAATCTGGAAACTCACGAACGGGAGGGGCTGATGGCCATCGAGACATTCAACTGGCCAACCCAGCACGGTGACGCGCCCGAGATCTTGTATCGGGTGCGCACCGCGCAGTTCGGCGACGGCTACAAACAGGAAGTTGGCGACGGCCCGAACAACAAGGAAGACGCGTACCCGATCACCTACAGCGGACCTCAGGCCAAGGTGCTGGAAATCATGTCGTTCCTTGATCGGCACGCGGGCGCTAAAGCCTTCCTGTGGACCACGCCACTGGGCCAGCTTGGCCTGTTCACCTGCAAGAACCCCGTGCCCACTCCGGTGGGTGGCGGCGTTTTCAAACTCACCGCCACGTTCGAGCGGGCATTCCATCCATAAGGGGCAATCATGCCGCTGATCAGTGACATCCAGGTGCTTGAGCCTGGCAGCGAAGTGCTGCTCTTTGAATTGGACGGCACGGACTATGGCGCGGACGTTCTGCGCTTCCACGGGCACGCGATACCGCACACGGCGGCAGAGTTGATTGCGGCCGGAGACAATGCTGACCAACTGCCGGCGAAGGCGATCTACTGGCAGGGCAACGAGTACAGCGCCTGGCCGATGCAGATCGACGGTATCGAGGCGAACGGCGACGGCACGGCGGTTCGGCCGACATTGTCCGTCGGCAACGTCAACGGGCGCATCACTGCGCTCTGTCTGGCATTCGAGGATCTGCTCGAGTTCAAGCTGACGATGCGCCACACGCTCGGCAGCTACCTCGATGCCGCGAACTTCCCGGCCGGCAACCCAACGGCCGACCCTACCCAAGAGACGATCGAGGTCTGGTACATCGACCAGAAAACGAACGAGGACGGCGAGAACGTCAGTTGGGAGTTGGCCAGCCCGGGCGATGTCGGTAATGAATCGATCGGGCGGCAGGCCACAACCCTTTGCCATTGGTGCCTCACCGGCGGATATCGCGGGCCGAACTGCGGCTACACCGGCCCGTACGTCACGAAGGACGGCGTGATCACCGATAACCCTGAGCTAGACCAATGCGATGCCACGCTGGGCAAGGGCTGCATTCCGCGCTTCGGCGAGGGCAACCCGCTGCCGTTCGGTGGCTTCCCGGCCGTTTCCCTGATCGCACGGAGCTGACATGCGAAAGCACATCTTGAACGCGATCCAGGCGCACGCGGCCGCCGAGTACCCGAAAGAGTGCTGCGGGCTCCTGCTGGCGATTGGGCGCAAGCAGCAATACTTCCCCTGCATCAATGTCTCGACCGAGCCGAACGAAGAATTCCGAATCGATCCTGAGCACTATGCTGCAGGCGAGGACATCGGTGAGGTGATCGGCGTGGTGCATTCGCATCCGGACGCCACCAGCAGGCCTTCACCGCGCGACCTCGCCATGTGCGAAGCGACGGCGCTGCCCTGGCACATCCTGAGCTGGCCGGAAGGCGATCTGCGGACTGTCGTTCCCACCGGTGAAGTGCCGCTGCTGAAACGACCGTTCGTGCACGGGGCCTGGGACTGCTGGCAGGTCTGCGCCGATTGGTACAAGCGCGAGTGGGGCTTGGAGTTCGAGCCCTTCAAGCGCGCCGATGGCTGGTGGGAAAGCAATGAAAACACCAGCCTGTACGAAGCGAACTACGAGGCCGCGGGCTTCTACCGCGTCGACCAGCCGCAGCGTGGCGACATGATCGTGATGGAAGTGGGGCGCACCGTTTACCCGAACCACGCCGGGATTTTCCTGGGCGCCGCCCCGGCTCTGCCTGGTGAAGATGCCGCCACGTTCGGCCCCGGGCCTTTCCTGCTGCACCACCTGTACGGCAGGCCATCTGAGATCATTGTCTTCGGCGGCCCGTGGCTCGACCGCACGCGCCTGATTCTCAGGCATAAAGACGCCCAACAATCGCGTGACGCTGAGCTTTATAGACGGTGTTAATGTTATAGGCTGCTTTGGCGCTGCTTGTTAATGGTGGTAAATTACCGTTATCAATTTAAGGAGATGAAGATGCTGGAATTTGGACTGGGGATAGTTTTTCTCTTCTTGATAATCGCCACTTATTTTTTGCCTTCATTCAATGCTTTCAGTCGAAAGCACCCGGATAGATGGCCTATTTTCATGCTGGATCTTTTTCTCGGCTGGACCATCATTGGATGGGTTGTATCTCTGGTTTGGTCCGTCTCCCCAATAACGTCTCGTGACATGACCCGAGTTCCGTCTCAATCTCAGCCTGAAGACGATAAGTACCAGAAGCTTGAGAAAATCGGTAGCCTGATGGAAAAGGGCCTCCTCACGGAAAGTGAATTTGAGGCTGAAAAAGCCAAACTTCTGCAAAGCTAAAAGAAAAACTCGATCCATTGGTTTCGGCGAGTTAGATAGCGGGGAATAAATAATGCGAATTGCGATAGGAGCGCTGGCGGTAGCGTTGTTGGCGGGGTGTGCGACTTCGCCGACACCGTCCAATGAAGCCAAGCAGGCGCCGGCAAGTCACCTGTCGGCCTACCAGACCAAGCCATCTGGGACATATGGGACACTGCAAGTGATCCGCGACTCTGGGCAGACTGGAAGCCTATGTTCAATGGCCGTTTTTATCGATGGCAAACAAGCTGCCAAGCTCGACCCGGGTCAGAAGGCATCTTTCTACCTGTCGCCTGATTCGGTTTCGGTTGGCGCGGCTTACACCGGCTCTGGCATCTGCTCCATGGGTGCAGCCCGAGTGGAGCGGGAAGCGATCGTGAAAGGCGGCGCGGTCAAGAAATACCGAGTTTTCACCGGGGGCGATGGGCAGATCGACATACTGCCCACGACTCTCTGAACAAACCGCCTCCGGGCGGTTTTTTATTGCCTGGAGAATGGCATGTGCTCAGCAATTACCTACACGCCAATGACGAAAGTCATGTTGTCCGGCTCGCTTGCGAAGAAGTTTTTTCGAAGCAAGCTATTCCTGCTCGACGGCGGATCGGCCGTGGAGGTGTTCCGTGCACTCAACGCGACGGTTGATGGTTTCGCCGCGGAAATTAAACGACTGGAGCGCCTTGGACTGAAGTTTGCGATCTTTCGGAATCGCGCAAACATCGGAATGGACGGATTCGATCTCGGCGGCACGCGGGAAATCCGCATTGTTCCAGTGATTGGTGGCAGCAAGCGTGCCGGCGGACTGCAGACCATTATCGGCACAGTAATGATCGCCGCAGCCTATGTGCTGTCATTCACTCCGTTTGCAGCCGCATCGCCGTTTTTGTACGCGGCCGGCGCGTCGATGGCGATCGGCGGCGTCATTCAAATGCTGAGCCCCCAAGCCTCGGGTTTGAAACAAAGCGCTTCCCCCGAGAACTCTCCGTCCTACGCCTTCGGCAGCGCCAAGAACACCACTGCCAGCGGCAACCCGGTGCCGATCTGCATAGGCGAACGCCGGTGGGGCGGGATGATCATTTCGGCCTCGATCCTGGCTGAAGACAAAGTGTAATCAGGACAGCCGCACAACGACCGCCCGCGAGGCGGTTTCTTTATGCCTGGAGGAAAGCATGGGCGCAGCAGCACAGATCGATATCCGCGGGGAGAAGGGCGGCAGCAGCAAGCCGAAGTCGCCGACCGAAGCCAGCGACAGCCTGCGCTCGACCAACCTGGCCAAGCTGCTGATCGCCGTGGGCGAGGGAGAGTTCGACAGCGTCCCGACCGATTACGACATCTACCTGGACAACACGCCGATTCGCGATGCCAGCGGCAACTACAACTTCCCGAACGTGAAGTGGGACTGGCGCCCGGGATCGGTGGATCAGACGTACATCCCCGGCATTCCGTCCGTGGAGAACGAGACGTCGCTGAACATTGAGCTGCGCAGCGATTCGCCGTGGGTACGCTCCATCACCAACACCCAGCTTTCGGCCGTGCGCATGCGCTTGGCCTGGCCGGCGCTGCAACGCTCTGATGACCAGGGCAATGTCGGCGGCTACCGGATCGAATACGCAATCGACGTGGCCACCGATGGCGGCGCCTATCAGCAGGTGCTGGTGGACGCCGTCGATGGCAAGACCACCACGCGCTACGAGCGCTCGCGCCGCATCGATCTACCGGACGCCACCACCGGGTGGCAGATCCGTGTGCGTCGCCTGACGCCGAACCAGAACACCAACAAGATCGCCGACACCATGCTGGTGGCCGGATATACCGAAGTCATCGACGCCAAGCTGCGCTACCCGAATACCGCGCTGCTCTACATCGAGTTCGACGCCGAGCAGTTCACCAACATTCCGGCCGTGACCGTGAAGTGCAAGGCCCGCCGCTGGATGGTGCCGAGCAACTACGACCCTATCCTGCGCACCTACACCGGGACATGGGACGGCTCGATGAAATCGGCCTGGACCAATAACCCGGCGTGGATCACCTACGGCATCTGCACCGAAGACCGCTTCGGCCTGGGCAAGCGCATCAAGCCGTTCATGGTCGACAAGTGGGAGCTGTACCGCATCGCCCAGTATTGCGACCAATTGGTGCCGAACGGCCTCGGCGGACAGGAGCCACGTTTCCTGTGCGACATGAACCTGCAGGGCAAGGCTGACGCCTGGTCGCTGCTGCGCGATATCTCGGCGATCTACCGGGGCATGACGTACTGGGCGCAGGGCCAGTTAGTGATGCAGGCGGACATGCCGCGCGCGCAGGACTTCGATTACGTCTTTACTCGGTCGAACGTCATCGACGGCAAGTTCTCCTACGGCAGCGCCTCGGCGAAGACCCGTTACACCCGGGCGCTGGTCAGCTACGACAACCCGGCGAACAACTACGACACCGACGTCATTCCGTTCGCTGACCTGGATCTGCAACGCCGCTACGGCGACCGGCCGACCGAGCTGAGCGCCATTGGCTGCACCCGAGCCTCCGAAGCCCAGCGGCGTGGCAAGTGGGCGATCCTCAGCAACAACCAGGATCGCACCGTCTCGTTCAGGACCGGCATGGAAGGCGTGATCCCGTTGCCGGGCCATATCATCCCGGTGGCGGATTCGCTGCTGGCTGGCCGGGAAGTGGGCGGCCGGATCTCGGCGGTGGCGGGGCGGGTGATTACCATCGATCGCGACACCCAGGCCAAGGCCGGCGACCGGCTGATCATCAACCTTCCCGGCGGCCGCGCCGAAGGTCGCACAGTGCAGAGCGTGAACGGGCGCGCGGTGACAGTCACGGTCGCCTACAGCGAGTCTCCGGTGGCGCAGTTGCAATGGGCGCTCGACGCGGACGATCTGGCAATCCCGCTGTATCGCGTGCTGCGCACCAAGCGCACCACCGAGGGCGACTACGAAATCAGCGCGCTCCAGTTCGAACCGAGCAAGTTCGCTTTCATCGACACCGGTGCACGATTGGAAGAACGCCCGATCAGCGTGATTCCAATAACCGTCGTTCCGGCGCCCGCGAGCGTGTCGCTTTCGTCGACGTCGTCAGTTGTACAGGGGCTGGCCGTGGCCACCATGACCATCAGCTGGCCAGCCGTGGATGGCGCCGTCGGCTATGACGTGGAGTGGCGCAAGGACAGCGGCAACTGGATCAAGCTACAACGCACCGGCATGACCAACGTGGACGTGGTCGGCATCTATGCCGGTGGCTACGTGGCTCGCGTCCGCGCAGTGAGCGCCTTCGACATCACGTCGCCGTGGCGCAACTCAATCCTAACCAACCTCAGCGGTAAGCAAGGGCTGCCGCCGGCGCTGGCGTTCCTGACTGCCACGCCGCTGCTGTTCGGCATTTACCTCAAGTGGGGATTCCTTGCTGGGGCCGAGGACAGCCAGCGCACGGAGATCTGGTACGGGCCGACGACTGAGCTGGATGCTGCGACCAAGCTGACAGACCTGGCCTATCCGCAAAGCGATTTCTCCATGCTCGGCCTGCGCGCTGGTGTGACCTTCTATTTCTGGGGGCGCATCGTAGACAAGATCGGCAACATCGGTCCGTGGTATCCGATCGGGCTTGGCGTGCAGGGGCAATCGAGTTCCGACGCAGCAGCCATTCTCGAGATGATCGCGGGCGAGATCAGCCGAACCGAGCTGGGGCAAGACATCCTCGACGAGATCGACAAGATCCCGGGGCTTCAAGAGCAGATCGATGCGCTCGACGGGCTGAAAGGCTACGATCCTGAAGCCACCTACGAGGAGTACGACCTGGTGGTGCAGGGCAAGCGTATCTATCAGGCCACCGGCCCGGTACCGCTCAACATGCCACCGCCAAGCCCGCTCTACTGGCTCGACGTTGGGCAGACCGTTGAGACTGCGAACGGACTTGCCCAGCAGGTGGCGACCAACACCACCGAGATTATCGAACTCGACGGAGAGGTCACGGCTCAAGCCACAGCCTTCGAAGCCCTTCGCGCCTCATATCGCGACGATGACGGTGCTGGCGATCTCGCGGACGCGATCAAAAGCTACACCAGCACGGCGGCGATCGCTTCCGAATCGAAGGTTCGCGCCTCCCAGAACGAGGTAATGGCAAGCCGTGTAACGACCTTCGACGCGAAAATCGGCGAGAACGCGGCGAACATCACCGAGCTGGAGCAGGTGGTGGCCACGAACGAATCCGCGACTGCGACGAAGATCGAGCAGTTGAATGTGTCGGTAGGGGATAACTCGGCGGCCATTCAGCAGACATCGACGGCTTACGCAGATACGGCCGGGAAGCTGAGCACGATGTGGTCGGTGAAAATGCAGGTCACGGCGAATGGGCAGTACGTTGCAGCCGGCATCGGCCTCGGGATCGAGAACACCGGTGCCGGTCTGCAAAGCCAGTTCCTGGTGAGCGCAGACCGCTTCGCCATCGTCAACACCATTGCCGGCGGCGCAATCTCTGTGCCGTTCGCAGTGCAGGGCGGACAGGTGTTCATGAACTCGGCGTTCATTCAGGACGCCTCGATCGGAAACGCCAAGATCGGTTTCTTCATCCAGTCAGACAACTACATCGCAGGTGTTCAGGGCTGGCGCATCGACAAGGCCGGCAACTTCGAGTTGAACAGCCCGCTGGGTGGTGGCGCTCGCCAAGTCATCAACAACAACGGCGGCAAAGTGTTCGACGAGAACGGCGTGAAGCGCTATCAGTGGGGGAACTTGAACGCATGAGCTTCGGCATAAGGATATGGGGCGCCGATGGGGCGCTCCAGCTGGACGAGAACTCATTCACGATTCGAGTCGTGCTTTCAGTGCAAGTGACCTTCGCGCTTGGAGCCAGCAAAGGAACGCAGGATTTCGCCGTTCCCGGTGTAGGCCCTGGTAACGGAACGGCGATCGTGATCCCGATCGGCACCTATTCGCAGAACCAGATGCAGTTCGAAACCGAGATGCTCGACGGAGTCGTCCGCGTCTACAACTACACCCGGACGTACGCGGCGAGTACCACGTCTTCCGGAACCATGCGCTTGATAGTAATGAGGTGGAGCTGATGAGCTACGGCGTTCAGTTCACAAACAACAATAACGTCGTCACTTTGGATTCAGAGTATGCACGGCTGATGGTCATTGCTTCAGGGCGATATGCACCAAACCAAGAGTCTGGGCTTGGCTCGGTTACCACGTTTGCACGCCCCGTCACCTCGCAAGAGCCTCCGCTCGTATTCGTGCGACCTGACACTATCAACGGGGTAGCAGGACTTTGCCGGATGAGTCTTCTCGGCTCTGCGGGTAACTGGACTGGCTTTTATGTCAGGGCGTACGACGTCAGCGTTGCCGGCCTGAATGGGCGTTATTTTGTTGCCGCCTTTGGTGCCCAGCCTGTTGCTCAATACGGGATGCGCTTGTGGGATGGCGCCGGGAAACTGCTTTTTGACTCAGGCACTCCGAACGCAACGTTTACCCGAGCATTCCAGAACTGGACGTATGTTCGCTATGACACCACGCCTCAGGGCCTGACGCGAATCTTCTACAGCGTTCCGTTCAACTTCCCCGAGAACGAGTTCATGTTGCTGAACACATTCGGCATGCCGATGACTTCGGGCAGCGGCATCCCTCGCGATCTTTATTGCTGGTGGGATTTCCCCAACAACACGCTCTACGCCATCACCATTGCGGCATCGAACCCCTTCGCTTTCTTCCTGCCGGCAGTGTTCGCAAAACAAGCCGCATAACCCCCCTATAGGATGCACACCATGCCCTGGTACAAATCAGGAACGGTTTCTGTCACCCAAAATTCCAATGCGGTAATCGGCACGGGCACCGCATTTATTGCCAACAGCCGGGTCGGCGACGGCTTTCGCGGTCCGGACGGCCGTTGGTATGAGGTGACCAACATCGCCAGCAACACAGCTTTGTCGATCTCGCCGGACTACGAAGGCCCGACAGTAGCTGACGGCCTTTACTCGATCGTGCCGGTGCAGGGATATCAGAAGGACCTGGCGGATCAGGTGCGAAAAATCCTCAACGACTACGGCGGCGTGCTGGCGGTGCTGGGCACCACGCCCACCACCGCCGGCGTTCGTGATGAGCTCGATCTCACTGATACAGATGGCCTGCCAGAGGGGCTGACGAATAAGTACATGACCGCGGCTGGTGTTCGCGGCACTGCGCTGGCGGGCGTGGATGTCGCAACGCCGGGAGCTGTCGCGGCAACCGATTCCATCTTGTCGGCACTGGGAAAGCTGCAGGCCACCAAAGCAGATCTCAGCGGGACGAATAAAACCGTTGCTGTCGAGAAAGGGGGAACTGGTGCTACTACGCCCGCTCTCGCTCGGGCGGCATTGGGGCTGACGATTCTGGGCACTGTCAGTCAGTCCGGAGGCGCTCCAACCGGAGCGCTCATGGAGTACGGTAGTAATGCCAACGGGGAATATTGGAAGTTCGCCAACGGTTTTATGGTCTGTATTTCCACGAAGTCAGTAATCGTGGCAATCAGTAGTGCGCTGGGTGGGCTCTACTGGAAAGGGGCTGCTGATCGGCCCGCCGACACACTGCCGGCTAACTTTGCGGTTGCTCCCTGGGCTCATCTGATTATTGGCGGAGAATACCCGGGGTTCAGCGAGACAGTAATCATGCCGACTACCGGGACGTTCGGCATCATTCGCCACTTGAGCCCCGTCGCACTTCCGCTCGCCACTTACACTTACACGTTCATAGCAGTAGGGAGGTGGTTTTGATGCGTATTAATCTTTCACCGATGCGCATGGATGCGACCTTGAGCGTTATCCGTAGCGGAAACGCCATCGTTGTAAATGGCGAGGAATTCGACTTCAGTCGCGTTGCAGAGGGAGACACCTTGCCTAGTGCCGCGATCAAATCGACATGGTTTGCCGGCGATGTCAGCCGCGTCGACGGGGAGCTTGAGCTTACTCTGATCCTTCCGCTCCCGATCAATTACAGCCCAGAGCAGGCATTCCCGTCGCCGCTTGAGGATGTGCGTGACGGCGTGATTCCCTTGCCGATGCCTCTGCCAGAGCCAGGAGAACAAGCATGAACATCGACTGGACTCAACTGATTACCAAGGCCATGAAGGACGCCGCCATTCAGGCCGCTGAATTGGCAGCCGCGAAGGCATTGCTCGCCTCACGAAATGCACAGGCGATTGCCCAGATCTCGCGAATTCAAGACCGCATCGATACGATCAATTTCGGCATTGATATCGGCGAAGCCACGGCAGAAGACGAGGCCGAGCAGGCCGCACTGACGCTGAACCTGAAAGCGTGGAAGACCTATAAGTTTGCACTGGGCAAGGTCACTGTGCAGCCGACCTGGTATCAGGCACCGATATGGCCGATCGAACCGCCCATCCCGGAAATCATTGCTGCGCCGTTACTGAGTGAGGCCGAAGCGATCTGAGCCGCATCAAAAACCGTAACCCGCCATCGAGCGGGTATTTTTTTGCCTGGAGAAAAGTGATGGCTGTTACCGAAAAAGACCGCGACATTCTTGCCCGCACGCTGTGGGGCGAGGCGCGAGGCGAGGGACCCGCAGGCCAGATCGCCGTGGCGTGGACGATCCGCAACCGCGTGTTCGATGGCAAGGAGAAGTCGTGGTGGGGTGAAGGCTACGCGGGCGTGTGCCAAAAGCCGTGGCAGTTCAGCTGCTGGAACAAAACCGACCCGAACTATCAGTTCCTGATCGGCGTGAAGCAGATCCCGTTCCGCGAGCTGGCGCAGTGCCGGGTCGTGGCTGGCCAGGTTATCGATGGCAAGGTGCCGGATCCTACCGGCGGAGCCACCCATTATTACGCCACCAGCATCAAGGTGCCGGCTTGGGCGGCGACGGCCAAACAGACACTCAAGCTCGGTCACCACATCTTCTTCAAGGATGTGAGCTGATGAAACAGATTTTCCCTTAAGAAGCTCCTGCTTAAGAGTGACTTGCCAACTTTACACTTTGAAGGTCGTTAGTATAAATATGTTTCATATGTGAGAAGTTTTGGTTGTTTGTATATTGTGGAGGAGATTTCTATTTCTAATTGGTATTGTCAGGCGCTTGGTTTAGGTTGTTAGTTTTGTTCGGTGGTCTATCTTCTCTATGGGGTCGAAATTTAAATGCAGATGAGGGATTGATCATGGCGGATATAATTGCAACTGAATCTACCAATGCAAAAGATTTGAAAATCACATTTGAAGTAAGTGGCGATGACTATGTGCTTTATGTGAAGGAGTCCGCGATAACTACCATGGATAAAAATGACATAATAAATGCACTGAAAAGTCAGCTGGAATGTGCGCTGAGGTGTAGTAGTAAAGCAAGTTTTGGAGCATGTGTAGCAAGATGTTTGTTGGATGGTCAAGTTTGTGATGGAGGAGTTGATAACTGTTCTGAGTAGCTAGAAGGGTATTACCGGCTCCATCACTGGTGGTGCGGATATACATGCTATCTGCACCATTTTTAGCAGGTGCGTAATCTGGACCGGAAGATATGGGCAGAGCATGGTATGACGTCTTGCATCACCATCGATAACGCGTCAAACGCCCTCATTCGCTATTCTCGGCACTTTCCAATTGGAGGTGGCGATATGGACGGTGTAAAGCTGAGTCCAAATATAGAGCGCGCCGCGGACAAGCTTCTAGCTCAGATTGCTCGAGCGGACTCGATGATCATTGCGGCCAAGGCCGGTGCCAAAGCAGAGGGATTCGTCTATGGCCTGGAGTCGGCGCGCGCCTTAACCGATTCAACTATCGATAAGCTCTATGTGATCTTCGACAAAGCGACCGAGAACCGCCTGCGCGCGCTGAGTTCGGCTTAAAACAACCTGTTTTCCTCAATCTGTTTGATAAGGTCGGGACCCTGATTGCGGACATTGCCCAGGGCGCGATCGACCTTGAACCATTCGAAAGCCTCGGATGGCTCGCCCTCGTGCAGCACCATTTGTTCGGCGCGTTCGTTGGGCGTGGCCGGGTCGAGCCATTCCCGCGCGAGCTCTGGCGGGAGAGCGACCGGCCGCCGGTCGTGAATGTCGACCATGCCGCCGGCGCTGTCGGCAGTGATGATCACAAAGCCGTCGTGCTCGCCGGGGCCGTGCTCCTCATTCGGGTATTGGCCAATCGCGGCGCAGAGGATGGGAGATTGGTCGCGGTGCCTGATCAGGTAGGGCTGCTTCTTCGGCCCACCTTCGTCTACCCACTCGAACCAATTGTTGATCGCGATGATTGCCCGGTGCGGCCAGATCGCGCGGAAGAACGGGCCGTGGGCGACTTTCTCCACGCGGGCGTTGATTGGTGCGGCGCGGTCTTTTGCCCAATGTGGGCGCCATCCCCAGCGAACCATGTCCACGTGCAGAAACTCGCCTTCCTGGTGGAAGAGGGCAAGTTGAGTGGTCGGCGCGGCGTTGTATCGATCGAGCGGTTGCTCACCCACCGAGTTGATCAGCGCGTTCGACATGCTGAGCGCTGCAACGAAGTCGTGAATGCCGCTGTACTGGGTAAGTCGTCCGCACATTGCCATGCCCTCGGATGGATCTGATTCAGCGTAGACCCGCTGGCGCGGGCTTCGTCACAAAACCTTTTCCGGAGCATTTCGTGCAGTCGTCCCTGGCACCGAAGCGATCAAGGCACTCAGAGCAAATGCAGAACACCGCCGACTCGATGTGAGGGCGTAGCTTTTCAAACGCCCGAAGATCCCGCTCCTCTTGAGCGACCTGCGCCGCATCGACGAGCGCCCGGTAGACGTCAGCATCCGCGAGAGGGTGGTGAGTAACGCCGTCAACCATTCGCTCGGTTTCAATAAGTCGGTACCGGCAACCGTTCATCTCCATCGCCAACCCGGCAATCTTTCCGACCCTACGAGAGATTCCAAGCGACAACCAAACTCCGTCGGGTTCGGAGTACACCTTTCCGTCATAGCCAGAGTAAGCGCCGCGCGGCTCACTCTTTGCGAAGTTGAATATTGACCGACTGATGGTGCCAAGCAACTCCCCGTTGTCGATGTGCACCACGTCATAGCTCGATGCGCCCCGGTACTGGCCAGGCAAGCTCTGCAGTTCTTCCACTGCGTGCCAATAAGCTGCGTCGGCCATTTCGTTCATTTCGAACAGCTCGAGCTCGTCGATCAGGCCTTCACTCAGCAAATCCATCGCCATTTCTCGCAAGGTCGCCCGGTGCGCTTCGGGGCTTTGCATACGGAAGTCGTGATCATCGAGAGTGGCTCGCCAGCGATCAAGGCGAAGGGATTTTGCTTGGTTGAAATTCATGAAACGGGTTCGCTGTACGAGTGCTGTATGTATGTACAGTAATCGAGGCGAAGCCCGTGGGCGATAGTGAGGCGACGAGCTGTCAGTCGGGCGTCATCAAAACAGCCAAGGTCATTTTGATGAATTCTTCATTTCGATCGAGCGCGGCCAGAGAGCTGCGGACGTTTTCCGCGACGTCGGCGGATCCGCGCTGCTCGACCCAGAGGGTGAGCTCCATGATGGCGGCTTCAAGGGCGAGCTGGTTTTCATTGATTTTGTAGAGTAGGGAAGGGAGCAGATCAGAGTTTGGCATTGGTTTCCTCCTTGGACGAAACCAGAGTAGCAGGGGGATTCAATGTCGGCAGAACGCCGGAGAAGGGCAAAGCGCTGGGTTATGCAAAGTCGGCATAATGCCAGCTTCTCAATGCCCGATAGGGCTTCATTATTTACGTGAAATTTAAGGCCCTTTTTTTGGGCCGCAATCATTTTTCGATATGCGAAAGCAGTGGGCCGAATCTCAGTCTTTCGACTCTAATTGCGGCCCAAAAAATCGCATCAAAGCCGCAGCCCGCTTGATTCTGGCGCGGGACTTAAAATCCCCCGCTCGTAAGGGCGTGCCGGTTCGATTCCGGCTTCGGGCACCATAAATATCAAGGGCTTGCATGACATATGTCATGCAAGCCCTTATTTTTTGTGCCGTGGAAATGTTTTCCACGCTCCTGACTGGCCATTCCGTCGCCGTCTGGTGCCTGGAGATCCACTCCTTTCTTCAGCGTCGACTGCATCCATCAGCGAGTAAGCGTTTCCGGCGCTACGACCCATACGCTACAAGGCATTTTGTACAACAGATGCTCGACCGTGCTGCCAACCAGTCTGCCTATTCCTCGATGAGTGACGCGGCCCATTACGATCACATCGATGTCGTAAGCATCGGCATAGCTGGAAAGCACCTTGGCGGGATCGCCCACAATCATGTGCTGGTTTTCTGCCGGAATATTGTTGCGTGCAGCCAGCGCCTGGAAAGCTTCGCCTTGGGCATCGAACAGTTTCTTGGCTGCGCTGGAAGAAAAGATCGCGGACGCGTTATTGAAGCCGAATTCGGCAGCGCTGATCGATGACAGGTCATGGGCATAAATCACGTCCAGGCTGCCATTGCAGACACTGGCCAGTCTTGCTGCTTCGCGCAGGATCCGATCGTTGAGGCCCTGGTATTGGCCCTCACGATGGAAAGGGTCGACCGCCGCGACGATTCGGCGTGGCAGAGCGTTTTGAGCGTGGCTGACAAAATGCAGCGGCACCGGGCATTCGCGTAACAGGTGGATGTCCAGCGGCGTGAACATCAGCCGCGACAGAAGTGATTCGTGCTCCAGAGCCTTTATAAGGGCGGCCATCGGCTGTTCCTTCAAATGGATAAGGATCTCCTTCAAAGGATTGTCCACCCAGACGACCTCGGTGGTGACGGTCACTCCGATCTTGCGCAGCGGCCGGGCCTGGTCTTCGAGCCATTGATGATGGC
>Ga0247818_10000172_pt1 | contig 38071 bp, 34 predicted proteins | sample 13C_Glucose_Day1_FD_192424 | JGI IMG/M metagenome (GOLD analysis project Ga0247818, IMG submission 192424) | Soil microbial communities from agricultural site in Penn Yan, New York, United States - 13C_Glucose_Day1 | ecosystem: Environmental > Terrestrial > Soil > Agricultural land | place...
GAGTTTGGCGTACAACCGCTGTTTATAATTTCTGACCGTTCCCAGACTAAGATGCAGTTTTTCTGCGATCACGGGCATCGAATATCCGCGTAAGGTTTTTTCGACCAGTTGTCGCTCTCGCGGGCTGAGGTGATAAGTATCATAGAACTGTTCGAAGAACTCCTTTACATCCGTTTGTATATACCCTTCGCTTTTTTGTTCGAGAAATACTGCTCTGACGCTCGCAGCAGAAGCGGATACATTCCTGGAATATTCCCAGTGGGCAATCAAGCCCTCAACATGAACCGCTATCAGTTCAGGCTGACTCAATATGAATTCCAATTTTTCTTTTCCGAAGGCGTGACCAGTCAAGGCCTGCCATGCGGGGTTTTGGTAGATGACCCTGTTATCACTTCCTAATGTGAGTACGCCGACCTTTCCGTTCCCGAACAGGACACCGAGCCCCTCCATAAACTCCGTTCGCATGTGCGCGGAATGAGCAGCGACGATGATCGGGTACAGGGCGGAGAAAAAGGCGATTTCATCCTCGTTGAACAAGGTGTACTCGCGATCGAAACAGAAACCCAGATAACCCCCACCGATGACAGGCAGCATCAGCGTCAACTCGTCCAGAATCTGCCCCGACTTGAATATTTCATCGTAATAAACATTGGACTCATCCTCGCTTTGCATAAGTGAAAACGTGACCACAGAGGGCACACGATCTTCAGTCACTAGCCGAAGCAGAGGGTCGATCCTGTAGAGGTGATTCATGTATTGCGCAACCGCCTCGTGGCTCAAAGACGTGTTGACAATGAATTCGGGGGCAGAAAACCGGCTGTACTTGATAGCCAGCCAACGCTCACAGTCAATATATTGTCCCAGCGTCTCCAGCACGATGGCATAAAAGCCCTGTTGCCCTACAGCATCGACAACGGCTGCTATTGCTGCCGCCACACGCTTATGATCATGAAAGACTTCACTCATGAGGAGCTCCGGATTTGCAAGTGCCTTATCGCGTTAAGCATAGTCCTTTCACAGTGCAACATGCCCACCCAACGACGCGCATGACCGATGGTTCCAATACGATACTAGATCTTAATTTTTGGCAAATATTGAGCACTATAGTATCTACTTCCTAACGACAACCGATCACGCACACCAAAGACCTGGCAAGTACTATGCCACGCTGACACAAAGAACGAGATACGCAATAGTGCAATATTACACCATTGACTTTTTATCAAGAGACGAAATATCACAGAATGAAATGACATTAACTCTTAAGCTGCTTAACACCCTGCAAATTCTTACGCAGTAGTTTAGACGTGAACTACATCAAACCGAAATCCGACCTCAACGCCACAGAAGTAAAACATACCGTGCAACGCAGAACAAAATTGGGGCAGTGATAGCATAGGCGAGTAAGTTTTAAGAAGTTCAATCTGGACAAAGCACAAAATCGCCACTACCAAGAAAACTGTTAACCAGAAAACGCGGGCGTTTCCAGTGCGTTGCATAGGCGATGCCTATGCCTGCATTTTAGGTCCGTTGGACTGAGCGAGTGCGCTGGCAGCCTCATTCAGTTGGGAGAAACCCTGCACTGTTCAGTAATCCGCCGATTAGTCGATAATCGAAATACACCTTAGCTATCGGCGCGCCCAAATGGATCAGGTTCTTTCTCTTCTCTCCGATACCCTTCCAAAAGCCAAAACCCTAGAGCAGCTAACGCGGCCCTTGCTGACCCTGCTCAGTCGGGTAACCGGTATGGAGTCGACCTACCTGACGACCATCGATACCGACGCGGGCGTCCAGCGTGTCGAGTTCGCACGCAACGTCGGTGACATGGTGATTCCTGAAGGGCTGGTCGTGCCTTGGACGGATACGCTGTGCAAACGGGCGCTGGACGAGAATCGCATGTACTCGGATAACGTTGCCGAATGATGGGGTGATTCGGAGGCCGCCACGGCCTTGGGCATCAGAACCTACGTGAGCGCGCCCATCAGATCCCAGGATGGGCAACTGCTGGGGACGGTCTGTGCCGCCAGCTCGGATCAGGTGGCCCGCTCTCCTGAAGTGGAACCCTTGCTGATGCTGCTCTCAGGGTTGCTGGGATATTCCCTTGAACGTGGGCTGCTTGTTGAGCAACTCCAGACTGCCAACGCCGAGTTGACCAAGCTGGCCCTGACAGACCCACTCACCGGCCTGTCCAACCGGCGTGCCATTCTTAACGATGCCGCGCGCCTGTTCGCCCTGGCCCAGCGGGAGAACAAGTACATACTCATGGGTGTCATCGATCTGGATGGGTTCAAGCTCATCAACGATACCCGCGGTCACCTGGCAGGCGACCAGCTACTGCGCGGTGTGGCCGCCCAACTGCTGCATGGGCTTCGAACCAGCGACATCATCGGGCGTACTGGCGGTGATGAGTTCATCGTGATCGCCTTGGGCACACCCTCCGAACACTCGGACCTGGCGGAAGACATGCGACATGCCGCCGAACTGCTTCAAGATCGCCTGTCCAAAGCGACGATTGGGCGATATGAGCTCGGCCATGGTCTTGGTGATATTCACTATGCCGGCGCGAGTGTCGGGGTGGTGGCAGTGATACCGGGCAGCGTGACGGTGGACGAGGCTACAAAGCTGGCAGACCGCGAGATGTATAAGGTGAAACAGCAGCGAAACCGTCAACGGTTGTAAGGCAGTCGAAGGTCAGCTATGGGTCGATCAGAGCCCTTCGCGCCCAGCCGCAATCAATGCCAATACGCTGCAAATGTGCCACCTTGGAGGCCTTAGAGTCTGGGTACCGGGAACGCTGGGCGGCCTTTCTGTAAGGGTGGTCTCAGCACGCGCTATTGGAAGCAGTGACACCTTAATCTGTCAGGAGCCGCTCTTCAGCTTGGGGTTTCTGGTGCTGGGCTTACGTTTTACGCTGGGAGCCTGACGCACCAGCGTCAGTTGTTGCTCCAACGTTTCGGCACGGGCATGCTGTGCTGCTGCCAATTGTCGAGATTGACTGAGCTCGTGCTGAATGGACTCAACACGCCGTTGCAACTGCTCGACTTGGCGTCCGACAGCCTTGAGTTCGGCCGTCATGGCTCTACCCTCCTCCCGCGCGCGGTCGACCTCGCGGTGCGCTCGATCTTCGACCCCGCGTATATAGACTTCCTGCGCAACCCGCTCCTGCTCGGCCTTGAGCCGCAACGACTCTAGGTCCTGCTGCAATGCCTGGTTGTGCTCATGAGCTTCGCGGCGCTCATGCAACAAGCCTTCACGCTGCAGCTGCAGGTCTTCGATCTGCGTCTGACGCTGGGCAAGTAGCAACTCCAAATCTGCCAGGCGCAACTCAGCTGCCTGACGCCCAGCCAAGGCCTCCGCCGCCTGCTGGCGAAAAAGTGCCGCGTCCTGACGTGCCTGGTCCTCGAACGCGGCCACCCGCTCGCGTTCTGCGATCAGCACCTGACTTTGCTCCGCCAGCGCCTGTTCGGCGACACCTTGTGCCAGGTGAATGGCTTGCTGCCACACCGCGACAAAGGCCTGCGACACCTCGCCGGGCAATGCTGGCAGACGCGTCTCGCCATTCAGCCGTTCGGCCAGCCGCCCCCACCATTGATCGAGCAAACCGCCGACCCGCGCCGGGCTACCACGCCCAAGTTCCAGGCGCACACGTTCCACCGTCGGTCGTTCGCCGCGCGCCAGGACTGCATCCGCGGCGGCAAACACCTCATTTTCCGGGACTCCTACTGCCATGGCTCACCACCAGGTATATTAGGTCTGATAATAGAATGTTATCCGACGTTATTTTATGAATATTTGGATTATCATACGTTGAACGTATTAGATATTACAGATCAGTTGTTCTTGGTCAACGAAACGCCGCTGGAACTGCACGTTCTCGCCGAAAACGCCCAGGAGGCCGCGGCGGCCTTTATCGCCGCCGGCACCGCGGCCAACACGGTGCGCAGTTACCGCAGCGCCCTCACCTATTGGTCGGCCTGGCTGCAACTGCGTTATGGCCAGGCACTGGGCGATGGCCCGCTACCAGCCGCGGTGGCGATTCAGTTCGTGCTAGATCACCTGGCACGGCCGCTGGAAGACGGCACTTGGGCGCACCTGTTGCCGCCGGGCGTTGACGCCGCGCTGGTCACTGCCCGGGTCAAGGCCAAGCTGGGGCCGCTGGCGTTCAACACGGTCAGTCACCGTTTGGCCGTGCTGGGCAAATGGCACCGGATCAATGAGTGGGACAATCCAACCGAAGCGTCGGCGCTGAAGACCCTCCTGCGCGAAGCGCGTAAAGCCCAGTCGCGCCAGGGCGTGAACGTGCGCAAGAAAAGCGCGATCGTGCTCGAGCCATTGCAGGCGCTGCTCGCCACCTGCAACGACGGCGTACGCGGCATTCGCGACCGCGCCCTGCTCCTGCTGGCCTGGAGTGGCGGCGGGCGACGGCGTTCGGAAGTGGTGGGCCTGCAACTGAGCGACGTGCGCCAACTGGATGTCGACACCTGGCTGTACGCCTTAGGCGCGACCAAGACCGACACCGGAGGCGTGCGTCGTGAGAGGCCGCTGCGTGGTCCAGCAGCACAAGCACTTTCCGCCTGGCTGGCCGCCGCTCCCGCCGACAGTGGCCCTCTGTTTCGCCGGCTGTACAAGGGCGGTAAGGTCGGCACCCGCGCGTTGTCGGCTGATCAAGTGGCGCGCATCGTTCAGCGTCGGGCGAAATTGGCCGGACTGGAAGGGGATTGGGCAGCACACAGTTTGCGATCCGGCTTTGTCACCGAGGCCGGTCGCCAGGGCGTGCCGCTGGGTGAAGTGATGGCCATGACCGAACACCGCAGCGTGGCCACGGTAATGGGCTATTTCCAGGCTGGATCGCTGCTAACGAGCAAAGCGACCGAACTTTTAACGCTCTCAAATTCGACGAGGAGTGATGATATTCCTGAATAGCGAGGCTAGATCGTATTGCAGTGTTCCGAAGGCACAACCAGCCCCACCCTGACATCTCGCAACCAAAGCGCTAAGACTGGATTACTACAAAACGAATCGCCTTGCCAGAATCCCCTAGCGGAAATCAAGCCAGTTCGAAACACTCGAGCTTAGGGTGAGACAGCTCGCGTAACGCTTGCACGCCTTGACGCTGGCCGACTCCGGCGGCACCGAAACCTGTACGACAAAAACCAAGAGAATCAGTACTAACAAAGGAAAGGTATAGGCATTTTTTATTTTCATTTTGCATTCCCTCTTTGCCTTCAAATCGGACCTGAGTCATGACCATGACTTCAAGGATGGCAGTGCCCTTGGGAGCGCCTTCGAGAGTTATGCGTTTGCCTCTCGAAGGCGCCCTGCTCCTCTATCAGCGCTCGTCGACCGTAATAAACTCGCGACGCTCCGCCATTGACGCGGGCACGTCATCCTCATCGGTGAAAAATTGCTCGTACCACTCGCGTAACTGATAGACCGGGCCGTCTGTTTCTGCGAGCACCGGTTTGTCGATACGGATTTTGTGCTTCCAGATCACCACGTCCTGGTAGAACGAGTCACGGTTTCCTTCGACATAGGCTCTGGCCACTTCCTGGTTCTGCTCTTCAGTCCATCCCGGCACCCGCTTGACCATGCAACCGAAGCGCAAGTCGAAACTATTTGGCGTCACCGGCACGTGGCTGTTGAGCAGAATGGCGTGGATCCGCGCATCACCGAACATCGAACTGATATGGGTGAAGTGAGTGGCTGGCCCGTAATAGGCCGATGGCGCGATCAGGTCACCGCCCAAGCGCTCGGAGTCGCCATGGAAAATCTGATGGCCGATATGCCCTTCGAATATGTTGGCGAAATACTTTGTTGGCGTACCGTGCACCGGCCCGAAGTGCTGAGCGTCCACAAGGTTATCGACTAACTCCCGTGGGTTGGTCTCGATCAGCATGGTGTCGATGTTCCAGTCATGAATCCAGTCTGGGTCGTCCATCTCGGGCAGGTGCGGAATGACTACGCCCTCTTTTGGCGGACGGCCTTCGGGGTTGTTCCAGACGAACAGCAGGTTGTTTTCCTCGCAAGTCAACCAACTGCGAGTCTTGGCCTTGGGTGGAATGCGTTTGCAGTAGGGGATCTCCACGCATTTGCCGCCGGTGTCGTACTTCCAGTGGTGGAACGGGCACACCAGTTTGTCGTTCTCGATGGTGCCTTGGGACAGATCTGCGCCCATGTGCGGGCAATAGGCATCCAGAATGCTGATGGTGCCCTGGCTATCGGCAAAGGCCACCAGGCGGGTGCCGAAGATTTCCAGGGTATGGGGCTTGCCATCACGGTAATCGTTGGCATTGCCCAGGCAGTGCCAGCCGCGCGCGTAGCGGTGGCTACGCTGGGCGTTTTCGATGTTGATTTCAGCGAGTTTCGTCATTGTTATTGTTCCTCGAATGCAGACTTCGGGGCGGGCAATGCCCCAAAAAAACAGGGTGATCCCATGGCGAACATCATTGAGCAGGACGCACAAGGAGATCATCGTTCAGTTGGACTAGATCAAATGGGAGCAACTCTCAAAGGGCGCCCCCTGGGAATAGCGGGCGCCAAACTTCCTGGTCACTGGCCGAAGCGGCGAGCGGCCTCCGGACCGAAGTCCCGGGGACTGAAACCGGGTTTATTCAACAGATAGCCGTTGCGCTGCTCGTTGATCAGATTGAACGCCAGGTAGCTTCCGGCGTTGAGGTCGTAGTACAGGCCGACGCCCGCCTGCTGAGCCTGGCTTTCGTAGGCATAGAAGTAGTTGACCATCGAGGTGCGCCACAACTCGCCACGGTTGTCGTAGTTGTCGGCGAGCATCGGAAACCAGGTGTCTTCGTCGACATACAGCTTGCGTTTGCCATACAGGTGGCGAAAGCCAGGCTTGAGGGTGCCTTCCAGCTCCCAGACCCTATGGCGCTCATAACGCATGACATCGGGATTGATATGGCCGGGAGTCAAAAGGTTGGCATATTTGAGTTTGGCGTCGTGCAGACGATAGGTGTTGTAGGGAATGTACATCTCACGCTTACCGACGATCTTCCAGTCGTAGCGCTGACCGGAACCGTTGAACAGGCGAACTTCGTCCACGGTGATCGACCCGCCACTGCCAGGGAACGACATGTCGAAACCATAGCCTGGCGACTGGCGCACACGCCGGGTACCCGGATCGTAACGCCAGGCCTGGCGCGGTTCGGTCTTGTCGTTCCAGAACTCGGTGCCGGTATTGATCTCTCCCTTGTCCCGTTGTGGCAGCAAGGTTTCATTGAGATAGAACGACGAGTTGCCGGTGGTATCGCCAATCTTGCCTGGCTCCAGCGCTGGCGCCAGGTTGCGCGAATGCACGCGGCCCCAGTTGATGTTGCCGTCCTTGAGCACATAGGCGTTGTCGGAGGTGTACTCCTCGGTCCAGGCCCGCAATGTGAAGGTTGAGGCATTCTTCAACAGCTCCAGGCCGCTACGCGGTACCGGGAACGGTGTGCCGCCGGTTTTGCCAACCACCCCTTCGCCGTCATCCACCAGACGCGCCACGCTGGCGTTCTCCTGAGTGGCCCGACAAACCGCGTCATTGACGCGGAAATCCCTGTGCGAGGGATAGACCGGCATTTTGTAGGTGGCCGGGTAGAGCTTGAACAGGGCTTTTTGGCCGTCAGACAGGGAGTCGCTGTATTGCGCGATGTTCTGCGCGGTAATCACGAACAGCGGTTTTTCGTCCGGGTACGGATCCACCGGGTGGTTACCCGTGCCTTTGAAATCAATGTGGGGAGGCACGCCCAACCACTTGCCGCTGAACGCTGGAATGCTACCGTCGGCATTGCCGGCCTTTTCCGCGCCCAGGCACGTCAAGTCTTTGCCAAGGCGCGGGATGTCCTCAGGTGCGGCATTCACCGTGCCGATGGCACAGCATCCCAATAACAACGTCAAGGCCCAGCCAGGGGACTGTTTACTGCCGGTCATTTTTATTCTCCATGGGGTCGACAACGGTTTCCCAGTATCGACAGGCCAGGAACCCGACAGCATCGTCCGCACGGACTAACGCATTTTTACTCGGGCCCGCGTCACAGCCGCGACCCTGCCGGCTGCGGCGCGCCCAGAGCTACCACGCTATTGAGCATGATCCGAACCAGCTCGGTCTGGCGCCGCACGCCCGTCTTGGAAAATATCGAACGCAGATGCGCGCGCGCGGTATTGCGTCTGATATTGAGGATTTCCGAGGCTTCCTCCAGCGACAAGCCGTTGGCCAATTCCAGGGCCAGCGCGGTTTCCGCTGGTGTCAGGTTGTACAGTTGCGAAGTCAACACCGTGCTCACCAGCGACTTGCTCACGGCGTCGCGCACATACACAACCACCGTGGGTTTACCGTTGCCTTCGAGCAGTTCCCGGGATGGAATTAACTCCACCACAACGCCCAGGCTGACCTGCCCTGAAGGACGGGAAATCGACGTCGCCTCGGCCACCTGCACACCCTTGCCGACGCCTTGCCTGGTACGCTGAAAGGCATTGCGCACCAAGCGCGACAATTCCCGATTGTCGCTGGGGTAGGTCGCCTCCAAGCGACCGCCAACCACTTTGAGGCCGTCTTGACTGTCGAGGATTTCCCGGGCCACGGGGTTGAGTTGCACCACGCAGCCGTTTTCATCGAGCACGAAGGTCGCCACTGCAAGGCGACTGATCGTCTGCGAATACAGGCTGCCGAGCGACTCGCTGCGGTCGAGTTGCGAATACATGTGCAATGACCGGCGCAAATGTGGCAACAACATGGCGCACATGGCCCGCTCGGTATCACTGAAACGTGGGTGACCCTGCGGTCGATTGATCCGAAAACGCACCGTGCCGCCATCCGGCATGCGGATATCGGCACCGAGCATGTGGTAACAATCGTAGGGTTGGCAGTACAGCAGGTAAAACGCCGAACTCGCCCATTCGGCATCGCTCATCAGCTCATCGATGGTGAACACGGTGTCGGTGGGCAAACCGTCGAACAGTGTGGACTTGGCGTAGTAGGCGTAATGGTTGATACCGCCCTGCCCCAGCACGATATCACCGGCGACCACCATCGGTGACAGCAGCGGCTCATCCTGAACCCGCAGGATCAAGGTCACGAAATTAGCCTTGAACAGCGCGCGTATTTCGCGCAACGAGTCGCTTAAGGAGGCGGGGTTCATCGCTGAATCGTAGATGTTGCCAATGATCCGTTCGTACTCGGCCAATTCCAGGCCCATTTGCGCCAGGACCTGTGCATTGGGCAGACAACTTTGCATATCCATTCCCCAGCAGCGGGCCCGACCTGCGGGCCCCCATGGATTTAATCGAGTGTACGGCGGCGCCCCGCTCGCTTCACGGCAGCTCGAACAGACCGGCGGCGCCCATGCCGCCACCGATGCACATGGCAATCACCACATACCGCGCACCGCGCCGCCGCCCTTCGAGCAAGGCGTGGCCCACCATCCGCGCGCCGGACATACCGAATGGGTGACCGATGGCAATCGCACCGCCATTGACGTTCAGGCGCTCTGCAGGGATCTGCAGCGCATCGCGGCAATGCAACACCTGGCTGGCAAAAGCCTCGTTGATCTCCCACAGACCGATATCCGCCACCCCCAGGCCGAAGCGCTTGAGCAGCTTTGGAATGGCGATCACCGGACCGATGCCCATTTCCTCCGGTGCGCACCCACCCACGGCAATGCCCCGGTAGATGCCCAGTGGCGTCAACCCACGGCGCTTGGCCTCGGTACGACTCATCAACAGGCTGGCCGCGGCACCGTCAGAGAACTGCGAGGCGTTGCCGGCGGTGACGAACTCTCCCTGCTCGATCCATTTTCCGTCTTTCCACACTGGTTTCAGATTTGCCAGGTCCTCAAGGCGCGTGCTAGGCCGATTGCATTCGTCACGCAAGACCTGCACGCGTTCATGACCATTAGGCTGACCATCTGCGGCGAACAGCAGCTTGTCCACGCTCAGGCCGACGATTTCCTCGTCGAAAAGACCGTCCCGTTGAGCGGCAGCAGTGCGCAGCTGGCTTTGCAATGAATACTCATCCTGAGCGGCGCGACTGATGCCATAGCGACGGGACACAATCTCGGCGGTTTCAATCATCGGGATATAGGCGCTGGGCATCACCTGCAGTACGGCTTCGGACTGGGCGCGGAAGCTGTTTTTGTGTTTGGTCTGGGTCAGCGACAGGGACTCCACGCCGCCACCGATGGCGATGCTCATCTCGCCACTCATGATGCCCTTGGCAGCCACGCCGATACTCATCAAACCCGAGGCGCACATGCGGTCCAGAGCCATCCCCGGCACACTATCCGGCAAGCCACCGGTGTAGGCACAGAGCCGACCGATGTTATAGGCCTGGGTGCCCTGCTGAACCGCCGCGCCCATGATCACATCCTCTACGTCAGCAGGCTCGATACCGGCACGTTCGACCACCGCGCGCACCACATGTCCGCCCAGCACCGGGGCCTCGGTATCGTTGAACGATCCACGAAACGATTTGGCCAGCGCGGTACGGGCGGTGGCGACAATGACGACTTCATTCTGGTCCATGGAAACTCACTCGGAAATTGGGTTGAAGGTGTAGCGGCTGATGGTGTCGATCACGCAGCCCGGACGCGCCTGGCCCTCGACCTCCACGGTGATGCGCACCACCAGTTGCACGGCGTCGCCCATTGGCTCGGCACGGATGATCAGGCCGCTTCCGCGTACCCGCGAGTCGACCTTGACCGGAGCCGGGAAGCGCACCCGGTCGCTTCCGTAGTTGACCCCCATGGCCATGTTTGAAAGGGTCAACAACTGCGGCATGAACAGATTGGCCAGGGATTGGGTCAGGTAGCCGTGGGCAATGCAGGTGCCGAACGGACCGCTGGCTGCCCGTATCGGGTCGACATGAATCCACTGGTGATCACCCGTTGCTTCGGCGAACAGATCAATGCGCTGCTGGTTGATGGTCAGCCATTCGGTGTGGCCCAAGTCCAGGCCTTCGGCCGCAAGCAACGCTTTGGCACTGCTGAAAACGTGACTCATGAGCGCGCCCTCAAGCTTGTTGTGAACTGACGGACAACACTTCACCGACCATGTAGGAGGCATAGTCGCTGGCCAGGAACATCATCACGTTGGCCACTTCCCAGACTTCCGCGGCGCGACCGAATGCTTCGCGCCCCGCCAGGCTGGCGAGCAACTCTTCGCTGGAGGCTTTCTTGAGGAAATCGTGCAGGGCAATCGATGGCGATACCGCATTAATACGAACGCCGAACTCGGCGGCTTCCAGTGCGCTGCAGCGAGTCAGCGCCATCACCCCGGCCTTGGCGGCGGCATAATGGGCCTGCTCCTTTTGTGCCCGCCAACCGAGCACCGAGGCGTTGTTGACGATGGCCCCTGCGCCGCGGCGCTGCATGTGCGGCAACATCGCCCGTGTCATTCGGAAGGTGCCGGTCAAGGTCACATCCAGCACCCGCAACCACTCTTCGTCGCTCATCTCAACTACACGCTTCTGACCACCCAGACCCGCGTTGTTGATCAGCACGTCGACCCCGCCCAGTGCCTCTTCGGCCGCCGCCACCAGGGCCTGGACTTCGTCTTCTATCGTGACATTGCACAGCTGGCCATAAATCGCCTGTAAACCGGTCTCGGCCTTGAGGCGCTCCACCGCCTCTTCCAGGCGCCGCGGATGCACGTCGGAAATCATCAGCGCCCGGCAACCTTCCTCGGCACTGCGTCGGGCCGCTGAGTAACCGATACCGGCACCGGCCGCGGCGGTTATCAACACCGACTTGCCGGCCAGCAATTGATGGCCTGGAACATAAGGGGGGGCTTTTTTCACAGCGTCTACCTCCGAAGAAATCAATACGCTGTAGTTGTACGGAGGGGGCGATGCGGGCACATCGTCAAAATGGGGTATGAAGGCGAAGAACGCTGACTAACAGATACACCGCAGCGCCTGGTTTCTGTTGGAGCTGGCTTGCCGGCGAAGAACGATAACGCGGTATGACAGATACACCGCGGCGTCCCGTTCGCGGGCAAGCACTGCTCCCACAAGGGCCCCTCTCAACTCCCCCAGACTTTCTGCGCCTTAGGCGCTTCGGCGAGGATCTTATTCACTGCCACACCGACTTCTTCAACTTTCCACAACGCGCCTTTGTCGCGGGTGACACCCGTGCGCCAGCCGTCAGCCAGGGAAATTCGACCGCCCTGGCTTTCGAAGATCTGACCGCTGACGTGGGCCGACGCCGGGCTGCCGAGCCACACCACCAGCGGCGCGACGTTTTCTGCGGCCCAGGCGTCGAAGCTGCCATCCTCGGGTTTTTTCACCACGTCGGGCATGGCGCTCTCGGTCATCGAGGTCCGTGCGGCTGGTGCCAGCGCGTTGGCGGTGACGCCGTAGCGCGCCAGCTCCGCCGCTTGTACCAGGGTCAACGAAGCGATGCCGCCCTTGGCCGCCGAATAATTGGACTGCCCCACCGAGCCTTGCAGACCGGCGCCGGAGCTGGTGTTGATGATCCGGGCGTCAACCGGCGTGCCGGCCTTGGCCAGGTCGCGCCAGCGGCGGCCGAGGATGTTGGCCAGGCAGTAATGGCCCTTGAGATGGACGCGCATGACCATGTCCCAGTCTTCTTCGCCAAGGCTGATGAACATGCGGTCACGCAATACGCCGGCGTTATTGATCAGCACATGAACTTCACCGAACGCCGCCAACGCCGCATCGACAATACGCTGCGCGGTGGCCAGTGTGGTGATGTCGTCGCTGTTGGCAATGGCTTGGCCACCGTTGGCGCGAATTTCACCCGCCACATCTTCTGCGGCATCGGCGCGAATATCGTTGACCACCACATTGGCCCCTTGCGCGGCGAACGCCAGGGCGTAGGCGCGACCGAGTCCGCCACCGGCCCCAGTAATGATCACGGTGCGGTCTGCACAAATAGCCATGTTTGACTCCTCAGGATTTGGGTGGCCGCGCACCCGAAGCGGCGGCCCACATGAAAAAATTACAGGCGTTCGATGATGGTCACGTTGGCCTGGCCACCGCCTTCACACATGGTTTGCAGGCCGTAGCGACCGCCGCTGCATTCCAGTTCATTCAGGAGTGTGGTCATCAGTCTTGCGCCGCTGGCTCCCAACGGATGGCCCAGGGCAATCGCTCCGCCGTTGACGTTGGTGCGTGCGGGGTCGTAATCCAGTTCTTTGGCCCAGGCCATGACCACCGAGGCAAAGGCTTCGTTGATCTCGACCCGGTCGATGTCGGCCATGCTCAGCCCGCTTTTGGCCAAGGCCCGGCGGGTGGCGGCAATCGGTGCGGTGAGGTGCCAGATCGGATCGTCACCGAGCACCGTCAGATGATGAATCCGCGCCCGTGGCGTCAGGTCGTAGCGCTTGAGCGCCGCCTCCGACACCACCAACAGCGCCGCCGAGGCGTCGCAAGTCTGGCTGGACACCGCAGCGGTGATCGAGGGGAACTGAGGGTCCACCGGCTGCAACTCGGCCATCTTCGCCAGACTGCTCTGGCGCGGGGTTTCATCCACCGCCAGCCCTTGGCAGGCGACTATTTCCCGAGCAAATCGCCCACTGGCGATGGCCGCCAGTGCGCGTTCGTGGCTTTGCAGGGCAAAGGCTTCCATTTGCTCGCGACTGATCTGCCAATGATCGGCAATCCGTTGCGCGGCATAGAACTGGTTCACGGGTTGCTGGCCAAAGCGCGCACGCCAGCCAACGCTGCCCGAGAATGGATCGGCAAAGCCCAGTGCCTGGCCGGCCAGCATCGCCGAGGAAATCGGGATTTGGGTCATGGTCTGCACCCCGCCCACCGCGACCACATCCTGAGTACCGCTCATCACCGCCTGCGCGGCGAAATGCAGCGCCTGTTGCGATGAACCGCATTGGCGATCCACGGTGGTGCCGGGGACCGTCAGCGGCAAACCGGCGGCCAGCCAACTGGTGCGAGCGATATCGCCGGCCTGGGAACCGATGGTGTCGACGCAACCGAATATCACGTCGTCGTAGTCTTCGGCGGGGATCACATTGCGCTCCACCAAGGCCTTGAGCACATGGGCGCCCAGGTCAATCGCGTGGATCTCGCTCAATGAGCCCTTGCGCTTGCCCGTGGGGCTGCGCAGTGCATCAACAATGTAAGCCTGTGCCATGACTCATTCCTCGAAAGTGTGTCCCGGCCCCAGGCCGGTAGCGTCGGCGAACAGGTAGTCGCTGACACGGTTTTTGTGAAAGCCGCGCTCGCCCCAGGACGCATCGAGGGCCCAGGCGCGCTTCATGAACATCTGCAAATCGACTTCCCAGGTGTACCCCATTGCGCCGTGCACCTGGATGCCTTTACGGGCGGCGATCCAGCTCGCCTCATTCGCCGCCAGGCGGGCCTGCGAAACCCATACGCCAGCGTTGACGTCGCCCCGGGCCGAGGCATGGGCGGCGCGGTACAGCACTGGTTTTGCCTGTTCGATGTAACGGGCGACATCGGCCAGGTGATGCTTGACCGCCTGGAAGCTGCCGATCGGCTTGCCGAACTGTTTGCGCTGGGCCACGTAGTCCACCGACAGGTCCAGCATGCGCTGCGCCAATCCCAGCAGTTGCCCGGCCACCGACAGCGCGCCACGGTCGAGCAGGCGGTCCTGCAAGGCACGACCCTGCTCGCCACTGGCCACACAGGTCGCCGACGACGGGGTCCACGTCACCACACCCAGGCGACGTGAGGCATCAATGCTCGGATGGTTTTCCACGTCAACATGGGAGCGCGGCACCACATGGATGTCATCGCCATCGGTGAGAATCAGCACTTGGGCCAATTGCGCATCGCTGACCAAGGCATTGACCGGGTGACTGATTGCAATGCGCAAGCTGCCATCGGCGATCCGCGGCAACAGGTCGGCGCGGGCCGGATGCCCTGCGGGCAGACCGGCCAGTAAGCCGCTGGCGACATAAGCCGTGTCGGCCAATGAATCGGGAATGGCGTAATAACCCAGCTCCTGGGTCATCAGTGCCCAGGTCACATCATCCATGCCCAAGCCGCCTTCTGCCTCGGGCACCGACAAGGCGGTCAGGCCCTGCTCGGCGATCTTGTTGCGCAGTTCCTGGGAGCGCCCGACATCGGTCTCCCAGATTTCCCGGAGCATCTCCGGGGCGGCTTCGGTCATCAGGAAACGACTGATGGCTTCGCGGAACGCCAACTGGTCATCGTTAAAAGTGAAGTCCATGGCGGTTCCTTATTTCGGCAAGCCGAGCATGCGCTCGGCAATGATGTTGCGCTGGATTTCGTTGGTGCCGGCATAGATCGGCCCTGACTGTGCGAACAGGAAGCCCTCCAGCCAGCCGGCCGCATCACCGGCCTGCGAGTCCTTGCCCACCAACTCGCCCTGGCCGCCGAGAATGCGCATGGCGGTCTCGTGCATCTTTAGATCCAACTCCGACCAGATGATCTTGTTGATGCTCGACTCGGCGCCAATCTGCTCACCCCGGCTCAAGCGCCCCACGGTGTGATAGGCCGACAGCGCGTAGGCTTCAGCGCCCATCCAGGTCTCCAGCACGGCATCGCGCAGGCTCGGGTCGCGGTCGGCGCGGGCGCGGTTCGCCTTGTACAGTTCAACCAGCTTGCGTGCCGTGGCCTGAAAGCGCGCTGGTGAACGCAGCAGCAGGCCACGCTCGAAACCGGCTGTGGCCATCGCCACGTGCCAGCCCTGCCCTTGCTCACCGATGCGGTTGGCCACCGGCACCCGCACGTCGTCGAAAAACACCTCGGCAAAGGCGTCCTTGCCGTTGAGCGCCTTGATCGGACGAATGCTCACTCCCGGCGTATCCAGCGGCACCATGACGAAGGACAAGCCGTGGTGACGTGTCGATCCTGGTTCGCTGCGAAAGAGGCCGAACAGCCAATCCGCGTAGATTGCCCGGGTCGACCAGGTCTTCTGCCCGTTGATTACGTAATGGTCGCCGTCAAGCAGCGCCTTGCTGGTGATTGCCGCCATGTCGGAACCGGCGTTGGGCTCCGACCAGCCTTGCGCCCACATGTCCAGGCTGGCGGCCATGCGCGGCAGGAAGCGCTGCTTCTGCTCCGGGGTGCCGAATTCCATCAGGGTCGAGCCCAGCAACAGTTGGCCGTTCTGATTGACGCGCATCGGTGCTCCGGCACCGTAATACTCTTCCTCGAAGATCAGCCACTCGATCAGGTCGCTACCGCGACCGCCCAGTTCAGCCGGCCACATCACCATCGACCAGCGGCTCTCGAACAACCTGGCCTCCCAGGCGCGGTGCTGTTCAAAACCTTCGCGGGTGTCGTAACTGGCCAGGGGCTCACGTGGCAGGTTGGCCGCCAGCCAAGCCCGTACTTCGGCGCGGAAGGCGTTTTGCTTGGGGGTAAAAGTCAGGTCCATGGCGTTATCTCAGAACTTGGCGTCGCGTTTTTCAACGAAGGCCCGGCGCGTTTCCGCGGAGTCCGGGCTGCTATAGGCCTGCATGGTGAAGCCCTGTTCCCAGCGGTATTTATCTTCCAGGTTGCCGTCTTCGATACCGTTCAAGGCTTCCTTGGCGATGCGGATCATGCCCGGGCTCTTTTCGGCGATTTTCGCCGCGATGCCCAGCGCGGTTTCGCGCAACTGATCCTTGCTGACAATCCGCTCGATAAAACCGTATTGCAGCGCCTCGGGAGCGCTGATGCTGTCGCCGGTAAAAAACAGGTAACGGACTTTTTGCACCGGGAACAGGCGCTGCAGGTGCGCACCTCCGCCCATGGCACCCCGGTCGACTTCCGGCAGGGCAAAGGTCGCGCATTCGGAGGCGACGACAATGTCTGCCGCCCCGGTGATGCCAATGCCGCCGCCCAGGACAAAACCATGGACCGCGACAATCACCGGCACCGGGTTGCGGTGCACGGCCTTGAAAGTGGCGTAGTTACCGGCATTGACCTCGACGATCCGTTCCGGGTACTTGTCCAGTTCCTTGATATCGACACCGGCGCAAAAGCCCCGGCCCTCGGCGCGAATCACGATCACCCGCACTTCGGGATTCGCCCCAAGGGCTTCGATCTGTCGCGCCAGGGCATGCCACTCCTGGCTGTCGAGGGCGTTGACCGGTGGTTTGGCGATCACCAGCTCAGCGATCCCCTGATTGAGTTGTGTCGTGAATACCTGGTTCAAAGGGCTTCTCCAATGCTGGCTGGATGGTTCGAGGGGCGGGTCTGGCTGCGTGCCAGGAGCGTGTCCAGGCATTGCTGGGCCTCGCTGGCAATGCCTTCGATGACTTCACGGCAGCTGAGCAACTCGCCGATGGCCGCCGCGACCTGGCCACTGGGCAGGATGCCCTCGTCCGGTGCACCATCGACCATAGAGCGCTGCAACAGCACCGGCTGATTGGCGGCCATCACCACTTGCGACAGCTGCGACGGGTCTTCACGCAACGCCCTGATAAAGACTGAAGCCATGTGCCCCAGGCTCATGCCGGTTTGCTGCTTCCACTGCCACGCACTGCCCAGGGCAATGCGCAGGCGACCGAAGGGGCCCGCCTTTTCGAGGTGATTGATGAAGCGGTTTTCGATCATGCGGTGGCGCATGCCATCCACCGCGGTGGTGACGCGCACCTGCTGCGGATCGTTGACCTTCAAGTAGCGCTCAAGGGTCGCGGCCGGGGTCGGCGATTCGCGGGTCATGAGAAACCGCGTGCCCATGGCGATGCCGGCGCCACCAGCAGCCAACACCGAGGCCAGGCCACGGCCAGTGGCGAACCCTCCGGCCGCGATCACCGGCACCCTGACCGCCGCCAGTACTTGAGGCAGCAGGATTGAACTGGGCACGCCGCCGGTATGGCCACCGCCCTCGCCGCCCTGAATAGTGATCATATCGGCACCCAGCTCCACGGCCTTGAGTGCATGCTTCAGGGCGCCCACGGTGGGAATACACAGCACCTTGGCCGCCTTGAAGCGGGCGATGGTCTGTTTGTCCGGGCCGCGTCCGTAGCTCACGGCGCGCAAGCGGTACTCGATCGCCAGGTCGACACACTGCGCGGCGTTGTCCTGGAACATATGGAAATTGAGCCCGAAATTGCTGCCGCCGGTGGCATCGATCACCTTGCGGATTTCGCCTTCCAGCTCATCGGCCGCGATGGTTGCCCCGGCCAGGAAACCGAAGCCCCCAGCCTGGGTCGTGGCGATCACCAGATTGGCATCGGCGACCCAGCCCATGGCGGTTTGCACAATCGGGTAACGGCAACCGAGGGCCTCAGTCAGTGGCGTATCGAGCCAGCGGTTCATTGGCTTTTGTCCTCGGCCTGCTTATTGGCCCGGGCCATGCCCTTGGCGTCGAAGCCGCCCAGTTTGTCGCCGGACAACAGTTCGTTATGGGCATGGGCAAAGTGGTGCCAGGCGAACACCGCATCCATCGCCGTGCGCTTGCCCTGCAGATCCTCGACGTGGTTGATCGCCTGCTTGGTCAGCGCCAGGCCCATACGCGGCTGGCGGGCGATGCCAGCGGCCAGGGCATAGGTCGCCTGCTCCAGTTCCTCACGCGGCATCAGGCGATTGACCATTCCCACTTGCCAGGCCCGGGTGGCGCTCATGCGGTCACCGGTGAAGAGGAATTCCTTGGCAATACGCGGGTTCATTTCATAGGGATGGGCAAAATATTCCACCCCCGGAATGCCCATGCGCACTACCGGGTCCTGGAAGAATGCGTCGTCGCTGGCGACGATCAAATCGCAGACCCAGGCCAGCATGAGACCGCCCGCTACACACGCGCCATGGACCATGGCGATGGTCGGCTTGGGCAGTTCGCGCCAGCGCCGGCACATGCCCAGGTACACCTCCTGCTCGCGGGCATAGAGCTGCTCACCACCGGGTTTGTTGGTGTGGTCCCACCACAGGTGCGCGCGCTCGAACGGTTTATCGATATCCCGCCCGGGCGTGCCGATATCGTGGCCTGCCGAGAAGTGTTTGCCGTTACCCCGCAGGACGATGACCTTGACGTTGTCGTCGTCCACAGCCTGGCGAAAGCAGGCATCCAGGGCGTAGGTCATCTGCGAGTTTTGCGCGTTGTTGAAGGTCGGCCGGTTCAGCGTCAGCGTGGCGATACCCTCAGCCACGCTGTACAGCACCGGGGTGTCCGTCTCGTAGACGGCGTTGTCCTGGCGGACGATGAATTCACTGTCGCTGCTGTGCATGGTCGCTGTCCTTGTCTCAGACCGTACGGATGCCGGGCGGGTTGCCCTTGATCACTGTGGCGCGGTAATCGTGGGGATCGAGTCGGCGGATCAGGGCCAACTGCTCAGGAGTGGGATGCGTGGTTTCGTGCAACTGCGCGGACTTGAGCACCGGGAAGCCGGTGTTGGCCTGGACTTGTTCGAAACTCACGCCGGGGTGCAGCGAGCGCACCTGCACCGCACGCTGCGGGCCATTGAAATCAAGGACGCACAAATCGCTGACCACGCAATGGATGTCCATCAAGTCGCGGCGCGTACCTTCGGGCCAGCGCTCGGCCTTGAAGCCCACACCGGAGACCATGTCCACTTCGCCGCTGACGAACACCCGGGTGTTATGGCTGGGCACGAAGAACGAGTTGAGGTGGTTGATGCTGTTGCCTGGCAAGCCGCGCACGCCGAGGATCGCCGTCTTGGGCTTTTGATAGTCGCCGACGCAGGACAGGTTGGTCTGGCCCCAGCGGTCGATCTGGGTCGGGCCGATCATTGCGTGGCGGCGTCCGCCCCACACGCATTCGAATACCCGCTCGAACGACATGTAACCGGAGTAGCACGGCACGTAGTCGCCACGCGGGCCCAGCGGGATCGGTTCTTCTACCAGGAACGCCTCGCTGTCGGTCATCAACAGTTCCGGGCTGTGCGTCAGTTTGGCCAGGCTAGCGCCCAGGCGCGGAATCACGCCCAGGCCAGAGGCAATCACCTCGCCATTGCCACGCCAGGCCTCGGAAGCGGCGACGATCATCAGTTCAGCAAGGGTGAAATCACAGGTTGCAGACATAGTCGCTAATCCTCAGAACACGGGAAGGGGCAAGACGCCCATGGAGTCGGCACCGCCGTTCTGTGCCTGATAGGCCTGCTCGCCACCGGCGATATAGGTCTGCACATAGTCCTGCCAGCCGTTTTCCGCCTGGCTACTGGCGACATAGCTCTTGAGGTGTTTGATGTCCCAGCCGTAGTCTGGGGCGCAGAGCGTCGGGTGTGCACCGAGAGGTGCATGCACCACACCGCTCACCAGGTAGCGTTCGAAGGTATTGAAACGGGCCTGCTCGGCGCTCAGCGCAAGGCGTTCTTCCAGGCGCTCGCACGAGACAAAGCACTGCTTGGCGGCGCGGGCGAACAGGTGATCGAAATACGGGTCCGGCCCGGTCACCAGGCAGTTGCCCAGGCGGTCGGCGACGTTGACGTGCAGGAACGCCACGTCGAGGTTGAGCGCCGGCATCGCCAGCAGCACCTCGCCATCGGCATAGGGCGACTGGATGGTCTTGAGCTGCGGGTTCAGGCGCGTCACGTCGGTGGCCAGGCCGCAACGGGTCGGCAGGAACGGAAGGCGCATGCCGGCGGCGCGCAGGCCCCACTGGAACATGCCTTCGTCCAGTTCCATCAACTCCAGCTCGCCCGCTTCACGGGCCTTGCGGTAGTAGGGTTCCAGCGGAATGGCATCGAGGGTGGCGAAGCCGAATACCAGCTTCTTGACCTTACCGGCGGCGCACAGCATGCCCACTTCCGGGCCACCGTAGGCAACCACAGTCAGGTCTTTGACCGGTGAGCGCAGGATCTCGCGCACGATTGCCATTGGCTTGCGCCGTGGGCCCCAGCCGCCGAAACCGATGGTCATGCCATCGCGCAATTGAGCGACCGCATCGGCTGCTGTCAGTTGTTTGTTCATTTTGATCATTCCTTAATGTTGGCCGACCGAAAAGTCGTGCCCCCAAATGCTCACGCGAGTGAACTCGAATGCCGAATGCTCGGCCCAGTCGACTTGCAAACCGCCAAAGCCGTACTCCAGATCGAAACCGGATGGCGTTTTCATGTAGAAACTGGTCATGCGATCGTTCAGGTGCTGACCGAGGGTGGCCGACAGGGGCACCTCATGGGCGTGCAGACGGTCGTGGGCACGGCCGACTTCGGTCATCGAATCGACCTCGACCATCACGTGCACGCAACCTGACGGCACCGGGTACTCGGCCAGTGCCAGGCTGTGATGACGGGCGTTTTGACAATGCAGGAAGTGAATGCGGATCGGCGGCACCGATGGGTCGGGACGAAAATTGAAAATGTCCGACAGCTCGAAACCCAGCACATCCTTGGCGAACGCCAAGGTAGCGTCGAAGTTCGCCGCTGGCAGCACCGCGTGACCCAGACCCATGTCACCGGTTATAAAACGCGGCACACCTTGGGGGGACACAAACGGCAGGCAATCAGAGCGATGCCCCCAGCTCAGCTCATGACAGTTGCCCGACGGATCGGTGACCTTGATCAGTGCCTGTACACCGCGCTGCTCGATCTCGGCGGCAGAGCCCGGCTGCCATTCGATACCGGCGGCGCTCAGGTGCTCAAGTGCGGCCTTGAAGGCCGGTTCGTTGGCCAACTCCCAGCCAGAAGCCAGATAACGCGCCTCGCTGCCTTCGACGATCAGCATGCGAAACGGACGCTCGTCCATTTTTACGTACAAGCCACCACCAGGGGCCGCATGCACTTGCATGCCCAGCACGTCTTCGGCGTAACGCTGCCAATGACTGAGGTTTTCGATCTGCGAGACGAAATAGCTCAAACCGCGAATGTCGATCATGCCTTGGTCCTCGTTGGCTGAATGGGCTTTCGTGGCGAGCATTGTGCAAAGCCCCGCCCGCCGCTTCATCGTCCGTTGAGACTAAGCACAGGCCGGCCAGGGACGATCACGCAGCGGGACAGTTCTAGTCCGTTTTAGTGATTCGAACACCGCCCGCGACACCACAGACTGGCGTATCAATCCGCATTGCAGAGACCGCCCCCCATGGAGTTCGCTTTTACCGAAGAACACCTGATGATTCGCGATAGCGCCGAGCGTTTTCTCGCCCAGGCCAGCGACTCGCATGCCGTGCGCGCCGCCATGAATCGGCCGGACGCTCATGACCCCGAAATCTGGCAACGGATCGGCAAGGAACTGTACTGGCCGGCGCTGATGGTGCCGGAGCGCTTTGGCGGTATGGGCCTGGGTTTTGTTGAACTGGCGATTCTGCTGGAACAAAGCGGTCGCTATCTGTTGGGTTCGCCGCTGTTCGCCACTGCGTGCCTGGCCACCCCGGCCCTGCTGCTGGGGCACAACAAGCTCATACAGGAGCACTGGCTGGGGACGATTGCCGCAGGTGAAACCCGTGCCACCCTGGCCTTCGCCAGTGTTCCAGGGCTGGAGGCTTGCAGTGTGCAAGCCGTGGCCGCACCGTGCCCAGGAGGCTGGACCCTTGACGGCCAATACGCGCAGGTCATCGATGGCGCTTCGGCCGACCTGCTGATAGTCGCCGCTCGCGCCCCCGACACTCAGGGCGAACGGGGCATCAGCCTGTTCGTCTTGCCTGGCAATACGCCGGGCGTGGTGCGTACCCCCCTGGCAACCCTGGACCAGACCCGTCGCCTGGCATGCATTGAACTGCATGACGTGCAGGTCAGCGAGGCACAACAACTTTGCGGCCCCGAGCAGGGCTGGGCAGTGCTACGTGACACCCTGTTGATCGCCACCATCGGACTTGCCGCCGAGCAGACGGGTGGTGCGCAACAGGCCCTGGACCTGACCCTGGCCTACATTGCCGAACGCCGGCAATTCAAACGCACCATCGCCAGCTTTCAGGCGATCAAGCACCGCTGTGCCGACATGATGCTTCAAGTCGAATGTGCCCGATCGGCGGCCTACTACGCCGCCTGTGTAGCCCAGGAACGTCTGGACCCGAAAGGCGATGCCGCCGTAGCCCAGGAGATTGAGCAGGCCGCCGCCACGGCAAAGATTCATGCCAGCGAAGCCTTTTTCCACTGCGCCGCCGAGTCGATCCAACTGCATGGCGGCGTCGGGTTCACTTGGGAATACGATCCACATCTGTACTTCAAACGAGCCCGCGCCAGCGAGCACCTGCTGGGCAGCCCGGCGTTGCACCGCGAGCGCCTGGCCAAGCATCTATTGGGAGAACAACCATGAAAATCGGTTTCAGTCATGCAGATGAAGTGTTCCGCAAAGAAGTCGCCCAGTGGCTGGCCGAGCACCTGAGCGGCGAATTTGCGCCACTGCGCTTTCGCGGCGGCCCGGGTGATGAACACAGCTTTCCTGAGGAGCGCAAAGCCTGGGAGCGCCGGCTTGCCGCAGGTGCCTGGATCGGCGTCGGCTGGGCCAGGGAACACGGCGGACGAGGACTCTCCATCAGTCAGCAGGTAATCTTCCATGAGGAGTATGCCCGCGCCGGTGGCCCCGGGCGCATGGGTCATATCGGCGAAGGCCTGGTCGGCCCGACACTCGCCACCTTCGGCACCCCGGCCCAGCAAAAGCGCCTGTTACCCGGGATCCTCGACGGCAGCCAGTTCTGGTGCCAAGGCTATTCAGAGCCGGGGGCAGGTTCGGACCTTGCCAACGTGCAGACTCGGGCGAAACTGGATGCCACGGGCGAACACTGGTTGATCAGCGGGCAGAAGGTCTGGACCTCCCTGGCGCACGAGGCCGACTGGTGTTTCGTGCTGGCGCGCACCGAGCCTGGAAGCCAGGGACATCACGGCTTGTCGTTCCTGCTGGTGCCGATGGCCCAAGACAGCATCCGCGTGCAACCGATCCAGCAACTGACCGGTACCAGTGAATTCAACGAGGTGTTCTTTGACCAGGCCATTACGAGTGCCGACAACCTGATCGGCCAACCGGGCGATGGCTGGAAGATCGCCATGGCGCTGCTGGGTTTTGAGCGCGGCGTATCCACACTGGGTCAGCAGATGCAGTTCCACAATGAACTCGACGAAATCATCCGCATCGCCCGCACCAACGGTGCCGCGCGCGACCCACTGCTGCGACAGCGCATTGCCCAGGCCTGGAGCGGCCTCAAGGTGTTGCGCTACAACTCTCTGCGCATGCTCTCGGGCCCGCAAGACGGCAGCCTCGGTCGCGAAGCGATGATCTACAAACTGGCCTGGTCCACCTGGCACAGCGACCTGGGCAAACTGGCCATGGACGTGCTGGGCGATGCCGGAGAAATCCTCGACGCCGCGCCCTACCAGCTCAGCCGCCTGCAATCGCTATTCCTGTTCACCCGCTCCGATACCATCTATGGCGGCAGCAATGAGATTCAGCGCAATGTGATTGCCGAACGGGCACTGGGCATGCCGCGTGAACCACGGGTCACCCTTTAAACGGTGTCCCGCCCAGGACAACGATGACGCGGTGTGACAACCACGCCGCAGCGTCGGGTTCGGATTGATCGCTCCCACGATCCTGCCGTGGGAACGATCAGCACTTCAGCGCACGCGAATCTTCGGGTCATCCGCCCCACGGCGCAGCGTTTTCAGAAAGCCTTCCAGCGGTGCCGGCTCGGCGATCTGCGGCAAGGCGTCCTTGTCCGGGCGTTGCGCCCAGAATGCGTCCCAGGATGGAAAGAGTTCGTGGAAGGAGCCGGCGTATGGCTCGCGCCCTGGCCAGCGTACTTTCAAACCGCCGATCGGTGGTTTGTTCAGGTCGGTCGCGTACCAGTAACACGGCAAGCGGCGACGGAAGCACCAGCGCCCGTCGATTCGCTCATAGTCGTCCCAGTACAGCATCTGCATGATGACCCACTCGGGACCGGTCTCATGTTCGTTCTTCGAATAGACCACGCCTGTGGCGTGATCGGCATCGCTGAACTCGATGATGTGTTGCCCCAAGTGGTGGGAGGTGCCGTGAAACTGCTTGCGCATGGTTTCGTCCAGCCACACCTTGAGGTGCGCGCGACCGCTTTTGTCGCGGCCCACACGCACGTCCGGGGCGAAGCAATTGGCCATGGCGTCCATATCACGCATGTCCAGAGCCAGGGCATATTTGCCAGCCAGTTGGCGGACCGCGTCCAGCGACTCCAGTCGATCGATGCGCGCAAGCACTGCGCTCGGGTCCTGGCTCATCAATCGAGCACCGTATACAGGTCCGAACCGCGCCCGCCGTCCACCGCCAGGCTGGCGCCGGTGACATACGAAGCCTCGTCGCTGGCCAGAAACAAAATGGCGTTGGCCAGTTCCACCGGCAGGCCGACCCGTTTCATCGGGATCACTTTTTCAGTGTTGGTACGGGTCTTGTCGTCGCCCAGCATGCCGGCTGTGGCCGGGGTGTCGACCACTCCCGGGATGATCACGTTGCAGCGGATGTTGTGCGGTGCGCCTTCGCTGGCCGCAGCCCGGCTGAAGTTGATCACGGCCGCCTTGGCCGCCGAGTAACCGGCCATCCAGGCTGTGCCGAACAGGCCGCAGATCGAAGCAATATTGACGATCGAACCACCGCCCTGCTCTTTCATCAACTGCATCGCGGTACGGGTGCCCCAGAAGGTGCCGTCCACCGTAGTCGCGAAGTTGGCGTGCCAGTCTGCGGTGGTCATCGTGTCGATACCGCCCCAGGTGTAGGCCATTGCGTTGTTGACCAGAATGTCCAGACGTCCGTGGCGTTGTGCAGTAGCTTGAAGCGCGCCGACGTAGGCCTGTTCATCACTGACATCGGCCACGGCGATCTCGGCCTGACCACCCTGGGTGCGGATTTTTTCCTGCACACCTTGCAGCGGCTCGATGCGTCGGCCGCACAACACCACCGTGGCGCCCTCTTCCGCGAATCGCAGCGCGGTGGCTTCACCGATGCCGGAACCGGCACCGGTAACGAAGGCGATTTTTCCTTGTAAACGCTTGCTCATGGGTGTCTCCCTGATCAGATAAAGGCCATGCCACCGTTGACGGCAATGTTCTGCCCAGTCATGAAACTGGCGTCTTCGCTGGCCAGAAACACCGCGACCCTGGCGATCTCGTCGGTCTCGCACATGCGACCCAGGGGCACGTTTTTCAGCAGCGCTTGCATGTAGTCATCAGGGATGCCGGCCATCATCGGGGTGTTAGTCGGTCCCGGCACCAAGGTGTTGACGCGTATGCCACTGGCCGCCAGTTCACGGGCAATCGAACGGGTCAGGCCCATCACCCCGGCTTTCGAGGCGCAGTAGTGGCTTGGGCCGTCGCCGGTCAGCGCGGCGGTGCTGGAGAGGTTGATGATCGCGCCCTTGCGGCCACCCTTGACCATCAGCCTGGCGCCTTCACGGCAGCACAGAAAGGTGCCACCGAGGTTCACGCCGATCACCCGTGCCCAGCTCTCGTCCGGGGTGTCGAGGAAGCTGTCCAGCGCGCCCACGCCGGCGTTATTGACCAGAATGTCGAGGCCGCCGAAGTGCTGCTCGGCCTGGCCCATGGCATCGGCCACGGACGCACCATCACCGACGTTACAGGCCAGGGCCAGTACCTTGTCACCCAAATCTGCCAGGCTCTCGGCCAGGGCCGCCTGATTCAGGTCGACAGCCACCACCTTGGCGCCTTCGGCGACAAAACCACGCACGATCGCCTGGCCCATACCCTGGGCGGCACCGGTCACAAAGGCCACTTTATTGAGTAACTTCATAGCAATCTCCGAATGTGCAAATACGCTGCGGCCCGCTGCCCTTGCAGTGGAGCCGTCCCGTGCATGATTAGCGGTAAGCGCCTGGGCACACATCGTCCGATGGGACTACCGTCGCGTGGTCTGAACGGACGATGTGACTAACGCGATCAGAGCCCAGCATTCGCATTGCGCACACCACGCCAGTCGCTACGTTTCCCTTCAACTCGCTGCATTCAATCTGCTGCAGTGCCTGGCGCGGCTGTGCTTCATGAATCCGCAGATAATAGAGAACCCCATGAACCAATCCGTAGACTTGCCCCTGCCCGTCGGCCATTACGCGACCCTGCCAAACGGCCTGCATCTGCACTATCTGGATGAGGGCGCAGGCCCCGTGGTGCTGTGGCTGCACGGCAGCGGGCCGGGCGCCAGTGGCTTCAGCAATTTCAAGGGCAACTACCCGCAATTGGTCGCCGCGGGCTATCGCAACATCGTGCTTGACCTCCCGGGTTTCGGCCGCTCGGACAAACCCGAGGACGTCCAGTACAACCTGGATTTCTTCGTCGACTGCGTGGCCGCGTTCCTGGAGTGCATCGGTGTGCGGCGTTGCACGCTGCTGGGTAATTCGTTGGGGGGCGCGATCGCTCTTGGCCTGGCCCTGCGTCTGCCACAACTGCCACAGAGCCTGATCCTGCTGGCTCCGGGTGGTGTCGAGGAACGGGAAACCTACTTCAAGATGGAAGGCATCGTGCGCATGGTCAGCCTGTTCAGCGCTGGCCCCATTGGAATGGAGGAGATGCGCAGCATGATGCGCCTGCAGCTGTTCGATGATTCGATTCTGCCGGAAAACCTGCTGCAAGAACGCGTGGCGGTGGCAGTGACCCAGCCCAAGAACCTGTTCAGCACCATGATGGTACCGAACATGGAAACGCGTCTGGGTGAGATCCAATGCCCGATCCTCGGCTTCTGGGGAGCCAACGATCACTTCAACCCCGTCAGTGGCGCCCAGCGCATCATCGACGGTGCGCCAAATGCGCGGTTCATCGTGCTCAACCGCTGCGGGCATTGGGTCCAGGTGGAACACCGCGAACTGTTCAACCGCAGCTGCATCGACTTCCTGCAACACGGTTGAACCTGTAGGAGCGGGGCAGCGTGGTGTATCTGTAATACCGCATCATCGTTTTTCGCCGGCAAGCCTTAATGCCGGTCAGTTAAGCAATTTCTGCGGTAACGCAATTGTTGTAGCAGGTCACGTTATGGCTTAACTGATCGGCATTACGGCAAGCCTGGTTCCTACAGGGAACCAGGCGCTGCAGTGACCTAACGACCCGCCGCCGGCTGGCGGTTCAATTCGGCGTCGCCAGGTTGGCCAAGTACGCAGGAGGTGCCGCCGGGGGTGTACATCATTGCCACGCAACGGTTACAGGCAGTGCAGATCGAGTCGCGACTGGCTCCGCCGGCGAGCTTGTTGACGTAGTCCTGCTCCGCCAGCAACACCCGCCCCATGGCGACCAGGTCAAAGCCCTCGGCCATGATCTGTTCAATGCTCGCCAGGCTCTTGGCGCCGCCCAAATAAGCCAAGGGCATCTTGACCGCCGCACGCACTTTGCGCGCATGTTCCAACAGATACAGTTCTTGGAATTCTACGGTCGGCTCTTTACGGCGCTGGATGGCCATGGCCAGGGCGATAATCTTGTTTTTCTGCTGCACGCGGTTTTCCTTGGGGAAGGAAGAGCCGAACATGGTGGTGATCGATTCGGCATTCATCCCGGCGCTGAGCACCAACAAATGCGCGCCCTCTTCTTCCAGCATGCGGGCGATCTGTGCCCCGTCTTCGGCACTGTTACCGGCGCGCACGCCTTCGGTGATGCTGTATTTGCAGATCACCGCCATCTCCTGGCCGACCGCATCGAGCACCGCGCGCAGCACCCGCCGCGGAAAGCGCAGGCGGTTTTCCAGGCTGCCGCCGTACTGGTCGCGGCGCTTGTTGTACATCGGCGAAATGAACTGGCTCAACAAGTAGCCGTGACCCATATGGATTTCCACGGCATCGAAACCCGCCTGGCGTGCCAGGCGCGCGCCCTGGGCGAAATCGCGCACCACTTGTTGCATGTCGGCTTCGTTCATCGCCTGCTTGAGGAACATTCCGCTCATCAGGCCAATCTTGTTGAAGCCACCACTGGCCGAAAGCGGACGTTTGGTCGAGCGCTCGCGAATAAAGGTAAAGCAGCCGCCGTGAGTGATCTGCGCGCTGGCCAGGCCACCGCACTGGTGCACGGCGTCGGTCAGGACCTTGAAGTGCGGTACGCTGGATTGAGCAAGGATCAATTGGTTGGGCAAGGTGCGGCCATCGCTGCTCACCGCGCAATAAGCCACGGTGGTCAGGGCGGTTCCGCCAGCGGCCAGGGCCGAGTGCAGCTTGACCAGTTGTTTGGAAGGCACGCCCTGGGCACTCATGCCCTCGTTGGTGGCGGCCTTGATAAAACGGTTTTTCAGGGTCAGTGGGCCGACCTCGACGGAGCTGAACGCAGATGGGGTTGAACGAGGATTCATGACAGGCCTCTCTTTATTTTTATCAGGCTACAAACGAAGGACTGCGTCACCACATCGCGACGCAGCGATGATCTTCAGAAGGTGTATTTAGCGTTCAACGACAGGTAATCGCGATCAGCCAACAACCGGCCCTGGGCGACATCCGGGGAGCTCAAGTAGGCGATATAGGTCATGCCGACCTGAAAGTTGCCCAGGTACTTGAAGTCACCACCCACAGTCAGCCGTTTCTCGTCGCGCCCCAGGCCCTGGTAGGCACTGCCGTCGATGTTCTGCGTCCAGACCACCTTGGTGCTCAAGTCCAGGCCGTTGGCGATGGACGGGTAGTCCATGTAGACACCAACGCCCAGCAGGCTCGAGCCTCGGGTCTGGGTCTTCGACTCGAACTGGTCGAACGTGCCGTCCACGCCAGCCCCGCCTCCGGTGATGGTCAAGCTGTCCACCCCATCGATGTGTTGATGCACCACTTCACCCATGAAGGTGGTCTGCTGGGCGAGCAGGCTCGGGCCGAGGATGTACATTGCGTTGAGGTTGCCTTGCCAGATTTGTCCGGTGGTCGGCGCGCCATTGTTCAGGTAGACCGAGGCGCCATCGCGGTAGCTCAGGTCACCCGCGTACTGCACCGAGTCGCCGACCTTGGAACTGAAGCTGATCCCCGTCAGCTTGACGTCTTCGAAGTAGCCCAGGCGATAGCTCGGCGCGCCTCCAACATGACCAATGCCCTTGAGCGACGAGTATTGGGTTGTGCCACTGAAGTCGAAGAACAATGAGCCGATGCGCTCGTTATAGCGGTAGTGGAACAGCCCCACTTCGGTGTTCTCGGTGATTCGGTAGCGCACGCCCATCCCCCATTGGCCGCCGTCGCTGGCGTCTTTTTCACCGGCATAACTGACCGCCAGGCCGTTGGGCAGGCTGTCGACTACCCCACTGCCCAAACGATAGAACTCGGCACCGGGACCGAAGGTATCGCTGCCGAAGTAATCGCCCACAGGGTTGAGATCGGTTTTTTCCCACTCGTACTGGTAGTAGCCCACCAGAGCCAGGTCTTCATTCAGCGACCACGACCCGGACACCTGCCCCACCGGCAGGTATGAATCCTTGGCCTCGGTACCCGGCACGTTGAATTTGGTGGCGTCCACCGGAGCCTGGCCTTGGCTGATGTTGGCCCAGAACAGGCTCTCGCCCCAGGCGACAAGGTGCCGTCCGGCCTTGAGCGACAGGTACTGGGTTTCGCCGACATCGAAGTTGCCATACACATACGCATCGAGCAGTCGCGCCATGCTGCCGCTGAGGCGACGGGTTTCGTCGCTGAAACCGTCGTTGTGGCCGGTCTTGTTCACCGTCTGCGGCGAGTCGTTGGCGTTTTTCTGGTTGTAGACATCGTCATAGAATTGACTGCCGCGCAGCACCGCACCGAGGTTGTCGTGTTTGAGTTGTAGTTCGCCGAACAGACTCAGGCGGTTGTTGATCAACGAACCGCGCTTGAAGTTTCGCGTGCCGTCGTCGTTGTTCGGGTCATTGAGGTATTGACTGGCCTGCTTGGCCGTACGCATGGATGCGGTGTAGTTGACCGTCAGCGATGAATCCAGGGTGGTGTTTTCCCCCAGCTCGATGGTCGGCGCAGCGCTGGCCGTGGCACTGGCGACTGTGATGGCCGTAGCCAACAGGCAACGCCCATCGATCATTCTCCCCGGACTGCGCGGAACAAAGTTTCGGGTAACCATGCTCATCTCCTTTTTATTGTTTGGGCTTGTGTGGCCACAGCATGAAAAAAACCGCTTTCGCGCACATCGTCCGTTTGGTGAGATGAGCGCTTCTCATGCTTGAGCGCTGCGGGCCACCATTGAGCGCAGTTCGTTCTTCGCGACCTTGCTCGACGGGTTCAGCGGCAAGGCACTGAAAAAACGCACCTGGCGCGGCACCTTGTAATTGGCCATTTGCTCACGGCTCCAGGCGATCAATTGCGCCTCGCCGACTTCTGCCCCTTCGCGCAGCACCACGCAGGCACATCCGACTTCGCCCATGCGCTCATCGGCAATGCCAATCACTGCCACCTGGGCAATCGCCGGATGCCTGATCAGTGCCGCTTCGATTTCCGCCGGGTAGCAGTTGAAGCCGCCGACGATGAACATGTCCTTCAGCCGGTCGGTGATGATCAGGTTGCCCGCCTCATCCAGGCGCCCGACATCGCCGGTGTGCAACCAGCCTTCGCCGTCGATGGCTTCGCGGGTCGCTTCGGGGTCCTGGAAATAGCCCTGCATGATGTGAAAGCCACGCAGGCAGATCTCGCCGGTAAGCCCGGCGTCCAGCGCCTGGTTATGCGGATCGCGGATGCTCACTTCGGTGCCGGCAATCGGCCGCCCGCTGGTGCCGGCGATCACCTGCGCCGAGTCTTGTGGGTCACAGATCGTCGCCAGGCCGCCGCATTCGGTCAGGCCGTAGGCGGTAGTCACCACCGCAAACCCCAGCTCGTTGCGCATGCGTTCGATCAGGCTCGGCGGGATACTCGCCGAACCGGTCACCGCGATGCGCAGGCTCGACAGGTCGGTCTGCTTGAGCCGCGGATGCGCAAGCAGCGACAGGTACAGTGTCGGCGCACCGGGCAAGACGCTGATGCGCTCACGAGCGATGCGCTGGAACACTTGTTCTGCGTCGAACACCGAATGGGGCAGGATGGTCGCTCCGCCGATAAGGCAGGTCAGCCAGCCGGCTTTGTAGCCAAAAGCATGAAAGAACGGGTTTACGATCAGGTAACGGTCACCCGGCACCAGGCCGATGACCTTGACGTATTCAGTGAAGGCTCGCAGGTTCTGTCCATGGCCGCTCATCACACCCTTGGGTTTGCCGGTGGTGCCAGAAGTGAACAACAGGTCGCACATGGCCTCGGGGTCGACCGCTAATGCACGGTGTCTGGCGCTGTCGGCATCGATGGTCGCTGCACCACTCAGAAACTGTGCAAGCGTCAGGTCCGCAGCCGACCCGGGCGTGTCGCCATCGAGTATCACCAGGTGCTGGAGGCTGGCCGGTCGATGGGGAGCGAGCAGTGCCGGGTAATCGACATCGAGAAATCGCTGCTGGACAAACAACAGCCGGCAGCCGCTGCGTTCCAGCACATCGGCGGCCTCAAGACCCTTCATTCGAGTGTTGATTGGTACCAGCACCGCACCGGCGCACTGAATGCCCAGCGCGGCGAGGATCCAGTCACCACTGTTCGGCGCCCAGATACCGACCCGGTCACCGGCCTGGATCCCCAGGGCCATCAAGCCCCGGGCAAAACCCATGACGCGCTCGGGCAGTTGGGCGTAGTCGATGCATTGGCCATTGTCATCGATGGCAGTGCGACCGGCATAACGTTCGGCACTGCTAAAGACCAACTGGGCAAAGTTGACAGGGGCGGCGCTCAGGGGCGCGACTAGGTTCAGGCTCTGATTCATCGTGGGCTCGGGCTTGGCATCATTGAGGGCTTCATGCTGGAAAACGGATACGCAGTTGCGCGCTGGTGGGCACCGCCTGACAGGCAAGAATCCAGCCTTCGGCCAGATCGCCCGCATCCAGTGCATCGTTGTGCAGCAGCTCGACGTCACCACTTTCCAGCGTGCACATGCACGAGGCGCAGCCTCCGACACGGCAGGCGCTGGGAGGTTTGAGACCGGCACGTTCCATGGCGGCCAGCACGGTCTCGCCGCTGTCGCAGGCCAGGTGGTGGTCCTCGCCATCCAGGTGCACTGCCAACTGCGCGGCCACTGCCGCCTCGCTGCTGGCCGCCATTGGCAGTTCGCCTTCGCCGGGCAGCGAGACGAAACGCTCGACATGCACCCGGCGATCCGGAATGCCCAGACCCTTGAGCGCGCTGACGGCCGCATCCATGAACAGGGCCGGACCACAGATGAATGCCTGGGCATCGATAAAGGGCCGCGCCAGCTCGGCAAGTTGCCCGACACTCGGGATGCCCTGCACTGAATCGAGCCAATGGACGACTTGCAGGCGTTGCGGATGAGCGCTGGCCAGGTGTCTGAGTTCATCCTTGAAGATCACCGAGGACTCATCGCGGTTGGCATAGATCAGCAGGATCCGGCCTGTCCCCGCCAGCAACGCCGAACGCAGGATCGACAGCACTGGGGTCACGCCGCTGCCGCCGCCAAACAGAAGCAAGTCGCCGTCGAGACTGCGCGGCACAAACACCCCGGCCGGAGGCAGCACCTCCAGGGTCTGGCCGGCTTGCAATTCGCCGCACAGCCAATTCGAAGCACGTCCCTCATGCACACGTTTGACCGTTACCCGCAATGGCTCATCCAGCAATGGAGTGCTCGACAATGAATAACAACGTGGCAGCCAGCCGTCCTCGAACGGCACTCGCAACGTCAGGAACTGTCCGGGTTGATAGCGGAAGCGTTCACCCAGATGCTCCGGTACGTCGAATACCAGGGAGCGCGCATCCGCGGTTTCCTCGATCACTTGCGCCACGCGCAGGGCAAGATAATTGTTCATAGATCAGCTACTCATGACCACCTGCCCGTGGATCACAGGCAGGTGTAAACCCAAGGAGTCGAAACGGGCGGCAGGCCTCAGACGTAAGGGTCTGGATTGGGCAGGCCCAGCATCACTGCGCCGTAACTGCGCCCGTAAGCCATGTAATTGTTGGCGATGTGCCCGCGTGCCTGGTGCAGGTCGCGGAACAGCCGCGCCACCGGATTGGTGTTGTACAAGCCCGAAGCGGCCATGCTGCGTAGCAGGTCGTTGGCCCGTTCGGCGCAAATGTTGGTCACGTAGGCCGACTGGTAGCGATACAACAGGCGGGTTTCGGTATCCGGGTATTCGCCGACGCGGGCCAGGCTCATCAGGTGCTCGTAATTGCGCTCCAGCACCAGGCGCAGGCTGTCAACGGTGATCATCGCTTCGGCAACGGCGGTTTGCGCCACAGGATCGTCAGCGGTACGGGCGCCGTGCTTGCCGATATGTTTGGCGGCATTGTCGCGGAACTCGTTGATCGCGCCCTGCAGGGCGCCGATGGCCGAGGTGGAGACGGCGCGGGAGAACACTTGGGCGAACGGGATCGCGTAGATCGGGTTGGTGTTGACTCGGCGCCCGGGCGTCGCTTCGAGGGTCCAGTTATTGGTGCGCTGCACGCGATGGGCAGGGACGAAGACATCCTCGACCACGATGTCATGGCTACCGGTGCCGCGCAGTCCCATCACGTCCCAATTGCGTTCGATCTGATAGTCCTTGCGTGGCAATAGGAAGGTGCCGTGCTCGGCTGCCAGTTCACCATCGGGCGGCAGGATCCCGCCCAGAAACACCCATTGGCAGTGCTCGCTGCCGCTGGAAAAACCCCAGCGCCCGCTGATGCGGTAACCGCCCTCGACCACCGTGACCCTGGCCGCTGGCATATAGGTCGAGCAGATCAGTGCGTTGTGGTCATCAGCCCAGACTTCGCGCTGCGCTTCGATCGGGTAACGCGCCAGTTGCCAGGGGTGAACCCCCATCACGCCGTAGATCCAGGCGGTGGACATGCAACCCTCGGCGAGGATGGTCTGGATTTCGAAGAAGGTACGCGGGTCCACTTCATATCCACCAAACGCCTTTGGTTGCAAGGCGCGCAACAAGCCGGCGGACTGCAGCTCGGCGACGCTCTCCTGCGGCACCTTCAAGTCCTTGTCGGCCTGCGCCGTGCGCGCTTTGAGGGCGGGCACCAGGCTCCGCGCACGTTCAATCAGATCACGTTCGTCCTGGGTCTTTTCTCGCATGCTGTGCATCACTCAACTCTCCCGATCTCACTGCGCCACTGCGCGAGTTGAGATGGATCATCGGATCGAGCGAGCAATCATTCATCGTCAAAGCGGACTAGGGGTGGCTGGGGTATTAGGGTTATCGGGTACCTATCCGTTTCTTCGGTAACGGCGGCTTAAAGTTCGGCCCTTACGGCGGGTCACTTTTGGAAGAACCGGAATGCTGGCCCAGCCAAAAGTAACCAAAAGGCTCTTGCCCCACCAGGCTCGGCATACCCTCACTCCTGCATTGCTCCGTGGGTCGCCGCGATGGCCGTCAACGATATCGCGCCCGGTCTGAAGGATCGCGTTATCTGAAACTACATCGCGAGCAGGCTCGCTCCCACAATTGGATCGTAGACAGGTCCCGTAATCAGGTCGGCTGTCAGGCCGCCTCGCTTTTGCTTTGGCTTGTGATCTTCTTGCCCCCTCGAGAGGCCGAGTGGAGGTTCTGCGCAGTGGGCCCACGGAGCAGGACCGGAGCGAGGGCATGCCGAGCCACAGCGAGGCACCGAACGAAAGGGGCAAGAGCCCTTGGTTACTTGGGGCTTTTCCAAGTGACCCGCTGTAAGAGCGGAACCATAAGCCGCCGTTACCGAAGAAACGGATATGTACACACCGCCCCCCCCCGCTAGTCCGTTGAGACGATGCCCAACCAGATCACCGCAGCGATAGTAAACGCATCCAAAGTCGACCCCACGGAGCAAGGGCCCATGAGTATTTTGCAGCGTTTCCAGATGCACGGCAGCGTCGCCATCGTCACCGGCAGCGGCCGGGGAATCGGTCGCGCGATCGCCTTGGCGTATGCCGAAGCCGGTGCCGATGTGGTGTGCTCGGCGCGGTCGCTGGACGAGGTTCAGGCAGTGGCCGAAGAAGTTCGCGGCCTGGGACGACGCGCGCTGGCGTTCGCTTGTGACGTCAACGACGCCGAGCAGCGCCACGCGCTGGTGCGTCAAAGCGTAGAGCAAATGGGTCGTATCACACATCTGGTGAACAATGTCGGCGGTGGCGGTCCGAACGATCCGCTGGCGATGACGCCCGAGCAGTTCTCCCAGGTACTGACCTTCAACGTCGCCACCAGCTACGCCTTCTGCCAATTGTGTGTGCCGCTGATGCGCGAGGCAGGTGGCGGCAACATCATCAATATCAGCTCGGTGGCGGCACGCTATGCCCAGCGCCATTTCAGCGCCTACGGCACAGCCAAGGCCGCTCTCAGCCATCTGACCCGTTTGCTGGCTCAGGACTTTGCGCCGCAGGTCCGGGTCAACGCCGTCGCACCGGGCCCGACCCTGACCGAAGCGCTGAACGGCGTGATGCCGACCGCCATGCGCGAGGTCATGGAAGCCAACACCCCGCTCAAATGCCTGGGCACCCCGCAAGACATCGCCGCCGCCGCGCTGTACCTCGCCAGCCCCGCTTCGGCCTGGGTTACCGGCAAGGTTATCGATGTGGATGGTGGCGCCGACTCGTCGGTCTGGCCGGGCTGAACGCCTTCTTTGGGCCCGTCCTGATGACGTTGGGGCGGGCTTTTTTTCCCCCACCTGATTGGAGCCCTGCCATGGACGCTCATTTGATTAACACGCTCGGTGACGAACTGTTCAACGCCTTGCGCAGCCGTCAGACCCTGGCGCCCCTGACCCGGCGCTATCCACAGATCACCCTGGAACAGGCCTATCGGATTTCCCTGCGCTTCCTGCAACGCCGCGAAGCCCTTGGCGAGCAGGTGATTGGCAAGAAAATCGGGGTGACCAGCCGCGCCGTGCAGGAAATGCTGGACGTCCACCAACCGGACTTCGGTTTCCTCACCAATGCCATGCAAGTCGAGGACGGCTGCGATGTCAGCCTGGCCCGCTATAACCTGATCCAGCCACGGGCCGAAGGCGAAATCGCCTTTATCCTCGGCGAAGACTTACAAGGCCCGGGCATCAGCGCCGAGGATGTACTGGCCGCCAGCCAATGGGTCGTGCCGTGCTTCGAGATCGTCGATTCGCGAATCGATGACTGGCAGATCCGTATCCAGGACACCGTGGCCGACAACGCGTCTTGTGGCGTGTTCGCACTCGGCACCCAGCGTATCGACCCTCGCTCACTGGACCTGGCTGCCGTGCACATGCAAATGCTGAAAAACGGCCAGCCGGCAGGCTCCGGACTGGGCTCGGCGGTGCAAGGACATCCCTGCGCGGCCGTAGCCTGGCTGGCCAATACCCTGGGCGAGCTGGGCATCCCGTTCCGCCGTGGCGAGATCATTCTCTCCGGTGCCCTGGCGCCGCTGGTACCAGTAGTCGCCGGTGACCAAATCAGTCTGTCCATGAGTGGCTTGGGCGAAGCCAGCCTGCGCTTCATCCCTTGATCACCCTTCATTCCCCTCCCTTTCTCCCTCCCTGGAGCCAAAGACCATGAGCAAAAAGATCAAATGCGCGCTGATCGGGCCGGGCAACATCGGCACCGATCTGTTGTACAAACTGATGCGCAGTGAAGTGCTGGAACCGGTGTGGATGGTCGGCATCGACGCCACCTCCGAAGGCCTTTCGCGGGCTCGCGAACTGGGCCTGAAGACCACCGCAGACGGTGTCGACGGATTGCTTCCCCATGTCCTCGAAGACAAGATCCAGATCGCCTTCGACGCTACCTCGGCCTATGTGCACGCGCAGAACTCGCGCAAGCTCAATGCCCTGGGCGTGTTGATGATCGACCTCACCCCGGCGGCCATCGGCCCGTATTGCGTACCGCCGGTCAACCTCAAGGCTCAACTGGGCCTGGGTGTGATGAACGTCAACATGGTCACCTGCGGCGGCCAGGCCACCATTCCGCTGGTGGCGGCGGTATCCAGCGTGCAGCCGGTGGAATACGCCGAAATCATTGCCACCGCCGCTTCCAAATCAGTCGGCCCCGGCACCCGAAAAAATATCGACGAATTCACCCGCACCACCTCCAGCGCAGTGGAAAAGATCGGCGGCGCGAAGAAAGGCAAGGCGATCATCATTATCAACCCCGCCGAACCACCGCTGATCATGCGCGACACCGTGCATTGCCTGACCGCCAGCGAGCCCGACCAGCCGGCGATCACCGCGGCCATTGAGGCAATGATCGAGCAAGTGCAGCGCTACGTGCCCGGCTACAAGTTGGTCAATGGCCCGGTGTTCGACGGGAATCGGGTGTCAATTTTCATGGAGGTCGAAGGCCTGGGCGACTACCTGCCCAAGTACGCCGGCAACCTCGACATCATGACTGC
>Ga0247818_10000173_pt1 | contig 38024 bp, 27 predicted proteins | sample 13C_Glucose_Day1_FD_192424 | JGI IMG/M metagenome (GOLD analysis project Ga0247818, IMG submission 192424) | Soil microbial communities from agricultural site in Penn Yan, New York, United States - 13C_Glucose_Day1 | ecosystem: Environmental > Terrestrial > Soil > Agricultural land | place...
AAGAAAATGTGCACAAACAGTTAACGGTTGGCGAAGTCGCGGCGCGCAGTGGCGTCGCCGTTACCGCCCTGCACTTTTATGAATCCAAAGGTTTGATCAAGAGCCAGCGCAATGCCGGCAACCAGCGCCGTTATCCGCGCGAAGTGCTGCGCCGGGTGGCGTTGATCAAAGTCGCGCAGCGGCTGGGGATTCCGCTGGCGGAGATTGGCCAAGCACTGAAGATTCTCCCGGATGATCGTGCGCCCAGCGCGGCCGACTGGAAAATCCTCTCGCAGCAATGGCGGCGCGAGCTGGATGAACGGATCGAACAACTGACGCTACTGCGCGATCGGCTCAATGGCTGCATCGGTTGTGGCTGTTTGTCGATGGAGGCCTGCCCGCTGCGCAATCAGGGTGATGTGCTGGGTGAACAGGGACCGGGGCCACACTTTCCCGAAGACTGACGCTCGTCGGGCAAAAATCTGCAGGGCGAGGACAGTTCTATAGTGAATCTTCCACAAATCCGGTGGAGCCACATCTCATAGAACAAAAAATCAGGGAGAACGTCATGAGCGTCAAACCCATTCCCGAGGGGTATCACAGCATTACCCCGTATCTCGGCATCCACAAAGCCGCCGAGGCCATCGACTTCTATAAAAAAGCCTTCGGCGCCACCGAAGTCATGCGCCTGGACATGCCCGACGGCGGCATCGGCCACGCTGAACTGCGTATTGGCGACAGCGCGATCATGCTCGGTTCGCCGTGCGATCAGGGGCCGTTGAGTAATCCGGATCAAGCCGTGTCGGTTGGTTTGCATCTGTATGTGACCGATGTCGACAAGTCGTTTCAACGAGCTTTGGATGCCGGGGCGACGACGGTGTCCGAGGTCAAGGATCAGTTTTACGGGGATCGCAGCGGGACGTTGAAGGACCCGTATGGGCATCTGTGGTTTCTCGCCTCGCGCAAGGAGGATCTGACCGAGGAGCAGATCAGGCAGCGGGCGATGGAGATGTTTCAGCAGGGTTGAGAGCTGCAGTGTCTGCAATGGCGCTATCGCGAGCAGGCTCACTCCTACAGGGGAACGCATTCCAACTGTAGGAGTGAGCCTGCTCGCGATGAGGCAATAACTATCAACACCCATCACACTTCATGAACCGGCCCACCACGCTTTGCCCCTTGCCGCAAACGCCGGACGATTTCAGGATGCAGCCAACAAGAACCCTGAACAAGGATCAGCCCGATGTTTGCCGGATTCCGCAAAGACCAGCGCCACGTCAACGGCGTCGACATCGCCTACCGCCTCGGCGGCAGCGGCCCCGGCCTGTTGCTGTTGCACGGCCACCCGCAGAGCCACGTGATCTGGCACAAGATTGCCGAACAACTGGCCGAACACTTCACCGTGGTCGCCGCCGATCTGCGCGGTTACGGTGACAGCAGTCGCCCGCCCGCCGATGAGCGACACGTTAAATACTCGAAACGCGAAATGGCTCGCGACAATGTCGAGCTGATGCAATCGCTGGGCTTCGCGCAGTTTTCGATCCTTGCCCACGACCGTGGCGCCCGCGTCGCCCATCGTCTCGCCCTCGATCACCCGAACGCCGTGCAGCGCATGATGCTGCTCGACATCGCCCCGACCCTGTCGATGTACACACAGACCAACGAAGCGTTCGCCCGCGCGTATTGGCACTGGTTCTTCCTGATCCGCCCGGCGCCTTTGCCGGAAACCCTGATCGAAGCCGATCCCGAGGGATATCTGCGCAGCGTGATGGGCAGCCGCAGCGCCGGACTCAAGCCATTTACCGAAGAGGCTTTCGGCGAATACCTGCGCTGCCTGCAACAACCGGGCAGCGCGCGCGGCATCTGCGAAGACTACCGCGCCAGTGCCGGCATTGATCTGGACCACGACCGCGCCGACATCGCTAGCGGGAATCACCTGAGTCTGCCACTGCGGGTGTTGTGGGGCGCCGAGGGCACTGTCGGGCGCTGCTTCGATCCGCTCAAGGAGTGGCAGCAAGTGGCGACCAACGTCAGCGGCCAGGCCTTGCCCGCCGGCCATTACATTGCCGAAGAAGTCCCCGAACCGTTGCTCGCCGAAGCACTGGCCTTTTTGCGCTGAGCCGAGCCGCCGGATCTCAGTGCTATGCTGGCGGCGTCTGCCGCCAGTGTTCGTTTTGACATGTCCCAGAAGAAAGACACCGTGCCCCTGCCCGAAGACCTGCGTGTGCTGCTCACCGTGATCCGCAAGAACGGCTTTGCCGCCGCGGCCGATGAGTTGGGCCTGTCGCCGGCCTATGTCAGCAAACGTATCCAGATTCTTGAAACCACCCTCGGCACTCGCCTGCTGCACCGCACCAGCCGTCGCGTCGCGCTGACCGAGGACGGTGAGCGCGTACAGCGTTGGGCGCTGCGTATTCTTGATGACTTTCAGCAACTGCATGACGAGCTCTGCGACGCCCACGACAGCCCGCGTGGGCGTTTGCACATTTGCAGCAGTTTCGGTTTCGGGCGCAATCACGTGGCGCCGGCGGTGTCGTTGCTGGCGGAACGTTATCCGCAACTGGAGATTCGCCTCGACCTGTTTGACCGGGTGGTGGACATCATCAATGAAGGTTTCGATCTGGAGATCCGCGTCGGCGATGATCTTCCCGGTCAGCACATCGGTCGGCGTCTGGTCAGTAATCGGCGCGTGCTGTGCGCCGCCCCCGGATATCTGCAACGTCGCGGCACGCCGCAAACACTGGACGACCTGCAGCAACACGATTGCCTGGTGATCAAGGAGCGCGACAACGCCTTCGGCATCTGGAATCTGGATCGCGATGGCGGGCAAGAGAGCGTGCGGGTCAGCGGCCCCTTGTCGTCAAACAACGGCGAGATTGTTTTGCAGTGGGCGCTGGATGGGCGTGGGTTTTTGTTGCGCTCGCTGTGGGATGTGAAGCCGTTGCTGGAACAAGGACGCTTGGTGCAGGTGCTGGACGATTACAGCCAGAGCGCCAATGTCTGGGCGGTTTATCCGACACGGCTGGCGAACTCCGGGAAGTTGCGCGCGTGTGTGGAGTTTTTGCAGGCGCATTTCAAAGGATTGTCGCTGTAGTCCAGACGCCACTAATCCTCTTGTAGGCCTTCGCCTGCTCGCGATCGCGGTGTGTCAGATACGACAATTCTGACTGGTTCACCGCTATCGCGAGCAGGCTCACTCCTACAGGGGATCAGCGGTGGGTCAGGAGAGCCACGGGTTGTTGGCCAAGTGTTGGCGTTCGAAGGTTTTGATCTGCTCGCGCCGTTGCAGGGTGCTGCCGATGGCATCCAGTCCCAGCAACAGTGCAGTCTTGCGCAGGGTATCAATCTGAAAGTCGATTACGCTGCCATCCGCCAGGCCAATCTGCTGCGTCTCTAAATCAATACTGATCCGCGCCGTTTCAGCCTGACTGACAAGTTGTCCGATACGCTGCACCTGTGCCTCTTCCAGGGTGATCAACAACACCCCGTTTCGCTGGCAATTGTCGTAGAAAATCCCGGCGAAACTGCTGCCGATCAAGGCGCGAATGCCCATCTGCTGCAGGCCCCAGACCGCATGTTCGCGGCTTGATCCGCAGCCGAAATTGGGCCCGACCACAAGAAATTTCGCACCTTTCCAGGCGGGCTGGTTCAGCACAAACTCAGGGTTGGGCGCGCCATCGTGCTGAAACCGCAGATCGAAAAACACGCCGCGATCCAGTCCTTTTCTATCGATGCCCTTGAGAAACTGTTTGGGCATGATCACGTCCGTGTCGACATTGGCCGCCAGCAACGGCGCGGCCTGGCCGCTGACTTGCGTAAAGGGTTGCAGGCTCATGAGCGTTCTCCAAAATGGCGGATATCGGTGAGTCGACCGCGGATCGCAGCGGCGGCGACCATCGCCGGGCTCATCAGATGAGTGCGCGCACCGGCGCCCTGACGGCCTTCGAAATTGCGGTTGGTGCTGGACGCGCAGCGGTCGCCGGGGGCGAGGACGTCGTCGTTCATCGCCAGACACATCGAGCAGCCGGACTGACGCCATTCGAAACCGGCGTCGATAAAGATCTGCGCCAGCCCTTCGGCTTCGGCCTGCGCGCGGACTTCACTGGAGCCGGGGACGATCATCGCCCGCACATGTCCGGCCACCTGCTGACCGCACACGATGCCGGCGGCATCGCGCAGGTCTTCGATCCGCGCGTTGGTGCACGAACCGATAAAGGCGTGGCTGATAACGATATCGCTGAGCGCCATGCCCGCTTCGAGGCCCATGTAGTTGAGGGCGCGGCGCATGTCCTGGCGCAGGATCGGGTCGCTGATCGCTTGCGGATCCGGCACCCGCGCACCAATAGCAGCGACCTGATCGGGGCTGGTGCCCCAAGTGACCATCGGCTCCAGAAGGCTGGCATCGAGGTGGATCTCGCGGTCAAACAGCGCACCGGGATCGCTGCGCAGCTCGCGCCACTTTTTCACGCCACGTTCCCACAGCTCACCTTGCGGCGCTCGTGGCTTGCCCTTGAGATAGGCGAAGACCTTGTCATCCGGCGCCATGAATGCGCCGCGCGCACCGGCCTCGACGGCCATGTTGCAGATGGTCATGCGCGCTTCAACGCTGAGGGCATCGATGGTCGAGCCGCAGAACTCGATCGCATAACCGCTGGCTCCGGAAGCACCGATGCGGCCGATCAGGGCCATGATCACATCTTTGGAGGTCAGGCCCAGTGCGAGATTGCCATCCACGGTCACGCGCATGCTTTTCAGACGTTTGTAGACCAACGTCTGCGAGGCCAGCAGATGTTCGATCTCGGAGGTGCCGATGCCGAAACCGAAAGCACCGAGTGCGCCATAGGTGGTGGTGTGGCTGTCGCCAGCGGCAATGACCATGCCGGGCAGGATAAAGCCCTGCTCTGGGGCGATCACGTGTTCGATGCCCTGACGTTTGTCGAGGATGTCCAGCAACTCGATACCGAAGTCCCGACAGTTCTCCGCCAGATAGGACACTTGCCGCGCGCCGCCCGCATCAGGCATTGCCGCGACACGCACAGGCGCGGTCGGGTTGACGTGATCGACTACCGCCAGCGCCGTGCCCGGCCGCCAGACGTCGCGCCCGGCGGCGCGCAAACCGCTGAACGCCTGCGGACTGGTGTATTCGTTGATCACCTGACGATCGATATACAGCAGGACATGGCCCTGATTGTCGAGGCGGCACACCGTGTGCGAATCGATGTGTTTGTCGTAGAGGGTTCTGGCGGTCATCAAGGCGCTCACTCAGAGAAATCAGGTGATTGCCATCATAGGGAGCGCGGGTCGATCATCAATTGGCAGAAAGTGATGGCGTCATCCATGAATCGTGTTTGATCCCCTGTACGCAGCAAAACCCTGTAGGAGCTGTCGAGTGCAACGAGGCTGCGATCTTTTGATCTTGTTTTTTAAGATCAAGATCAAAAGATCGCAGCGTGCCGCAGCTCCTACAGTGGAATCTCTCACACCCTGCGAATTGGGAAACATTTGCTTTCATATCATCTTTCGGGATTTGCCGCGCTCATCCGTCCTATATAGATGCAGGCCGTTCGTGTAGGCAAAAGCCAAGTCCGGTCTTTCGGGGTCCCCGTGCTGCGAAGCCCGTAGCCACGCGCCCTTTCACCGCTATCAAGACGCGCAATCATGTCGAAGAAATCCCGCTCCAAACTGTGGTTCCTCGTTCATAGCTGGCTGGCGTTACCGATCTGGTTCTTTGTCCTGATCGTCTGTGTCACCGGCACCCTGGCGGTGGTCAGTCAGGAAATCGTCTGGCTGGCCAACCCGCAGATGCGCGCCAGCCAGCCAGCGGACGATGCGCCACGACTCGGTTATGAGGAAATCATAACGGCCATCAAAACCGCAGAACCGCTGGCACTGGTGCAACGCATCAGCCGCCCGGACGAATCCCATTTCGCTCTTGATGTCACGCTCAGCTATCCGGACGGGCGGTCATTGGTGACCTACGTCAACCCGTATACAGGTGTTATTCAGGGTACGGCACCGCAATTCAATTTCCAGGCATTCACCCGCGCCCTGCATGGCTGGTGGCTGGTGCCTTTCACCAACGGTTATAGCTGGGGCTGGTATCTGGTATCGGCCCTGAGCTTTCCGCTGCTGGCATCGCTGATTACCGGGCTGGTGGTCTATAAACGGTTCTGGAAAGGTTTTTTCAGCCCAACGCTGCGTTTTCGTCACGGTGCGCGGATTTTCTGGGGTGACTTCCATCGCCTGAGCGGTATCTGGTCGATCTGGTTCATCGCGGTGATTTCCATCACCAGCACCTGGTTTCTGATTGAAGCGGTGCTGTCCGACAACCACATTTCCATTTCCAGCGAAACGATCATTCCAGCCATGGCCCGTGACAGCGTGCCATTGACCGCCGATGGCCTGCCACCCGCCCGGATCAACCTGGATCGCGCCATCGAAATCGCCCAGCAAAAAATCCCCGGGCTCGAAGCCAGTGACATCAACATGCCGTTCAATGCCTACAGCCACCTCGATATCCGCGGTCGCGGCTGGTATCCCCTGATGTTCCAGAGTGCAACACTCAATCCTTACAGCGGCGATATGGCGTCCTCTCGAGTGCTGTCCGACCGCTCCTCGCTGGAATTTGTCACCGAATCCATGCGCCCGCTGCACACCGGTGATTTTGGTGGACTGTGGATCAAGCTGATCTGGTTCTTCTTCGGATTGATCCTGAGCATGATGGTGCTCAGCGGTTTGTTGATCTGGACCAAACGCACCGCACTGGCCACCGCCAACGCGCTCAAGCGCGAGAACAGGAAGCAACGCGCCACTGCGCAACCACTCGTCAACCGTGAACCCTCGGAGGCCAGCCTGTGAGCAAGATCACCACCGCCCCTCAGCCTTCACGACTGAGCCTGTTCTGGCACAAATGGCGCTTTCACATCAATGTCCTGCTGCTGCTGATCCCGCTGGGGTTCATGCCCAAATACTTCGCCGACGCGGCGCTGTTTCGCGGCGACGCCGGCTTGGGCGAGCGTGAAATCGGCGAAATACAGGTTGGCCCGTGGAGCTTGCGTCTGGCCGAACTGCGCAATGAAGCGCCACGCTCCGACGGTCCCGCCGGCTACCTGAAAGCCTTCAGCGCCGCGCTGTGCACGGCCTGCGTCGAGCCGGTCAAGGCAACTTACCTGCGGATTGGCAAACCGCGCAGCCTGCGTGCCGCCGGGGTGATTTTCTTCGGCACGCCTTACCGCATGGGCACGCAACTGCCGGTCCCGGTAAAAACCCCGGCCGACGCCGAACTGTGGATCACCATGGAAGGCTGGGACGGCAGCATGCATCAAGCCTCTATTCCCCTGAGTCAGGCATCTCCCGCCACGATTGCCTGGCTGAACAAACAAGGAGCCAAACCATGAGCTGCTCTTATCGCCTTTTGCGCCTGCACCTGAGTACTGCGCTGCTGGTGTTGAGCGCCGGTTTCAGCGCCAGCGCCCTCGCCCACAACCCGATGTGCGAATGCAAAGCCATCGATGCCGAACAGATCAAATGCACCGGTGGTTTCTCCGACGGCAGCGGTGCGCCGGGGGTGACCCTCGATGTGATCGGTTATGACGAAACCATTCTGGTGCCCGGCAAACTCGGCAGTGACTCGACCCTGACCTTCAAGAAACCCGGCGCCGAGTTCTATGTGCTGTTCGACGCGGGTCCGGGCCACGTTGTGGAAATCGACCAAGCGGATATCGAAGCCCCATGAGTACGCCCACCACACACGTTGTGCGCCCGGCCGGTGCCGGTCATGAAACCCTCAATGTGCTGTTGTTGTGCCTGTTGATCCTTGCGGTCGCCGGTTCAGTCGTCGCGTGGCGCGGGGTTTCCCATGAACCGGAGCCGGTCGCCACTAATCAACTCGACGCGCGCCGCGACCTCAGCGCTTCCGAGCAAGGCATCTACGCCGACCTGCGGGTGACCCTCGACGAAATCCGTTTGCTGCGCGAAGAACAGCAAGCCCTGCCGACACCACAGACCCTGGCAGACGAAGGCTTCGCGCCGTTTGCCCGGGATGCGAGTTCGGTCAGCCGCGGTGGCCACGCCTGGCAGTTACTTGCGAATACCGCCTACTTCGGCCATAGCCAGAGCACGGCCATTGCCGGTTCGTTCGTAATGTTGCTGAGCGCCGACGACAAGGCGGCGCCCGACATCTGGCTCAACCGCGATGCCAGCCTGCAAGCGCCGACCGAATTGACTGCAGCCGCCCTGTCCGCCTCTGGCTGGAAACAGATCGTCGCGCAATACGATGCCGGGGTTACCCGCGAACATCGCCATTGATTCCTCGCCCTCATCCGAGAGAAGACCGTTTGCCCATGTCTACTTCATCGCCTCGCCGTTCATTGTTGCGCCTGTTTCTGCTCGGCCTCTGCGCCTGCCTGCTGAGTCCGCTGGCCAGCGCCGATCAGGCCAAACGCCTGCGCATCGGCATTACCCTGCACCCTTATTACAGCTATGTGGCGAACATCGTCGGCGACAAGGCCGAGGTAGTACCGTTGATTCCCGCCGGCTTCAACCCGCATGCCTACGAGCCACGCGCCGAGGACATCAAACGCATCAGCGGGCTGGATGTGATCGTGCTCAACGGTGTCGGCCATGACGACTTCGCCGACCGCATGATCGCCGCCAGCGAAACGCCGAACATCAAAACCATCGAAGCCAACGAGAACGTGCCGCTGCTGGCCGCTACCGGCGTGGCCGCACGCGGCGCCGGCAAAGTGGTGAACCCGCACACGTTCCTGTCGATCAGCGCCTCCATCGCTCAGGTCAACAACATTGCCCGCGAACTGGGCAAGCTTGATCCGGACAACGCCAAGACCTACACCCAGAACGCCCGCGCCTACGGCAAACGCCTGCGGCAGATGCGCGCCGACGCCCTGGCCAAGCTGACTCAAGCGCCGAACGCCGAACTGCGCGTGGCCACGGTGCACGCGGCTTACGACTATCTGCTGCGCGAGTTCGGCCTGGAAGTGACCGCCGTGGTTGAACCGGCCCACGGCATTGAGCCGAGCCCGAGCCAGTTGAAGAAGACCATCGACCAACTGCGTGAACTGGACGTGAAAGTGATCTTCTCGGAGATGGATTTCCCCTCCACCTACGTCGAAACGATTCAGCGTGAATCCGGCGTGAAGCTGTACCCGCTCTCGCACATTTCCTACGGCGAATACACCGCCGACAAGTACGAAAAGGAAATGACCGGCAACCTCAACACCGTGGTGCGGGCGATTCAGGAGTCTGGCGCATGACTTCCAAAGAAACCCTCAACCTCCAGGACGCCGAGCACCCTGTGGGAGCGAGCTTGCTCGCGAAGGCGTCGGGTCAGCCGACATCTTTATTGAATGACACTCCGCTATCGCGAGCAGGCTCACTCCTACAGGTTTCGGGGCCGACTTTGGACTTTGCGGAAGTATCTCTGACGCTCGGTCGCACGACGATTCTCGACAAAGTCACCTTCCAGGTGCAGCCCGGCAGCGTACACGCGCTGGTCGGCCCGAACGGTGGCGGCAAGAGTTCGCTGATCAAGACCCTGCTCGGACAGATGCCACACCAGGGCCAACTCAGCCTGCAATGGCCCGGCGAACCCGGCACCATCGGTTACGTGCCGCAGGCGCTGGAATTCGATCGCGGTCTGCCAATGACCGTCGACGACTTCATGGCCGCCATGTGCCAGCGACGCCCGGCGTTTCTCGGTTTGAGCAGGCGTTACGCCGGCGCCATCGGTGAGGCGCTGGAACGCGTCGGCATGCAGGACAAACGCAAACGGCGCATGGGCGCATTGTCCGGCGGTGAGCGGCAGCGGGTGCTGCTCGCTCAAGGTTTGATTCCGGCGCCGCAATTGCTGGTGCTGGATGAGCCGATGTCAGCCCTCGACGAAGCCGGGATTCAGGTGTTCGAGCGCCTGCTCAATGACTGGCGCGCGGCGGGTATCACCGTGCTGTGGATCGAGCACGATCTGGAGGCGGTCGGACGCCTGGCCAGCCGCGTCACCGGTCTTAACCGCCGCGTGCTGTTCGATGCCTCACCGCAAGAGGCGCTGACCCCGGAACGCCTGCTGACGCTGTTCTCGACCCATCCACGGAGCGCTGTCTGATGAGTTACGAAGCCTTTCGTTTGATGGTGCAGGGCTGGGCCTCGTCCGGTTATCTGCCGGAAGCGCTGGCCTACGGTTTTGTCGTAAATGCGTTGCTCGCCGGCCTGTTGATCGGCCCGGTACTTGGCGGCCTCGGCACGCTGGTGGTGGTCAAGCGCTTTGCGTTCTTCTCCGAAGCGGTGGGCCACGCGGCCCTGACCGGTGTGGCCATCGGCATTCTACTCGGTGAGCCGTACACCGGACCCTATGGCAGCCTGTTCGGTTACTGCCTGTTGTTCGGCATTCTGCTCAACTATTTGCGCAACCGTACCGGGCTGGCGCCGGACACCCTGATCGGCGTGTTTCTGTCGGTGTCGCTGGCACTGGGCGCGAGTCTGCTGCTGATTCTCGCCGGCAAGATCAATGTGCACATTCTCGAGAACGTGCTGTTCGGTTCAGTGCTGACCGTCAACGGCAACGATCTGGCGGTATTGGCCATCGTCGGTTCGCTGGTCATGGCCCTGGCCCTGCCGCTGTACAACCGCATCATGCTCGCCAGCTTCAATCCGCAACTGGCAGCGGTGCGCGGGGTGGCAGTGAAAACCCTGGATTATCTGTTCGTGATTCTGGTGACGCTGATCACCGTGGCGGCGGTGAAAGTCATCGGCGCGATTCTGGTTGGCGCGTTGCTGGTGATTCCAGCAGCGGCGGCGCGATTGCTCAGCCAGTCGCTCAAGGGTTTCTTCTGGTGCTCGGTGCTGATCGCCACGGTCAGCACGCTGTGCGGGATCCTGGCGCCGATCGTCTTTGACCTGCCGATTCCATCCGGCGCCGCGATCATTCTGGTCGCCGGCATTGCCTTCGCCCTCGCCGCCATTGCGCGCGGGGTTGTCCCGAGTCTGAAAGGGAATCTTGGATAAATGATTTTTTCAATTCGCAAACTGACCTTGGCCATGGCCTTGTGCGGCGTGGTCTGCGCGCCGCTGATGGCCGCCGAAAACACAAAACCGCTGCGGGTGCTGGCTTCCTTGCCCATCACCTTTGGCTTGGCTGAAGCGCTGCTCAAAGGCACCGATGTCAATCTCGAACGGGCGGCGCCAGCGAACCTGCCGGGCAGTCGTCAGAGCGCCTACTTCACGGGACGTGGCGCTCCGGCATTGAGCAAGTTGGCAAACGATGCCGATGCCGTGATTGGCGTGCGCTCGCTGTGGCCGGATGATCAGCTGTACCCGATCGCCCGTCGCAGCAATATCCGCATCGTTGAAGTCGACGCCGCGCGGCCGGTGGATGGCGCCCTGCCCGGCATCGCCGTGCAACCAGGTCTGCAGGTCGATGGCTTGAACAGCCAGCCATGGCTGGCCAGCAACAACATGGGGCGCATGGCGGATGTGATGGCGGCGGATCTGGTGCGTCTGGCACCGAGCGCCAAGCCAAAAATCGAGGCCAACCTGGCGACTTTGAAGCAGCGTTTGCTGAAGCTCAGCGCCGACAGCGAGGCGCGACTGGCCAGCGCGGACAATCTCAGTGTGATGAGTTTGAGTGATCACTTCGGCTATTTGATCGGCAGCCTCAATCTGGAACTCATCGGCGAGGATCCACGACCGGATGCCGAGTGGACGCCTGAAGATCTGAAAAAACTCACGGCAACGCTCAAGGACAATGATGTTGCGGTGGTGCTGCATCATCGGCAGCCGTCGGAGCCGGTGAAAGCGGCGATTGCCGAGTCGGGTAGTCGTCTGGTGGTGTTGAGTACCGATGCGGCGGATCCAGTGGCGGAGCTGGAAGGCAATGTCGATTTTCTGCTCAAAGGGCTGAGCGGGGCTTAGTTTCAGCCGAAACCGCGCTATCGTTCTTCGCGAGCAAGCTCGCTCCCACATTGGATCTGTGTCGTTCACAACTCACCTGTGGGAGCGAGCTTGCTCGCGAAGAGGCCTGACCTGACAACACAAACTCCAGCCATGAAAAAACCCGCTGACTGTCTCCAGTCCAGCGGGTTTCTTTTTGCCCGGCAGGTTATTGCGCGGCGGCCTGCCCTTCCATCTTCTGGCGCAGGCTCAGCGGACGCATGTCAGTCCAGACTTCTTCGATGTAGGCCAGGCACTCTTTTTTCAGCCCGCTCTTGCCCACGGTGCGCCAGCCTTGCGGCACGGCTTTGTAGTCCGGCCAGATCGAGTATTGCTCTTCGTGGTTGACCACGACCTGAAAGAGGATGTCCTCGCGATCGAATACTGACGTCATGCTGGTTCTCCATCGTTATAAGGGTGGGCTGCACGCGGGGTGCAGCCGGGTATGTAGAAAGAACGTTTGGCGCGGCGAAAAATTTACAGCGCCGCGGTGGCAGCGGCCAAAGCGCGACCAAAGATTTCCGCGACGCGGTCGATCTCGGCGGCAGTGATCACCAGCGGCGGCAGGAAACGCACCACCGCGCCGTGCCGACCGCCCAGCTCCAGAATCAGCCCACGCTTGAGGCATTCACGCTGGACCAGCGGCGCCAGTCGCGCAAACGCCGGCGGATGGCCGAGCGCATCCGGCGTGCCGTTCGGCTCGACCAGCTCGACGCCGAGCATCAGGCCACGACCACGAATATCGCCCAGTTGCGGGAAGTCGCGTTGCAGGATGCGCAAGTGCTCGCTGAGACGCTCGCCCATGGCAGCAGCGTGTTCGCAGACCTTGTGCTCAACCAGATAACGCATCACCGCGGAACCTGCCGCCATGGCCATCTGATTGCCACGGAAGGTGCCGGCGTGAGCACCCGGCTGCCAGGTGTCGAGCCAGTCGCGATAGACCACCACGGCCAACGGCAGGCTGCCGCCGATGGCTTTGGACAAGACCATCACATCCGGAGTAATGCCGGCGTGTTCGAAGGCGAACATCTTGCCGGTGCGGGCGAAACCGCTCTGGATTTCGTCGACGATCAGCGCCACACCGGCCTTCTCGGTGATTCGACGCAAGCCGCGCAACCACTCGATGTCCGCCGGAATCACACCGCCCTCGCCCTGCACCGCTTCGACGATCACTGCTGCGGGCAGTTGCACACCGGCCTCGGGATCGTTGAGCAAGTTTTCCAGGTAACTCAGGTTAGCCTTCACGCCAGCGGCGCCACCGAGGCCGAACGGGCAACGGTAGTCATACGGGAACGGCATGAACTGCACGCCATTGCTGAGCAAGGCGCCCAACGGCTTTTTCGGCCCCAGGCTGCCCATCAGGCTCAGCGCGCCCTGGCTCATGCCGTGGTAACCGCCGGAGAACGACAGCACGGTGCTGCGCCCGGTCGCCGTGCGCACCAGCTTCAGCGCCGCTTCCACGGCATCGGTGCCGGTCGGGCCGCAGAACTGGATTTTCGCTTCAGCCGCGAGCGCGGAAGGCAGCAGGCCAAACAGGTCCTGGACGAACTGATCCTTGACCGGCGTGGTCAGGTCGAGGGTGTGCAGTGGCAATTCATCGGCCAGCACCTGCTGGATCGCTTCGATCACCACCGGGTGATTATGCCCCAGTGCCAGCGTGCCGGCCCCGGCCAGGCAGTCGATGAAAGTGCGCCCTTCGACGTCTTCGACATACAGGCCTTTAGCGCGTTTCAGGGCCAGTGGAATACGCCGCGGATAGCTGCGTGCGTTGGATTCCTGCCGGGCCTGACGGGCCAGCAATGGCGACTCATTGAACTGGTACAACGTTTCGGCCGGGGCCGAGGTAACCCGGGCCGACGACTCTTCGATAAGGCTGGTGGCGACTGACATCTCTCGACCCCTCAATTGGCTATGGATAGTGACCAAAACAGCACACCGGACAGGTGCGCATTCCGATCACGGGGCGCACTTGCAGGTTTTCCTGTTCTGGAAACGCTTAAGGGGCCTGAGGATTTAGCCCGTGATCGAGTTGTCAGACCGGCGATGCCATCGGCTTGCGCATGGGCAGGATCGGCAAGCCTTGGTATTCGAGGGGTGGCGCTGACTCGCGATAGCCCAGACGGCGATAGAACTCTTGGCCGGTGTGCGTGCTGTTGAGGTCAGCGTGAAGGGCGCCACGAACCCGCAACCAACCTTCCAGATCCTGCATCAATGCCCGTCCGACGCCACGCCGAAAGGATTCCGGCTGCACGTAACACAGCAAAATGTCGCCGCTGGCCTGCGCCATGCCGACACCAACCGGTTTGTCCGCCAACAACGCGATACACAGATAGCAGTGCGGGTCGGCGAGCCGGGCACTTATGAAATCGGCGGATTGCTGAGCGATCCAGGTGCTGACCCGTTGCGGATCGTTGCGATGATCGAGTGCACAACCGATGCGGATGGAACGCTCGATGATGCGGCTGATGATGCCGGCGTCGGCCAGTGTGGCCGGACGAATGCAGATGGGTGCTTCCATGGCGCAGTTCCCTCAATCCATTGAGTCAAAGCTGCGTCGAACTTACCCCCACTTCAGCCGGATAGCGAACATCGAGAAGTTACATTTGATGTGTCTGGCGCGATTTCCTGTAGGAGCTGCCGAAGGCTGCGATCTTTTGATCTTGATCTTGAAAAACAAAATCAAAAGATCGCAGCCTTCGGCAGCTCCTACACAGGCTGTGCTGAAATCAGACAGGCTGCAACGGCATGGTCAGCTCGACCCGCAGGCCATCCGGGCGGCTGTCGAAATGCAGGGCACAGTCGCAACGCTGGACGATCGCCTGAACAATCGCCAGACCGAGGCCACAACCGGTGCTTTGGCCGTTGCGCCAGAAGCGTTGCGTCAGGTGTTGCAGATCATCCGGCGCAATGCCCGGGCCATGGTCACGCACGACAAAACGCACGCGGTTGCCAATGGTTTCCAGACTCAGCTCGACCGCACAGTCCTCAGGCGTATGACGCAGAGCGTTGTCGAGCAGATTGCGCAGCGCCGCAATCGACAGTACGGCCGGCATCTGCAGCGGTGCAGCGGAAAGCTCAGCCGGCAGTTGCAGTTTAATGCGCAGGCGCTCGCCCCCCGTGGCGTCCTGAATGGCCAGACGTGCCACTTGCTCGGCGCTGCATTGCGAACCGTCATCGAACGACAGACTGCCCTCGACCCGCGCCAGCAAGAGCAGCTGTTCGAGGGTGCGATGCAAGCGATCGGCGCCCTCCTCGGCCCGCGCCAGCGACTGATCGCGGGCATTGCCGTCGGTCATGCGCGCAACTTGCAGGTGGGTCTTGATCGCCGTCAGCGGACTGCGCAGCTCATGAGCCGCGTCACCGGTCAGGCGCCGCTCGCGCTCGATGGTCTTGCCGATCCGCTGGAACAACTGATTCTGCGTTTCGAGCAGCGGCTTCAATTCGCTGGGAAAGGTCTGGATCTGCAACGGCTCAAGCGAATCGGCATTGCGCCGCATCAACGCTTCACGCAGACGGTTGAGCGGTGCCAGCCCCTGGCCGATACCCAGCCACAACAGGCACAGACAGCCAAGCAATGCCACGCCCACCGGCACCGACGCCGCCAGCAGGATCGACATGTTCAGGGCTTCGCGCTCGATCTGCCGGTCCGCCGTGGTGATGCGCACATCGCCCCGGGCCAGGGTGAAGCTGCGCCATGGTGCACCGTCGATCATCTGATCGTGGAAGCCCATTTTCTCGGCTTCCAGCGCTTGTTCGGGGTTGTTGTGACTGCGCGCGAGGATTTCCCCGCGCAAGGAGCTGACCTGACAGGCCATGCCACCGGGGATATTCAGTTGTTCGGCACTGAAATGGGTGCCCTCGCCTTTGCTCGGCAGGGTCGGCAACTGCTCCAGCAGCCCGGCAACCATGCGCGCCGAGGCCACCAGACGCTGGTCGAGGGAAAACATCATCTGATTGCGCAGGTCACTGAGCATCCAGGCCGCCGCCAACGCCCAGATCAGCGCAAATGCAGCGCCGAGGGTCAGGCTCAGGCGCAGTCGCAGACTCATCACTTGCCTTGATCTCCACCGTCGGCCGGGCCAAGGCGATAGCCCAGACCGCGCACGGTTTCGACGATGCCTTTACCCAGTTTGCTGCGCAAGTGATGGATGTGCACGTTCAGCGCGTTGCTTTCCAGTTCATCGTTGAAGCCGTAGACACTGTCCTTCAACTGTTCGGTGGACAGCACCCGACCACGATTGTGCAGCAGCGCCTGCAACAGCGATTGCTCGCGGCGCGACAGGTCCACCGGTTGCCCGGCCAGCGTGGTTTCGCGACTGCTCGGATCGTAGGTCAGCGCGCCGTGCTCGATCAGGTTGACGCTGCGCCCGGCGACCCGGCGCAACAAGGTTTGCAGGCGGGCGAACAGTTCCCGCAGATCGAACGGTTTGAGCAGGTAATCGTCTGCCCCGGCCTGCAAGCCGTCAACGCGGTCGGTGACCGAGTCGCGCGCGGTCAGGATCAGCACCGGAATCTCCAGGCCGCTCTGCCGCAGTTGTTGCAGCAACTTGAGGCCATCTTCGTCGGGCAGGCCGAGATCGAGCACCATCACGTCGAATTCGGCGACCTTGAGCATCGCCCGCGCCTTCGAGGCAGTGTTGACGTGCTCAACGGTCAAACCCTGAGCCGTGAGACCGGCAACGATGCCGCTGGCGATCAGCTCATCGTCTTCGCAAACCAGTACGTGCATGGTAAGTCCCGTAGAAAAAAGCCGATTAGGCAGTTGGCCGATTAAGCTGACATTATGCCCCGAACGTCACAGCGACAAGGGCGTGGCGGTTAATCATCGGTTAATCGCCGCCGCCCATTGTGCACCTCACTTGCACAGGGACAAGGCTCCTCCATGCGTCATTTTTTTCTTTTGTTTGCACTGCTGGTTTCCAGCCTGGCCCAGGCCGGGAACAATCCATTTGATACCAAACCCGAGTTTCTGCCGGTCGACAAAGCGTTTGTGCTCACCTCCGAACGTCTGGAATCCGGTGAAACCCAGCTGTTCTGGCAAATCACCGACGGCTATTACCTGTATCAGAAACGCCTGAAATTCGACGGCCTGAGCGCAGCACAGCAGCCGGTACTCCCTGAAGGCGAGTCCCACAGCGACGAGTTTTTCGGTGAGCAACCGGTCTATCGCCAAGGGCTGGAAGTGAAAATCCCGGCGACAGCCACAGGCCAGATCAAGGTCAGCTATCAGGGCTGTGCGGACGCGGGCCTGTGCTATCCGCCGCAAACCCGGGTCATTGACCTGGGCGGCAAAGCCGCGGTGGCTGCCAGCGCTGAAGCGCCGGATCAGGCCTTGGCCAGCAGCCTGCAACAACGGGCGCTGGGCTGGAGCTTGCTGGTGTTTTTCGGCCTCGGTCTGTTACTGGCGTTCACGCCTTGCACGTTGCCGATGCTGCCGATTCTGGCTGGCATGGTGGTCGGCAGTGGCGCCACCCCGCGTCGCGGTTTCGCGCTGGCCGGCAGTTACGTGATTTGCATGGCGCTGGTGTATGCGGCGATGGGCGTGATTGCGGCGCTGCTCGGCGCGAATCTGCAGGCGTGGTTGCAGAATCCGTGGCTGCTCGGCACGTTCGCCGCGATCTTCGTGGTGCTGGCCTTGCCGATGTTCGGTTTCTTTGAACTGCAATTGCCGGTGGCCCTGCGTGATCGCCTGGAACACGCCTCGCGCAGTCGCAGCGGTGGCAGCCTGATCGGCGCCGGGGTGCTCGGTGCCTTGTCCGGTCTGCTGGTCGGCCCGTGCATGACCGCACCGCTGGCCGGTGCATTGCTGTATATCGCGCAGAGCGGCAACGCGCTGCACGGCGGCTTGATCCTGTTCTCGCTGGGCATCGGCATCGGTGTGCCGTTGCTGTTGCTGGTCACCGTGGGCAATCGCTTCCTGCCCAAACCTGGTGCGTGGATGAACCTGCTCAAAGGTGTGTTCGGTTTCCTCTTCCTTGCCACCGCACTGTTGATGCTGCGCCCGGTACTGGACGCTTCGTTGTGGCTGGGTCTGTGCGGCGCACTGCTGTTGATCGCCGCGTTTTGCGCCTGGAAACAGTCCGAAGGTTTTGGCCGCGTTGCCCAGTTGTTCGGCGCAACCTCGCTGTTGCTCGGGTTGTGGGGCAGTTTGCTGGTGATTGGTGCGGCGGGCGGCAGCGATGATCCGTATCAACCGTTGCAGGTCTACAGTGCCGGCCGCGCCAGTACGGCGGCGCCATCGGCGCATGACGCTTTCACCACCATCAAGGAACCGGCGGCACTGCAACGCGAACTCGATGCCGCCAAGGCTCAGGGCCAGTGGGTGCTGCTCGATTACTACGCCGACTGGTGCGTGTCGTGCAAAGTCATGGAGAAACAGGTCTTCGGCAAGGACAAGGTCATGCAGGCGTTGAGCGACGTGCGCCTGCTACGGCTCGATGTCACCGCTGACAACGCTGCCAGCCGTGACTTGCTCAGCCGCTACAAAGTACCGGGGCCACCGAGTTTCGTCTGGATTGGCACGGATGGCGAAGAACGCCGCAGCCAGCGCATCACCGGCGAAGTCAATGCCGATACGTTCCTGCAACGCTGGGCTATCACCCGGGACGCCAACTAATGCTGACTTTAACCCTCGGCACCTTTGCCATTGCGCTCAACCACCTGCTGCTGATCAGTGCCCTGGCGCTGGCGACCTTTGTCGGCTGGCGGGTGGCCAAGCGTGGCGGCGATAACCCCGAGTCAGCGTTGTTCAGCCTGTTTCTGCTGGGCATGCTCGCAGCGCGCATTGCCTTTGTGCTGCTGTACTGGTCGCACTATCGCAATGACCCGTGGCAGATCATCGATTTGCGTGACGGAGGTTTCCTCGCTTGGCCGGGGGTGATCGTATTGTTGCTGGTCGCCCTGTACCGCGGCTGGCGACGACCGGGCCTGCGGCGCCCGTTGGGTTTTGGTGTGGTCAGCGGCGTGGCGTTCTGGTTGTTCGCGACACTGTCGTTGAACCTCTATGAACAAGGCACCCGACTGCCGGACATTTCCCTGCGCAATGCGGCGGGGGAAACCATCCAGCTCAGCGACTATCAGGGCGGCCCGCTGGTGATCAATCTGTGGGCGACCTGGTGCCCGCCGTGCCGGCGCGAAATGCCGGTGCTGGAAAACGCCCAGCAGCAACGACCCGACCTGACCTTTCTGTTCGTCAATCAGGCCGAAAGCATGCAAAGCGTGGCGACGTTTCTCGAAACCCAAGGCCTGAGCCTCAACAACGTGCTGTTCGACCGCAGCGGTCGGCTGGGTCAGGCCGTCGGTTCCATGGCCTTGCCGACTACGCTGTTCTATAGCCCCGACGGTCGACTGCTGAGCAGCCACCTGGGTGAGCTGTCCAACGCCAGCCTGGCGCGCGCGCTGGAAAATTTTGCCGCCCCGACCCCGAATTCGAACCCGGCCACCGCACCGGCCACCTCTGCAAGGAAACTGCCATGCCCCGCCTCCGCCACCTGCTGACGCTGACTCTGGGCAGCGCCCTGCTGCACTTGCCGTCGGTGCAGGCCGCTGAAGAGTTGCCTGCGGCGATCAAACAGATCGAAGCCAAAGGCGCGAAAATCGTCGGCCAGTTCGACGCCCCCGATGGTCTGCGCGGTTATGCGGCGCAGTATCAGAACCGCGGCATGGCGCTGTATCTGACCCCGGATGGCAAACACGTGCTGCTGGGCAATCTGTACGACGCTGACGGTAAAGACCTGAGCAGCGAGCCACTGCAAAAACTGGTGTACGCGCCGATGGCCAAGGAAGTCTGGGCCAAGTTCGAGGCGAGCAACTGGATTCAGGACGGCAACAAGGATGCACCGCGCACCGTGTACCTGTTCAGTGACCCGAACTGCCCTTACTGCAACATGTTCTGGGAACAGGCGCGGCCGTGGGTCAAGACTGGCAAGGTGCAGTTGCGGCACATCATGGTCGGCATCATTCGCGAGGACAGCCCGGGAAAATCGGCCGCGTTGCTCGCTGCGAAGGATCCGGCCAAGGCCCTGGAAGATCACGAAAAGGCTGGCAAGGGCAGCTCGCTCAAAGCCTTGAAAGATATTCCGGTGGCGGTGCAGAGCAAACTGGCGGCGAACATGCAGTTGATGGAGGACCTGGATTTGCAGGCGACTCCGGCGATTTTCTACATGGATGACAAGGGCGAGCTGCAACAGCAGCAAGGTGCGCCTTCGCCGGACAAGTTGGTGAAGATCCTCGGGCCTAAATAATTTTCGGTGCCTGGACTGGCCCCATCGCGAGCAGGCTCACTCCTACAGGGGGATGCATTCCAACTATAGGACTGAGCCTGCTTGCGATTGAACATCACTCGGTTTAACGGTTGCGCTCGCTGAGGAAGGTAAGCAATGCCTCTGTGACAAACTCCGGATTCTCCAGATTGGAGATATGCCCCGCCTCCGGCACCAGCACCCACGGGCAACCGATCAGCTCGGCCATTTCCTGAGCTTCCGACGGTGGTCGCGGTTTGTCCTGATCGCCGCACATGACCAGCGTGGTCGCGGCATTCAATTCGCTCAGCCGTGGCAACAGATCATCCCGGCCAAAGGTGATACGTCCCATCGGTACGATGCTTTCGCGCAGTCGATCAGACGAGTACGCCGCCAGTTTCGCGCGAAATTCCTGATACAGCGCCGACTGCGGATCGATACCCGGGCGGAAGAAAATCGGCACAACGATATCCAGTAATTGCTCGGAGATTTCGCCGGTTTCTTCGATCTGTTTGAACAGCGAGAAGTAGTACTGACGAGTCGGTTCAGGTTCGACGCCGACGTAGGTGTCCATCAACACCAGACCATTGATCCGCTGCGGTGCCGACAACGCCAGACGTACGCCCCACATGCCACCGACCGACAGGCCAACCAGCGTGACGCGGTCGATATCCAAATGATCGAGCAAGGCCTGCGCCTGACGGGCGATGTCGGCCAGGGATGTCGTGCCCTCAGGGAACCGTCCCGATTCACCATGGCCCCAAAGATCCAGTGCAATCACTCGATAGTGCGGCGATAACGCGGCAATCTGCGGCGCCCACATGGCCTGATCCCACAGATAACTGCCGGCCAGCAAGACTGCCGGGCCGGTGCCTTGATCAATGTAATGCAGCGCTTGTCCGTCAACCGTGAAAAAAGGCATCGACCACCCCCGCGACAAAAAAAGAGAACCGGCAGACTGAGCTGCCGGTTGCTGGACGTCAACCTTGGAAATGTAGGTGAATGTACGGACGCCAATCGCGAGCAGGCTCACTCCTACAGGGGAACGCATTCCAAAATGTAGGCCTTCGCCTGCTCGCGATGAAGCCAGTACAGACACTAGAGAACTAAAGCCCTTCCAGCTCCGCCATCAGATCATTCAACCGATCAACTTTCTCCTCGGTAATGTCACTCGCCGCCAGTCCATCAATGTACTCGGCCAGTTCCTCCACCGTGCTGCACTCGAACATCGCCCGCAGCGGCACGTCGCGCTGCAGGGTTTTCTGCACCCGCGAGGCGATCTGCGTGGCCAACAATGAATGCCCGCCCAGCTCGAAGAAGTTGTCGCGCACACCGACCTGCTCGACCTTCAACACCTCGGCCCAAATGTCCGCCAGCGTCTGCTCGAGATCATTGCGCGGGGCCAGGTAATCCTGGCTCTGCAACTGGCCGATCTCCAGTGCCGGCAAGGCTTTGCGGTCGAGTTTGCCGTTGGCATTCAGCGGCATCTGCTCAAGCCACAACCAGTGCAGCGGCACCATGTATTCCGGCAGTTCGGCGCGCAGGCGCTGTTTGATCCGCTCCAGGCGTTCGCTCGGATTGAGTGCCGAATCGGCGGCAACCAGATAGCCGACCAAGTGCTTGCCGTTGACGCCTTCCTGCACACCGACCGCGCCATCGCGTACTTCCGGCTGTTCATGCAGGCGCGCTTCGATTTCACCCAACTCGATGCGGTAACCTCGAATTTTCACTTGATGGTCAACCCGGCCAACGTACTCCAGCACGCCATCACTGCGACGTCGCGCCAGGTCACCGGTGCGATACAGACGCTCGCCCGGCGCACCGAACGGGTTCGGCACAAACACCGGCGCGGTGCGCAACGGATCGCTGACATAACCGCGACCAACGCCCGTGCCCGCCACGCACAACTCACCCACCGCGCCCAACGGCACCAGCTCCAGCGCGCCATCGACCAAGTACAGCAAATTGTTGTCGGTCGGCGTACCGATCGGCAAGTAACTGCCGCGCGTCGACGCCATGTCGACGCGGAAGAACGCCACGTCATCGGAACATTCCGCCGGGCCATAAGCGTTGACCAGACCAATATCCGGGTAACGCAGCAGCCATTGGTGCGCCAGCTCCGGCGGCATTGCCTCACCGGTCGGCAGCATCCAGCGCAAGCTATCGAGGCTCAGGCGATCCGAAGCGAGCATGCCCTGAATCAGCGACGGCACGCTCTCCAGCACAGTGATGCCCTGCGCCTGCACATGCAGCAGCAACCCTTGCGGATCGTGGGCGATGGTGTTCGGTACGATATCCACGCGTGCGCCAAACAACGGTGCAGTGAGGAACTGCCAGACCGAAATATCGAAGCTTTGCGAAGCGGTCTGCGCGATGACATCGGCGTCGCTCAGTTGCAGATACGGCACCTTGCTCAGTTGGTTATTGAGCATGCCGCGCTGCTCGACCATCACGCCTTTCGGCAGGCCGGTGGAACCCGAGGTGTAGATCACGTAAGCGAGGTTGTCCGGGCCGCTGTAAATCCCCGGATTCTGCGCCAAGGTCGCCGCCGCTTGAATCTCTTCCCACACCAGCAACTTTGGACGATTGGAGCAGCTGAATTCATCCAGCAAAGTCTGCGCCTGTTCAAAGCATGCTTTAGAGCAGACCAGCACCGGCGTGCGGCTCAGCTCGATGATGCGTTGCAGACGCTGGCTCGGCAGCCCCGGGTCCAGCGGCAGATAACCCGCGCCAGCCTTGAAGCTGCCGATGATCATGCCAAGCAGGTCGAGATTACGTTCGCCGAGCAATGCCACCGGTTGATCCATCTGCACCCCGGCCGCGATCAGTGCATGGCCGAGTCGGTTGGCGTTGTGGTTCAGTTCGGCGTAGCTCTGCTGCTGATCAAGGCACGTGGCAGCGATGCGTTGCGGGTGCGCGGCAACCTGCGCTTCGAACAGCGCAACATAGCTCTGCTCCAGCGGATAATCGTGGGCACTCTGGTTGCAACCGTGCAGCAGGAAGTCCTGTTCCTCGACGCCCACCAAAGGCAGGTCGGCCATGTCGCCATGGAAGCCATCGACCAGCGCCAGCAGCAGACGCTTGAACTCGCCGAGCATGCGTTCGATGGTCGCTTCGTCGAAGTAACGCTGGTCATACGACAGGTGCAGACCGAGATCATCGCCGGGGTAGCACACCGCCGTCAGCGGGAAGTTGGTGTGGGTACGGCCGGAATCCGAGGTCGCGTTCAAGCTCTGCGCCCGATCCAGCACCGAGACTTCCACCGGGGCGTTTTCGAAGACGAACAGGCTGTCGAACAGCGGCTGGCCTTTCGGCAGTTCGCTCTGTTCCTGAATGTTCACCAGCGGCAGGTATTCGTACTCGCGCAGCTGCATATTGCTGTCGAGCAAACCACTGAGCCACTGACGCACGCTGCTGCGCTGATCGTCCTCAGGCATTTTCACCCGCAGCGCGATGCTGTTGATGAACAGGCCGACCGTGCGCTGCATCTCCGGCATGTCCACCGGCCGCCCGGCCACAGTGACGCCGAACAGCACGTCACGATCGCCGCTCATACGGCGCAGCACCAAAGCCCACGCCGCTTGGGCGAAGGTGTTGATGGTCAGTTGATGGGCCTGCGCCAGTTCCCGCAGACGCGCTCCGTCCTCGACATTGAGGCGGGTGTAGCGGTCGCCGACGATCATACCGCCGCTTTCACCGGCGTGTTCACGCAGGAACGGACGGTCGCTCGGGATCGGCGTGGTGCGTTCGAAACCTTGCAGATTCTGCTGCCACCACTGCCGCGCTTCGGCCAGGCTCTGACGTTGCAGCCAGCCAATGTAATCGCGATAACGCGGCGGCACGGCGAGTTGCGCTTCACGATCCTCACCCAACGCGGTGTAGATCTCGAAGAAGTCATTCATCAGCAACGAACGGCACCAGGCATCGATAAGGATGTGGTGGTTGCTCATCATGAACCAGTAACGCGCTGCGCCGACCTTGATCAGACGCAGGTGGAACGGCGCCTGATTGAGAAGATCGAAACCGGCCTCGCGCTCGCTTTTCAGCAACGCTTGCAGCTGCGGTTCCTGCTCGGTTTCGGCGATGGCACTCCAGTCCAGATACTCGATCGGCGTGCGACCCGGCGTGTGGATCACTTGCAGCATGTCTTCGCCGACGTTCCAGCAGAACGACGCACGCAACGCTTCGTGACGGGCGATCACCGCTTGCCACGCCTGGGCGAAACGCTCGGGGTCGAGTTCGCTGTTGATGCGATAGCGATCCTGCATGTAGTACAGACCGGTGCCCGGTTCGAGCAGGGTGTGCAGCAACATGCCTTCCTGCATCGGCGTCAGCGGATAGACGTCTTCGATGTGCGCGGCCGGCACCGGCAAGGCATCGAGTTGCGCCTGAGTCAGCTTGGCCAGCGGGAAGTCCGACGGCGTCAGGCCACCGGCCTCGTCTTGCAGGCAATGGGCGATCAGGCTTTGCAACTCGCCGAGGTAGGCATCGGCCAGATCGTTGATGGTTTGCGCATCATAACGCTCGGCGCTGAAGGTCCAGCGCAGCAGCAGTTCACCGCAGTAAACCTGGCTGTCGACACTCAGCTCGTTCGGCAATGGCGCCTGCGGATCGTGGGCGGCACCAACCGGCTCATCCAGCGGACGGAACAGCGCATCGCTGCCGAAACTCTGGTCGAACTGACCGAGGTAGTTGAAGGTGACCGGCGCCGGCGGCAACGCGGCCATGCTGCGTTGGCTGAGGTCATCGGCGAGATAACGCAGCACACCGTAACCGAGGCCTTTGTGCGGCACCGCACGCAGTTGCTCCTTGATCGCCTTGATCGAAGCGCCCTGCCCGGCGGCTTCTTCGATGTTGTGCGGGGTCAGGCGCAATGGATAGGCGCTGGTAAACCAGCCGACGGTGCGGGTCAGGTCGATCTCGTCGAACAGGGTTTCGCGACCGTGGCCTTCCAGTTGAATCAGCGCCGACGGTTGACCGCTCCAGCGGCAAAGTACGCGGGCCAATGCGGTCAGCAGCAGGTCGTTGACCTGCGTGCGGTAGGCACTTGGCGCCTGTTGCAGCAGTTGTCGGGTGTGCTCGGCATCGAGGCGCACGCTGACGGTTTGTGCGTGACGATTCTGCTGGCCGCCCTGCGGGTTTTCGCACGGCAGATCGGCGTTCGGACCGGCCAGTTGGGTTTGCCACCAGTTGAGTTCTTCGCGCAGGGATTCGCTGCCGGCATAAGCCTGCAAGCGCACCGCCCAGTCTTTGAAAGCGCTGGTTTTGGCCGGCAGTTTCACCGATTGATCGGCGTCGAGTTGGCGATAGACCGTTTGCACATCGTCGAGCAAGACACGCCAGGACACGCCGTCGACCACCAAGTGATGAATGGCGATAAACAGACGTTGCTGACCTTGCGGGCCATCGACCAGCACGGCACGCATTAACGGGCCTTGCGCAAGATCAAGGCTGCGCTGGGCATCGGCAAACAGTGCGGCGCACTGGTCCATCGCGGTGACGCGCACTTGCCACAACACGGCCGCATCGGACACCGCTTGGTGCGTGGCTTGCCACTCGCCGTTGGCCTCGGTAAAGCGCAGACGCAAGGCGTCATGCTGCTCGATCACCGCCAGCAACGCCTGCTCCAGACGATGCGCTTCGAGAGTCGCAGTCGGTTCCAGCAACAACGCTTGGTTCCAGTGCTGACGCTCGGGGATTGCAGTGTCGAAGAACCAGTGCTGAATTGGCGTCAGACGCGACTCGCCAACCACCAGACCTTGCTCGGCCGTCACCTGCTCGGTGCGGCTGGCCACGGCGGCTAGGGTCTGCACGGTCTGATGCTGGAACAGATCACGCGGGCTGAAATGAATGCCCTGCTGACGTGCACGGCTGACCACTTGAATCGACAGGATCGAATCGCCGCCGAGTTCGAAGAAGTTGTCGTTGAGGCCGACCTGTTCGACGTTAAGCACTTCGCACCAGATCTGCGCCAGCGTCTGCTCGAGCTCGTTGCTCGGCGCAATGTAATCCTGACGATTGAGTTCCGGATCCGGCGCCGGCAAAGCGCGGCGGTCAAGTTTGCCGTTGGCGGTCAGCGGCATGCTCGCCAGCAGAATCAGGTGGGTGGGCACCATGTAATCCGGCAGTTGCGCCTTGAGATGCGCCTTCAGCGCGTCGCGCAGTTCAGCCTGATTGGCTTCGCTTTGCTCAGCGACTTCAGTGACTAAATAGCCAACCAGTTGTTTGCCGCTTGGCGCGTCGAGGGCGAGCACCACGGCTTCGCGGATCGAATCGTGATCGAGCAGGCGCGTTTCGATTTCGCCCAGTTCGATACGGAAACCACGGATCTTCACCTGATGGTCGATCCGACCCAGGTATTCCACCAAACCATCGGCGCGCTGGCGCACCAGGTCGCCGGTGCGATACATACGCCCGCCATCGGTGGCGAACGGGTCAGCGACAAAACGTTCGGCAGTGATGCCCGGACGATCGTGATAGGCCTGGGCCAGACCGGCGCCACCGACGAACAATTCACCGGTCGCACCTTGCGGCACCAGCGCCAGATCGGCGTCGAGAATGTAGGCGACACGCGCACCAATCACGCTGCCGATCGGCACACTGCCGGCACCCTCTTCCAACACTTCCGGGGCGAGACTGGCCAGCGGCATGACCACGGTTTCGGTTGGGCCATAGGCGTTGAAGAACGTCGCCGGTTTGAACGCCGCGCGAATCCGTTGCAGGTGTTCACCGGTCAACGCTTCGCCACCGGTGATGATCATCCGCACCGGTAGGATTTCGTTTTGCGTGGACAGGAACTGCGCCAACTGGCTGCCGTAGCTCGGGGTAAAACCGAGCACGTTGATTTTATTCGTACGGATCAAACCGCAGATTTCTTCCGCGTCCCACTGACCCTGCGCACGCAACACCACCTGCGCACCACTGAGCAGCGGCACCAGCAGACGTTCGGTCGCCGCATCGAAGTTGATCGAATAGAAGTGCAGTTCGCAATCGTCCGGGCGCATGGCAAACCGCTCGATCACGGCTTGGCAGTGCATGGCGATTTCGCCGTGGGAGACCACCACGCCTTTCGGCTTGCCGGTCGAACCCGAGGTGTAAATCAGGTAGGCCTGATGCTGTGGCAGACTGATAAACGGCAGCTCAGTGGCCGGGTAATCGGCCAGCGCCGCGCTGTCGTCTTCCAGGCACCAGCGCGCCACGCTCGGCGGCAGATCGCCAAGGGCTTTGAACATTGCGCGGTCACTGAGCAGCAGGCCAATGCGGCTGTCTTCGATCATGTAATGCAGACGGTCGAGCGGGTATTCCGGGTCCAGCGGCACGTACGCGCCGCCAGCCTTGAGAATCGCCAGCAGGCCGATGACCATTTCCAGCGAACGCTCCAGCGCCAGACCAACGCGCACTTGCGGGCCGACACCACGCTCTCGCAGGACCCAGGCCAGACGATTGGCGCGGGCATCGAGTTCGGCGTAGCTCAGGGTCTGGCCCGCGAAGGTCAGGGCCGGGGCGTCTTTGCGCGCCAGCGCCTGTTCGGCGAACAGGTGATGGATGCACTGGTCGAGACGATGCTCGCCCGGCTCAATGCCGAGGCTGTCGAGCAGCTGCTGTTGCTCCGGCGCGTCCAGCAGCGGCAATTCGCTGAGTCGCTGTTGCGGGTCGGCGATCAACGCTTCGAGCAGATTGCGCCAATGTCTGGCCATGCGCGCAATGGTCGGCTCGTCGAACAGATCGGTGCTGTAAGTCAGGCAGCAACCGAGGCGATGGTCGAGGTCGGTGACTTCCAGATTGAGGTCGAACTTGGTCGCTCGCGCATCGTTGGCCAGGTACTCGACGGTCATGCCGGCGAGCATGCGGCTCTGCTGGAACTCCCAGCGCTGCACGTTGCACATCACCTGGAACAGCGGGTTGTACGCGGCACTGCGCGGCGGCTGCAACGCTTCAACCAGATGATCGAACGGCAGGTCTTGGTGCGACTGGCCTTCGATCACAGTGTGACGCACCTGCTCGAACAGTTCGCCGACCGACATCATGCCGTCGAGCTGGCAACGCAACACTTGGGTATTGAGGAAGGCACCAATCAGTCCTTCGCTTTCCGGACGGATGCGGTTGGCCACTGGCGCGCCAATGCGCAGATCAGTCTGGCCGCTGTAGCGGTACAGCAGCGTGGCGAGCGCGGCGGTCATGGTCATGAACAGGGTCAGACCGTTTTGCGCATTGAACGCACGAACCCGCGCCGCGAGGTCGTCGCTGAGGTCGAAACGGAACAGTTCGCCCTGATGACTTTGCACCGGCGGACGCGGACGGTCGCCCGGCAATTCCAGCAATGGATGTTCCCGGCCGAGTTGCGCGGTCCAGTAGTCGAGTTGACGCTGACGCTCGCCGGACTCCAGCCAGTTGCGCTGCCAGACGCTGTAGTCGAGGTACTGCACCGGCAGCGGCTCAAGCGGCGAATCACGGTCGTCAACGAACGCTTCATACAGCGCGCTGAGTTCGCGGGCGAAGATGTCCATCGCCCAGCCTTCAGTGACGATGTGGTGCAGGGTCAGGACGAAGTAATGCTCGTGCTCGGCGGTCTTCACCAGACAGGCGCGCAGCAGCGGGCCGGTTTCCAGATCAAACGGCAGATGCGCTTCTTCGTCGGCGAATTGCTGAACTTTTTGCTCGCGCACATCGGCGGAAAATTTTGAGAAATCCTTCCAGCCCATACGTACGCCGGTTTCGGCATGCACCTGCTGACGGGCGATGCCATCGACGCTCGGAAACGTGGTGCGCAAGGTTTCGTGGCGCAGGATCAGCGCTTGCAACGCCGCCTCAAAACGCTCGACGTGCAACACGCCACGCAGGCGCGCCATGCCGCCGACGTTGTACGCCGGGCTGTCCGGCTCCATCTGCCAGAGGAACCACATGCGCTGTTGCGAGTACGACAACGGTACTGGTTGGCTGCGGTCAACCTTGTCGATCGGCGGTTGTTTATTGGTGCGACCGCTGGCCTGGATCAAACGGATCTGCTCGGCGAAATCAGCCAGTTCGCTGTGCTCGAACAAGGCCCGTAACGGCAGTTCGACGTCGCAGGCCTGACGGCTGCGCGAGATGATTTGCGTGGCCAGCAGCGAATGACCACCGAGGGCGAAGAAATCGTCGCGCAGGCCGACTAGAGGCAGGCCCAACACTTGACGCCAGATCGAGGCGATCTGTTGTTCCAGTTCGGTGACCGGCTCGACATGTTCACGCACTTGCCATTGCGGTTCCGGCAAGGCACGGCGGTCGAGTTTGCCGGTTGGGCTTAGCGGCATTGCATCCAGACGCATCAGTTGCGCCGGGACCATGTATTCCGGCAACTCGGCGGCCAATGCGGTTTTCAGGCGAGCAATTTGCTCAACCTGATCTTCGTTGGCGTCAAGGGCGGTGAAGTAGCCAATCAACTGCGCACCGGCAGCGGTTTCGCGCACCTGCACCACGGCTTGGGCGACGCCGTCCTGGGCGAGCAGACGCGCTTCGATTTCTTCCGGCTCGACGCGGAAGCCGCGCAGTTTGACCTGCTGATCGAGACGGCCGAGGTATTCGATCACGCCATCGGCGGTCCAGCGCGCGCGGTCACCGGTGCGGTACAAACGTGCGCCCTGCTCGCCCAGCGGATCGACGACAAAGCGTTCAGCGGTCAACGATGGACGGCCGAGGTAACCACGAGCCAGACCGATACCGCTGATGCACAACTCACCCGGCACACCGGCCGGCACTGGATTGAGATCGGCATCGAGAACGCGGCAGATCACATTACCCAGCGGACGGCCAATCGGCGAGCGTTCGCCATCGGCGGTGGTGCAATGCCAGTGGGTGACGTTGATCGCGGTTTCGGTCGGGCCGTAACGGTTGTGCAGTTGCACCGCCGGCAGTTGCGCGAGGACGCGATTGCGCAGCTCGGCCGGCAGCGCTTCACCGCCGGAGAATACCCGGCGCAGACTGGTGCATTCGGCGCTCAGCGATTCATCGATGAACAGCGAAAGCAGCGGCGGCACAAAGTGCAGGGTTGTCACGCCGTATTCTTGAACCAGTTGCGCGATGCGATGCGGATCGCGGTGTTCACCGGGGCCAGCGATCAGCAGGCGCGCACCGGTGATCAACGGCCAGAAGCACTCCCACACCGACACGTCGAAACTGATCGGCGCCTTTTGCATCAGCACATCGGTTTCATCGAGGGCATAAGCGTTCTGCATCCATTGCAGACGCTCGGCCAGCGCCGCGTGGGTGTTGCCGACGCCTTTCGGTTGGCCAGTGGAACCCGAGGTGTAAATCACATAGGCGAGGTTGTCGCCGTGCAGATGCAAACCCGGTGCCTGGCTCGGCCAGTTTTCCAGGTGCAACGCGTCCATGGCGATCACGCTGACACCGTCGCTGGCCGGCAAGCGGCCGAGCAATTCGGTCTGGGTCAGCAGCAGTTCGACACCGCTGTCGCTAAGCATGTAGGCCAGACGATCCGCGGGGTAATCCGGGTCCAGCGGCACATAGGCGCCGCCAGCCTTGATGATCGCCAGCAGGCCGATCAGCAGTTGTGGCGAACGCTCGGCGGCGATGGCCACGCAGACATCCGGGCCGACGCCTTTGTCGCGCAGATAGTGTGCGAGGCGGTTGGCTTGGGTGTGCAACTCAGCGAAATCAAGACTGCCGCCGTCCCACACCAGCGCGGTGCGTTCCGGGGTCAGACGCGCCTGTTCATTGAGCAATTCTGGCAGCCATTGTTGCGCCGGAGTGCATGGCGCAACGCCCCAGTGTTTTTGCTGATCGTGTTCAGTGGCGGTCAGCAATTGCAGATCGCCAATGGCTTGCTCCGGGCGTTCGCAAACTTCAAGCAGCAGGTTGCTGAAGTGCTCGGCCAGACGCTTGATGGTCGTGGCGTCGAACAGTTCGCTGGCGTAGTCGAACGACAGCGTCAGGCGCCCGTTACGGTCTTCTTCGCTATGCAGTTGCAGGTCGAACTTGGCTTCGCGGCTGTGCCACGGCAGTTCTTCGGCGAGCAGACCCGGCAGACGCTTGAGTGCGCTCAGATCGCGTTGCTGGTGGTTGAACATGACCTGGAACAAACCTTGTTCGCGGGCCTGCGGGAACGCTTCGAGGAGTTGTTCGAAGGGCAGATCCTGATGCGCTTGCGCACCGAGTGCGGCCTGGCGGGTTTGCGCCAGCAGCTCAATGAATGACAGGCGCGAATCGATTTCTGCGCGCAGCACCTGCGTGTTGATGAAAAAGCCGATCAAGCCTTGGGTTTCCAGGCGCGGACGGTTGGCATTCGGCACGCCGATGCGGATATCGCGCTGACCGCTGTAGCGATGCAGCAGGCTCTGGAACGCCGCGAGCAGCAGCATGAACGCTGTCGATTGGTTAGCCTGAGCCGTGGTGCGGATCGCATCGCTGAGGCTGGCGCTCAGACGCACGGTGTGACGCTCGGCACTGTGAACAAGCTGTGCCGAGCGCGGGTAGTCTGTGGCCAGTTCCAGCGCCGGATGTTCATCGCCCAACTGCGCTTTCCAGTACGCCAGTTGTCGCTCGCCCTCGCCTTGCGCCAGCCATTGACGCTGCCAGCTGCCGTAGTCGGCGTACTGGGTTGGCAGTGGCGCGAGGTTGGCCGTCGCGCCTTGCGAAGCGGCGGCGTACAGGCGCGAGAATTCGTCGATCAATACGTTCAACGACCAGCCGTCGGCGATGATGTGGTGCAGCGTCACCAGCAGTTGGTGATCTTCGTCGTCGAGACGCACCAGCGTCACCCACAGCAACGGACCTTTCTCCAGGTCGAACTGAGTGCGTGCTTCGTCTTCGCGAATCTGCAGAGCGCGGGCTTCGCGTTCATGCACTGGCAGATCGCTGATGTCGATCAGTTGCAGATTGAATTCGGCGGCAGGATCGACTTGTTGCAGGGCCACGCCATCACGCTCGAAGAAGCGTGTGCGCAGGGATTCGTGGCGCTCGATCAGTTGCTGGAAGCTGGCGCGCAAGGCGTCTTCATCCAGTTCGCCGCGCAAACGCAGGGCACCGGGAATGTTGTAGGCGCTGCTGTGCGGGTCGAGTTGCCAGGTGATCCACAGACGGTTTTGTGCCAGCGATTGCGGCATCGGCTCGCTGCGCGACAGTGCGGTGATTGCACCTTGGGCGCTGCCGCCGTCTTGCTGTTGTTGGGCCACGGCAGCGGCGAATGCCGACAGGGTCGGGGCTTCGAACAGCAGGCGCAGGTTCAGCTCAAGCGCGAGTTCTTCACGAACGCGGGCAATGACTTGCGTAGCGGCGATCGAGTTACCACCGAGCAGGAAGAAGTGATCGTCGGCGTTGACCTGTTTGACGTTGAGTTGCTCGGCCCAGATCTTGCCGATCAAGGCTTCAAGTTCGGACGCGCTGGTGGCCGACTCTGCGGTTTCGGCGGTGGTCGACGGGAACACCGCGTAGCCGTCCAGGCTGCCATCGGCCAGACGATTACGACACGCCGAGCGCTGCAATTTGCCGCTGGAAGTTTTCGGCAATGCGCCCGGATTAAGCAACACCACCACGCTCGGCGCTTCCTGATAGGCCTCGGCCACGGCTTGGCGAATGGCTTTGATCAGCGCCTCCGGCGGGAGGATTTTCTGCACGCTGCGGCTGATTTCGGCGGCGATGCCGATCCCTTCTTCACCACCCTGACTGACCGCGAAAGCAGCAACGCGGCCCTTGCGCACCACTTCCACTTCGTTCTCAACGGTCTTCTCGATGTCCTGTGGATACAGGTTGTGACCGCGCACGATCAGCATGTCTTTCAGGCGCCCGGTGATGAATAGCTCGCCGTTGCGGATAAAACCGAGGTCACCGGTGCGCAGCCAGGTGCGGCCGCCGTGCTGGACGAAGGTCTTGGCGCTGGCCTCGGGGTTGCGCCAGTAACCAAGGGCGATGCTCGGGCCGGCAGCCCAGACTTCACCGACAACGTTATCGGCGAGTTCTTCCAGTGAATGGGGTTCGACGATCAGCACCGCGTGTTGCGGTTGGCTGATGCCACAACTCATGATCGGGCTGCCTTCGCCCGGCTCCGCGCGGTTTTGCGCCAATGCCTGATCGTCCACGCGCAGCGCAGGGATGCCGGTGCCGCGCGGGGTGCCGGCGACGAACAACGTCGCTTCGGCCAGACCGTACGAGGCCATGAAATTGTCTGCGCTGAAACCGCACGCGGTGAACTTCTCGGCGAAGCGCTCAAGGGTGTCGAGACGGATCGGCTCGGAACCGGAATACGCCACGCGCCAGCGGCTCAGATCGAGACGCTCAAGCGCCGATTCGCTGACCCGCTCGCTGCACAAACGATAGGCGAAGTCCGGCCCACCGCTGATGGTGCCGCCGTACTCGCTGATCGCTTCCAGCCAACGCAATGGTCGGCCGAGGAAGTACGCCGGTGACATCAGGATGCACGGCACACCGCTGAAAATCGGCTGCAGCAGACCGCCGATCAAACCCATGTCGTGGTACAGCGGCAGCCAGCTGACGATGACGTCGTCGGGGTTCACGTCGATGCCGAAACCATGACGGATCAGCAGTTCATTGGCGACCAGATTGCCGTGGCTGACCTGCACGCCTTTGGGCAATGCGGTGGAGCCGGAAGTGTATTGCAGGAAGGCGATGTGATCTTGCGGCAGGCTCGGTTCGACCCAGTTTTCGGCTTGAGCACTGTCGAGCGTGTCGACGCACAACAGCGGTGGCGCGCCTTCGATCTGTTGCAAGGCGTCGCTCAGGTCGGCGCTGGTCAGCAGCAGGCGCGGCTCGGCGTCAGCGATGATCGACAGCAAACGCTCCTGGTGATGACGGCGCGCCGATTCCGGCGGATAGGCCGGCACCGCGATGACGCCGGCGTACAGGCAACCAAAAAACGCCGCAACGTAGTCCGGGCCACTGGGGAACAGCAACACCGCGCGATCACCGAATTCCGTCTCAGCCTGCAACGCGGCAGCAATCAAACGCGCGCGCTGATCCAGTTCGCGATAACTGAGTACCACAGCCTGCTCTGCGCTTTCGGCAAGAAAACGCAAAGCCAGTCGATCCGGCGTCAGGGCCGCGCGGCGCTGGAGGGCTTGGACCAGGGTGCTGGGGAGTTCGAACGCGTCGGTCATGAGGTTTCCTGCCTGAATTCGGCTTGCTAATGGAATCGGGTTGCTGCGTCACACCCCTCGAAGGGCATGCAGGGCGCGGTCTGTGCCAACCGCGCAAGGCATCGGAATGCTGTCTGGCCGGGGATGTGCACCCGGAACCATTCACCAATGAGAACGGATGACGTCTCGAAATAATTAGTCGGCAGGCTGCATAGCCAACGGGGCTGGGGTGTGGCGGCGTGTCGCAGTTCTCAGAATGCACCTTTGCAGCGCATTACTTCTCTTTCTCAATTGACAATCATTATCATTCAACATAATTTGTCGCTCGATGTGTAGGACGCCCAGCCCCTTCAGGCGCCCCACTAACCTATTTGGCAGCAAGGTGATTTCCATGACGGAACAAGTATCCACAAGCAGGTGCGATTCACCGCTACTTCAGGCATTCGTCGACAATCGACTGATTCTGGTCAAGATTGCAGCCCGTATTACCGGCTGCCGGTCACGCGCCGAAGATGTGGTGCAGGATGCGTTTTTCCGCCTGCAGTCGGCGCCACCGATCACGTCGTCGATCAAGGCTCAACTGAGCTATCTGTTCCAGATCGTGCGCAACCTCGCCATCGATCACTACCGCAAACAGGCGCTGGAACAGAAGTACTCCGGCCCTGAAGAGGAAGGGCTGAACGTGGTCATTCAGGGTGCTTCGCCGGAAACCTCGCACATCAATTTCTCGACCCTGGAAAACATCGCCGATGCGCTGACCGAGCTGCCCAGCCGCACTCGCTATGCATTCGAGATGTACCGCCTGCACGGCGTGCCGCAAAAGGACATCGCCAAGGAGCTCGGCGTCTCGCCGACCCTGGTCAACTTCATGATTCGTGATGCGCTGGTGCACTGCCGCAAGGTCTCGGGCAGTCGTCGGGATGCGGTGATTGCGGGCCGTCGTTAAGATTTGAATTCGGCGTCAAGCCATTCGCGAGCAAGCTCGCTCCCACATAGACTTTGTGATTGCCACAAAACCCATGTGGGAGCGAGCTTGCTCGCGAAGGCGGACTTGAGACCGCAATGAATCTCAAGCCCGACTGCCTCACGCCAACCTGCACCGATCAAAAAATCGCTCACGCCCCAGCATCATCAGCGCCGCGCGCTTGTGCGGGAAATCGAATTCCTTCTCGCAGTGGAAGCACTGATTCTGCATGTGGCCGATCATCTTCGCGTTGTCGGCGCGTGGCTCGGCGACCACGCGTTGCGTGCGCGGATCATCCAGAAACAGGTAATGCACCAGCGCCGATAACCAGCTCGCCACTTTGTGCGGGCCGCGGTGATCCTCTTCGCCCACGAGCATGTGAATGCCGCGATCGTAATTGTCGGCGTCGTAGAACGGCGCGATGCGGTCTTCCTTGGCCCAATAGGCTTCGAAATAGGCAAATGGCTGATCATCGAAACAACCGATCAAGGTCAGCGTGTGCGGATCGGCATCGAGCTTGCTCAGGTATTCGCGGTGCTTCTCGAGGCTGCCCTCTTCCTGCCAGAAACTGGCAACGCGCGGGTTGTTCTGCCAGCGGTTGAAGCGCGTCAGGTCTTCTTCGATCTCTAAGGTGCGCAGGGAAATCCAGGCGCCAAGGCGCGCATCGAAACGCCGATACACTTCACCGCGCGGCTTCACCGGCCGCAGCGGATGACGCTTGCCTTGGGTGATGACCATTTGCTGCGGGTAGCTGCCGGTCAGCGATGTGCCGAGCCAAGGTTGCGGCAACTGCCAGAACAACGTGCGCTCGCAGCGATATTCGCCAGCCACCTCGGTGCTCACCAGCAAGCCACTGAGCAAGGCTTCGGTCGGCGGCTGATCCAGTTGCCAGGTCAATTGCTGGCACCCCGGATCCCGCGCGAACAGCCAGTAACAGGCCGCCCACAGTGCCTGCCCGGGCGGCAGCGCAAAGCGCTCATCGATCTGGATCGGCCCTTTGACCTCCCGATCAAGGCGCAGGCGGATCAGCGGTTGCCCGTCCAGACTCAGGCTCAGACGGCTTTCAGTTGCATCAGCGATCAGTTGACTGCCCGAAGGCAAGGCCAGGGCAGTCAGGTCATTCAGATTGGACATGGGTCGGGCTCACGATAATCGTCGACAGTTCAACGATGTGACGTGAGCCGAAAGGGGAAATTTAGGCTTTGCGGAAAATCAGTGCCTCAGCGATGAGGCACTGGCACCACCGCAATCTTGTAGGGATCGAAAATCTTCAGCATCTCGCCATTGTCGCGCAGGCCCTGCAGCAGTCTGGCAAACGCAGCGCCGGTAATCGGTGCCGTCGGACGAAGAATGGCGTAATGGTGATAAACCTGATCGATGCGTTGCGACACCAGTAACTCGTCGCGCACCTTCTCGTTACGCAGCAGGTAATCGCTCAGGTACGAGCGGGTCACCAGGGCAATGTCCGCACGCGAGCGCAGCACCATCAGCAGGTTACTGTCGTGGGAATAGGTCAGCGTGGCGTTGAAATTCTGTGCGAGAAATTTTGGATCGGCGTTGAAGTTGGCGAATTCGTAGTGATAACCGCTGAACAGTGCCAGACGTTTGCCGGTGAGATCGGCGAAATAGTTCTGCTGACGACCGTCCTCGCGTTGCGCGACGAAAATCTCCGCATCCTCAAGGCCCATGTCGACATCCGTGTGGGGAATTTCCTTCCAGCCCCAATCGGGGTTCTCGAAAATCGCCATGTCGATCCGGCCCTGCTTGAAATCACCGAAACGTCGCGGAATCGAAGTGGGCACGAGGACGAACTGATAGTCGCTTTGGAGTCGATTGAGGGCTTCGACCATTTGCGGCAGAAGACCTGTGTCGGCACCGTTTTCCGGACGAATGGTATAGGGCGGAAAATGCGCCGCGCCGACCCGAACCAATTGCGCTGCCTGAGCGGGCAATACCCAAAATGCAGCCAGCGCTGCGAGCATCAACCCCGCGGCCGTCCGAATTGGCAAAGACTTCAAAACACCCCACTCCCCGAAAAAATACCGATCAATGCATTCAAGCTAGGCGGTTTCGCCCAGTTAGCCAGTTTCCCGGCCGGATAGAAAGTGCTTCAACGCTCTTCGAGGACCAGAATCAACGCCTCATCGGCCAACTGATCAAGGCTCAAACTGCCGCCAGCACGGAACCAGGTGGTCGTCCACGACAGTGCGCCAGTGAGGAAACGTCGGGTAATAAATACATCGCCACGAATGAATCCGGCGTCCTTGGCTTCACCCAGCACTTGCAGCCAGATGTCTTCGTAAACATCGCGCAGCGCCAGCACTTTGGCTTGGCCCTCTTCGGACAGCGAGCGCCATTCGTAGACCAGCACCGCCATGGCTTCGCCGCTGCCGCCCATGATCGACTGCAATTCGCAGCGGATCAGCGCCAGCACGCGCTCGCGCACATCAGCCGCGTCGGCGAGCGCTGCACGCATCAACGCAGTGTTGTAGCGGATGGTTTCCTCCATCACCGCGCGGAGGATTTCATCCTTGCTTTTGAAGTGATGAAAAATGCTTCCCGACTGAATACCGACGGCGCCGGCCAAATCGCGCACCGTGGTGCGTTCGTAGCCTTTGTTGCGGAACAGGTGAGCCGCCACTTGCAGCAATTTGCCGCGGGCGCTGTCGGGGTCGGTCAACTGGCCTTCGTCGACCAAATCGCGCATGACCCTCAGGGCTTTTTGCTCGTCCACCCGTTCTCTCCTACAGTCGATCAGTCTGTTGCCCCCTGAAACCGCAGGGTTGCGCGCAATTTAAGCCGCCAGCGGCAACCAAGCAA
>Ga0247818_10000174_pt1 | contig 37998 bp, 34 predicted proteins | sample 13C_Glucose_Day1_FD_192424 | JGI IMG/M metagenome (GOLD analysis project Ga0247818, IMG submission 192424) | Soil microbial communities from agricultural site in Penn Yan, New York, United States - 13C_Glucose_Day1 | ecosystem: Environmental > Terrestrial > Soil > Agricultural land | place...
GCCACATCCCCAGCCTGCCAGCGCCAGCGAACGGTGTTCTCCAGGCGTGTCACATGCCCTTGCAGCACTGCGAACAGGTGTTGCGAATCTGCCAGCGAATAACCTTTGATGCGCTTCACGAAATGCCCCAACTGCAGCACCCGCTCGCCACTGATCGGGTGCACGCGCACCACCGGGTGCTCGGTCTCGTACACGGTGGAGGTGAACACCTTGCGGTAACGCTCAAGCTTCGCCGGCTCGACATCGGGCTTGAGGCTCGCGTAGTCATATTCGTTGCTGTGCACCGCCCACAACTTGTCGGCCAGCTCGCGCAACGGCTCGGGCAGCTCCTGGTAGGCCGTGGCGGTGTTGGCCCACACGGTGTCGCCACCGGATGCCGGCGCCACCACGCTACGCAGGATCGAGGCTTTGGGGTAGGCGTCGACGAAGGTCACGTCGGTGTGCCAGGAGTTGGCCCGCTGGCCTTCGGCACCATCGAGCTGCAACAGGTAGCTGGTGCCATCCACCACTGGCACGGTGGGGTGGGCGACCGGCTCGCCGAGCAACTTGGCGAAGGCTTCCTGGCTTTGGTCATCCAGGTGGGTCTGGCCACGGAAGAAGATCACCTTGTGCTTCACCAGCGCGGCCTGGATGGCGTCGAGGGTGGCGGCATCAAGGTCGGCGGACAATTGCACCCCGCGAATTTCGGCGCCGATGCGGCCGGCAACCGGGTGTATGTCGAGTTCGAGGGTTTGTGGCGCAGTGGCCAGGGCGGCGTTGCTCATGGTCGTGTCCTTGCGGTCATTGTCGGGTTTTCGGGTTTCAGCGGGCGGCCTGCACGGCCTGTTTCTGTTGCAGGGCGGCTTCGAGGAAGCGTGGTTCGATCCAGTCGGCCACCTGGAAGCCACGGCGGATCAGGCGCTCCTTGGCAGCCAGGTCCACGCCCTGCTGCAGCTGGCCGACAAATTCGGCGTCCAGCCGTGGATCGAAGTAATGGGCCAGGTCTTCCTTGGCCAGGTCGTCGGTAAGGATGCTGCGCGGCCAGTTGGCATTGCTGGCCACCAGCTCGACGTAGGCCTCGCGGTTGTGTTCGTCGCGCAGCCAGGCGCTGGCCTGTTGCTGGGCATTGACCAGGCGCTGCACCAGCTCGGGGTATTTGCGGATGAAGTCGCCAGTGCCCAGCAGCACCGCCTGGGTACTGCCGGCGCCTTCCAGGTCACGTGAGTTGACCGGTAGTTCGACCAGCCCGCGTTCGCGCAGCGACAGCAGGTTGGACAGGCCCCAGGTGGCGTCGATCTGCTTGGCGGCCAGTGCGGCGTTGGCGGCGTTGAAGTCCAGGTTGATCACCTTCAGATCGCGCTCGCTCAGCCCCTGGCTGGCCAGGGCGCTGGCGAACGACAGCTGGTTGGCGGTGCCACGGAACACCGCCACGCGCTTGCCCTTGAGGTCGTGCAGGGTCTTGATGCCGGAACCGGGCACCACGCCCAGGTAGCTCTTCACCCCACGTACGCCCGCCGACAGTACGCGGGTGTCCAGGCCATTGGCCTTGCCGACAATGGCGGCCAGGTCGCCGAGGTAGGCGAAATCGGCCTGGCCGTTGGCCAACGCTTCGTTCACCACCGGCCCGGCGCCCTTGAAGAAGTGCCAATCGATGCGAATGTTGTCTTTGGCGAATTCCTTCTCCAGCAGTTGCTGGTCACGCAGCACATCGACCACGCCACCGGCGCTGGGCTTGCTGCCCGCGCTGAGGTCGGGTACGGCGATGCGGATGCTTGCTGGCTTGGCCGGTTCAGCTGCGTGGGCGCTGAGGGTAAAGGCCAGCCCAAGGGCGGTGATCAGGTGACGCAGCGGGGTTTTCATGGCAAGGCTCCTTGGCAGGCTGCCACCGGCGATGGCCGGCGCTTTGGCCAGAAGCTAGGCAGGTCTTGTTAGAACCTACAAAGATCAAAACTTCATTCTTCAGTAACTGGAAAGCATAAATCAGGCGACATGCGGGCCTGCGGCGGGCTTGCGGAAAACGCATGGAAAATATGAGGAAAACGCAACGGCGAGGGGCTTCCGTATGCAGGAAGTGCATGCTCTTATCTCTTGAAAGTCGTTTTTGAGAATTTTTAATTCCATAAATGAATAATCTAACAATGCTTCGAGAGATGGCCGATGAATGGAATTCTGAGCAGAGGTCGGGATTGGTTTCGAGGGCCGCTGCGCGGCCCATTCGCGACGCAAGGCCGCTCCCACAAAGATCGCGCCAGCTTGCTGCCCTGGTTGTTGCCTGTGGTTATTGCGCTGCTGTGGGTAGTGGCCAGCCGGGAGCACTGGATGAGCGAGCAGATCCTGCCAGCGCCGGCATTGGTGTGGCAGAGCGCGGTGGAGTTTGGCTCCGGCGAGCTGTGGGGGCACCTGTGGATAAGCTTGCAGCGGTTGTTCTGGGGGTTGGCGGTCGGCATCGGCAGCGGCTTGCTGCTGGGAGTCTGGCTGGGGGCTTCGCGGCGGGCGCAGACGCTGGTGCTGCCTACTTTCGTGGCGCTGGCACAGATTCCTACCCTGGCCTGGATCCCGTTGTTCATGCTGTTCTTCGGGATCGGCGAATTGCTCAAGCTGGTGGTGCTGGTAAAAGCCGTGGTGGTCCCCGTTACCTTGCACACGCTGGTCGGTGTACGTGATGCCCAGCCCAAGCTGCGAGAGGCCGCTGCAGTGCTGCGCCTGCCTCGCCATCTGCTTTTTCTGCGGCTGCTGCTGCCGGCTGCACTGCCCGCCTTTCTAACTGGCGTACGCCTGGCCCTGGCCACCGGCTGGACCTCGCTGCTGGCGGTCGAACTGCTGGCCTCCAGCGAAGGGATTGGCTACCTGATGGTGTGGGGGCGGCAACTGTTCATGCTCGACCTGGTGCTGCTGTGCATCCTGGTGATCGGCCTGGTCGGCGCACTGCTGGAGCGCGGCTTCTCGGCCCTGGAAAAGCGCCTGCTGTACTGGCCGCAAGCGGCCACAGGGGAGCAGCACCGTGGCCCCGTGCCGCGGGGTTGGCAAAGCCTGCTGCTGCCACTGGCACTGTTGGCACTGTGGCAGGCCAGCAGCAGCTTTGGCTGGGTCGACAGCAACATCCTGACCTCGCCACTTGAAGTGTTGCGCACCCTGCTGACCGGCCTGGCCGATGGTTCGCTGCCTCAGGCCTTGCTGCTGAGCCTGCAGCGCGCCCTGGCCGGCTTGCTACTCGGCGGTGGCGCTGGCCTGCTGGTCGGTTTGCTGTTGGGGCTTTCGGCCAATGCCGAACGTATCTTCGGGCCAAGCCTGTCGGCCCTGCGTCAGGTGGCGCTGTTTGCCTGGGTGCCGCTGCTCACAGCCTGGTTCGGCCTTGGTGAAGGGGCCAAGCAGGTATTCGTCGGCATGGCCGCGTTCTTCCCGCTGCTGATCGCCACCCAGCGCGGTATCGCCAGCCTGTCGCCGCAGCTGGGCGAAGCGGCGCGCACCCTGCGCCTGAACCTGTGGCAACGCCTGCGCCTGCTGGTGCTGCCCGGCGCAGCCCCGGCCATTTTCGCCGGCCTGCGCCTGTCGCTGATCTACGCCTGGCTGGGCACCATTGGTGCCGAATACTTCATGCCCTCGGACGGCGGTATCGCCAGCCTGATGGTCGGCGCGCAGCAACTGTTCCGCATGGACCAGGTAATGGCCGCCATGCTGTTGATCGGCCTGGTCGGCGCCCTGCTCGGCACCCTTGGACAACGCCTCGAATCGCGCGCCACGCGCTGGAGAACCGCATGAACGCCTTCAATACCTCACACCTGCACGCGGCCAACCAGCCCGACGTCACTCCTCCCCTGGTCAGCTTCGAGGGGGTCGGCAAAGTGTTCAGCGTCGATGGCCAGCCGCTGGAAGCCATCCGCAACTTCAACCTGTCGATCAACCAAGGCGAATTCATCGCCATCGTCGGTGCTTCCGGCTGCGGCAAATCCACCCTGCTGCGCCTGCTGGTCGGGCTGGATACCGACTACAGCGGCAGTATCCGCGTCGACGGCCACACTGTCAGCGGCATTGGTAGCGAGCGCGGCATCGTGTTTCAGGAACACCGGCTGTTCCCTTGGCTGAGCGTGGAACAGAACATTGCTCTGGGCCTGGTCAACGAGCCGCTCATCCAGGGTGAACGCGCGCGACGGGTACACGAGTTCGTGCAACTGGTGGGGCTGGTCGGTTTCGAGTCGGCCTACCCACACCAGCTGTCCGGCGGCATGGCCCAGCGCGTGGCGATCGCCCGAGGCCTGGTAGCCAGCCCGCGTATCCTGCTGCTCGACGAGCCGTTCGGCGCGCTGGATGCGCTGACCCGCCAGCAACTGCAGGACGAGCTGCTGGCCATTCGCGAACGTGCCGGCATCACCACATTACTGGTCACCCATGACGCCGAAGAGGCTACCTACCTGGCCGACCGGGTGGTGGTTCTGGAGCCACGCCCGGGGCGGATCAAGTCGGTGGTGGAAATCGACCTGCCACACCCACGGTTGCGTACGGGCGTAGCACTTCACGGGCTGCGCGAGAAGGTACTGCACCAGATCACTGGGGATGGCGGCTACCTGACACCGCCGGTGCGACGGGTCGAAGGGCTGAGGCCGGAGCTGATTGCGCTCTGAGCCTGTGGGAGCGGGCGTGCCCGCTCTCACAGGACTGCACATGACTTTTGAATTAACAGGAACCCTGTGGGAGCGGCTTCAGCCGCGAACACCGGCGCAGCCGGTGCCATGCACCGCGTTGGATTTTTCGCGGCTAAAACCGCTCCCACAGGGTACGCGGACCGCCTGCGAATTCAGGTCTCCATGCGACAGCGAATGCCCGCGAAGAAAACTCACCGGGCACTCAGGTCTCGCAGGTAAGCCCAAGGGTAGATACCCCGTTCATGCCCATCGCTGAACACCAGTTGCACGCCATATCCTTGCGGCTCGATGTGCACCACGCGCACATCATCGCGAACCAGGCTGATGTTCCCCTGCAGCCGTGCCGCTCGGCATTGCGAGCAGGGGCAAGCACCGCGCAGGCGGGCATGGCTGAGGCTATGTTCGCCGTCTTGCCATTGCAGCATCAGTTGCCCGGGGCCGCGCATGTTGCGAAGAGCTTGCGGGGCGTTCATCAGGAGGCCCCGCGCAGTTGTGCCATGGCAATCCGCACAGCCTTGCGCACCTCGGGGTCGCTATCGGCCTCGGCAGCCTGCAGCACCGGCAAGGCACGCGCCTGGCCCAGCTCCCCCAGGGCCAGAGCGGCCTCCTTGCGCAGGTTGGCCATGCCGTGGCCAAGCAACTCGCCAAGCGCGTCCAGTGCCGCAGCATGACGTAGCCGCCCCAGAGACCGCGCCGCACGCAGACGTACTTGCCAGAAGTCATCGGCAAGGGCATTTACCAGTGCCGGGCCTGCAGGGGCCAAGCCCACCTTGCCTAGCGTGGTGGCGGCTTCTTCGCGCACTTGCCAGGCCTTGTCACTCAATGCCGCCACCAAGGCTGGCACCACCGCGCTGTCGCGCGCGAGCCCCAGCGCACCGATGGCCGCGCGGCGCACCTCGGTGTCCGGCTCGTCTTCGGCAAGCTTTGCCAAAGCTGGCAAAGCCGGCTGGTGCTTGAGCCAGCCAAGAATACCCACGGCCTCACGCCGGACCGCAGCGTCGTCATCGGCCAGGGCAAGCAGTGCAGGCTCCGCGGCATCTTCCAGGCGCAGCTCGCGCAAGGCGCGCAGGGCGCTGGCACGGACGAAGGCATCGGCATGCTTGACCCATGGCAGGATCAACTGCCCGGCTTCCAGGCTCTTGAGCTCGCTGAGGCTCTGGGCGGCCGCCAGCCGTACCGGCTCGGCAGCATCGGCCAGCGCAGCGCACAGGGCCTGCACGACTTCGGGCTCTTCCCAGGCCTCGAGCAGGCGCGCGGCCTCGGCGCGCACCTCGTCGGCGGCATCCACCAGCAGCGCATCGGTGAGCCATGGCAAGCCATCGGGGTCTTCCAGGTCGGCCAGTTCGATCAGGCCGATACGGCGTACCCCCGCGTCAGCGGCCCCAAGGCGAGGCAGGAGGGCAAGGATGTCGGGGTTGTCAGTCGTTCGTTCAGTCATAGCGCGATCCGTAGCGGTGGGTGCTCAGTGTCCGGCAGGCCCAGCGGGGTCAGGCGCGGAAGTTCGCGGCCCTCCTCGTGACGGAGCAAGGCCAGACAGTGACGCTTGAGGTGAGTGAATTCAGGGCTGGTCAGCAGGCTGGCGCGGCGTGGGCGCGGAAAGTCCAGGTGCAGGTCTTCGATAAAGCGGCCAGGTCGCGGGCTCATCACCAAGATACGGTCGGCCAGGAACAGCGCCTCGTCGATGTCGTGTGTGACGAATACCACGGTGGTGCGGATACTTGCCCAGATATCCAGCAACAGCTCCTGCATGCGTGCACGGGTTTGCGCATCCAGGGCACCGAAAGGTTCGTCCATCAGCAAAAGGCGCGGGCGGTTGATCAGCACCCGGGCAATCTCGGCCCGTTGCTGCATACCGCCGGAAAGCTGGCTGGGCCAGCGCCCGGCAAAGTCATCCAGCCCCACCAGTTGCAGCATTTCGCGAGCCTGCCGGCGACGTTCGGCGCGGCCCTGGCCCTGCATCTTCAGGCCGAAGGCCACGTTGTCGAGCACGCTACGCCAGGGCAGCAAGGTATGGTGCTGAAACACCATGCCACGCTGCGGTGACGGCCCGGCAACAGCCTGGCCGTCCACGCTCAACTGGCCGCTGCTGGGTACCAGGTGCCCGGCCAGGGCACCGAGCAACGTCGACTTGCCACAACCGGAAGGGCCAAGGATGCAGACGAACTCGCCAGGCTCTACGGCAAAGTCCAGCCGCTGCACCGCTTCGAATGCTTCGCTACCGTGCCCCAGGCGTATCGACAGGCCACGCCCGTCAATACGCCCTGGGGCTGGTTGATAACTGTTCATCAGCTGGCCCTCCGCGTGCGGTACCAAGGCGTGGCCAACTCCCCAAGGCGCTTGACCAGGGCACTGCTACCCATGCCCAGCACGCCGATCAGCAGCATGCCGACGATGATGTCGGGGTAGTTTTGCAAGGTGTACGACTCCCAGGTGTAGTAGCCGATACCGAACTGCCCGGAAATCATCTCGGCGGTGACCAGGCAGAACCATGATGTACCCATGCCGATGGCCAGGCCCGTGACGATGCTTGGCAACGCTCCCGGCAACACCACTTCACGCAGAATCGACCACCGCTCTGCCCCGAGGCTGCGCGCCGATGCAACCAGGCGCGGGTCGACGGCCTCGACGCCGTGCACGGTGTTCAGCAGGATCGGGAACAACGCGCCAGTGAACGTTATGAACACCATCGACAGCTCCGACGACGGGAACATCAGGATCGCCAGCGGGATCCACGCCACCGCCGGAATCGGCCGCAGTACTTCCAGTGGCGGCAGCAGGGTGTCCTCGGCCCATTGCGAGCGGCCGATCAACAACCCCAGGGCCACGCCAGTCAGCGCTGCGGCGGCATAACCGGCAAACACCCGCGACAGGCTGCTGCCCAGGTGCGCCAGCAGGGCGCTGGAGGTCAGCAACTGCCAGGCAGCTTCCAGCACCGCCTTGGGTGTGGGGACATAGGTGAACGTCAGCAGCCCGAGGTCCAGCTTCACGCTCGCCGCTGCCTGCCAGAACAGCAGGCAGGCCAGCAGCGAAGCCAGGCGCACCGGCCAGCGCTTGAGGTTACGGGTCATGTCGGTGCCTCCCGGTCAGCGCTGGGCGACCAGCTTCTGGTTGGCGCTGACAAAGTCCAGCGCTTCACCGCCGTGGGCCTTGGCATACTGCTCGGCCTGGTCCTTGAGCAGGAACGCCGCGAGTTCACCCTTGGCGTTGCGCACGAACCAGGCCTGGTTCGCCAGCAACTTGATTCCGCTGTCGGCGGCCTGGGCGTAGATGGCGCGGATGTCCTTGCCCTCCTGCTCCAGCTGGGCCAAGGCGCCAAGCGCGGCCTCCGGCGAAGCGTAGTGGCGGACCTTGCCTTCACCGCGCACCCAGATCTGTGCCAGGCGGCTGAAGTCGGTAATCGGTTTGCCTGTCAGCGCGTCATTGGCCTTGAGTGGCTGCGGGTCGTAGTCTTTCAGCGCCTTGTCGTAGTCCAGGCCAGCCTCCTTGAAGGCCGCACGGATGTACTGGTCGTCGATGAACTTGTCGGTGTCGAGACCGCGATCGGTCTTTTTGAGCAGCTTGAGCGTATCGATGGAGGTTGCGACTGCCTGACGGTATTCAGGCTTCCAGGTCAGGTCGCGGGTCTGCAGGCCGAGCGGGCCGTGGAACAGGTAATTGACCTCGGCTTCGATGCCGGTGACTTTCTCGATCAACTCGCTGTACTTCTCAGGTTCCGCAGCGATCAGCCGATCGGCTTCGAGGCTGGCGCGCAGGTAGGCGGTGACCACTTCCGGGTACTTCTTCGCATATTCGGCATCGACCAAGGCGCCATGGAAGGTCGGTGCGTTGGCCTGGGCGCCGTCATAGATCTTGCGGGCGAAGCCGCGGTTGGGGAACAGTTCGGCGAACGGCACAAAGTCGGCATGGGCTTCGATGCGGTTGCTACGCAGGGCGGAACCGGCGATTTCCGGCGCCTGGGCGATGATGCGCACATCCTTCTGCGGGTCCCAGCCCTGGGCTGCCACGGCACGTAGCAGCATGCCATGGGCGGTGGAGGCGAACGGCACGGAAATGGTCCTGCCCTTGAGTTCAGCCAACGATTGCACGCTGGACGCCGCAGGTACGACGATGCCATTGCCGCTGCCGTGCACGCTGCCCGACAGCACGCTTATGAACAGGCTGCGTTTGCCGGCATCCAGGTGAGCAACGCCGTTGAACGAGCCGGGGAAGTCGGCCATGGCGCCGAAGTCGAGTTTGCCAGCGACCATTTCGTTGGTCAGTGGCGCACCGCTGGTGAAGTTCTTCCACTCAACCTGATACCTGGCATCTTTGTATTTGCCGTCATGCGGCAGGTACTTGTCCAACAGGCCAAGCTCGCGTATCAGCAGGCCGCCGGTGGCGCAGTTGATGGTGGTGTCCTGGGTGCCGATGGCGATGCGGATGGTTTCGGCACTGGCATTCAGACCAGTGAGCGCCAGCGCGAGGCCGGCCACGGTTGCAACAAGGCGCATGGGTGTTTCCCCTCGAGTCGTTATAAGAATTGGGTCGTCTCCGCCGCCCGGCTTGGGTGGTGGGAAACGAGGGGCAAAGCAGGAGGGCGTCCGGTGGTGCGCCGGATGGCGGGATGAATCAGCGCAGCAGGTACGGGATATCGACCTTCACCGCACCAGTGGGGCAGTCCTTTTCGCAGGGCATGCAGTACCAGCATTCGTCGAAGGCCATGTAGGCCTTCTGCGTGGCCGGGTTGATCGCCAGCAGGTCCATGGGGCAAACCTCGACGCATACGGTGCAGCCTTTGTCGGCGATGCACTTGTCTTCGTCGATGGTGACGGGGGCACTGCTGCGGAAGAAGATTTCTTGCGGCTGGTAGGCCATTTCACGGAGTCCTCGGGGCCTTCATTGGCTCCCTTCTATCTAGAGGCTTGCACGTTTCCCTGTGGGAGCGGGTTTACCCGCGAAGAATCCAACACGGTGGATGGCACCGGCTTCGCCGGTGTTCGCGAGTAAACCCGCTCCCACAAGGTGAGGTGTCGCTTAGGCGGCATCGGCTTTGACACGCAACCGGTCATAAGCGGTCTGCTCTTCTGTATCCAGGGCGACCAGGTAGGGTTCGACGGCCTTCTTGAAGCTGGTCATTTCACCGTTCTCGCCCTTTTTCAGATGGCAATGGCAGAACCACTCGCCATCGTTGCGCTCGGGGAAGTCCACTCGGTGGTGGTACAACCCCCAACGGCTTTCCTCGCGGAACAGCGAGGCCCGCGCCGCCATCTCGGCGCAATCGCGAATCACCGAAACTTCCATCGCACGCATCAGTTCATGAGGGTTGCTGGCTTTCATCTGGTCCAGGTCACGTTCGATCTCGGCAAAGCGCTCCAGGCCGATTTCCATTTTCCTGGTCACCTTCGGCGGCTGCAGGTAATCGTTGACCATGCGTCTGAGCTTGTACTCGACCTGCGCTGGCGGCAGGCCATGCTGACGCTGCAGCGGAGCAAACACCCGCGCGCGCTCGCGCTCGACCTGTTCGGCATCAACCTCGGCGAATTCGCGCCCGGTCACGTAATGCGCAGCGTTCACACCGGCAAACCAGCCGTAGGTGAAGGCCCCCAGCATGTAGTTGTGCGGCACCGCTGCCATATCGCCTGCGGCATACAGCCCTTTGACGCTGGTCTCGGCCTTTTCATTGACCCACACCCCCGACGCCGAATGCCCCGAGCAGAAACCGATCTCCGAGATATGCATCTCGACCATGTGCTGGCGATAATCGGTGCCACGCCCGGCGTGGAACTGGCCACGACTGGGGCGCTCGTTGCTGTGCAAGATTTCTTCGATGTTCTGGATGGTTTCCTCGGCCAAGTGATCGAGCTTGAGGAACACCGGGCCATTGCCGCCCTCGAGTTCCTGATGGAACTCCCACATCATCTGGCCGCTCCAGTAGTCGCACTCGATAAAGCGCTCACCCTTGCTGTTGGCGGTATATCCACCCAGTGGGCCGGTGACGTAGGCGCAGGCCGGGCCGTTGTAGTCCTTGATCAGCGGGTTGATCTGGAAGCACTCGAGGTTGGCCAGTTCGGCACCGGCATGGTAGGCCATGGCGTATCCATCACCGGCGTTGGTCGGGTTCTCGTAGGTGCCCATCAAGTAACCCGACGACGGCAAGCCCAGGCGCCCGGCCGCGCCGCAGGCAAGGATCACCGCCTTGGCCCGCACCACCCGGAACTCGCCGCTACGGCAGTCGAAACCCAGCACGCCAGCGGCCGCGCCTTCACCATCGAGCAGCACACGGGTGCAAACCATACGGTTGCTGATCTCGACCCGGGCACGCTTGAGCTGGCGGTACAACACCTTCTTGATGTCGTGGCCTTCGGGCATGGGCAGCACGTAGGCGCCCATGTGGTGAACCTTTTTCACCGCGTAGTCGCCGGTCTCGTCCTTCTCGAACTTCACGCCCCAGCGGTCAAGCTGTTCGATGGTTTCGAAGCTGTGGGTAGCGTAGGCATGCACCGTGGCCTGGTTGACGATGCCGTCATTGGCCACGGTGATTTCCTTGGTGTACTGCTCGGGGGTGGCGTGGCCTGGGATGATCGCGTTGTTCAGGCCATCCATGCCCATGCTGATGGCACCGCTGCGCTTGACGTTGGCCTTGTCCAGCAGCAGCACGCGCAGGCTTTTGTCCTGCTCCTTGGCCTTGATCGCAGCCATCGGCCCGGCGGTACCGCCACCGATAACGATGATGTCGTAGTCCTGAGTCTGGATGCTCATGCCTTGCTCCCCTTCTGGCGGTCGATGCGCAGGCGGTACTGGAAAGCATCGCCGCGGTAGTAAAGGTGTTCGAAGTCCAACGGAGTACCGTCAGCGGCATGGGTCAGGCGCTCGATGCGCATGATCGGCGAGCCTTCTTCAACATCCAGGGCCTGGGTCAGGTCGCTGTCGGCCAGCACGGCATCGATGGCCAGGTCGGCGTGGCCAAGGGCAATGCCGCAGTCGTTTTCCAGGAGCAGGAAAATGTCGCGGGTGACAAGGTCGGCCTTCTCCAGCTTTTCGCCGACGGCCTTGGGCAACCAGGTCAGTTCCAGCGACACCGGCTCGCGGTTGATCAACCGCACCCGGCGGATCTCGGTGACCAAGCTGCCCTCCCCAACCTGCAGCCGCGCGGCCACCAGTGCATTGGCCGGCACATGGCGGAAGCTGCGCAGGCGGTTGATCACCTCGTAACCCATTTGCGTCATCGACTCGCCCAACCCCTGCAGGGTGCTGACGTTCTGGAACGCCTTGGGCTTGGCGACAAAGGTGCCCTTGCCATGGATCTTGAAAATCAGCCCTTCCTTCTGCAGGTCGCCCAGCGCCTGGCGCACGGTGATGCGGCTGACTTCGAAAGCCTTGCCCAGTTCGCTTTCAGAGGGCATGCGGCTATGCGATGGATAAGTGCCGTCGAGGATGCGCTCGCGCAGCAATTCCTTGAGCTGGGTGTAAAGCGGTACCGGGGACAGGGGGAGCAGTTCGGCCATGGGGTCTCTTCGCTGATCGGATACTTGTTATAACAAGTTGTGACCAGAGAATAGATGGCATAACAGCGACCATGGAAATATCGATATTGCATATGGATAGAGGCATTTGTGAGTGCCATTGCCGACCGTTTCACGGCTAATGGGAAAAATGGCTACAGATCAAGGTGATGGACGCCACCACCACAGATGGGTATCATGCGTGCGCGTTGCACTCGTAGCTCAGCTGGATAGAGTACTGCCCTCCGAAGGCAGGGGTCGTGGGTTCGAATCCCGCCGAGTGCGCCATCTTCTTCCCTTGTGTCACAAGGGGTCGGCGCTTCCGCGCAGCACCTGCCTGGTCCTGAAAATCGCTTTGCCAAAGCGCAACTGGCCGATGTGTGTCTGGACTATCAATGAGCCGAAGATCGGCATCACCGCCAACCGTTTCGCTCAAGTCGGCAGGCTCACCACCAACGTATTCTATTCCTGGCGCTATTTCAGGTACGGCCTGAACGTAACTCACTGGGCCGCATGGCTGCTGGCCTTGGGCACGCACTGGTACCGGCTGCACAAGGTGCTGGGTTGAGGAAGTTCAGAACAATCGCAGCGGCATGTTGACCACCAGCCGCACTTCGTCGTAGCTGCCGTCGATCTGCCCGCCATGGGCGCGATGGTTGTAGACGATGGTACGCACGCTGGTGTCGCGCCAGGCGCCGCCTTGTAGCACGTAGCCGATTACCAGGCCATTCTCCTCGTGCCGCGCGCCGCGCAGACCGCGCACGTTGTATCCGGCGTGGCGGCCATTACGGTCGCCCTGGTAGTGACTGCCATCTATGCCCCAGCCCTTGGCGTGCCACAGCCCCAGGCTCAGGCCCGGCACGCCGTAGGCGCTTGCATCGAAGTCGTAGCGCAACTGCCAGGAGCGTTCGTTCGGGCCGTTGTAGTCCGAATACAGCGAGTTGGCCATGTAGTTGCCAGTCGACTCCCACACATAGTCGAAATATTCGTTGCCCTCGACCTGCTGCCAGGCCAGCGTCAGACCATGGGCCTGGTGCTCCAGCGTGGCGGCCAGGCTCCAGGCCTGGTTGTCGATGAAGCCCAGCTGCTGCTGGCCGCTGTCGCGGGTGCGGTAGTAGTGAAAGGCCGGGCGCACAGCCAGCCTGGCCCGATCACCCAGCGTGCCGCCCAGCCCCACGTACAGTTGCTGCCAGGTGTCTGCCAGGTGCGAGCCGTACAGGCTGGCAGACAGGGCGCCGCTGTAACGGGCACCGACATAGCTGATCGAATCGGCCTTCACTGCCCGGTCACCGAAGGTGCTGGTCAGCCGCTCGCTGCCGGTGCCGGTGCGCGGGATTGCCCGGTCGAAGCGCCCGGCGTCCAGTTGCAGGCCAGCGATGCTCTGGTTGCTCAGCGCCACACCCTGAAAGCTCGACGGCAGCGCCCGGTTATCCTTGTAGCGCAGGATGGGATTGTCCAGGCGTTGTCGGCCAACCCGCAAGGTACTGCCGGCCAGGCGCAGGCGCAGCGCGCCGACAGCCAGGCGGCTCCAGGTGGGGATGGCGTCGCCGTCGCTGTCCACCAGTACCCGGTCGCCACCGTTGGCCACCCGGCCATGGCCGCGACTCAGGTTGATCGCGCTGTACAGCGAGGCATCGACGCCGATGCCGAGCACGCCCCGAGTGTAGCCTGACGCATAGTCGAGCATCGCCGCCTGCACCCAGGTCTCGCGCAGGCGCGTGGGGGTCAGGCGGCCGTCCTTGCGAATCGCCAGGTAGGTGTCGCCCTGCGTATGCTGGTTGGAGTAGTAGTGCCGCAGGTTGAGGTCCAGACGGCTGCCGTCGATGAAGCCGGGTTGGCCAGCTGCCACGCAGGGCGTGATGAGGGCGCAGCACAGAAATGTGCGTCTTTGCATGTGCAAGCGGTGTCCTGTCCGTGAACGAAGGTCGGTGCCGCGCCTGCCTGGCACGGCATGGGGTCACTCGGGCCAGTGCCGGATCGGCCCGCGCCAGGTTTCGAAGGCCTTGGCCAGGCGCAGCAGCCAAGTGTCGGCAAAGCGCGGGGCGACCATCTGCAAGCCAATGGGCATACCCTGGTCGTTGAAGCCGCAGTTGATCGACAGCGCCGGTTGCTCGCCCATGTTCCAAGGCACGGTGAACACGATGTGTTCGAACGGCAGTTGCGGGTCGTTGCCGGGGGAGGCCAGCTCGGCGAGATAGGCCTGCACCTGATTGGTCGGCGACAGCAGCAGGTCGCACTGCTCGAACAGCCGCGCAGCGCGCCGGCGCATCTCGAAGGTCTGGTTGAAGCCTTCCACCGCCTCCACCGCCGTCATGTGGCGGGCCGGCTCGGCCCACTGGCGGATGTACGGCAGCACCTGGGCCAGGCGCTCGGGCTCCAGCTGGCGGAGTTCGCTCCACTGCCGTGCGCGCCAGAAGCGGTCGAGGCCGTCGAGCAGACGACGCTCCATCAATGGCTTCACCTCCACCAGCCTGGCGCCCTGCGCCTCGAACAGCGCGGCGGCGGCGCGCACCGCGGCGCAGGTCTGCGCGTCGGGTTGCAGGCCGCAACCAGGTTCAAGCAGCAGCCCCACCCGCAGGCCGCGCACGCTCATCGGGCGCAGCCCCCAGTCGAGCTCGGCCGCCGGCAGGCTGGTGGCATCACGCAGGTCCGGGCGCGCCAGCACCGCCATCATTGCCGCGCAGTCGTCTACCGTGCGGGTCATGGGCCCGGCGCAGCGGCCGGTATAATACGGGTCGATGGGTATGCGCCCGAGGGTCGGCTTGAAGCCCACCAGCGCGCACCAGCCGGCTGGCAGGCGCACCGAACCACCGATGTCGGTGCCCAGGTGAAGCGGGCCGTAGCCCGCCGCTGCCGCGGCCGCCGCCCCGGCGCTCGAGCCACCGGGGTTGAGTGCCGTGTTCCATGGGTTTCTGGTGATGCCGTGCAGGCTCGACAGGCCCGAAGACAACATGCCGAAATCCGGCACGCAGGTCTTGCCCAGCAGTACCGCGCCCGCCTCGCGCAGGCGCGCCGCCGGTGGCGCGTCGGCCACTGCCAGGCGCGGCTCCAGGCCCGCGCACCCCTGGTCGAGTAGCTGCCCACGGGTGGCAATCAACGATTTCAAGGTCACCGGCACGCCATCCAACGGCCCGAGCGGCGCGCCCCTGGCCCAACGTTGGGTGGACGCAGCGGCCTGCTCCAGCACCAGCTCAGGGGTAAACTGGCACAGCGCATTCAGGGCCGGCTCGCGGCGCTGTACATGGTCGATCAGGTACTGGTGGTATTCCAGGGGCGACAGCTCGCGGCGATCATAGAGCGCCGTCAGTTCGGCCACCGACAGCCACTGCAAAGGGCCGCAGCTCATTTGGCACCTGCCGGCACACCGGCGTTTTCGACGTCCGGCCCGCGCCGGGCGAACAGGCGCACGCAGCAGAGCCCTACTGCGCCCATCAGCACGCTGAAGCCCACCGCGACCCACTGGTTCCAGGGCATCAGGGCGATCAGCAGCAACGGTGTAACGCTCGCCCACAACGCGTAGGCGATGTTGTAGGTTACGGATATCCCCGACACGCGAATGGCCGCCGGGAACAACCCGACCATGATCGACGGCACCACCCCGACCACGCCGCAGCACAGGCCGGCCAGCGCGTAGGCCACGCCGACCAGCGGCAATTCGAAAATCAGGCTGGCGTACAGCGCCGCCACCCCGACGGGCAGCAGTGCGCTGTGAATCGCCAGGGCGCGCCAGGGGCCGAGGCGGTCGGCCATGCGCCCGGCGAGGATGCAACCGATATTGAGGAAGACGATGCCCAGGCTGCTCAGGGCGAAGGTCTGGTCCGCCGGCAGTCCGAAGCGCTTCTGCATCACCGTCGGGGTAATCACCACCAGCACCACCACTGCCGAGGTCAGTAGGCAGGTCAGCAGTAGTGCCGGGGCGATGGCTCGCCGGTGCCCGCGCAGCACGGTGCGCAACGGCAGCTCCGGGTCGGCTGCGCGGCGCGCCTGCAGAGCGACGAATACCGGCGTTTCGCTGAGCCAGCGACGCAACCAGACACCGACCAGACCAAACACACCGCCCAGGATGAACGGCAGACGCCAGCCGTGATCGAGCATCTCCTGCGGGGTGTAGACCCGCGCCAGCACCGCCGCGGTGACCGCGCCCAGCAGGTAGCCGAAGGTCAGCCCGGCCTGCAACATGCCCAGGGCGAAGCCGCGGTGGCCGGCCGGTGCGTGCTCGGCGACGAACGCCCAGGCGCTGGGTACTTCGCCGCCTACGGCGGCGCCCTGCAGAATGCGCAGGGCCAGCAACAGCAACGGCGCCCAGTAACCAATCTGCGCGTAGGTCGGCATCAGGCCGATCAACAGGCACGGCAACGCCATCATCAGAATGCTCAGGCTGAACACACGCTTGCGCCCCAGACGGTCGGCGAAGTGCGCCAGCAGAATGCCCCCCAGCGGCCGCGCCAGGTAGCCGGTGACGAATATGCCGAAGCTCTGCAGCAAGCGCAGCCATTCAGGCATGTGCGGCGGGAAGAACAGCTCGCTGAGGATCAGCGCGAAGAACACGAAAATGATGAAGTCGTAGATCTCCAACGCGCCGCCCAGCGCGGCAAGGCCCAAGGTCTTGTAGTCGGTGCGGCTGAAGCGCGTGGAAAGGGGTCGAGGGTGGGCCGTCATTGGCATGGGTGTCCTGTAATCGGGTAACGAAGGCGCGGCAGAACCGGTCGGGCTCATGGTCACCGTCGCAGGCGGACAGGACAATAAAAAGCGCGTCTGGGTCGCTTTTTCACCTGAATCTGTACATTGAGTTTTGACAGCGAAAGCCAATAATCGGGCCACCTTTGACCCACAAGATGACCCCAACATGGAAGAAATTCAGCGCCAGATCGCCGCATTTGACCACCCGGACGTCGAAGCAGTGGCCATTATCCGTGGCCGTGTGCTGCATGCCCTACAGACCTTTTTGCTCGACCGTGACTTCCGCCAGTTGTTGCCGATACTGATGTCGCCGATCACCGACCCCCTGAACCACGCGGTGTACCCGGCCGAGATCCAGTACCAGCAGCGGCGCCTGAAACTCACCGCCAGCATGATCTTCCACAAGCAGCTGGCCCTGACCGCCCGCGGCCACGAGCGCATCTTCATCGTCGCGCCGAACATCCGCCTGGAAAAGCCGGAGATCAAGGACTCCCAGCGTCACCTGCTGGAGTTCTCCCAGTTCGATTTCGAGATTCGCGGCGGCACCATGCAACAGGCCATGCAGTTGATCGAGCAGATGGTCAAGCACACCCTGGACGAGGTGCGCGAACACTGCGCCGCGCAACTGGCCCAACTGGGCCGTGAACTGCCGCGTTACGAAACCGCCTTCCCGGTGTACAGCACCGACGAACTGCAGGCCGAACTGGGCGATGACTTCGAGCGCCTGATGTCGGAAAAGGCCCATACGCCGTTCTTCATCACCAACCACCGCCGCGAATTCTACGACCGCGAGACCCCCGGCCAACGCGGCCACTACAACAACTATGACCTGGTCTGGCCCGAGGGCTATGGCGAGGCACTGTCGGGTGCCGAACGGGAGTACGAGCACGGTCAGATCCTCTACCGCATGAACGAGCTGGACATGGACCTGACCCCGTTCGGCAACTTCCTCGAAGCAGCCCGCCAGGGGCTGCTGCACCCCAGTGCCGGCGGCGGGCTGGGCATTGAACGGCTGCTGCGCTTCATCTGCGGCAAGCGCCATATCCGCGATGTCGCCCTGTTCGACCGCAGTGTCGGCAGCGACTTCCTGTTCTGAGCCCCCACGCCCTCGCACCGGCCCGCTCTGACGGCGGGCCTTTTCCGGAGACACCCGCATGACCCCCTTGCGCATTCATTGGTGCTCGCCGCTCGACAGCGGCCAGCAGAAAGCCTCCGACAAGTACGACACCGGGCGCCTGGACTTCGCCGGTATCGTCGATTTCGCCCAGGAGGCCGACGAACTGGGCATCGACTCGCTGCTGATGGGCATCAGCTACCACATGCCCGACCCGCTGCCGATGATCGGCGCGCTGGTGCGCGAAACTCGCAACGTCAAGTTCATCCTCGCCTACCGCCCCGGGTTGCTGCACCCGACCCTGTTCACCCAGGTGGTCAACACGCTGTCGTGGATGTCCGACAAACGCATCGCCTTGAATCTGGTGGCCGGCATCTCGCCGGACGAGCAGGCGTACTACGGTGACTACGTTGCACACGATGGCCGCTATGCGCGCACCTGCGAGTTCATCGAAATTCTCAGGCGCTTCTGGGCCGGGGAAACTCCACTCAGCCACCATGGCGACTTCTACCAGCTGGACAACGCCCAGCTGGGCCTCCCGTTCAAGGACCTCGAGCGGCCACGCCTGTATCTGAGCGGCGCCTCAGGGATCGCCCAGCAGGTAGCGGTATCCCACAGCGACTGCTGGCTGCGCTACGGCGACACGCCCGAAGGCATCGCCGAGGCCGCGCGCGAAGTACTCGCGGCCGGACGTTCGGTAGGCATACGCATGCACGTGCTGGCGCGAGAAACCCGCGACGAGGCACTGGCCGAGGTCGAGGCAATGATGGAAAACCCCGACCAGCAGCACCGCGAATGGGTGCGCCAGTTTGTCGCCCGCTGCGACTCCGAGGCGGTCAAGACCTCGTTCCGTCTGGCCGAGGGTGCCCATCACGACTGGCTGTCGCCGATGCTTTGGTCGGGTGCTGTGGCCTACCGAGGCGGCCCGGCACTGTGCGTGGTGGGCAGCTACGAGGAAGTGGCCGCCTACCTGCTGGAGTACAAGAAGGCCGGGGTGAGCGAGTTCATCTTCTCCGGTTGGCCGACCCGCGACGAGATGCGTCGCTTCTGCCAGCACGTGTTGCCACGCTTGCGCGAACTTGAAGCCGACCTGGACCGCCAGCATGGCTGAGCACCCGCCCCTGCGCCACTTCGGCGCCGGCCTGCTGCTGGGCCTGATGGCCGAACAGACGGTGCTGTTCGCCGTCCCGCTGATGGTCTACCAGGTCACCGGCAGCCTGCGTTATTCCGGGCTGGTGTTCGCCCTGGAATGGCTGCCGGCGCTGCTCGCTTACCCATTCGCCGGGGTGCTGGCGGACCGTGTCGGCGGGCGCAATCTGCTGCAGTGGGCCAACGTGCTGCGCGCCGCCAGCCTGGGGCTGACCGTACTGTGCTGCAGCCTGGCGCCGGCCCTGACGGTCTGGGCGCTGGCGGCCAACGGCGTACTACTGTCGCTGCTGATGGCTCCGGTGCGCATGGCCGTGGAGCGCACCGTGCCGCAGGTGGCGCCGGCCGAGCGCCTGGCCCACACCCAGTCGCTGGTGCAGAACATGGAGCTGCTGGCGCAGGTGCTGGGCCCGGCCTGCGCCGCCGCGCTAGTGCTGTACAGCGGCAAGCTGGCGCTGCTGGGCCTGGCCGCCGTCGCGCTGCTGCTGGCAGCAATGTGCTGGCGCGGTCTGCCCAACGCCCACGCCGACAGCGTTCGGCAACCTGTGCTCGCCGCCCTGGGCCAGGGCTGGCAGCTGCTGCTGGGCAACCCACCCATCATCAGCCTGGCGCTGCTGAACTTCAGCATCAACCTGGCCTTCGCCTGTGTGCTCAGCGCCAATGCCTTCGTCGTCAGCGGCGTGTTCCAGGCCACCGACGGTGCCTTCGGCCTGATCAACAGCGCCGCCGGCGCCCTGGGCCTGCTGAACTTCCTGCTGGTGCCGTGGTTGCTGACGAGACTGTCGATCCACCAAGTGGGCGCGCTGGGTTTCGCCGTGCTGTGCGGCGGGATCCTGGCCATGGGGCTGGCCAGCGGCCTGCTCGGCTACGGTGCCAGCTTCGTCCTGGCCATGGCCGGCTGCACCCTGTTCAACGTGTTCAACCGCACCCAGCGAATCAAGGTTATCCCGCGGGAGCACCTGGGCAAGGTGATGGGCCCTTTCTACCTGGTCAACCTGGCTTCCTATCCGCTGGGTGGGCTGCTCAGCGCCAGCATCGGCCAGCGCTACGGCATTCAAGGCCTGATCCTCGCCCTGGGCCTGCTGCTGAGCGGGCCGGGCGCCCTGCTGTTCCACCTGACCACGCGGCGCCTGAACGCCGCACTTGATACTGATAACCCTGCCATGGAGGCCTCCCGATGAACAGCCAACACCTATGCCTGCTGGCCACGGTCGAATCCGATTCGCACATGTGGAATCTGGTGTACCTGCAACTGTGGTTGGGCGAGCGCGGCCTGGAGGTGAAGAACCTGGGCAGCTGCACACCGGCCCAGGCCGTGCTCGACGCGGTCGACCAGCACAGACACGCGCATCTGCTGGTGATCAGCAGTGTCAACGGCCACGGCTACTCCCAGGGCCTGGCACTGATCCGCGCGCTGCGCCAGCAACACCCGCACCTGCACGTGGTGATTGGCGGCAAGCTGACCACCTCCGAGGCGCAGACCCGCGCGGTCCGCGAGGAGCTGCTGGCTGCCGGGTACGACGCGGTGTTCACCGAGGCCGACGCCCTCGACGCCTTCCAGCGCCACCTCGATCGCCTGGCCCAGGTCCGTCACTCGCTGGTGCTCGGCACCGGCGACGTGACGCACTGGACCTGAGCCCCCTTCTGTCGCCCGAACAAGGAACGAACCCATGCATATCGTGATCGTCAACCGCTGGCCGCGCTTCCACGACGGCCAGCGCTGGGACAACGAACTGACCCGCTACGAAGCCTTCTTCGATCACCATGCCCACCGCATCAGTTATGTGGTCGACGGCCCCGGCGCTCTTGGCGTGCTGACGCCGCGCGAGCAGATCGCCCACATGGTGCAGGTCGAGGACGTGAACCAGTACCCTCAGTTGCTGGCCGCAGTGACTGAAGTGATCGAACGGGTCGGCCCGGTCGACCTGCTGATCGCCTTGTCCGAATTCACCCTCGAAATCGCCGCCCAGGTGCGCCAGGCACTGAACATTCCCGGCCATGGTCCGGACGAAGTGGGTGTGTACCGCGACAAGGCGCGGATGAAACAGGTGCTGCAAGAGCATGGCCTGGCCGTGCCGGCCTTCACCCGCTGCCACAGCCTGGAACACACCCTGGACTTCGCCAACGCAACCGGCTACCCGCTGATCGTCAAACCGGTGGACGGCGCCGCCAGCATCGGCGTGGTGCGGGTCGATGACGAGCGCCAGCTGCTGGCCGCGCTCGACGGCATCGACCTGGCGCGCCACGAAGTGGAGGCCTTCGTGGAGGGCCAGGTATACCACGTCGACGGCTACACCGACGCTACCGGTCAGGTGCCGTTCCAAGCCGTGTCGCGCTACCTCAACAGTTGCCTGGACTTCGCCCGGTACCAGCCGTTGGGCTCGGTGTTGCTGCAGGCCTCACCGTTGCGTACGCGCATCGCCGACTTCAGTCGCCAGTGCCTGCAGGCGCTGGGGCTGCGCGACACCGCGTTCCACCTGGAGCTGTTCGTGTGCGAGGACGGTCGCCTGGTATTCCTGGAAGTGGGTGCGCGGGTTGGCGGCAGCGAGGTGCCACACCTGATCAACCGGGTGTTCGGCGTCAATCTCTATGAGCACTGGCTGAAGAACCTGCTCGGCGAGCCTGCCACCCTGCCCGGCCAGGACAGCGACCCCAGCGGCGGCTGGCTGATCATCCCCAAGCCGCGGCAACTGCCGTGCACGGTGCTCGAGGCACCGTCGCAGCGCACCCAGGTCGCTTCGCTTTGGCGCGAGTTGCTGCCCCAGCCCGGCGAGGTACTGGAGGCCGGCGGCGGCTACGACGCGCTGCAGGGCGGACGTTTCATTTTCACCGGTAGCGACCAGGCCGGCATCGAGCGAGACATCCGACACGTCATCGAACACTACCGCCTGGAGACGCAGCCAGCATGAACCACGCCGCACGTACCGAACACGACGACGCCGCGCTGCTGGCCCGGCTCACCCCTTACCTGAGCGACAACGACCAGAACGCCGTGCGCGTGTTCGGCGAACGCCTGATCGAGGCCGCCGGAGGCCTGGCAGGCCTGGCCGACTACCGCCTGATGGTCGCCTACGGCGGCGGCAAGGACAGCTCCTATACCGTGTCGCTGCTGCGCGCGACCCAGCTGCACCTGGCCATCACCCATGGTCGCACCTTCCATCTGCGCATCGCCAACATGCGTCATGCCGGGGTGGCCGACGCGGTGATGGCCAACATCGACCGGGTCTACCATGCCCTGGCGCTATACGGCGACGCGCGGGTCGAGATGCTGGTGGTCGACCACAGGCAGATCCGCCCATTCGAACGCCACCTGCCCTTCCCCAGCCAGGTGAAGGCGATGAACCGCTTCGACGTGCTGATGAACGGCCACCGCACCGCCGGCGACGGTCGCCCGACCTTCTGCAACAGCTGCAACCTTGCGGTGGCCGACTTCTTCGGCCGCGCCGCCTGGTGGCAGGGTGGCGTCGACGCGGTGGTCACCGGCGACTCGCGCAAGGAACAGAAGCACTACTTCACCTGGATCATGCGCCTGGCCGAACGCCTGGGGCTGAACGTCGAGGCCTGCCGCCGCCAAGGCTTCCGCGGGCTGCTGCAGGCGCTGGACGGTATCGCCCAGGCCTACTTCATCGAACTGCTCGGCGAAGGCTTCGACGCTGCACTTGACGAGCGTCGGGTCAGTACCGGCAACGCCGGAGAGGAACCTGCGTTCATCAGCATCTACGACCTGGTGAGCTACCGGGTCGACGACCACTGGGAGCTGATCACCGAGTTCCTTGGCTTCCGGTTCGAGGAGCTGGCGTTCAGCTTCACCGAGTCGGACTGCGCCAACCCGATGCTCATGGCCCACCTGCGCGGGCTCAAGGCCGAACAGGTGCAGGGACGCAGCTACGACGATGGCCTGGCCGAATACCTGGAACTGGCCCAGGCCTTGATGCGCAAGAAGGAAATGCCCGATCGTCTTATCGAGCTGGCCCTGGCGCCCTACGCCGGCGCCTCCGGCATGGCCAACCGGCGCGCCCTGGCCGACAGCTTCGCCCGCTCGGCTTTTGACCTCGACGAAGAGCAGCTTGTCTGCATGCAGTTCTCGCCCTTCGTCAGCCATGGCCGTGACCTGGCGCTATACCTGAGCCTGCGTCATCCCCAGATTGTCGGGCGCCTGGAAGACCTGCACGCGCTGCTTGACGGCCAGGCCGAGGACGAAATGCTCGGCCAATGGCTCGGTGAGGTCAGCGGCCTGCCGCTGGCGGCATTGCGCAGCCTTTACCGGCACGCGCCTATCGATTTCGACAGCGATGCCTCGCTGATCGCCCGAGTGCGCGCCGGCGACCCGCACAAGGGCCGGATCGTGCGTCACGATCCGATCACCGGTGAACAGGTGGTTGAACTGGTGTCGGGGCGTTGACCATGGCCAGCACCAATACCAGCCACTTCCAGCGCTTCATCGAACGCGCCCGCGAGCGCGGGCAGCTCGTGGTGCAGCCGCGCATGGGTTTCGCCGACATCCCCAGCATGCGTGCTGGCCTGGAGGCCGTGGCCCGCCAGCCGGGCGCCCTGGGCACCATCACCCTCGACAGCTACACCCGTGTCGGCGATTACCAGAGCGCCCTGCGCTGCCTCAACGACGGCAGCCCGCTCAATGGCTTTCCCATCGTCAGCCACCCGCTGGAAGCCCTGCGCGGCATGCTCGACGGACTCTACAGCGAGCACTTTCCGATCCAGGTACGCCATGGCACGGCCCAGCCGCAGAACATCTTCAAGCGCATGGCCGCAGTTGGCCTGGATACCACCGAAGGCGGCCCTGTGTCCTACTGCATGCCCTACAGCCGCTTGCCGCTGCTGCATGCGGTGGAAGCCTGGGGACAAAGCTGCCGTGCGCTGGCCGAGGGCACCGCGCATGGCCATATCGAGAGCTTCGGCGGCTGCCTGCTGGGTCAGTTATGCCCACCCTCGATGCTGCTGGCGGTCGGCCTGCTCGAAGCCATGTTCTTTCGCCAGTACGGCATCCGCAGCGTGTCACTGAGCTATGCCCAGGGCACCAGCATGGCCCAGGACCAAGGTGCGCTGCGCGCCTTGCGCCAGTTGGCGGCGCACTACCTGGGCGATATCCACTGGCACGTGGTGGTGTACACCTACATGGGCGTGTTCCCCTGCACCGAACATGGCGCCCGCCGGTTGATCGTCGACAGCGCCCGACTGGCCCAGGCCACCGGTTGCGAACGGCTGATCGTCAAGACCGTGGCCGAAGCCCGACAGATTCCCTCGGTGCGCGACAACCTTCAGGCGCTGGACATGGCCAGCAGCAGCGCGGCGCAGGCGCCAGCGGCGCTCGATCCTGCCAACCAGGGCTATTACGAGGAAATCCTGATGGAAACCAGGCAACTGGTCGACGCCGTGCTCGACCTGCACGCCGACCTGGGCATTGCGCTGCTGCAGGGCTTCGCCCGGGGCTTGCTGGATATTCCCTACTGCCTTCACGCCGACAACGCCGGCCGCGCCACCACCCTGATCGACGACCACGGTGCGCTGCGCTGGGCCACCCTGGGCGGCCTGCCGCTTGCGCGTAACCACGCGGCAGGCAACGCCGAACACGGCGTGCGCGCCGACCAACTGTTCAAGATGCTGCACTACATGGTGAACCGTTATGACCAACCCTTGCATTGAACCCGGCCAGCGCCCACTGGTACTGGTGGACGCCTACTCCACCGGGGCCTTCCTCGCTCGTGCCCTGGCCGAGCACCGCCCGCTGCTGCACGTGAGCTCGCGACGGGACATGCCGGCCGCCTTCGCCGCCAGCTGCCCGCAGGCCCTGTTCGCCCAGCGCTACCAACTGCACGAGGTCGGCTTCGAGCCACTGTGTCAGGTGCTGGCGGCCCAGCACCCCGAAGCCGTGCTGACCGGCAGCGAGTTCGGCGTTGAGCTGGCCGACCGCCTGGCCGCCACCCTTGGCCTGCCGGGCAACGACCCGACGCTGTCGGCAGCGCGCCGCGACAAGGCGCTGATGGCCGAGCAGGTGGCCGCCGCAGGTCTGCCGGTGGCAGCGCAATTGCGCACCGGCAGCGCCGAGCAGGCCTGCGCCTGGTTCCAGGCCCAGGGTGCGCGGCCGGTTGTGGTCAAGCCCCTGGACAGTGCCGGCTCCGACCAGGTGTTCATCTGCCGCAACACCAGCCAGGTCCGCGATGCCGCCGACGCCATCCTCGGCGGCACCAACCTGATGATGCGCGACAACCATGAAGTGCTGGTGCAGGAGTACCTCGAAGGCGACGAGTACGTGATCAACACCGTCAGCCACCAAGGCCGGCACTGGCTCAGCGATGCCTGGCGCTGCACCAAGACACTGAGCGAGGATGGGCGAAAGATCTACGACAGCGAATACCTGCTGGCCCCCGACGACCCATGCCTGGAGGCCCTGGTCGGCTATGTCGAGGGCGTGCTCGATGCCCTGGCCATCGGTGAGGGCCCGGCGCACACCGAGGTGATCCTCACCGCCGCCGGGCCACGCCTGCTGGAAACCGGCGCGCGCCTGTCCGGCCTGGCCAACCCACCCGCCCTGCAGGCTGCCACTGGCGCCGACCAGGTCAGCCTGACCGTCGAGGCCTGCCTGACCCCAGCGCGCCTGCTGCAGCGCCCACGGCGCTATCGCCAGCTGCAGGCGGCCTGCACCCTCAACCTGATCGCCCGTGGCCAGGGTCGCTTCGACCTGGGCCGGGTAACCTCGCGCCTCGACCAGCTTGCCTCGTACCACAGCGCCCGCTGGCGTTTCAGCGACGGCCGCGCCCTGGCGCCGACCGTCGACCTCAACAGTTCGCCGGGGGCCGTGTTCATGGTCCATCCGCAACCTGACCGCATCCGCCAGGACCAACTCGCCTGGCGGACGTGGGAGCAAGACTGGCTGTAACCGGGAGCCCCGATTACCGGGGCCGTTTCACAACTAAGGAGACACTGATGAGCACGCATATCCGTAACGGACGAATGACTGTCCCGCAACTGGTGGCCATGAAAGGCCGTCAGAAGATCGTCTCGCTGACGGCATACTCCAGCGCGATTGCCCAGGTAATCGACCCCCTGGTCGACTTCATCCTGGTCGGTGACTCCACCGCGATGGTCGGCTACGGCCGCAGCTCCACTCTGGGCATGCGCCTGGACGAGACCATCGCCCATACCCGCGCGGTGGTCGACAGCACGCGCCTGGCCTGTGTGATCGCCGACATGCCGTTCGGCAGCTACCAGGAGAGCCCCGAGCAGGCGTTTCGCAACTGTGCCGAGGTGCTTGCCCGTACCGGCTGCGCCGGGGTGAAACTGGAAGTCAACCAGGTGCTGGCCGGCACCGTGGAATTTCTGGTTGAGCGCGGTGTGCCGGTGATGGCGCACATCGGCCTGATGCCGCAGTTCGTCAACGTCATGGGCGGCTACAAGGCCCAAGGCATGAGCTCGGAAAGCGGCGCGGCACTGATGGCCGATGCACGCGCCAACCTGCGGGCGGGCGCCTTCGCGCTGCTGCTCGAAGGCGTCGCCGAGCCGGTGGCCCGGGCCATAACCGAGGACAGCGACAAGCCAACCATTGGTATCGGCGCCTCCCCGGCCTGCGACGGCCAGGTGCTGGTCACCGAGGACCTGCTGGGCTTGGGGGGTGAGCATGTGCCACGGTTCGTCAAGCAGTACGCCGATGTCGCCGGTGTGATTCGCAAGGCCTGCACACACTTCGCAGACGAGGTGCGTGACGGCACCTTCCCGACGCTTGACCACTGCTACGGCGTCTGAGCCTCGTCCTGGATCGCCTTGACCAGGCGTTGCAGCGCCTGGGGAATGTCCTTGCTCCAGTCCAGCGTGTAGCACAAGCGCAGATGGCTACGCCACAGGCCGCGCTGACTGAAGATTTCCCCGGGCGCGATGACAATGCGCTGGCTCAGCAGGCGCTGGAATACCCGGCGCATTTCCACCGGCCGGGTCGCTTCCAGCCAAAGGCTGGCCCCGCCCTGGGGCGCGACCCAGCGCAGGTAACCCTGGCCGTGGAGCTCCAGCAGGCCCTGCATGTGCTGCATGCGCTCGCGCAGCATGGCGCGCAGCAATTGCAAGTGCTGGTCAACCCGGCGTGAGGTGTACAGCTTGGCGATGGCCTTCTGGCGTATCGGCGATAGGCGGAAGGCACGTTCCAGAAACAGCTGCTGCAACTGCTCGGTTTGGCGCCGACACAGCAGGTATCCATAGGGCGCCTCGGATCCGATGACTTTGTCGAGCGTGGAAAACACCAGCAAGCGGTTGGGGTCGGCGAAGTCGCGATAGCAGGCCGGTGAGGCCTCGAAGCAGAACTCGCCGTAGCCATCGTTCTCGAACAGCCACACATCCCGCTCGGCCAGCCAGCGGGAGATCTGCCGCTTGTCCGCAGCCGGCATCAACCCGCCCTGGGGCACATTGGTGGCCGACGACAGCACCGCCAGGCGCACGGGCTGGGCATGCAGCAACTGACGGAACTGCTCCAGATCGAAACGGCCGTCGGCGCGCAAAGGCACCTCGACGATGGTCATGCGCGCAGCCAGCAACTGCCGCAGCACCGCCCAGGAACAGGGCGACTCGACCAGCGCCACCTGGCCTTCCAGGCCCAGGGCGCGCAGCGACAGCTCGAGGATGCTGCGCAGGTCCGAGCCGATGAAGACATGCTCGGCATGCCAGTAGCGCTGGGGCGAGCGAGTGTAGCGGTCGGCCAGCACACCGCGCAGCTCCGGCTCGCCGAACGGCTGGTACAGCGGCGCATGGGAACGGGGGTACTGGCGCGCCAGCTCGCGCTCGATCATCAGCAGCGGTTTCTCCAGTGACAGCAGCATGGCCGGCGCGTCGCTGCTCAGGGCCAGCATGCCGGGCTGGCGGGCGCTGGAGAACACCGTGTCGAGCAGGCTGGGTGAACATTCGCCGTGCAGCGGCGTCTTGCTGGCCCGGGTGAAATAACCGTGCCTGGGCCTCGCGTACACCCGGCCCTCGTCTTCGAGCAGCGAATAGGCGTACTTGGTGGAGGATACCGACACGTTCAGGCGCTGGGCCAGCTGACGCAACGACGGCAGGCGCTGTTCAACGTCCGACGGTGAGGCCTCGATCCAATCGAGCAGGTACCGGTACACGGCCTGGTAGGTGTAGTGGGACTTGGTATTGTTGTCTGCTTCCATACTCACGGGGTCACTTGTGAAAAAGCGCAGGCACAGGTTACACGCGAATCCCGCGCGCTGCGCTACGCCCCGGGCTGCAGGTATGAACCTTGCTCAGGACGGGACAGAAGCACAGAAAGGCCCCCGGTAAATTGCTGGGGGCTTTTTCGTTTGTGCGACATGTCGCGTTTCTGGCACTCCCGTGCCACGGGTCATTGGTGTTAGCGTGGGCGTCTTCCCGTTTCCCGACGGGTAACCCACAACAATGACTGGCGAAGGAATGCGCACAACCATGCACCTGAAAAAACTCACCGCCACCACCCTGCTGCTGGCCAGCATCGGCCTGTTCACCCAACCGGCCCAGGCCAACCTTACCCAGCAGCAGTCCGCGGCCATCGTCAAAGCGTTCGACGGCAGCGACCCAAGCGACTTCAAGCAGTTCCTCGGCAAGCTCAAAGGCAGCGACCTGGCCAAGGCCGACAACCTTGCGGCAACCCTGGATGCCTACCTGGGCGGCAAGCCATTGGCGGCCGAGCAGCAGAACGAGATCAACCGCCTGCTCGGCCTGTATACCCGCATCAAGTACGGCAAGGCTGCCAGCGAAACCCTGCGTGAGCTGGTGGCCATCCCCACCTTCAATGTCGAGGGCACGCCGCAGCACGAGAACCCCGAGTTCCTCAGGATCGCCGACAAGATCAAGGCCTTGGCTGACAGCTTCGGCCTGGCTTTCCGCAATATCGACAACCGGGTGTACGAGATCTCGCTGGGCAGCGGCAAGGAAGTGGTCGGCATCCATGCTCACGCCGACGTAGTGCCAGTCAACCCGGACAACTGGAAGCTGGCCGATGGCACGCGCCTGGACCCGTTCAAGGTCACCCTGGTCGGTGACCGCATGTATGGCCGCGGCACCGAAGACGACAAGAACGGCATTGTCGTGGCGATGTACGCGCTGAAAGTGGCCAAGGACGAGAACCTGCCGCTGGCCCGCCAGTTCAAGCTGCTGATCGACACCACTGAAGAAACCAGCGGCGATGCCATCCCCTACTACTTCGAGCGCAACCCCACGCCCGACTACAACCTGGCCCTCGATGGCGGCTACCCGGTGGTCATCGCCGAGAAAGGCTACGGCACGATCATGGCAAGCTTCAGCAAGCGCCCGGCCAGTGGCAAGGGTGCCGAGATCGTCAACCTGACTGGCGGCCTGGCCACCAACCAGATTCCGACTACCTCGGTTGCGACCCTGGTCACCGACAACCCGGCGAAGCTGGCCAGCCAGCTGGAAAAAGCCGGTGCCGATTACGTGAAGCGCAATGGCGGCGACTTCAGCATCGTGGCCAAAGCCGATGGCAAGCAGGTATTGCTCACCGTGACCGGCGTTTCCGCCCACTCTTCGGAGCCGGAATCCGGGGTCAACCCGGTAGCGCGCATGCTCGGCTTCATCAACGGCCTGGGCCAGGATGTGCCGCTCAAGCACAACCACTTCACCGACGCCGCCCGCTACGCCGCCGACAACTGGGGCCTGGACTACCTGGGCAACAAGCTCGGCGTGGCCTTCAAGGACCCGTTCATGGGCCCGCTGACCGCCTCGCTGACCTTTGTCGGGGTGGATGAAAAAGGCCTGAAGCTGGCGGTGAACCTGCGCATTCCGAAAGGCAAGCCAATTGCCACGATCAAGGACGAACTGGCCGACAAGCTGGGCAAATGGACCCGGCAGAGCCATACCTCGGTGGCCTTCGACTACAGCCTGGACGAGCCGATGTACCGCAACCCCGAGGGCGAATGGGTCAAAGCCTTGCTTGATGTGGCCACCGAGAACCTGGGCATGAAGCACGAGTTCGGTACCTCGGCGGGCGCCACCTCGGTACACGACCTGCCTAACGGCGTGCAGTTCGGCCTGGCCATGCCGGATGTGAAGTACACCGGGCACAACGACAACGAGTTCAAGACCGTGGAGCAGTTCATGCTGGACTTGCAGGTAGTGAGCGAGATGGTGGCGCGGATCGGGCAGATGCCGAAGCTCTGAGCCAACCGTACCGGCCTCTTCGCGGCTGAAGCCGCTCCCACAGGGACTGCACCGCCTTTGAAAGCTGTGCGCTCCCTGTGGGAGCGGCTTCAGCCGCGAAGAGGCCAGCACAGGCGACCACTCATGACGTTTTTCAATCGACTCGATGCCGTTTCCTGCATTGCCGTGCAGAGCGCCGTGCCGGATGCTTTATTTACTCCGAGACATCGCTTTTTCCACCCGCAGAGGCCCGTATGAAGACCGTCGAACAAATCCTCAAGACCAAGTCCCAGCACCAGACCGTGTACACCATCGGCCCGGATGACTCGGTACTCGACGCACTGAAGCTGCTGGCGGAGAAAAACGTCGGTGCGCTACCGGTGGTCGAGGGTAACCAGGTCGTGGGTATCGTCAGTGAACGGGACTATGCGCGCAAGCTGGTGCTCAAGGGCCGTTCGTCCGCCGCTACCCCCGTGCGCGACATCATGAGTGCGCCGGTGGTTACCGTGGAACCGAAGCAGAACCTCGAGTACTGCATGAACCTGATGACCAACCGCCACCTGCGCCACCTACCGGTGGTCAGCAATGGCGAACTGCTTGGCCTGCTGTCGATCGGTGACCTGGTCAAGGAAACCATCGCAGAACAGGCAAACCTGATCCTGAAACTGGAGCAATACATCCGCGGTGAATAAAGCGTCTCAATGGTAGGCGCGCTCCAGTTCGTCCAGCTGATGGTCAAAGCTGCGCAGGCGCGCCGACCAGGTGTACACCAGCACTTCCAGGTCCCGGTTGAGCACAGCGGTGTTGCCATGGCCGCTGCGGGTCGGCTCACCCAGGTCCAGCTGGTAGCGTTCACGAGCCATGGCCTGGGCCACGCTGGACAGGTCGCGGGCATTGGCCAGCCAGTGGTGATGGTGGTCATGAATTTCGCGGTCGAGCAAGCGGCACTGGCGTTTCAACGCATCCAGGCTCTGCTCCAGCGGCGTGCCCTTGAGTTCGCCCATGACCTCTTCGAAGGTGCGCCCCGAATGCCAGTAGCTGCCCCAGAAATAGCGGTCGAACACCGTCTCGACGCGGCGTAGCGCAACCTTGGTGTTCCAGATGGTCAGCAACGTTCGCCCCTGCACCACCTCACGCTTGTTCAGGTGCAGCTGCTGCCAGGCGATCCAGGTCAGCGCCACCAGTGCAACTGCCACAGTGACGGCGGCAGCGGCATACAGGAAGTGCACTGCCTGGTTCATCTGTTGCGTTTGCCTGATGCCGTAGAAATAACTGGCCGTCAACGTGCCCAGGATCGTCACGGAGCACCAGAAACCCGGTGCGTAGGGATCTTTCATCGCGCTATCCCCTTGTTGTTTTCCTGAGCATAGCAACGGCCAATCACTCGTCAGGCACCACTCGGCGCTTTATTTTTTGCGTGGGTGCAGCGCCTCGTTCAGTTGGTCGATCATCGGAATCCAGTCGTCATCGGCAATGTACTTCTCTTTCAGGAAGGCACGCTGGGAATCGTTCCAGAAAGGTGCATCAACCAGCTTTATATCGTCGTCAAGCGGCGAATGGGTGGTGATGAAACGGTCGATTTCGACCGGATCGTCTGGCAACCCCAGCTGTTGGAAAATCTCGGACAAAGGATGAATCGGCTTATCCATGGTTCCTCCTCGTCGCCAGACCGGTCGTCGACGATGCCGGCCCGGCATGGGTTGAGAGCATCAGCTGAGCTCACGCACTTCGGCGCGCGGCACCAGCTTCAGGTACTGCTCCATGCTCATGTGAATCAGATGATCGTGATCACCCGCCTCCAGATAGACATCGCCTTGGCGGGTAAGACTCGAATCAAGCAGCATCTTTATCTGGTAGGCATCACCCAGCGCCGGTACGGCACCGCGCTCGCAGTCGCCGAACAGGCTCGGCAGGCCGCTTTCACGGGTCAGTTGCCATGCCCCGGACATGCGCACCTTGGTCATGTCCAGATGCCGGTTGGCCGGTAGTACGGCCATGATGTAGTTGCCATGACGGTCATCGAGCATCACCGACTTGGCGACCCGCTCGGCGGGCACGCCGGCCGTGCGGGCCGACTCCAGGCTGGTGGCCGAATGTGGATGGGGAATGATGTCGTAGTCGCAGTTGGCCTTGTCCAGGCGATCCTGCAGGGTCTTTGCCATACGCATGATGCACCTCCGGTTTCGTCCCCCAATTTCCAATTTTAGGCCGGGTACCAGCAGGCAGGGCTAAACTTGTGCAATAGAGGCAAACGAGGTGACGACAGGTGATCGCCCGCTGCTGGCGCTGGCTGTTGCTGCTGTTGCTGCTTGGTATCACCCCAGGCGGTCAGGCAGCGCCCGGAGCAGTGTGGGTGCTGGGCATCGATGATGCCATCGGCCCTGCCAGCGCCGACTACCTGGTGCGCAGCCTCAGCCAGGCCCAGGCGCAGGGCGCGCAACTGGTGGTGATCCGCATGGACACCCCGGGCGGGCTGGACAGCGCCATGCGCCAGATGATCAAGGCGATTCTCGCCAGCCCCGTGCCGGTCGCCACCTTCGTCGCCCCCAGTGGTGCCCGCGCCGCCAGCGCCGGCACTTATATCCTCTATGCCAGCCATGTCGCAGCCATGGCGCCCGGTACCAACCTGGGTGCCGCAACCCCCGTGCAGATAGGCGCCACGCCAGGCACGCCCAAGGACGACAAGGCCGAAGGCAGCGATGACGACGCCCTTGCGCGCAAGCAGGTCAACGATGCGGCGGCTTACATACGGGGCCTGGCGCAGCTGCGCGGGCGCAATGCCGACTGGGCGGAAAAGGCTGTGCGCGAGGCGGTCAGCCTGTCCGCCAGCGAGGCCTTGCAGCTCGATGTGATCGACCTGGTGGCCGATGACGTACCCGACCTGTTGCGCAAGCTCGATGGCAAAACGCTCAATGTCGCTGGCCAGCCCCGGCAGCTGCAGACTGCCGGTGCCAGCCTGGTCGAGCACCTGCCGGACTGGCGCACCCGGGTGCTGGCGGTCATCACCAACCCCAGCGTGGCGCTGATCCTGATCATGATCGGTGTGTACGGCCTGCTGTTCGAGTTCATGAACCCCGGCTCGACGGTGGGCGGCGTGGTCGGCGGCATCTGCCTGCTGCTGGCGCTGTATGCCCTGCAGCTGTTGCCGGTGAGCTTCGCCGGGGTGGCGCTGATATTGCTTGGCATCGCCTTCATGATCGCCGAAGCCTTCCTGCCCAGTTTCGGCGTGGTCGGCTTTGGCGGCATTGTCGCTTTCGTGGTCGGCGCGCTGATCCTGATCGACACCGATGCCCCCGGTTTCGGCATCCCGCTGGCCCTGATCGGCACCCTGGCGCTGCTCTCGGCGCTGCTGATCGGCGGTGTGCTGGGCATGGCCCTCAAGGCCCGCCGACGGGCCCTGGTCAGCGGTGACGCCGGCCTGGTCGGCAGCCTGGTCACCGTCACCCAGGTGAAGGCGGGTAACCCGTTCTGTGGCTTTGTGCTAGCCCAGGGCGAGCAATGGCAGGCGCAGTGTGCAACGCCACTGCAAGCGGGCCAGAACGTGCGGGTGACCGCGCGCCATGGCGTCATGCTGGAAGTGAGCGCCGCCGCGCCCGCGGCGCAAGGAGAATGACCATGTTCATGCAATTGGGCTTCGGCGCGGTACTGATCGTGCTGGCGATGCTGTTGCTGTCGGCGTTTCGCATCCTGCGTGAATACGAGCGCGGCGTGGTGTTCCAGCTGGGGCGCTTCTGGCAGGTGAAGGGGCCGGGGCTGATCCTGTTGATCCCGGTGATCCAGCAAATGGTGCGGGTCGACCTGCGCACCGTGGTGCTGGATGTACCACCACAGGATGTGATCACCCGCGACAACGTCTCGGTCAAGGTCAACGCCGTGGTCTACTTCCGCGTGCTCGACCCGCAGAAGGCGATCATCCAGGTCGAGGATTTCCTCGTGGCGACCAGCCAGCTGGCCCAGACCACGCTGCGCGCAGTGCTCGGCAAGCACGAGCTGGATGAACTGTTGGCCGAACGCGAGCAGCTGAACTCGGACATTCGCCAGGTGCTGGATGCACAGACCGATGCCTGGGGCATCAAGGTGGCCAACGTCGAGATCAAGCACGTCGACCTCAACGAATCGATGGTGCGCGCCATTGCCCGCCAGGCCGAGGCCGAGCGTGAACGGCGGGCCAAGGTGATCCATGCCGAGGGTGAGTTGCAGGCGTCGGAGAAGCTGATGCAGGCGGCGCAGATGCTGAGCAAGGAGCCGGGGGCGATGCAGTTGCGTTATATGCAGACGCTGGGGACGATTGCCGGGGACAAGAGCTCGACCATCGTCTTTCCGCTGCCGGTGGATTTGCTCAAGGGGTTGGTGGACAAGCAAAAATAGCGGTGGCCGCTACACAATCCCTGTAGGAGCGGCCTTGTGTCGCGATGGGCTGCAAAGCAGCCCCCGGACCTATCAGACAGGCGCGCGGCGCAGAGTCGCCAGGAAGGTAGCCGCACCAATGAACAACCCGGCGAACGTCCGATTCAAACGCTTCTGCTGCTTGGGCGTACGCAGCAAGCGCAAAACCCGCGCCGCCAACCCGGTGTACCCCGCCATTACCAGCATGTCCACGGTGACCATGGTCACGGTGATCGCCACATACTGCGGCAACAGCGGTTCATGCGGGTTGATGAACTGCGGCAGCACCGCCAGCATGAACACCAGTGCCTTGGGGTTGCTGACGTTGACCAGGAAGCCACGGAACACCAGGCTCAGCGGTTTGCCGATCGGGCGCACGGCGGATTCATCGCTCATGTCCATCGGCAAGGCGCGCCATTGCTTGTAGGCCAGGTAGACAAGGTAGGCGACGCCGAACCATTTGATGACCTGGAAGGCCGTGGCCGAGGCGGCAAGGACGGCGCCGACACCGGCGGCGATGATGGCGATCTGCAGGATCAGACCCAGTTGCAGGCCCAGGGCGTTCCAGTAGCCACGCCAGAAGCCGTATTGCAGGCCGCTGGACATCGAGGCAATCGCCCCGGCACCGGGTGAAAGGCTGATAACCCAACAGGCGGCAAAGAAGCCCAGCCACACTTCCATCGACATCACACACCTCGCTCGAACATATGTTGCAAAACGTTAAGCTAAGGTTTTGGTGAAAAAATAACCAGCAAATTCTGCAGGATTTGTTCTGCCTGTACCGGCCTCTTCGCGGGTAAACCCGCTCCCACAGGTATCGCGCTGTCCCCAAGGGCTGTGGAATTCCTGTGGGAGCGGGTTTACCCGCGAAGAGGCCGGTGCAGGTTCAGTCAGCCTCGGCGGACGACTCTTTGTGCATGGACTGCACCTCAGCCCCCCGCCAGCGCCGCACCGACTTCTGGAAGAACTGGCTATTGGGCACCTGCACCAGCGCCCCGCCCGTCTCGGGCATTTCCATCAACGTGGTGAACAGCAGGTTGATGGCAATCACCCGGCCTTTCACGCCCGGCTTGTCCAGGGTGTCGACCAGTTCGACCACGTCACCGATGCGAAACGGCCCGACGGTGAAGATCAGCACCGCGCACAGCAGGTTGGACAGCACGCTCCACATGGCGAAGAAGGCCACTGCCGCCACCGCGACGAAGCCGGACAGTGCTGTCCACAGCACTGTCGCCGAGACACCCAGGCGTTCCAGCACGAACAGCAACGCGCTGCCCATGATCAGCCAGCGCAAGCCGCCACGCACCGGCACCAGCAGCTCCGCTGGCAACGGGTAACGCTGGCCCAGGCGGCTCAACCCGCGCGCAACGATGCGCTGCAGGACGAAGGCCGCGACCAGGATCAACAGGATCTGCAAGCCCAGCCAGAAGGTGTCCATCCATTGCCCTGGCAGCAGCGAACGCAGTTCCTCCATCAGGACAGCGCCTCGAGCTCGGCCTGCATGCTTTCAAGAGTTTCCAGCGCTTCCATCCAGGCCTCTTCCAGTTCCCCTTCGCGCTGCTTCAGCTTGGTCTGGCGCGCCAGCAGATCACGCAACTCGTCCTTGCGCGACGCGTCGTAGAGGCCACCATCACCTAGCGCGGTCTCGATCTCGGCCAGTTGCGCATGCACCTGGTTGAGCTCGGCTTCCAGCTTGTCGGCGGCCTTCTTGTGCGGGGCCAGTTGCTGGCGCAAGGCTGCGGCGGCCTGGCGCTGGGCTTTCTTGTCGGTCTTGTCCGGGTTGACCGGGGCGGTACTGGCCGGCGCGCTGCGCTGGCGGTACTCGACCAGCCAGCGGCTGTAGTCGTCCAGGTCACCATCGAAGATGTCGACCTTGCCGTCGGCCACCAACAAGAAGTCGTCGGTGGTGCTCTTGAGCAGGTGACGGTCGTGCGACACCACCACCACGGCACCGGCAAACTCCTGCAGGGCCATGGTCAGCGCCAGGCGCATTTCCAGGTCGAGGTGGTTGGTCGGTTCGTCGAGCAGCAGCAGGTTCGGCCGCTCCCAGGCAATCAGGGCCAGCGCCAGGCGTGCCTTTTCACCACCAGAGAAGTTCACCACCGGCTCGTCGACGCGGTCGCCATGGAAGTCGAAACCGCCCAGGAAGTCGCGCAGGGTCTGCTCACGCTCGGTGGGGGCAATGCGCTGCAAATGCAGCAGCGGGCTGGCCTTGTCGTCCAGCGAGTCCAGCTGGTGCTGGGCAAAGTAGCCCACGGCGAGGTTCTCTCCCCGCACCAGGCGACCCGACAGTGGCTCGAGCTCGCCTGCGAGGTTCTTGATCAGGGTCGACTTGCCGGCACCGTTGGGGCCGAGCAGGCCAATGCGCGCACCGGGGGTGAGCTGCAGCTTTACCTTGTCGAGAATTGCCTTGTCACCGTAGCCCAGGCGGCCTTCGGACAGGCTCAGCAGCGGGCTGGAGATTTTCTGCGACTCGCGGAAGACGAAATCGAACGGCGAATCGACATGCGCCGCCGACAGTTCTTCCATGCGCTCCAGGGCCTTGATCCGGCTCTGGGCCTGGCGGGCCTTGGTGGCCTGGGCCTTGAAGCGGGCAATGTACTTTTCCATGTGCGCACGCTGGGCCTGCTGCTTCTCGTAGGCCTGCTGCTGTTGCGCCAGGCGCTCGGCACGGGTGCGCTCGAAGGCGGTGTAACCGCCCTTGTACAGGTTCAGCTTGCGTTGCTCGACATGCAGCACATGGTCGACCACGGCATCGAGGAAGTCGCGGTCGTGGGAGATCAGCAACAGCGTGCCGGGGTAGCCCTTGAGCCAGTCCTCCAGCCACAGGATAGCGTCCAGGTCCAGGTGGTTGGTGGGCTCGTCGAGCAGCAGCAGATCGGACGGGCACATCAGGGCCTGGGCCAGGTTCAGGCGCATCCGCCAGCCACCGGAGAAGTCGCCGACGCGACGGCCCATCTGTTCGTTGGTGAAGCCAAGGCCGGCCAGCAACTTGCGTGCGCGGGCGTCGGCGGTATAGCCGTCGGCGCTATCCAGCTCAATGTGCAGGCGCGCCAGGGCGGTACCGTCGTGAGCCTGCTCGGCTGCGGCCAGTTCAGCCTGGACCTTGCGCAGGCGCACGTCACCGTCGAGCACATAGTCCACGGCCAGGCGGTCAAGGGTGTCGACCTCCTGGCGCATGTGGGCGATGCGCCAGTCACCAGGCAACTGACAATCGCCGGCATCGGGCGACAGCTCACCGCGCAGCAAGGCGAACAGGCTGGATTTTCCGGCGCCGTTGGCGCCGATCAGGCCGGCCTTGTGACCGGTGTGCAGGGTCATCTCGGCGCCTTCTAGCAAGCGCTGCGGACCACGCTGTAAAGTGAGGTTGGATAGTCTGATCATGATGGTCGCGGAGTCTACCAGCTTCCTCGGCCCATAGCGCGAGTGGAACCAT
>Ga0247818_10000175_pt1 | contig 37931 bp, 76 predicted proteins | sample 13C_Glucose_Day1_FD_192424 | JGI IMG/M metagenome (GOLD analysis project Ga0247818, IMG submission 192424) | Soil microbial communities from agricultural site in Penn Yan, New York, United States - 13C_Glucose_Day1 | ecosystem: Environmental > Terrestrial > Soil > Agricultural land | place...
TGGTCTTTGTCGAGACCGGATCCGAAGCCCGCCCCACCGGCACCCTGGTGTTCTGGGTGGGCGGAACCACGCAGCCCACCAACATGGGCACGACCGACCTCTGGTTCTCCGAGGGCGGCGCCGCCCCCGCCGGGGACACCGCGGCACCGTCGGCCCCCACCGGCCTGACCTCCAGCGCCATCACCTCTACCGGTTTTACCCTGACCTGGACCGCCTCCACGGATAATGTCGGTGTTGTCGGCTATGACATCTACCGCGGCGCCAGCCTCCACGCCAGCGTCACCGGCCTGACCGCCAACATCACCGGCCTCACCGCGAGCACCGCCTATTCCATGACCGTCAAGGCCAGGGACGCCGTCGGCAACGTCTCTGCCGCCTCGACCGCCCTGTCGGTCACCACCGGCGCCGCCAGCGGAACCCCGCAGCACTCCATCTGGGGATCCGGGGCCTACCCGTTTGCGGTGACCAAGAACACCGACTCGCCCCTCACGGTGGCCAACCAGTTCTACTCCTACGGCACCAGTCCGAACGTGAGCGCCTGGCGCGTCGTGGGCATGAAGATCTGGATCCCTGCCGGGGTCACCCTCACCGGGCCCGTTGCCTGCAAGGGCTGGTTCGGCGGAAACTCATATTCGATCGCTGCCGCTCCGGTGGCCACGGCCACGCTGACCACTCCGGTCTCGGGCCAGTGGAATACGGTCACCTTCGACACGCCCATCGAAACCAACTCCGGCGACCCGGTCTGGATCGGCTACCGGTGCCCCGCGGGCGAATACCTTGGTCTCGCCCCCGATGCCTCGTTCGACAACTTCATCACCGCCACCGACGGCTCGCACATCGTCCTCTGTGAGACCAACACCGGCAACCGCGGGCAGTACAGGTACGATTCGGGCACCACGGGATTCAACCACGTGGTCTACGGCGTCGACGTGATCTACGACGAGGGACCGGGGGCCTGATGTCAATCGCCTCTGAGAACGCCCTGAGCGGCAATCCGGATACCGAATGGATGATCGCCGGGGCCGGGGACGAGAGCAACCTCGGCTTCGCCCGCGAGTTCTCCGTGAACGTGGGAGAGACGATCAACTTCTCCTGCCACGGCACGGGCACCGTGCTGGACATCTACCGGATCGGCTACTACGCCGGGGCCGGCTGGCGTAAGGTCACCACCCTGACCAACACGGCGACCTCCCAGCCGAACCCCGCCACGGTGGCGGACACCAACGGTGCGACCGCCTGCACCAACTGGTCGACCACGGCCAGCTGGGCGGTGCCCTCGGACACCACCTCCGGGCTGTTCGTCGGCGTGCTCCGCAACCTCGCCGGGAACAACGCCTCCTGGATCCCGTTCGTGGTCCGCAACGACGCCCTCGTGGCCGACATTGTGGTCAAGACCTCGGACACCACCTGGGCCCTGGCGTACAACTACTACGGCACCCCGGCGGTGCCCTTCGGCGGCAGCTCCCTCTACGGCGCCAGCGGTGCGCTGTCCGGCCTCGGCGGACCTGACAACCGCACGCACTACGCCACCTATCACCGGCCCATCGTCACCCGTCAGGGAGTCTGGCAGACGTACTGGATGAACGCGGAATACCCGCTGATCCGCTACCTGGAACGCAACGGCTACAACGTCAAGTACGTCTCCAGCAAGGACATTGACGCGGATCCCGCCATCCTGGACAACGCCAAGGTGTTCATCTCCTCGGGCCACGACGAGTACTGGTCCGACGGGATGCGGGCCACCGTCGAGGGCTTCCGGGACAGCGGCGGGCACTGCCTGTTCATGTCCGGCAATGAGGTCTTCTGGCGGGTCCGCTTCGACGCCGGGCGCAACGGGATGTACTGCTTCAAGGACACCATGCCCGGTCCCGGCGCCCACGTCGCCGGCACGGCCCTGGACCCGGTCTCCTGGACCGGGACCTGGAAAGACACCCGCTGGGCGGAACGGCAGCCGGAGAACCTTCTCACCGGCACCGACTTCCGGATGAACGGCGTGAACGACAAGAGCGTCACCCTGCCCACCACCGCCGGCTACGCCAGTCACCCCGTGTGGCGTAACTCCGGGCTGGTCACCACAAACCAGACCCTCACCAACGTGGTGGGGTTTGAAGCCGACTCGATGCTTCCGGTCAAGGTCTCACCGCACGCGGTGATCCTCGCCTCGCAGAACATCAACATCGACGGCTCCTACGCCAACGACAACGGCCAGACCTACGATGGCAACGGCACCCTGAACTGGGGCATCATCTCCCAGCGGTACGACTCCGGCGCCGTCGTGGTCGGGTTCGGCACCTGTCAGTGGGCCTGGGCCCTGGATGCCGCGCATGACCGGACGACAACACCGGTCAACACCGCAGCGCAGCAGTTCATGGTGAACCTGCTGCGGGACCTCGGAGCGGCCCCGGCCACCCTCATGGCCGGCATGACCCTGTCCGCCGCGGCGCCCCTGGACGCCTACGGCACCACCACGGTGCCCGCCATCGGCGACGTGCGGGACGGCCTCGGGTTCGGCTACCGGCTGCTGACGCATTCCGGCGAAGAGCTAGACGCCCGGGAGTTCGCCGGGTAACTTGGAACGCACCCCACCCCCCTGAACAGTGGGCGTGCCCGGCCCCGACCACCCGTTGTCCCCCGATATGCGAGACCGGGGCCGCACACAACTAAAGACCCCCTCCTGAACCGTGTACTACCACGGCCCGGGAGGGGGTCTTTTGTCATGCGCCGGTTTCCTTGTGAACGCGGGGTATTATCAGGACGCAGCCGCACACAGCGGCATTTATCAATGGGGTAGAAATGACTGACAACACAACGCTTCCGGCCGCGGATCCAAAGGCATCCCGGCCCTGGTTTAAGAAGAAGCGGTTCCTTATTCCGATCATCCTGCTGGTGATCTGGATCATCGCCTCGGCGTCCAATGGGGGCGGCAAGTCCGAGGCCATCGAGAAGGCCGGCACCGTCGCCACATCCGCACCGACAGCCACCGCCAAGGCCACGCCGACCATCGACCCTGCCGTCAAGGCGAAGGCCGATGCAGACGCCGCAGCGAAGAAAGCCGCAGAAGCTGAGGCAAAGGCCAAGGCTGACGCTGAGGCCGCGGCGAAGCGGGGGACACCCTCCCAGGCGAATGCCCTGCGGGCTGCCGAGCAATACCTGTCCTTCACGGCTTTCTCCCACAAGGGTCTGGTCAAGCAGCTGGTCTTTGAGAAGTACACGACCGAGGATGCGACCTGGGCCGCCGACCGGGTCAAGGTCGACTGGAACGCGCAGGCCGCCAAGGCCGCCAAGCAATACCTGGACATGACGGCGTTCTCACACGCCGGCCTCGTCAAGCAGCTGGTCTTCGAGGGCTACACCCCGGAGCAGGCCGAGTTTGGCACGACCGCGGCAGGCATCTAGCTAAGACCGGCGACGTAGTCGGCGATCTCCTGCCGGACCTGGGCTATCAGAAGACCCTCAGCGGAGATCGCCGGCACTGCCAGCTCAATACGCACCGCCACGTCCACGGAGAGCCGGGCGTGGCCCTTTATGAGCTGGTTGACGTGCTTGGTGGTGATGCCTGTGCGGTGCGCCAACCAGGCCTGGCTGACTCCCTCGGCATCCAGCTCGCGCTGCAGGACTTCCCCTACCGGATCTGCCACGGCTTCTCCACTCGATGGTTCTTCCGGACCTTGGCCAGGCCCAGGATGCCCCGCCGGGTGTAGACGCTATTCAGCGACCGGCCCAGGGCCACGGCGATGTCCTCATAGCTCATGCCTCCGACATTCTCGCGGAGGTAGTCGTCCTCCTCGGAGGACCACCGCTGGTACTTGGCAGTCTGCAGCCGCTCCGGCGGCCGTTCCGCCGGCGGCAGCCCGATGCCGCGCTGCTCCCGGTCGCGTTTCTTTTTCGCGTTGGTGCAGTGGTGGCAGGTCCGCCGGTGCGCCCCGACGCCGGAGATGACGGGGAATGAATCCCCGTCGGCCAGCTCCCCGCACGCGATGCAGGTCCGGGCCAGCAGCGTCCGGACGCCGGCGGAGAAGGGCGAGTACGGGCCCTTACTCGGGAGACGGGTAGGCATCGGGGCACTGCTCCACTCCGAGGAACGTCTCGACGTACTTCCCGCAGCTGGTGCACCGGAGGGAATGCCGGCAGGCGTAGCGCCAGCCCCTGGGGCCCTCATCCCGCCGCTTGAAGCTGAAGTACAAGGGGTACCAGCTGCACGACCGGGCGGTCCAGCTGTGGTTGACCACGATCTCGGGGGTGTGCTCGACGCCGACCTTGCCCCGGCACCACTTGCCGGTCTTCTTCCGCTTGTTGGTCTGGCGGATGGTCTCCTGGCGGAGTTCGTCCTTGGTCTTGTCCCAGGTCACCGGGGCTTCCTCCCATTGTGGATCAGCGGCTTCCGCTTGAACATGATGCGCAGCATGTGGCTGACGGCCGCGGCGGCCCGGTCATCCTGCATGACAAAGTAGGCGTGTTTGGCCGTGCCGTAAACGTCAAAGGAGTAGTTCGTGATGCTGGGGTCATAACTGGCCAGGGCCCGGGCCACTCGATGCCGGATGCTCATGGGAGGACGTTACTGATCAAGCAGTCGATGTGGTTATAGCGGATCTCAGTCCAGGAGATCCAGGGACTGGTCCTGTCTGCCGTGATGTGGGGAATTACGACGCCCTGGGAGCCGGCCTCGATGGGGTTGCCACACAGGGCGCACTCCTCCCCGGGCGGGGGAGGAGGTACCCGCTCCGCGTCATCTTCACATACCGGGGCACGCAGCTCCGCGCTGGGCCAGGGTTCACCAAACCATTGCATGGTTCCCATCTTAAAGGGAGAAGCCCCGGCGGCATCACCACGATGGCCCGCCAGGGCTCCTGATGGTGGGTACATCACCCTGTCCCCCCGCTCGAATCTCACACTCTTGCGTGGCGGGGCCGCTGGTCAGCGTATCAGTTCTTCATGGCCGGCAGTCCGATCAGGACCAGGATGCCGACCAGGGCCAGCGACTGCCAGTACCCGAAGGCCAGCAGCGGGAACGCCAGGTTCATCAGCAGCATCAGCAGGAACGTGACGATGCCGAGGATCATGGCCACTCCGAGGAGCACGCCGATCGCGGTGACAAAAACTTTCATGAGCACTCCTATGACTCCACGACGGGCCGCATCCGCAGCCCCGTGTTCAGATGGTTGGTGATCCGGGCGACGGCGCGGGACTCCGCCACCTGCTCGGCGTTGCGGACCAGGGTCTCCCCCAGGGCGTACCGCTTGTAGACGGCCGCCTTCTGCCCCTTGGGCAGGGCCTTGAAGGCCTCGGAGATGTCGCACCGGGCCTCGATGTCCATGCAGTCCCCGGGGCTGCACCAGACGGCCTCCTCCAGGTACCGGCGGACCATGCCCGGGGTGTAGAGGAACGCCCCGGTGGAATACATGTACTGGTTCCGCTGCTCCAGGCAGTAGTTCCGGGCCGCCCGCCGGGCCATGTGCTTGATCAGGACCTCGTCCTTGCCGGCGTAGTGGGACCAGTTCGCCATCATGTGCTCCCAGATCGCCTGAGCCACATCGTCGATGCTGAACAGCGGGGAGTTCTTCCACTCCCCGCCGGCCACCTGGTTGACCAGGGGCTCCAGCTGCAGGTACAGCTCGGTGTCCAGCGGTGCAGTCACTTCCAGTCCTCCGATAATGGGCCAGTCAATCTCGGTCATCCGTTGACCTTCTGCTGGCGAGTAGTGGTGGCATCCTGGAGCTTGGTGCTGCCCCGGACCCAGGCATGGCAGTTCTTGCACTGGTACAGCCGGTAGCTGGTGACGAAGGCGAAGGCCACGCCGTCCCGTTCGAGCTTGTCCCCGCCGCACGCCCAGCAGGAGTGTGAGGTCCCGGCCATCTGCCCCATGTGGGGCACCGCGGTGAGCCACGGCAGCAGGAAGTGGTAGAGCTTTTCGGTCAGCCGCACGTCCTGCATGGCGTAGGTGGCCATCTTCTTCCAGGCCGCATCCTCGCCCTTCATGCACCGGACCCACAGGCCGAAGCCCTCGTGGTGGGTCTTGTGCCCGATGCCGAGCTGCTGGGAGATGTAGTCGAGTTTGTTGGAGGCAAACTTGAACTGCTTCTTCGCCACCCGCATGAGGTCGATCTGCTTGTAGGGCTTGGGCGGTGCCAGCCCGGCCAGCAGAAACTCCCGCTGCATGTGAGGGATGTCGAAACTGATTCCGTTGTAGGTGACAACCACATCGGCTTCAGATAGCAACCGGTGTGCAACCGCAACCATTCCGGCGTGGGTGTCGGCGTGGTCGGAGTGGAACAGGACCTCCTTCTCCCCCAGCCATTTGGCGGCGAAGGCGAAGACCTGGCCCGGGCGGATGATCTGGGAGATCCCGACGTTCTGGTCCCAGAGACCCCAGGTGTAGACCTCGTGCGGCATGGTCTCGATGTCGAAGAACAGGACCCGGAGCTTGTGCTTGGGCTTGCCCCGGGCGATCCGCTTGACCGCCTCGTCCAGCTCACTCACTCAGCGGCTTCCAGCTGCCGTAGGTGGTCTCGACCTCGCGGACGTTGATGACCGGCCAGTACTCCTCCGGCACACCCATCCGGTCGAGCGCGTTGCGCTCGTGGGCCAGCGTGCGCCACGCCGCCATGGGGCTGTCGTAGGTCCCCAGGATCGTCCTGCTGGGGTACATGATGGCGTACTCCTGGCGCAGGTCTGCCGGCCGCGCAGCGGCCCCCAGGACGCTGTAGCCGGCCTTGCCGAAGCCCGGTGCGGCGGCGTTGCCGATCGTGCCGGTCATGTCGTGAAAGTCGGTCACAGTGTCACCCTTCCCATTGCCAGTTTTTCCCTGAAGTTGTGGACCTGCTTGCGGTCGACGTCGTAGCCGATCTCCTGCATGGCCCGGGCCACCTGGATGTGCGTGTAGCTGTCGTCCTGGATGATCCGGCGGAACGAGACCCGGTTGGCCTCGGTCATCCCCTCGTAGGCCGCCTCGACCCGGTCGTACCGGGCGGACGGTGCGCCGACGGCGCTGGCCAGGCTGCTCACTGGCCGGCCCAGAGGACGCCCTGCCCGGGGATGGCTGCCGGGTCGACCAGCTCGAACTGGATCGTCTCGATGGCCACCGGGGCGGCGATGTTGGTGAGCTGCTGCCACAGCCGGGCCACCTCGTCGCCGTAGGGGCTCTCCTCGATCGACTCGTTGTCGTAGCCGTACTCGTCATAGAGGGCACTGACGGTGACCTCGACCAGCTCCGGCGGGCAGTCCTCGACACTGCCGCAGTCGCACATGTAGACGTCGTAGCCGACGATGGGGTCAAGTTCCTTGACCAGCTGCTTGATCTCGTTGGTAATTACGTTCTGGGACATTGGTCTCTTCCATGCTTGGGGCAGTCCGGGCTGGTCGGCCGCTGGCGCCTCGGGTCATAGTGGCTTTTGGGGCAGGTGCAGGGGACTATGTGTCGAGAGTCCATTTGGCGCCGACTCCGTCGTCGTCGAAGTAGATCGTCACCTTGCCGTTGCGGGGGTTGTTCCCCTCCCGGCGGGCCCGGTCCACCGCCATCCTGGCGGCGAACTTCATGCCGTCGTTGAGGTCCTTCATCCGGACGTAGGCGTGGAAGGTCGGCGGCGGCTCCTCCATCCAGCCGCAGGCGCAGTAGCGGAACGGGCTGCCGTGGTGCTGGGCGTCGGGGCAGACAGCGTTGAAGGGCTCCCCCTTGGGCAATTCGTTCATTCGTTCTCCCGGTAGTCGCTGATGTGGAGGACCTTGCCCATGCTGATGCGGGCGTTGTAGTAGAGGTGGTGGAACAGATTGGCGCTGCCGTGCTCAATCGCCCGGCTGGTGAGGTAGACGTTGCGGAACCGCATCCCCTCCAGGGCCATCAGGTTGTCCACCGTGCGGGCCTTGAGGCAGGGGAACCAGCCATGGGCCGCCACGTCCGCCTCGTCGGCGCACATCAGCAGGTCCCAGTCGGGGGGCTTCCTCACTCGTCCACCTCCGCATCCAGGGGCCCGAACTCGCCGCGGCGCAGCGGGATGATGTCCTTCGGGCCGAGGGAGATGTTGTCGGTCGGGGAGTGGATCGGGGAGACCAGGATGTACTGCTCGTCATCCCACTCCCGGCCCCCGCGGGCCTCGTAGAAACTGTCCTCGGGGATCTGGGCCACCCGGCAGACGCGGCCCTTTTTGAACTGCCCGATGTCAATCAGCAGTTTGACCCTGTCCCCTACTTGCACCTTTGCCATCGCTTCCTCACGCCTCCTGGCGTACAGTTCGGCGGCCAGCCCTGCTGCCACGCCATATCGGTTGATCAGTTCATTGCCGTTGTTCACCAGGAACCGCATGGCCCTCGTGGCCCGGGCCTTGCCCCAGGCGTAGATCTGGACCCCGGTGGGCAGGTCGTCCACGTAGAGGACCGCCAGGTAGCGGAACGGGATCCGCGTGCTGACCACGTAGGCCTGGTAGGAGACCTGGATCGGATCGCTCATACCGTCACCCCCATGAACTCGCGTAAGGCCTCGCGGCCGAACTCGCAGTAGTAGCTGTTCACGTCATGCCCTTCCGGCATCAGTAGGACCTCCGGTCCCGGCACGTTCTGCGCCACCTTGGCTGCGAACTTCCTGCCGGCACCGGAGTCGTCGTTATCCGCGCAGATGACCACGGCCCGGTAGCCCTCAAAGAGGAGCCGGTAGTGCGGCTTCCAGGCGGACGCCCCGGGGATCCCCACGGCGGGGATCCCGCACTGGACCAGGGTGACGCAGTCCATCTCGCCCTCGGTGATGGCGATCGTGTCCTCGCTGGCGAAGAACGCCGGCGTGTTGAAGATCGTCAGCTTGGTGTTCTCCGGCTGCCAGTACTTGGGTCCGGTCTCCCGCTTGGGTGGCCGGCGGAAGCGCAGCGCGACCGGCCCGTTGGGGGTGGTGTAGGGGATCGAGATCATCCCCCGGGCGTCCTCATCCAAGACGTCGGGGTTTACGACGGCCCCCAGCAGGAACCGGTCGATCGTTTCCTGGCTGAGCTGGCGCTCCTCCATCAGATATGCGAGCAGCGGGGCGCCTTCCGGGCTTTTCAGCTGCTCGTGGTACTTCAGTACCCGATCCACCAAAGACTTTCTCTCCGAAGTCGAGAGCACCGACAAAATCCACGCCTTCCCTGAGCTGAATGAGGTCAATCGCATCGCCGCTGAAGTCGCAGGCGAAGCAGTGAATCTTCCCGGTCTCCCGGTTGACAGTGCAGGACGGGGTCCTGTCCTCGTGGTCCCCGGTGGGGCAGGAGGTCTTGACCCACCCGCCCCGCTCCGGGATGGTGTGGCCGTTGTAGTGCTCAACCACGGCGACCACATCGAAGTGCTTACTCGGGTTGGAAAGCACCCAGGTCGCCGTCTTCGCTCAGGCTCTCCATCAGCTCGAAGTACATGCCGGAGATCTCCCCGACGATCGCGGGGACCTCCTCCCCGGCCGCCAGAACGGCGTCGGTGGCCAGGTTGACCAGGGCCACCAGGTCGCGCATCTCGGAGATGGTCAAGATGACCTGGATCTGCAGCTCGGAGAAGTCAGCCACGGTCGGCCTTCTTTCCCTTTTTCTGCTGGAGCTGCGCCCGGCCCGTGAGCCATGCCCACGAGGTGCCCATCCGGATGGCGTAGATGGTCTGGTAGGACACGCCGTAGATGCGTGCCAGGACAGCCACCTCGACGCCCTCCTTCAGCAGGGCATCCACCGCCAGGACGTCGGCGCGGCTGAGGATGCCCCGGTCGGAGTGGGGCCGGGTGTCCCCCTGGGCCAGCCCGGTGACTTCGCCCCAGGATTCCCCGGTCCTGATGGCACTGACCGACTGCTGCGAGACCGCGAAGTCCCGGGCGATGTCGGCGCCCTTGTGCCCCTTGCTGAGGCGTTCGTGGATCACCACGACGTCCTCGACGGTGAGTACATGTCCGCTCATTCCTTGCCTTCCATGTGTTTGCGGTCGCCCCTGAGCAGGGCCACCAGTTCCCCGAGTTCCATCACCACGTACTGCCGCATCGGGTCGGTGACCCCCTTGCGCTTGGCCACCACGATGCCGGCCAGGGCCTCGTCGTTGGCCCGCTCGGCCTCGGCCTCGGCCACCCACTCCGCGGCGTAGAACTGCCCGCCCCGGTCCTTGCATTCGATGACGAGCTTGTCGCCCTGGGGGGTGCGGACGTTGGCGATGTCCCCCTTGTCCTTGGATCCCGTCTTGACCTTCCGGTCGATCCTGGTGTCCTCCAGGGCCTCGGCCAGCCCGTCGGCGATCAGCCGCTCGAAGCGGGCGCCGGCTGCCTTGGCCGTGGCCCTATTCCTGGTCATCGGGCGTGGTGCCGGCGGCCCGGTCCAGGGTGGCCGCCGCCCGGGTGGCCCAGTTGTAGACGTTGATCGCGTTGCCCTCCACGACGGAGTCCTCGCCGGACCCGCCCGGCAGCAGGATGGCCGCGTCGATGGCGGCCGACGCGATGTCGGCCAGGGCCCGCGCCTCGTCGGCGTCCATGGTCAGGGAGACACGCAGCTGCTTGCGCTGCGTGACCTCGTGGACATAGGTGGTGTCGCTCATGGGGCTCCTAACCCTGAAAGTGCATTCTGCTGAGGTCGGCGTAGAGGGGAAGTGCCCAGTCGGCGCGGGCGTCGGCCTTGCCCGTCCTGTTCTTGATCGGGCAGACGTAGAGCTGGTCGAGCCGGCGGTGCAGGGTCAGGATCAGCTCCGGGCTTTTGTCGATCTTTCCCCTGATGCCGGCCCGGGGAATCGGCTTGTCGCCGTTGGTGTACTCCCCGATGGTGTGATGGAGCGTGATGATGGCGGCCTTGGTGTCCCTGGCCAATGAATGCAGGAAGTCGCAGTTTCCCTGCAGTGCCTGGAACTCGTCCCCCTCGCCGGCGTAGCAGTTGGCGAGGTTGTCCATCACGAACACCTCGGGGTAGACGCCGTACTTGGTGGCGTAAGCCTCGAACTCCTGCAGGATGTCCTCCCCGGTGGGAGAGGTGTCGTAGACGAACTCCATGTGGCTGGCGGAGGCGCGGACCTCCGCCTCGTACCCGCCGATGTTGCCGTTGCGCACGTCCCGTTCGATGTCGGAGGTCTCGTAGCCGGTGGCGATGGCCGCGGCCCGGACCCACATGGTGGACTCGTCCGTGTCGGCCGAGTGGTAGAGCGTGTGGTTCACCTGGCCCTCCTCGTTGCCCCGCTGCAGCAGGGCCTGGATAAGTGCGGACTTCCCGACGCCGGGGGCTGCGGTGACCAACGTGAGCTGCCCCTTCCGGATAAAGACTTCATTGGCGTTCAGGGCTTGGAACGGGGAGTACAGCGGGGTCCCGCTGCCGACGTTCTTCCGCCGGCCCTGGTTGAGGCTGAGGATTCGATCACCCCTTCGGGTCAGGTCAAAGTGCCGACAATCTGGACCAGGTCCTCCCAGTAGCCGGCGGTCCCGCACCGTGAGCACTGGATCATCGCGTGGTCGGCACTGCAGCGCATGATGTACTCCGCCCATACCGTGCAGGCGGGGTAGTAGTAGGGCGGCGGCCGGTCGGGGAGGGCTGAGCAGTAGTGGTAGGACACGGCGACGAACTTGGCATCGCCGCCGTGCCAGGGGGACGCCTCGTCATGCCTGCTGTGTCCGCAGGCGGGAGGGAAGTCCAGCTCTTCCAGGACCTCCAGGTCCAGCGAGGTGTCCGTTCCCACTACCGGATGAACTTCCACAGTTTCTTGGTCCCGTTCGCCAGGCCGGGATCGTTCACGTCATCGGTCTTGGTCATGTGGTCGGTCATCTCCTTCGGGCGGGGATCCGCCCAGGCCTGCCACTGGCCCTTGGCACTCGTGCCGGTGACCAGCTTGGCCGGCATTCCCGCCACGATGGGGGCACCCGGGGTGCCGCCCCCGCCGCCGTACTGTGCGGCCGTGGCGGGGGCCGTGGGGCCGGAGGCCAGCGGCTGTGCCGTGGGCAGCCCGGCCGGGTTCTGCGCCGCCATGAACTGGGCGAAGAGTTCCTGCTGCGTCGGGGCGGCCGGCTCCGCCGCCGGCGGGGTGAACGCGCCGGTGTCCTGCGGGGCGTTGACGGGCTTGGCGCCCAGGATCGCGCCGACGGTGAAGTGGGCGGCGAACGCCTCGTTGGCCGCCGCCAGGGTGGCGAAGATGCCGTTCGCCTGGATCTCGGACAGCTGCGCGTTGAGCTGCGGGGTGTTCTCGGAGCGGATCACCATCCAGGGGGCGTTGGCCCCGGGGGCCTTGAGCGTGGTGGTGATGGGTGCTTCGGTCATGATTTTCCTTTGGTTGATCTAAACACGACAATGCAGGGAAAAAATCGGTCGGGATCTAAACCCGACCTTGTGGTGAAAAAAATAGGACCCGAGGGTCAGAGGGTGAGGAGGTAGGGCTTGCCGCCCTGTTTCGACTGTCTTCGTGCGACCACGATCGGCTTCTTCGGGTCATCGGTGGGGATGACCGCCCGCCGGTTCTTGCCCATGGTGTCCAGCATGACGTTCTTCATCCGCTGGGCCTCGGCGATCGCTGCCTTCTCGGCCGCCAGGGCGGCCTTGAGCTGGTCCGCCAGCTCGCGGGTGACCTCGACGTCGGAGTTGCTGATGTCCGGATGGCGTTCCCGGATCAGCTCGTAGGTATCGGTGCCGCCGTCGATCGGCGGCGGGGTGCCCTCGGCGGTGAGCTTCCCGGGCAGTGACAGGTAGAACTCCTCGACGGCGTCGAGCATTTCCTGCCCGCCGGCGGAGTACCATTCCTCGTTGCCGGTCTGCATGGAGATGACCGGCTTGGCCACATCCCGCGGGACCAGGAACTCGCGGTAGTCCCCCAGGCTGGCAAGAACGACCAGGTAACCGTAGTCCAGGCCGAAGGCCTCCATGTACCAGCGCAGCTGCAGGACGTACTTGACCGGGCACATGTCGTTCTCCCAGCCGTAGCCGGACATGGAGGTCTTGATTTCCAGCACGGCCTCGACGTCCAGGATGACGGCGCACTCGTTGCCGTCCTCGTCCAGGTAGAAGGCCTTGCCGGCCAGCAGCCGGTCGGGGTTTGCCCCGTGCCAGGGCCGGTCCTTATGGACCCAGGACCCGGAGACCTGCACGTCGAACTCGGGGTGCATGTCGGCGAACTTCTCCGCCACGACCGGCTCCAGCCTGTGGCCCCACTCGAAGAGAGGGTTCGCTATCTCTTCTGTCTTGCCGAGGAACCCGGCCTTGCGGTACCACAGCACGTAGCGGGACTCGAAGCTGTTGACCCCCATGATGGATCCGACCTCGGATCCGCCGATCACCGAGGTGCGGGCCTCGTGCCACTCCGGCGACCCGTCGGCGAACCGGCCACGCAGGAGGGCGGTCCCGAGCTGGACCGCCACCCCCGCGGACGTTGCTTCCAGGTGCGCTGTCACAGGCCTCCGTCCGGCATGAAGTGGATGGTGACCACGTCGTATCCCATGTCCGCGTAGTCGCCTTCCTTGCGGGCCCAGGCGTGCTGGCCCAGCTCATGCCCGACATCCAGCGCCCGCTGGATCCGGGACCAGGTGATGTCCCGGTCCCGGGATTTCACCACCTCCGCCATCAACTTCCCGTCAACCCAGTTCACGGTGATGAACGGTTCATCAAGGACATTCTCGAACTGCTCGTCCTCAATCGTGATGACGCCGGTGTCCCCACCGGGTGCAGTGGCCGCAGCGATGCCGGCCGTACTGCCTGTTTCCATATTTCCCCCTCAGAAGCAATGGATAAGGGTGTTGCGTGGTGGGCCGACTGCCTGACCCAAGGTGGTACGTGTGTTGCTCGTGATGCTTTGAGAGACCAGAGTGCCAGACACGTATGACAATTTTGCATTCACGATGTAAGAAAAGCCAGAGGTTCTAATGATTTTGTGGAACTATGTCAAGTCACAAGTAGGCTTAGTATTTAGTGCGGTGTTGGCCGGCGGATAATCCAGTCGTCATCCGCCGTTTTCGGGACGTAGTAGAACCCGCCCTTGGAGGAGGCGCTGTTGGCCGGCGCCTCCGGGTGGTAGGCCACCACCAGCTCGTTGGCCTCCAGGTCCTTGAGCCAGCGGGTGAGCAGTACTTCCTCGTCAGCCCGCAGGGCGGTGCCCTTGCGCTGTTTCACGATCGAGCGGAACCGCTCCATCACCGCCGTGGCCTTGTGTGCCTCGGCGATGTCCCAGGGGAGGATCTCCTTGTAGGTGACCTGCGGTTCGATGTAGCCGGCACGCTGCAGTGCCTTCCACACGGCCGACTCCGTGGCCCCGTAGGTGTCGGCAATCTGCCGCTGCGTCCAGCCCTGGGTGCGCAGGCGCCGCAGGGTGGTCGTGTCCGGTAGCTTCCGTACAGTGGGCATCTTCGTTCCCCATCTCCGTTCGAGTCGTGTAGGGCCTTAAGACCCTATGGACAAATCGTATATCGAAGACTATACACACGACCAGCCCTAAACTGACCAATCGTTCGGCGCCCCGGTTGGGGCTCCGTGTTCCAGTATAGTCCTATTTGCATCTAAGACAAGACAATAAGGGTCAGGACTTACGTTCGTGTTCGTCGAGGGCCGGCAGCAGCACCCGGTCAAAGATCCACTGGATGCTCCGGTCCTCCCTCACGCCGGCGGCCCGGAGCCGTTCCAGCGTGGCCTCCGTCATGCGGAAGGTATAGGACTTGTCCTTGCGGGCCCTGGCTGCATGAGGGGGTGGGGATACAGCGGTCAGCGTGTCGGCCTGCAGGGCAAACTCCTCGGGGGTGATGGTCGGCACCGCGGCGCGGCGGGCTGGTGTGGGGCGGTCAGACAAGGTCGATCAACTCCTGAACTAGAACCTGGATCTCGGCCTTGGCCTTGTAGTCCGACCACTCCACCACTCCCCGGCCCAACGGGTTCACCGTGGCGTAGGCCGTCCGCATTCGCATGGTCGTGTCGAAGAGCGGAATCTCAGGGTAGTCTGCCAGCACCGACTTCGCATCGTCCAGAGATCGGTCCCGGTCATTGGTCGCGGCCTGAGTAAACAGGCCCCGGACCACCAGGTCCGGGTTGTAGTCCTCCACCCCGGTGATCACCTCGACGAAGTGCGGCAGGGTGTCGGTGTCCATCGAGGAGGGCCGGACGGGGGCGATCAGAACGTGGGAAGCGATGGCGGCGGAGCGCAGTTCCTGCGAGTCGAATCCCCCGGTGTCGACCAGGACAACGCCCCAGGCCCGGTCCATGTCGAGCAGCGTGTTCTTCAGGTCGCCGCGCTTCTGGATCCCGGTCACCCGCGGCAGGTCCGGGCTGTGCTGCTCCCGGTAGGCGACCCAGCGGGAGACCGAGGTGTTGGGGTCCGAATCGACGACCAGGACCTTCTGGCCCTGCCGGGCCAGCTCGGCGGCGATGTTGACCGTGAGCGTGGATTTACTGCAACCACCCTTGTGGCTACCTAGTGTCACTATCATTGCGAACCCCTTTCGTTGGGAGCTGGTTCCACTCTAGTTGTAGGTGGGTTGCATGTCTAGTTGGAACTGACTGCATGTTGGTTGCCAACTAAGTGCACACCGCATCCACACTGGTTCGGATGTGCAACCGCATTCTCTAACTGGTTGTGATGTCGTTGCAAAGTGCAACCACTCTGGTTGCCAACCAGTTGCAATCTGCTTCCACACTGCATTCGATGCGGTTGGGTTGTGCAATGGTTTATCGTGTTAGGGTGAAGCCATGAATATCATTCAACCAGGCGACCAGATCGTCCGCCAGCTGCGGGCCCGCGATTGGACCCAGCAGATCCTCGCCGAGGTCATGGGCCGGCCGGCCCAGGTGGTGTCCGAAGTTATCAACGGTAAGAAGGAAATCACCCGGGAGACCGCAGCGCAGCTCGGTGCTGCGCTGAACACCACGCCGGAGTTCTGGCTGCACCTGCAGGACGCCTACCTCCTGGAGCGGTTGGAGCGGGATGCCGTGTTCCAGGAGAAGTTGGATGCGATCACGCGCCGGGCGGAGAGCGTTGTGATCCAGCCCCCGCCTGCCCGGCCGAGGTACACGGTGACCTGGTCCAGCGAGGAGCGCAGGTATGTCGCCACGGTGGATGTCTACCCGCACTTGCGGGCCACGTCCAAGGGTGAGGACTATGCCCTGCGGAAGCTGAAGGCACTCATGGCTGCTGCGCGGAGGGCTGAGAAGTCGGGGCAGGAGCCTCTAAAGACAGGGCGTAAGGACTCCTAGCGGAGAGGTGGTCTTTGTCCCTCTCCCCACCACGTTTCGCCCCGGCAGCCGCAAAAATAGCCAGAATATCCACGACAAATAGACCCACCCACTTTTGTGGGTGTGTCTCCTCATGGCGCCGGCACCGAGGCCTTCGGTGACGTCCGGGCGTGGGCACCCGGCAAGGTTTGCATCTTTCCCACCTGGTCCTGAGTTGGTGCCCGGCTGGGGCCACAAAAAAAGCCGGGAGCTAAGAATCGCTCGACCGGCTGGCGTTCTGGCCCCAGTGCGCTAATATGGATAGCGAGAGGCAGAAGCGTTCAGGTCGTGACTGAACGGTTTTTAGCTGAGAAACCTCCCGGGCCGGCAAGCCTGGGGGGTTTCGCTTTTTGAACTGTAGCTTAAAAATCACACCCGTGTAACTCACCCGCCGTGTCGTGTCGTTTTTTCCGACCCTGCGGGGGGCATTGTCCACCATGTATATACGGCTGTAAGCTGTGCCCATGAAGATCATCGTGCCGGTGTGCATCCTGTGTGAAGCGGAGGACGTCCAGCTCTGGACGCTGGACAACAATGGCATCGCCACGATCACCTACGTGTGTACGGAACACGCTGCCCCGCTGCAGGCCATCCTGGAGGCCTCCGAGGGCCTGCCGCTGGACCTGCAGGTCCCCGTGGCCAGGAAAACGCCGAAGCTGACGGCTCAAAACCGTGAGCTGCTGCAGCGCCCTCGCCGGCTGCGTGGCATGGAGCCGCTGAACTGGACCCCGCCGTCAGAGAAGGTGGTCAGCCCGTCCGGCGTCGGCAGCGACGTAGGCCTCGCGGTCGAGTTCTCCGATGATGCCCCGGAAGTGGGGGCCGGCAGCGACGGCGATGATCTTGGGGTTGCCGGTGCCGGCGAGGTCCATGACCTTGGCCTCCAGCCCCTTGAGGGCGGTGACACGCTTGACGGCCTCGAACATGAAGGCCGTCGGCCCGGCCAGCTCGCCGCCGGCGACGTAGTCGTCGACCAGGTCGAAGTGGCCTGAGAACCTACCCTCGGGATCCGAGTCGGCCAGCGCGGCGATCTCCGTGTCGTCCTTGGAGACCGACAGGTTTACCGTGACCACGATCGGCTCGTCCTCGTCGTCGAAGTCCACGACGTCGAACCCCTCGTCGGAGATCCGCACGCCCACCCGGGTGGCCTTGGCCCGGCCGTAGCCCCGGAGTGCGGACTGCAGCTGGTCGGCCTTGTCCCGGGCGATGGCCACGGAGACGTGGTCCTCCGGTGCCTGTGTGTCCAGGATGATCGTGGTCCGGCCGGCAATGAGCCGGCTGGCCCCGTAGACGACCACCACGCCGACCCCGTCCCCGGGCTGGTAGCAGATCAGGACGTGCGGGCAGCCCGGCTTGCCGCCGTGGTCGCCGCTGAGTTCGACGGCGTTGTAGAGGGCATCGGCCAGCTCGATGGGCCGGACGCCGAAGGACAGGTCAGCCAAGGCCGGCTTGCTGCAGCGTGAAGCGCACATGGCTCCGGATGTAGTCCTGGTCCTCCGGGTGGGAGGTTTCCCAGATGTGCAGGTCAGGGTTGCAGCCGGGGCCCTCCTCGGGAGGGCAGGGCTCCTCCTTCCAGGCCTTGGCGATCCGCTCGACCATGTCCTCAAACGATTCAGTCATCTTCACTCTCGATCTGTGCGCCGGCGTAGGCCAGCGCGTGCATGTAGGCGCGGGTGTGGTGCCCGCAGAATAGCAGGGGGCCGGCCACGAACAGGGCCAGGGTCTTGGCCTGCGCCCCGCAGCGGTCGCAGCGGTCCTTGGTCGTGAACAGGCTGGTCACCTCCGGTGCGGCGACCTCAGTCATTGCTCACGAGGGACAGCAGGGGGGCGCAGTCGTAGCCCAGGGACCCGAGGGCGCGGGGGATGTCGGCGTAGCCGGCGATCCGTGCGACGTAGCCGTGCTCGGTGTAGAAGGTGGCGTCACCCATCCCCTCGGCGTCGGCCGCGAAGAGAACGGTCTCGGCGGACCAGCCGAACCGTGCCGGCATGGCCATGGCCATGAGGTAGCGGATCGGGTGCCCGCCGATGACCATCAGCGGGTCCAGCTCATAGAGGGCGGCCCCGTCGTGGCCGAGGGTCTGCGTGGCGGTGTGCGTCATGGCTGTACTCCCTGCGTAAGCTTTTTCATGGTGGATTCTAGGTTCTTGCGCCAGCGGTAGCCGCCGGGGGTGGCGGGCACGATAAGCGTGGCGCCGCTGGCGTGTTTGAGCCGCCAGTGCCCTCCGCCGGTCATGCCCTCGCAGTGGAAGCCGTGGCCCTTGGCGTGGTCGATGAACTCCCGGACGTCCTTGCGGAAGCGGTTGCTCACGAGGCCAGCCGCTCGGCCACGGGGAACAGGTTCTCCCGGGCGCACTGCACGGCGTCGGCCAGCTCGGCCGGCGTCCAGTTGAAGGGGTCCCGCTCCAGCGCCGGCAGCGCCTCCAGCAGGGTGGCGGAGCGGTGCAGCGCCTCGCTCAGCGGCTCGCCGTCAGGGTGGGGGAGCTGGGCGTAGACCTTGCCCTTGTCCCCGCCGCGGGTGCGGGCCAGCAGGCCGTGCCTCATGGCGATGTCGGGCGAGCAGCCCAGCCCGCCCTCGCCGATCAGGGCCCAGCGTCCGGGGTGCTGGTTCAGCCACCACAGGGCGTACTCGGCGCCGGTGGCCATGAAGCCGCCCTGCTGGTTGGATCCGGCCGTCATGTAGGGGTTGACCAGGTCAACTACCTTGCCCCGGTGCGGATTCTCCTGCTCCATGTCAGTCCCAGGCCGCCGGGTCGAAGTGCTCCTCGAAGTCCAGGTTCTCCACGAAGATCCGGCACTGCTCCTCGGCATCCTCCAGCGTTGCCGAGTAGTACAGTCCCACCTCGCTGGAGTGGTCGATGTCCGAGTCGTACACGGTGGTCCCGTCCTCGGCGATCCGCTCCCGGTCCCACAGGAACACGGCGACCTCGACCGGCTGGACGAACTCGTCCTTGCCCAGCACGTCAAAACGCGTGACCTGGCCGACGAGGTCGATCGAGCCGTCGGGATGCCGGCGGGCGCGGATGCCGGTGACGAAGGCAATGGCGGTCACCGTGATGGTGGTGTCGCCCTGCTCCCACGTCGCCGACCGGTAGAACTCCCGGCCGAGCGAGGTGTTGCGCGAGACGGTGGGTTTGCGCTCCCTCACTGTCCGGTCTTGCGCGGTAATCTGCACTGATTGTCCTTCCTTAGATCCAAGCTGCACCCTCAGTATAGGGCCGATCTAAGGAAAGACAAGCAGCGTCTCACATGCCGGCGAGCCGGATGGTCAGGGCGACCAGGACGTCCAGGACCCGCTCACGGAATGGCCCGGCCGCCGCCGATTCCTGGCGCCACGGCCGGCCCTCCATGTCGGTGCCCCGCATGTCCGTGTCGGCCGCCTGGTACAGCGCCGTCAGGATCTGCAGGGCCAGCTTCGGGCCGAACTCGGCCTCGATCTCCTCGGGCTTGAGCCCGTGCTCGCCGATCTCCCGCAGCCCGGTCTTCAGCCCGGCCAGTGCCTCCTGGTCCATGTCCAGGGTCAGGGCGGAGACGTCGATCTGCGCCAGGATGGGCGCGTCCTCGTCGTCGGCCTCGTCCAGGGTCAGGGAGGTGGCGAAGATGGTGATGCCGACGTCGCCCTCGATCCAGGCGTTCCCCGTCTCCAGCAGCATCTCGTAGGTGCCGGTCGCCCAGCGGCTTTCAATCATGGCGTGCATGGTACTCCTTTCGTGTAACAAAAGAGGCAGCCACCGGATGGTGACTGCCTTTATGATGGCTAAGCTCCCGACGGGCCAGTGAGGGCTGACCCGCCGGGAGTTCTATCTGAGACCCGCGGGGCAGGGTGCCCCGCGCTATAAGTTATTCGGTGCCGCCGGCCGGCGGGCTGGGTAGATCCGCCCGCAGCTCGTTGGCCATCCGCTTGTACTTCCCGCCCATGGCCCACAGGGTGTTGGCGTCGGCGTACTCGCCCAGGTTCGAGACCATGTTGCCCATGCGGCTCATGAGGTGGGACAGCTCCCGGAACCGGCGGTAGCGGGCTATGTTTTCCTCCGGGACGTGGCCCTTGCCGCCTTCGGCGTCGAGCCCGCCCCCCAGGGGCAGCCCGGCAGCGCGTCGGTTTTCCCTCTGCTCCGCCTCGGAGAACTTGTTGATCTTGCCCAGGTCAGGCATGGCCATCCTCCTCCTCGTACATGCCGGCGTTGGTCGCCTTCTGGTGCACCCACTCCGGGAAGCCGAGGATCGTCAGCCGCTCGGACACGGCAACCTGCCAGTCCTGGTAGAGGCTCGTGTACGGCTCGGTGATCACCGTGTCCGGGCCGGGGATGGCCCGCCAGCCGCGGCCGTTGGCCAGCTCGGCCAGCCCCTCGGCCTCCAGCTCCTTCAGGATGACGTGGATCTCGCTCTGCTCGATCCCCTGCTCCAGCAGGCGGGGGGTAAATTCATACCCCGGGGTGAAGACGAAATTGCCCAGTGCGGCGTGCACCTTTGCTTGCTTCTCGTTCATGACGGGTTCTCCTTCTCTACTAGGTCTACGAAGTCGTCGTGCCGGACCAGCATCAGCCCGTCAGTGCCGAGGTCGGTGATGATGTCGGTGAACCATCCGTCCATGCCCCGCGTCCAGGTGGTGCCGTCGGCGGCGGTGTAGGTCCGGTCCTCGTAGGCCTTGCGGACGGCGGGGTTGTCGTTCAGCGACATGCTGCTCCTAGTCGTTGGTGAATGTGATGTAGGCGGCCTCGACTCGACCGTCGTCGCCCAACCTGATGTAGACAGGGTATATGCCATCACCCTGCCCGCTGGGGAAGATCAGCCCCATCCCCTTGCCCAGGGGCTCCAGCGCCAGGACGTGCGGTGCGCCGTCCAGGGCCGGCGGATGACTGCGCTCGGCGTCGTCTTCCTTGTACCCGATCTCCTCGGCGTTCGGCGTGCCGTTCTCGTAGTGCGTGCCGTCCGTAATGTACGCCGGGTCCCCGATCCAGATCCGACCGGAGTCGACGTAGCAGTCGCCGACGTAGAACGTCTTTTTCTTAGGCACCTGATCCCTCCTCCTGCTTGTGGTAGTAGGCGCCGTAGCCGGCGCATGTCGGGCACTTGCTGCCGCCCTTGGTGCCCGTGGCGTTACACGCTATGCACTGCGTGCGGGTGTAGCCCTCGGGCTGGCCCTGATTGAAGTACGCAGGCTGCATCAGCTTCCTGGTCAACTTGGCCACGTCACTCTCCCGTTCCGAGGAGTGCGATGACGCGCTCCATCTGCTTGGTGTCCTCGTCATTGAACTCGTTGCGCCCCATGACCTCCGTGATCAGCCTACGGGTCAGCCCCGACACGGTGGGGGTGACCCATCCGTGAACGTGCTGGACCTCCTCGCCCAGCTCGCCCGGGTCCTCGTCACCGTCGTGCTTGTGCACGAGATCCCGCAGCTCGCAGACGTCCGTGTAGATCGCTCCCATCCAGCTCATTCCTGCCTCCTTCTAGTTCGTCACCTCCTTCGGCTTGAAGCAGGTGTCACAAAGTGTCTTGATCCAGCCGCCGGCCCGCGCCTTGGCACCGGTGGCGCCGCACTGCTCGCAGATGTGGAAGGACTGGTTCTCGGCGTTGCGGACCAGCTCGCGGAACAGCGGGCCCTCCTGCTCGAAGGCAGGGGAGTGCTCGGTATAGAACCGCAGCCCCCCGAACTTCTCTTTCGCCTGGCAGATCACGTAGTCCGGGTCGATGGCACTCAACGCCCGGTCCAGGTTCAGCAGCAGATCATCCCAGCCGGCGTCCGGCAGGTACTTGCCCCAGCGGTCGGGGATGCGGTCCAGGATGGGCTTCATGCGCGTCATCCGCGCCTCGTCAGTAGTCATGTGATCCATGCTATTGGCGCTTGCGGCGGGCTTGCTCAGGCTGGACGCTAACATCCAGCAGCTGCGTGCTTTCTGTCGGACCCTTCTGGTACAGCAGGGCGTCCACCACAAAATCCCTGACCTCGTCGACGTCCATCCGCCGGCGCGGCAGTGTGACCTTCCACCGCTGGACCGTGGCCGCCACGCTGTGGCTCTTGTGGTACGCCACCGTCTCCCGGTACTCGGCGTTTGATTCCTCGGCCGTGATGAACCACTCGACAAACTCGTGCTCGTCATAGGAGCCCATCGCCCTCACGAGCAGAGCCCATACCGTATCGCCCGGGACCTGGCCGTTGTGCAGTTCCATGGAATCTCCTAGAGTCGAGGTACGATCGTTCACTGCAGCCACACTAGGTGTCATGAGTCACATGGCTGCCTGTCAAATTGTAGGTCTCTAGGTGGTCATCATGCGCCTCTCTTGGTTGTGTATTGTGTGGTGTGTCATGCTTGGATCTATGAAAACAACTACAGGGGGTACCCGTGGCTAGGAAAACTGTCATCGTAAACACGGCGAAGGTCGTCAAGCTGGACAAACCGTCGAAGCTAGTAGAGCTTCACGCGAAGGAGTTCAGCCTCGATCTGAAGGTTCAGCGTGCACTCAATGAGGCACGCGCCGACGCCATGGCCGACAACTTCCAGCCTCACGCCCTTGGCCTCCTGACTGCATCAAAACGCACTGACGGGCATATTTATGTGCTCGACGGAAGCCACCGCGTGAGTGCGGCACGTAAGGCCAGCTATGACGGGCTGCTGGCGTGCCGCCTGTTCGAGAACCTGACGCTCCAAGAGGAAGCGCAGATGTTCCTCACTCTGAACAACAGCCGCGCCGTCCAGGCGATCGACCGCTTCAAGGTCCGCATCACCCAGGGCGAGCCGGTCGCCTCGGGCATCAACAAGGTCCTGAAGGCCTACGGACTGCACGTCGACTGGGCCAATAACGAATCCCTCGGCGTCATCTCTGCCATTGGTGCGCTGGAGAAGGTCTACGAGGGCGCCGGCGTCCGCGAGAAGGGTTCCTACCCGGAGCTGGTGGACAAGGTCATCCGCACTCTGCACCGTGCCTACGGCGAGAAGGCAGACCGCGCCACGTACTCCAAGATCATCCTCGAAGGCCTCGGCATCTTCATCGCCACCTTCGGAAACCAGATCGACTATGACCGCTTGGTCTACGTGCTGCAGGGCACGTCCGCCCGCCAGATCGCGGTGCAGACCCGCGCCATGCGTGACGCCCGGATCAAGGGCGGCCAGCTCGGGAACAACGCCGCGGCTGTCCTCCACCGTCTCTACAACAACCGCCACCGGCCCAAGCTGCCCGAGTTCCACGCCGTGGAGCCGCGGAACGCCTCCTACCACCTGGACAAGGGCGAGCAGGACCCGCTGTACGTGGACCCGAACCAGTACGTCATCGAGGACGCCATGGACGAGGCGCAGGAGCTGCAGGACGCCTGATCCTGCGCACTCTGAGGGGCGTGTCACCCACCCGGTGATGCGCCCCTCTTCTGTGCCTCCAGAAAAAGGTGTTCCAGCAGCTCCTCCACTGCATTGTCGGCCTGCTCTGCGTCCCTCACCTCGGCAACGTACCCCCGGAACGCCTCCAGGTGGCGGCCGATGGCCTCTGCGATGTCGAACGTCGCATCATGGGCCGGGATGTACGCCCCACCCAGCACGGCAGCTGTGGCGGCTGAAACGAACTGCCCGCTCACTGGTGCCCCCCGCGCTGCTGGTAGCGGGCGCCGGCCATGAAGGCGTCCATCCAGACCCCGGCCAGTACCGGCACCAGCGCCTCGGGCAGCTTGGAAAGCTGGCAGGCGGTCCCGGCTCGCTGCGTGGCGAAGTACTTCAGCGACTCCACATCGACGGTCTCCCCGACGATCTGCTCCACCGACTGCTTGCCCTCGGTGGCTTGGCCGTCATGCTGCAGGACCGCCTCTGACATGCGCCAGAAGTCCGGATGGGTGGGGCGCTCCGGGAAGCGCGGGTCGTTCAGCGGGTCACTCATGACTCCTCCTCGATTTTCCGAAGCTCCCAGCGTGCCCGGTCCAGCACGTAGAAGACGTCTGCGATGGTGCCCTGGATGTAGAACACCTCGTCGTAGTTGAACGCCAGGGCAATCTGCCCCTCGGGCACAACCTCGTCCCCGATCTCCTCGCCGCCCTTGAGGACGGTGATCCGGGTGTCCTTGGCACCGGCGCCCTCGTAGCGTGTGGTCATGTGTCCAGCACCCCTCTCCGGATCAGCTCGGCAACGACCTGCTGATCTTCATCCATGACGTTCCTGTCGAAGGTATGGGTTGCCATCCTGACCCGCAACTGGACGTGCCGGCGCACCAGTGACGGCGTATCGTTCCCGAGGACCTTCGGCACCTCGAACAGGACCCCCCAGGCGCCGCCGGTGTCCACGCGGTAGTAGGCGTGCGCGTACTCGTACTTCGGGCATCGCTTCTCCACCACCATAAACCGCAGGCCTCCCGTCTCCTGCGCCTCAGTGACGGCGTAGTCGTAGGAGTCCCGGTCGGAGATCGTGATGGCGTAGAGGGCTGCCAGCTCCGCGTCAGAGATGCTGTACCCGTTGGGGTAATCGCCGACGCTCTCGAAGGTGATCATCCCTCCTCCTCTTCGGCGTAGCGGACCAGCTTGACCTCGGCCGCGCACTTGCAACCCAGGCCGCAGTCGGCCCGCCGGACGGCGACGGTGTGGCCGGTGAGCAGGTCGGTGGCCTCGCTCCACTCGTCCGTATTGGTGAGGGTCGGGTCTTCGAGTCGGACCAGCGCCCGCCCCATGTCGTCTCCCTCGAACGCAGTCAGCGCGATCTGGGTGATCTGGTCCACCGGGTAGAGCGTGCGCTCACCAGCGGCGACGTCGACGGGCTTAACTTTTGTGGTCATTTCTCTCCTCCTCTTTTTGGTGGTCCCAGCGGACCTCGTAGCCGCAGTCCTCCGCGGCTGACTCGATGGCACGCCCGGCGTGGGTGCCTTCCTGGTTGTGGTAGCCGAACCGGAAGGCGAACTTCTCCAGGTCCTTCTCGGACACGCCGGCGGCCCGCAGCTGATCCGAGCACAGGCGCCAGTTGGCCTCGTTACCCAGCTCGTAGAGCGGGGCCAGCAGGGGCCTGCCGTTCTGGTCCGTGCAGTTCGGGCACGTCTCGTCGGTGCCCCATGCCCCGCCATGTCGCGGGCAGATCGTCTCATTCATCACGCTCTCCTGTCCTTCCAGCTGCCCGTCGAGGTACAGCTGATGCTTGTGGTGGCGGTGCTCCCGGATCGCCTTCGTGTGCGCGTCTTTATCGTAGTAGCGCCCGTCCTTGCGGCGCTCAGAGTAGGCCTGCTTGGCAGCGGCCAGCTTCTCCGGGTCCACGATGAACTGGATCAGCCGGCGGCTGACCTTGAACTCGCCGGCCAGCCGGCGCTGGCTCCAGTCGGGCAGCTTGTACAGCTCGCGGATCTCCTCGCGCTGCTCGTCGGTGAGCTTGACCCGCTTGTCCTTCTCCGGCGGGATGTGCCCGGCCTTCTCCGCCTTGTACGGCACTACGGCCCCATCCCGAGCAGCCTGCGGACCTCTTCGTAGGACTCCGTCACCATGACCCGGGACGGGGCGTACTGGCTCCCGCCTGCCAGTGTGATGTCAGTGTAGACGTCGCCCTTGTTTGGACGGCCGCTGCCGTCGGTCCAGGTGTCCTTCTCCACCTCCGTGGAGAAGGTGAGGATGTGGGCCGCGTTGATCGTGATCCCCTTCCCCTCCGTCCCGCATTTTGTCAGCTCGATGAAGCTCACTGTCCCTCCTCAGTACTTGTAGTCGACGCCGGAGTCTTCCTCGGTCCACTCCTGCTCGGACACGAGGTAGAACAGCTTGTTCACAACGTGGTAGCCGGTGAGGGCGTACCAGTCCTTGCCATTGTCCCCCTCCACCACGGTCCACACGCGGTTGAGCGGGTAAGCCCCCGTCTCCCCGTACTGGAAGTGGTTCCCCTCGGTGGGGTCGACGGGGTTCTGCAGCAGGGTGAACTTGCTCTCGATGTCCACTGCCCTGGCGGCCGCCTTCTTCATCGCTTTCTTGTAGGCGTGCACCCCGGGCAGCAGCCGTTTCTGCTGCTTCCACTTCAGCTTGGAGTTGCGGATCACCAGCCTATCCTCGAAGACCTCCAGGTTCAGGACGAACGGGTCTTGAAGCACCCCGTTGACCTTGTCCTGGATCTGCACGGACGCCTCCATGCCGTCCTCCCGGTAGAACGGGACGACGTAGATGTGGTGGCCCTTCAGCTTGTCGACGGCCTTGCGGATCAGGACGTGCGGTGCGTAGCCGGCCATCAGCCGATCCTCGTATCCCGCACGCCGCTGGCCCAGCCTTTGACGATGGCGGAGTCGGGTTCCCGCTCCTCGTGGACCATGATGATCTGCTGCTTGCGGTTGCCCTTCTCCCCGGGCACGATGATGACCGCCTGCTTCCACTCCCAGAACACCGCAGCCTCGCCCCGCTCGTACTCGGTACGCAGCTCGGCGATGGTGTCCCGGACCTTCTCCTGCAGCGCCTCCGTGGGGGCGATGGTGTACGGTCTTGGCGGCATGGAATCCACCTCCACCCGGATCGGGGTGCCGGAAAGATCCTCGACCTTCAGCACGTACCCCTCACCCTCGCGCTCGGCGTGCAGCTTGAAGACGGTGGCGCTCTCCTCGTTGTCGAAGTCCACCATGCCGTAGTCCTCGTGCGGCTTGAGCCCGTGGCGCAGGTTGTCCTCCTGCACCCAGGGGATCGGCACCAGCCGCTCGCCCGTGTCATACGGGGTCAGCGGCGCCGGCGCCGGCGTGTACCAGACCAGCCCCTGCGATCCGGGGTAGCGGTGCTTCCATTGCAGACTGTCCACGGCCAGCGTGTCGAAGCTCTGCCCGCCGGTGCCGTTCTTGGAGCAGGTGGTGACGCCGTTGAACTCCACCGCCTCGCCCATCGGCACCTCGGGCTTGTTCAGCGACAGCACGATGGTGCCGCCGTTCTCGTAGACCCGGCGTGCCTCGCGCTTGTCGATCCTGATGTACTTGGTCATGCTCCCTCCTCAGGTGCAATCGTCAGCCACTGGTGTGACTGAGCCTCGATGGTGAAGTCCAGCTCCTCGGTGTCGATGGACACGGTGCCGTAGCTGTTAGACAGGGACTCCACGGTGACCGCTTCGCCCTCCCCGCCCATGTCCTCGGCGAAGATGAACCGGTCACCCGGCCGCAGCTGGCTCGCCGGCTTGCTCACGATGAACTCCTCACCCGCGCTCACGGCGCCTCCTCCTGCGGCACGCCGTCCACGCAGCCGCAGCTCTCGCACTTCTGTCCCTGGAAGACCGGCTCACCGCAACTCAGGCACCGGTCCATGTTCCACGGCAGCTCCCAGCCGTTGGTCTCGGCGGGGTCCTTCACCAGCGGCATGGCATTGACGGAGATGTAGACGCTCTCCTCGGCCTCGTCCTGGATCTGGACGCGGAGCCTCCCGTCGGTGCCCCTACCGATGGAGACGGTGGTCTCGCCGAGCTGGGCGTAGGCCACCGGCGTCCGCTCGTGGTTAATGCGGATCACGCCGACTTCAAAGCGGCCCTCCTCGGTCATCACCTTGAACTCGTGCACCACATCGGCCTCGGGCGTCGGTCCCCGGGGATCCGGGTTCTTCGGGTCGCCGTTCATCATGCCCTCCATTCTTGGTCGGTCGGGGTCTGGTAGATCATCTCGAACGCACCCCACTGGCACGCCTCGACTAGCTCAGGCTGGCCGGGGAACCGGTCAGCGCACCATGCCCATGTCTCAGCGTATTGGTCGCCGGACGGGGTCACGGGGTCCGGCTCGCTGCTGGCGGGCATCACACCCACCAGCAGGGCCAGGATCAGGGCGATCATGCGTCCTCCCAATCGCAGGGGCCGTCGTGGCCCCACTCTCGTCCGCATCGGGGGTCCTTGATGCCGGTCTCCCCACGGCAGAACTTGATGGTCTCGTACTTGCGGCCGCGCTTGATGGCCACCACCTCATCCCGTTCGGACAGCACATCACTGGAGCCCCGGTCGCTGGACCGGTGCATCAGCAGGAACGCGGGCCGCCAGCCTGTCGTCTTGCCGACCCTCCCGGTCCGGGTGTAGCTCTCCCCGGACTCGGGATAGTAGGCTCGCACCTTGACCCGCTGGTGCGACAGGAAGTAGCGACGGAACTTCTCGTGAAGCTCGGACAGGTCCAGCCTGTTGCCGTGCTCCGCCCTCCACAGGCGCTCGTAGTCCTGCCATGTCGAAGTCATGCGCTCCTCCTTAGAGAGCGAAGGCCAGCTCCAGCGCCTTCAGGGATTGTGCCTCCATCTCGAAGGCCTTGTCCGCATCCTTGGTGGTGCGGGCCGCGGCGGTGACCGCCTGCATCACGCCACCTGCGGTGAACTGTCCGCCCTTGACGAACATGTTGAAGATGCTGTCCTGCGTCTCCTGATCGAAGGACAGTTTCTTGGCGATGACCTTGACGTCTTCGACGTCTTCGATCGGCTTGCCCGCCTTGGTCTCCATGTCCCGGATGACCTGGACCATGTAGTCCTTGTCCAGGAACGTGGCCACGGCGTCTCGGGCACGGGCGGTGACCACCCCGAGCTGCTTGTCGATGGTGTCCTTGGACCAGCGGATCATCCCCTCGTCCATCTTGCCGCCGAGGTGCACCGCCTTCATGGCGTCCTTGGTGATCGTCATGCCGTTGTCGCACACCTGCACGATCAGCCGGGGCGTGACCGAGAAGGATCCGTCTCCCGTCTCGGAGTTGGAGAGGACGAAGCCGGCGAACACCGTCGGGTTGTCCGCTCCCGTCGCTCCTGAGAACGGGGACCGGTAGCCGGCCAGCAGGGAAGGTGCCAGCGCCTGTACCCCCGGGGCCTTGACCCGGACGTACATCCGGCGGTCGGTGAGGTCGCACCCGTCGATCTCCACCCGCACACCAGCCTGCCGGATGCCGTCCAGCGCCGCCGTGAGGGCGTCAAGATTGTCCATGATGGCGAAGCGGTCGGAGACCAGTGCCCGGGCGATGCCCGGCCCTCCGTCGTCTCCGCGGAACGCACGGACCAGGAAGTTCCGCTTGTCCGGGGCGATCAGCTGCTCCTGCTGCTGGGTCAGCTTGTTGAAGCGGTTCAGTCCGCGGAGCAGACCGTTGGCGTTCTGGTCGTAGAGGTCAGGCCGCTCGTTCCGCATGAACCTCACGTAGGCCAGCGGGATGCCGAGCTTGGTGGCCACCCCCTCATCGAACACCGCGGTCGGCCGGTAGGTGCCGTTCACGTCCGTCACACCTTCCGCGTCGAAGATCGGGTCCATGCCGGACAGCACGAGCTTGCCGTCCCTGAACCTCAGCTTCTGGGCCGGGGCGACGACGTCCAGCTTCCGGGCGTGCTGCTCCAAGAGCACGTCACGCAGGTCGCTGAGGTCGGCATTGCGGGCCTCTGTCAGTAGGGTCATTGTCTTGTACCTCCGGGTTGATGTGCTCCTCTCCGGGCCGGGTCGGCCCGGCAAGGGATGGTGAATGTCTGGGGGCAGACGGGCGTCGTATGGATCGTCCGTTTAAGCCGAGGGTCCTAATCCCCGAATGCGGGCCGCTGGCTGGCTGCCAGCTCTCGGTCCCCGCCTGCCGGGGTCTTGCTAGTCCACGTTGCCGGAACGGGTCCAGGCACGCACGAACGTCTCGGTGCGGCGGGAATCCCCGCCGCGGACGCGGGCTACCTTGGTAGCCGCTGCAGAGGCCAGCAGGATCTCGTCTCCCATCTGGGCCGCATCAGGGCGGTCCAGCTCGGGCACGACGGGGGCCTGCGGGGCCTTGGTGAGTGTCAGTGTCGCTGTCATGTTCACCTCCTTCCGGTGATGGGCACGGTGTTCTTGATGACGACGTGCCACATCTTGCCGTCGCCGATGCGGCGGCGGGCATGGTCGGCACGTCTCCCCTCGGGATCGTGGTACATGGTCCCTCGGGCCAGCGTCACACCACCGGGCAGGTAGGCCACCTCGGTGGCGGTGTGGTTTGTGTTGAGCACGTAGGGCAGGGTCACCTGCACCGAGGTCTGCCCCTCCGGGATCGGTGGCACCTTGCGCCTCACGATCCGGGCCTTGAGCGCCTTGAGCTGCTGGCGGTCCATCGCCTCCAGCGGCACGCCGAAGATGTCACCCTGCCGGAAGACCGGACGGCCCATCTGCTCGGCCATCTGCACCGGGTCAGGCTTCAGCGCCTCATACGCCTCCGCTACCGTCGCAGGCTTGACGCCGCGGGGCAGCTCGGCGAAGAAGTACAGCGGCCGCGCCTCTTCATGGTCGAAGCCGGACAGGTAGTAGGCCCACCGGTGGTGCTGCTTCAGTACCGTGCCCCTGACGCTGCTCCAGCCCCTGGCGCACGTCAGGCACCGGGTATCCCAGTCATCCCCGATGCGGGGATGGGTCGACTTGCCGCCGCACTCGGGGCAGGTCTCCCGGGTCTGCCATGTGACCCGTGCCCGGATTAGCGCCTCACCCAGCCAGTGGCGGGTGGTGGTCCAGGTGTACTCCGTCTCGCCCGTCTCCAGTGTGGTGACGGTGATCTCGGTGCCGCTCCTGGCGGACGTGTAGAGATGGTCGACGTGCCCCGTCACCACCCGCGTGGGGTAGAGGTACAGGTCGTTCTTGGTGGGCGGATGGAACGGGCCGGGGTCGCTCCAGACTCTGGAGTCCGGGTCTTCCCGGTGGCGCTTCACCCGCGCCTCCCACGTTCTGCGGGCATCCTCGGTGGCTTTCGCCAGCGCCGCGGCGACGTCTTCATCAGACGGCTGCCGCCACTCGGCGATCTCCTCGCGGCGCCACTTGGCACCCTCCGGGAACTCGGTGGTCCGGTGGTGCGTGGTGGTCCAGGTGTCATCCTTGACGTGCACCAACTGCACCGAGTCCAGGTCGATCCCGGCGCTGTTGAGCGCCGAGTGGGGGATGATCACCGTCGTCTCACCGGAGAGCACCTGCCGGACGTGGGACTGGTGGCCGGACGTGGTCACCGAGTACGAGTCACCGTTGAGCAGGTAGGCCGTAATGGCGCCTGCCCTGTCCCTCAGTGGACGCGCCAGCTCGAAGTGTGACCCGTAGGAAAACACCCGGTCGCCGCTGACCATGATGTTGCTGGCACTCAGCGGACCTCTCGTGGTTCTGCCGGTGACGATGTCGCGCCATCTGTCGATGGCGGCATCTGCGGACTTGGACATACCTCCTCCTCCTGATTGATGTAGAGGCCGTCGGCATCTGAGAAGATGCCAGCCTCTCCGTAGGTGATCTCGAACGAGAACCGCGTACCGTCATCGTTGAGAATCTGCGCACCTTCACTGGTGATGCGGACGTTGCGCAGCTGGTCGGCGATCCGCAGGTGCATACACACCTCGGACCAGGGCATCGGGAGCCAGACCGTGTCGCCGCTCTTGACTCTGACCTTGGTCATTCGATGGCCTCAGTGGTTGCGGCGCTCTTCACGGCGCACCGCCTCTTCGGTGGGAAGATTGGGGAAGACTTCGGGGTACCAGTACCCGACCCAGCCGAGAATCTTGCCGGCGGGATCCTGCACCTTCCACTCGACGCCTCCATGCTCTCCGAACGAGTCCACGGCATCCTGCCGTGCGCCTTGTCCGTACTTCTCGACGAACAGGGCCACGGCCTTGTCGTCGGTGATGCCGCCGCCCTCCACAATCCGGCGGGGCTTGATCGGCTCCCCCGGCTCACGGGCCGGTTGCCACGTTCTGACCACGTTGCTCACGGTCTCAGCTCCTGACTTTGGTCTGGCGCTTGATCTTGCGCCGCAGGTCGGCCGTCTTGATTCCGGGCAGGTCGTTGCCGTCCACGTCTTCGATGAAGAACAGGTCCAGCAGGTGGTCCCGGTAGGTGGCTTTGGCCAGCTTGCGCCGCTTCAGCGCGTTGCGCTCCTTGCGGCTACTCACCGGCGCTCTCCGTCATGGCGGCGAGGTAGTCCTCCACCTCGTCGGCGAGTCCACCTGACAGGGCCTCTACGGCTCTGTCCTCCACTACGCGGGTCAGGTAGATCCGCACCATCACGTCACGGCGGGAGAGCTTCAGCTCCTCCCACTCGCCGGGTTCGGTGGCGCTGGTGCCCACGAACATGGAGAACTCGTCGTCGCCGGAGTACTTCACGATCACCACAATGTCGAGCGTGGGGAACGTGTACTTGACGCACTTGTCCGGATGCTCTTCGAGCATCTTGAGTGCAGCAGGCAGCGTGTCGTAACGCTTTCCCTGGGGCGCTTCAGCATCCATGCGGCACCTCCTCTCTCTGGTTAGGTTCCGTGGCGTCTCCACAAAACTTCCAACGGGTTGGGGGTCTAAGTCCCAGCCCGCCGGGCGCTCTATGGCGTCTTGGTCTAGCTGGTGGAGATCTGGCGATCCTCCTTGGTGATCAGCTCACCCGGGAAGAGCGTCAGGTAGCACGCCGCCCCTGCCGGGATGCGGTTGGGAGCGGGCAGGAGCCCCAGCTCGTACACATACCCGCCGCTCTCGGCGGGCTGCTTCCTGACCGCCTCGACGTTGAACCACATGCCGTACCGGAGGACCTGATCCCCGGGCTTGACGTCTTCGGCTTTGATGCTTGACATCAGTCCACCGCCCGGTGCGTCACTTGCTCGCCGTTGAGTTCGGCAAGGGTGACGCTGATGTCCCAGCCCTTGACCTTGCGGCGGGGGTATTTCTTCTGGACCACCTCGCGCACCGCCTCTTGGGCCTGTAGCGGAGTGTCGGCATAAACCTCGTGCCGCTCTCCGCGGTAGAAGCAGATGTAGCCATTCACTTGCGCTCCTTTGTGTGTAGGACCATCCACTCGTGAAATTCGAGCGGGGTGCCGACGTGGACAGTTCCCGCGCCGGAATCTTCCCAGTAGACGTCTCCGTCGATTACCCAGACGGCCGTCAGTTCCCCGCCTCCGTCGTCGGTGCGGATCTCGGTGACTGGCACACCGGACGCTAGGTGCGTCTTCCGCGTCATGTACGCGCTCATGCCGGGTAGAGTCCCAGGCACCAGGAGGTCATAGGCTCCAGAAACACCCCGGGCACCTTGATCTCCATGCTGGCGTAGTGCACCCAATCCTCGGGCGCACCTTCCCACGCGATGGACCAGCACCCTTCGGGCTGCTCCTCGTGGTCGGCGTCTCGGAGGGTCGGGCCGTCAATGCCTACCCACCATCCGTCCGCCTCTGGCCAGCGCGTCTTGATCGCGTCAAGAACGGCTTCGGCCTGCTCTTTGCTGACCTCACCTTCCATGTGCGCACCTGCCTCTCTCGCGTTACCCCCGCGTCTCTCGCGGGGTGGTATTGGCCGGGTAGCGGCGGAGCTGGCAGTACCGCCCGCGCTTGTTCCGGTAGCTGTAGTAGTCGTCCCCGGCATCCAATGCCCGGACGGCGGCCGCGTGGGTTGGTACCCAGTTGGGAAGAATGGCCGGTTTGAGCCCGGCAATTTTGACCTGGTCAGCGGCCCGGCTAAACGGGGTCGAGTGGCCAAATTCGGTGACCATGTAGAGCCACGAATTGTCCGTCACAGGTTATCCCTCCAGAATTGGGCGACTTCCAAATCGAAAGCCACGCGTTCGGAGCGGAGGAATTTGGCGTAGCTGATAATTACGGCTACGGCCATGCCTATGGAGAACAATCCAAGCACTACGCCGATAACGGCTAGGACTTGCATGGCGATTGTTCCTATCCCCTAGAGCCGCCCGGATGGGCGGGTTTATGGCGGGCCGGTGATTTGTTTACCGGCTTATTTCCAACCTAGCGGGTACTGTCAAATAAACCGGTTACGCGCTAGTTCCTATCGGCCCGGTGTATCCGGGCGGCCGGTGTAGATACCGGCCAGCGGGCCGCCAGATAGCGGCCCGGGCGGGCCGCCGAAGCGGCCCGGGGTACGCGGCCCGGGCGGCCGCCGAAGCGGCCCGCCCGGCCAAACCGGCCCGGCCGCCGAAGCGGCCCGGCCGGTTTGTTTACCGGCTTATTTCCAACTTACGGGAGGTAGTCAAATAAACCGGTTACGCATATCCCCGATAGTCCGGTTTAGGCGTACTCTGTGAAGTGTTAGCTAGTTGGATAGGCGGGCCGCCCGGCCCGCCCGTAGATAAGGGGTAACCGAAGTGACTGCACTAGTTGAATCTCCGGCCGAAGCGGCCGCGGCCGAACGGGCCGCCATAGCGGCCGAACTGGCCGCCCGGAATATCCCGGACGAAAAGAAAGAACCAGAGTTCAAACCGACGGCACGGGCCGCCCGGGCCGGAGCGGCCCGCCGGAAAATTGGCCGCGTGGAACTGTCGGCCGAAGACGCTACCCCGGCCGCAAAGCGGCTTGGATGGGGTACATGGAATAGCCACTACACGCGGATAGAACTGGCCGATTTGGCCGCCGAAGCAAAGCGGCTAGAACGGGAGTCGAAGCGCAAAGCGGCCGCCGAAGCGGCCCGGATCCGTGACCTAAAGCGACTGGCCGTAATGGTCCGTACCGAACTACCGGAAGCGGCCGCCGAAGCGGCCGCCCGGGCCGGTGAATCGGCACAACTGGACTACGCCTCACAACTGGCCGAAGCGGCCGCGGTATTGGGCGGATCCGAAGCGGAAGCGGCCGAAGTGATCCGGGCCGCGGCCGCCTATCGGGAGACAGACAAACCGGCCCGCCCGGGGGTATCAAAAGCCGGTTACGGATCCGCGCTTACCCCGGCCGAACTGGCCGCCGTTCGGGAGTGGACGAAGTCCGGACTAGCTACCCCGGCCGCCGAAGCGGGCCGGGCCGCGCTGGCCGCTATCGGCCCGCGGGCCGCCGGTGTGGTGATCACAAACCGGGCCGCCGATACCCTCACTATCGCCCGTTCGGTTCGGGTACCGTCGGCCGCCGTCGGCCGCCGTCGGGCGGATGCACTGGCCGCCGAACTGGCCGAAGCGCAAGCAAAGCTTGCGGCCGCCGAAGCGGCCAGCAAAGCGGCCGCAAAGCGCAAAGCAAAGCGGCCCGCCGATGCGGCCGAAGCGGATGCAAACCGGCTTGCGGCCGCCGTCGGCAGACTGGCACGGCGGGCCGATTTGGCCGCCCGACTGGCCGAAGCGGCCGAAGCTCTGGCCGGTTTGGAACTGGCCGAACTAGAGCCATATATGGCGGATCCGGCGGCCAGTCTCCCGCTGGCCGCGGCCGCCGAAGCGGCCGGGGTATCGCTCCGGATCCGGGCCGACGTTATGCCCGTCCAGTACCGATACACCGGCCCGAACGTATCCGCGGCCCGGCTTGTTTCCGGCCGCGGACACTACACAATGGCGGCCAGCGGAGTAAGTGATCCTACGGGCGGCGCCGCGGCCGAACTGGCCGACGGATACCGGGCCGAACTGGCCAAAGTGGAAGCGGCCGCGCTGGCACTGGCCGAACGGACGGCCGGAGAATCGGCGGCCGCCGGAGCTATCCGGGAACGCAACGAACGGGCCGAAGCGTACAAAGCGCGGCGGGCCGAAGCGGCCCGGATCCGGCGGGCGGAAGCGAAGATGCACGGCAAGAACGAACGGCGAAGCGCAAAGCGGGCCGCCCGGTAATACCGGCCCGAACGGACTTACCCCCGGCCAGTTTGGCCGGGGGTATTTTCATGCCCGTAAGCGGCCGCCGACGGGCCGCCAGCGGCCCGGGCGGATCCGGGCGGGCCGACGGCCGACGGCCGACGGATCCGGGCCGCCAGCGGGCCGCCAGCGGCCCGGCCCGGGCCGGGCCGGATCCGGCCGAATGTTGGAACCAGGAGGCCAGGACTAAAAAATACTAGGACGTCCAACTATTTGCCGACAAGGTTGAAGATTCAACCAATGTTCGAGCTGCGAGGCTTTGTCCTATTGTCCTAACATACTTAGTTGAACTTTCAACCTAATGTTCGGCCGGCTTGATATTGTCCTATTGTCAGTATGTCCTGACAAACTAATTTCGTTAGTGCCTGGTCCGAACCTCCGGCCCGGATCCGGCCGGGCCGGAGCGGCCCGGATCCTGCCGACGGCCGGAAAACGGCCAAATCGGGCCGCCCGGGGTCCGGATCCGGCCGACGGGGGTCCGGATCCGGCCAAATCGGCCAAAAGCCGGGGGTATGCCAGCGGCCCGGGGGTATATGACAAGCCCGGCCCGGGCCGGAAATAGGGTACAGCGGCCCGCTATGCCACCTAGAACGGCCGAACGGGCCGGGCGGATAGAACTAGCCTAAAACGGGGGTATCGGGCCGGAGAATGGCACCTATGGCCAGTCAGCGAAAACGGGCCGCCCGGTGTGGAGTACCCGAACGGGGGTATCGGGCCGGAGAATGGCATACAGCGCGTCTTATACCCCCATAGGGTATGCCCTCCGGACCCCTATTCTACTGGCCGTAGAATGTCACGCTGGCATGACAAATCATGTCAAATCATACCCGCCAGTCAGTTAGTGGCCATTCACTGACTGGCCAGTCAGTTAGTCCAGACTAACCGGATCCCAGTTAGCGGCGCCTAACTGAGGTGCGAACTACACCGGTGTAACTAGGGACGGGTGGGGGAGGTCCCGAGCCGCGGCCGCGCCCCTGCCCGCGCGTGATAGCGGCTGGCGTGCTGTACGGAATCAGAAGTTGCGTATTGGGCAACCGGATCCGGGTTAATTTCCGGAATCAGCCAGGGACGGCTTTGCCGGGGTCACTCGTCGTCGAAGTGCCGGCGGTCCCGCATCAGGAACCGGAAATTCAGCTCTGCCATCAGCTCTTTGTCCGTGAGATGGGCCGCGGTAGTCAGGCCGACCGGCTCCGGGGGCTGGAAATCCTCGACCGTGACGGAGCCGAACTTGTGATTGCGGCGGTTCTCCCAGAACTCCCGCATGGCGCCCTCGCGCCAGCCATAGAACCGCTCCACGGCCCGCAGGGTGGCCGGATTGGGGCCCTTGCTGGACCTCAGCTCGGCGCGTTCCAGGCCGCCCAGGGTGCGGTAGTTGATTCCCATGGCGTCCGCCACGTACTGGCGGGTGTGACCGGTCTTGTCCCGGGCCGCGGTGGTGATGACGCCAAGGGTCATCAACGCTTCTTCATCAGTCATGGACATATCGTAGTCCGGACAATGGGTGATACGTGACATGTCGCATCCCCGGCGCTGTGACAAAATTGTGGGTATGACGCTCGACCGCACCAACCGGCAGGACAACTCCATCATCACGGCCACCGCCTGGCAGCTGGGGGTGCAGTCCATTACGATTTTCCGTTACGTGACAGGCCAGCAATACCCGATGCTGCCGGCCATCCGGAAAATCGAGGAGGAGTTCGGCTGGTCCGTCGAGGAGCAGATCCGGCTTATCCCAGATGCCGGGAACGATCTCGGCTATGGGATGGTGCTGGCCGAAGTCATGAAGGAACATTTCGCCGATTCCATCGACGATCCGAATTTCCCGCCCCGGTCGCTGCCCATCCCCGTCCGGCGGAAGCGCCTGATGACCCCCGGCTGGACCCATGCGTTCGTGGCCGACCACCTGGGCATCCGGACCCCCACGTTCACCCGCTACCTGAACGGCACCCGGTACCCGGAGGTCCGGGCGATGCTGCGCATCGAGCGGCTGCTGCGCTGGAAGGCCTCCTCCCAGATCCGCCTCGTCCCCGCGGAGGGGTACGACATGCGGTACGCCATCGCATTCCGCGAGAAGCTGGACAAGAAGTACCCCGTCAAAGAGGAGCAGAGCCATGGAGAGCCAACAGATTGACGTCGCCCGGACGATCGGTGACCTGAGCGGGCTGCCTCTCGGCACCCGCATCGCCACCAACCACAACAGGCTCCTGATCTGCGACAAGTTCGCCGGCGGCCTGCACTGGTACGAGCAGGGCGAGCTGATCCTCTACCAGCCGCTGGTTCACTGGCTGCCGGCCTTCATTCTGCCGCCTGTCGTGGACCACAAGGCCGACCTCTGAGAGGTGTGATGAAGATCACACTCGAAAAGTGCCAACCAGGCACCCC
>Ga0247818_10000177_pt1 | contig 37768 bp, 66 predicted proteins | sample 13C_Glucose_Day1_FD_192424 | JGI IMG/M metagenome (GOLD analysis project Ga0247818, IMG submission 192424) | Soil microbial communities from agricultural site in Penn Yan, New York, United States - 13C_Glucose_Day1 | ecosystem: Environmental > Terrestrial > Soil > Agricultural land | place...
TATTACACGAACAGCATATCTTTACGTAATCTCGCGGCCTGACACGCGCAAGGTCAGCGATGTAGCGGCCCCGGCAATCGTAGACAGGAAGTCACCCGCCAGAAGGACCTGACCTACCAGTTCAGGAAGCGCATAGGTTTCCTTCGGGGCGATCGATCGCAGGTTTACGACAAGGTTAGCCGCGCTGGCAGCGCCTGCCGAGGTAACCACGTTGGCCGAAAACGTAACGTTCCCTGAGGTCGTGTTGGTCACTGTCGCTTTGTCGATGATCGCAGTGCAGTTCACAGCCGTGTACTGCGTGGTTTGGGCGTTCTCTGCCTGCTTTGAGGCCACTAGCGTTTTCGTCTGAACAGTCATTACTGTTGCTCCTGGTTAACAGAAAGTAAGGCAGCTGGGGCGGCCGGGGCGAATGCTGTCGCTGCGATATTGTCGACAGTCATGTTGGTGCTGTCTGATGCGAACATGCATTCGATATAGTCGCCCGCCGCCAAGGAGAAGAACAAGCTTCTAGATGGCGTACGAATTGCGGTGCCGCTGTCGAGCGACGTGATTAGCGAACTGTTCGCGACGTCAACGCCATTCTTCCTGAACCAGACCCACACGTTCTTGACGCTGGCGCTGCTGGATGTCAGTTGGAGCGAGACGCTGAATTTGTATAGGCCTGCATTGGCCGCGACGATCCTCGATGCTGGCGCGCCGATGGTGATCCCGTTGGCGATCAGTGAGGAATCCCAAGTCAGCGCCTCAGCGGTGTTGGCCGCCGAAGGAACTTGGTCCGTAGTCTTGGCGAACTGCCCATAAAACAACTGCTGCTCGACGGTAGGTCGGACCGCGATCTGCCCTGTCGTGGCGTTTACGGTTATGACCTGGGCAATCGGAAGGCTAAGGTTCGGCGCCGTAGGCTTAACGTTGGTGAATCCACCTGCAATCGTTGTGGAGACATACAGAACCTGGCCTGCGGTCCATACCTCGCCGAATGACGCTCCGGTCGTGTCGATGTCTCGCACGCGACCCCATACGGTGATGCGACCCTGTGTTGCGTTCGGGATAGCCTGAGTCGTCACGCCGACGATAGTGATCGGCGAAAGCGTACCGTTGGCTATGAAAAGAACATAGGAGTTCGTCGCCGGGTTGATTCCTAGACACGCTCCGTTAGGGATCGTAACGCCGGTGTTGTTCAGGATTCGGCCGTATAGCTCCTGGCCCATCTGCTGGGTAACGCCATCGCTGTGATGCAGATTCAGCGTATCGTCATTCGGATTCCACTCCATCCGCCTTGTTTGCTCTGTATGCGGAGGGTTCTCGTCCCAATCGATATAGTCGACAGAGAACGTTCGCGGAAACTGGAATTGAGGATTTGTTGTGGCAACTTCTACTGCACGAGTCAACGCTTGGAGTGCGTCGACTACAGCATTCGTCCTAGAGAGCGAATTTCCAATGTCGGCTTCGATTGACCTGGCCAGAGCATGAAGCGAATCGCTTGCCTGGTTTGCGCGAGCAAGCGCTGTACCGGCGTCAGTCTCAATGAGGCGAGCAAGATCGACAATCGAGCTAAGCGACTGGTTGGCCTTTGCGTCAATCGTTCCAGCGTATTCGTCAAGCGCGCGGACGATTACAGACAGAGCGTCAACCGTCGACGAGTCCGGCATCGGAGCGCCGGCGATGAGATCAAGTATCTGCGAAAGATAGGCAGCCGAGTCATTTGCCTGCGTCGCTTTCCCGTCTGCGGTGCCAATAGCGATCGACAGTTCTTCAATGAGCCTGAAGATGATCTCAATGTTGATCGGGGAAGTATTCCCGGCGATCTGGAATAGCTTCTCGAACCGGCGGATTGTGTCGTTGTCGGGAAGGAATCTGGCGAGCTGGTCGCGCGATATTACAGCTACTGTTTCTGCCATGTCAGTTCGCCAGCGGCTCTAATTGAGCCTCCAGTCTAGCAATGGCGATGTGCGAGTCGCTATTCCCCTTGAATCTCTGAATACGCCAGTTGCGCATGTGTCCCTGCTGGAACCAGACGATGCGCTTAGTCCTGTTGCCCTGCGCCCCAACGTTGACGAACTTCTCTTGGCTCCATGTCTCCCCATCGATCGAGTAGGACGAACTTATCGTCGGGTCGATGCCGAATGCAACGCGCCCGGTCAGGCAGACAAGCTCTAGCTGATGGAAGATCGCGCCCATACTCTCGTTGTAGATGATGGTCGTGCCGAACTCCCATCTGGCTTTGTCTCCATATTGAGTTGACAGGCTGATGTCCAGGTAGCCGAGTTTCGTGCTTGTCGGGTCTGCGCACATCCACTTGTCGAATACCCAAACAAGGTTCTTTGCGCGGTACTGCTCGAATCCATCCAGGCCGCTGGTCATTACAAACCACAATGGCTGCTGGACAGCGGACGAACCAGCCAGGTCATAGACCAGAGTTCGGTCAGGAAGACTTACCCATAGGTGCTGGTGGCCCTTGTCGATGCGGGACTCAAGGACAACAGCGGACAACTCGGCTTCGGTGTACTGGAGCAGGATCTGATCGATCTCGCGCGTAGAGATCTTCGTCGGGACACTGTTTGAACCAATGTAGATGCCAGGAGCCTCATTGCGGCCGCTGCCAAGGAATGCGATTGCGTCGACAAACTCGCAGCAGGCATGCGTACCGATGGCGCCCTTCTGAATCTGAGCACTCTCGATACGCTGGAACGGGAATAGGTCGCCGCCGATGTTATCGAATACCTCGATGGTGTACCGGTTAAGCGCGTAGACCTCGTTCTGGAGCTTGATCAGTGCGACTACAGGATCAGGGTCAGCCTCAGAGCTACCGTACTTCAGCGGGTTTACTGCGAACGGATCATCCAGTTCGGTGACGACCAGGAACTCGCCGTCAGTCGTCATGAAGTAGCCATCGACCCAAATCACGTCGAGCACAGTGCCGAGGTCTGGATCTGTCACGCGCACCAATGACGTACCGGTCAGATAAAAAAGGCTGCCCCCCGATGCAATGGCCAGCCTGTCGAATGAGTAATCGAAAGACACTTGGCCGAGACCGCCGACGTCGCCCAGCTCAGTCACAACACCAACCGATGAGATGCTGACGAGCTTGCTTCCCATGACTCGGTAATAGGTGCCCTTCCAGTTAATCCCGCCACGGTCAATGCCGGGGCCTGAGCCCTGCTGAACGATCCCGTCAGCCGGGCGCAAGTATCCTTTCGAGATGCCCTCGTCTTTCGGGACCGGGATCAGGTTTACCGGATACGAAGTCCGCCAGTCAGCGGCTGCGTCAGTATAGATCCCGGACAGGATTCCGATTTGGGTCATCAGATCACCCTACCCGGTACCAGACATTCGACGGCTGATCATACTTCAGACGGAAGAACGCATTCGCCGACAAGGTCGTCGGCGCGCCGGTCACTGTGGCGCCGTTACCGTTGATTGTAAGCGTGGTCACGGACTGAGTGCAGTTCTGCAAGTACTCTTGCTTGTCGACTAGGTTCGCCCTAGCAGGAAGCGCGATTGTACCGGCGGCGAATGCGCCGGTCGGCGTAAGGATCAGGTGAACATTGTCCGAGCTATCCAGGATAGAAACGCTGAACCCGGTCGAGGATGGCGATGCGTATTGAGTCGTGAACTCTTCGGTCTGGAAGTTCAGGTTATCTTGCAGGTATGCCTGGAGAACGGAGATCGCCGCGCCGCGCGGATCACCATCGTTCTGCACGAACACCGCGAGGATGTCGCCAGCGCTTACTGTGTCCGTGCGCGTCAGTTGGTTGAATCTAGGCATCATGCACCTCAGTTGAATTCGAGAGGACCGTCGCCGCCGGTCAGGAGTGGCTCGCACGGTCCGCGCAAGAATGGTTCGTCCTGCACGCGCCAAGGCTTGTTGCCTGCGCCTGCTGGCATGGTGTTCGGGAATTGACGCTCCATTGGCAATGCAGCCAGCGCCAGGAGCTGGTCATAGGCCTGCTTGGCGAAGAATGCCACGCTCTGCGGTACGGTCTTGCCGTAGTCAGGCGCGATGCGCACCCCGAGACTGTAGTAAATCGCCTCATTCGCCGCGTCGGGAACATTGGTCTCTTCGTCTAGGTCGCTATTCTCTGGGCTCGACGGCATTGGGTAGCCGAGTCGAATGCCCTTGGCGTTCCAAGCGGCCATCATGGAGTCGAGGTCACGCAAAGCGTCCTGCAACTGTTCAGGCTGGAGATCGAAGACGTACGACGCCAGGCCTATCTTTCCGAAAGCCTTCTCGACAAAGTTTCTCTTCGTCCAGCCCATGGTTATTCACTCCGCTCAGCAAGCGCTGCTTCGATCTTTTCGGCCAGGGCTTTGTCAGTGGTCCGACCATCGAACTTGATGCCCAGCTCAACCGCCTTGATGGCCATTTCTTCGCGGGTCGGTGCCGAGGTGTCCTCGACGTCGTTCGCCACGCCAGCAATGGCCTCAGGGAGCGTCAGGAACCAGCCGCAAGATAGAGCCAGAAGCAACCCAGCAGAATCGCTAACGCCAGCATAATCATATGTACCTCCAGCCCGGTGGTGGTTGCCAGGGCAACGATAGACGATTGTAGGAAAAGTCATTTCTTGACCTTCTTCTTTTTGGCCTTTCCGGCCTTGCTCAATGCGATGGCAACAGCTTGGTCTTGTGGTTTGCCCGCTGCAATCTCTTTCTTGATGTTCGAGCTGATGACTTTCTGTGATTTACCAGGCTTCAGCGGCATTTAGCTCACCCTGTATGTGATGTACGTACTTGCGGCGGTCTTGCGCGTCCTGAAGTAGCCTGACGTGCCAGAGCTTACGGCGGCATTGCCTACAAACGAATGGCCTGCCGATGCAGTGACAGTGTACCCAAATAAGCCGGCTGCAATCACGCACCAATCGAATGCGTCATCGGGCCGGAACTCACTGACTGCTTCGATTGCGGCGCCAGTTGGTAGAGAACAGCTGATTCCGAGCAATGAGTTCGACGTGATGATCCCATTGCCAAGCGCATCAGTAGGGATCGCGCCACCGGCGTTCATGACTATCGGTGCACGCTGGACAATGTTGCTGATCATGTTCGGAATGACAGGCGCTGCGCCAATCGTGAACATGGCCGGCAGCTGTCCCGTAGCGATCAGGATGCTAGCGCCGCCAGCGAATGGACCGAAGGACTGCTGAGAGTTTGAAACTGTGCCAAGCAGCGATTGATTCCCGCTGATGACCTGGAAGACTTGAGCGACCGCCTGCGTATAGACGGTGATGCTCTGCGATGCAGGAACTGAGACCGTTAGACTGGACATCGCCATTACGCTGGGCATCGGATCAGCTCCTTGAACGGATGACCCGGGCGGCGAACGCCCGGGCCGGCCGGTTACGACAGGCGGTAGGTGATGAACGTCTCAGCAGCTGTCTTGCGGGTGCGGAACAGGCCAGAGGTAGCGGTGGCCACCACGCCAGAACCGACAACAGTGTGGCCAGATGCAGCAGCGGTCACAGTGAAGGCGTTCGCACCAGTAGCGATGACAGACCAGTCAACAGAATCACCGATTGCCCATTGCACGGCCGCTTCCATCACTGCGCCAGTCGGCACGGTGCCAGCTACAGCCGCGGCAGTGGTCGAAGTTACGAGGCCGCCCTGGATCGCAGCAGCAGACACGGCGCCAGTGACGTTCACCGCTACCGGGTCATTCTGGATCTGAGAGGCCTTGGTCTCGATGATCGCCGGAGCCACGCCAACAGAGAACAGGGTCTCGCCAGCGCCGCCGACGACGTTAACCACGGCAGCGGTAGTGAACGGGCCGAAGGTGGTCGTGCCGTTGACGATGGTCCCGAGCAGCGAACGGGTAGGCGGCTGGTTCGGGTACAAGCCGAGCTGCCAAACCTGCGCCTGGTCCTGGGTGAAGACGACGATGCTCTCGCCGGCAGGGATTGCCACGTTCACCGCCGAGCCGTAGTCGAAAATGATGCTAGAAGCCATGATTGAATCCTCTGAGTCTGGTGAGGGCTGAGGCGCTAACCCCAGCCCTTTCATTCATCCAAATGCGAATGATTTATGTTTGTGAAAACAGCAGAATTCCGCACATTTCCGGGTTCGCGCACACCGTGCCGAACAGAGTATCCATCCGGTACTTGATGTTGCCGGTGTTGATATCGGCGAATTTCTGCATCACCAGCTCAATGCCCTGATCGGTGGTGCCGCGCATTACTGCAACGCCAGCGTCCGATGGGGTAGCGATACGGCCAGGCAGGATCTCAATCGCATCTTTCTGCCAGAACACGTTGATGTTCGCGGCCACGGTGTTCAGGAACACGATTGCAGCGGTAGCCGAAGGAGTGACGGTCACGTTCTGGTACTGAAGCTCAGCGTCCGAACCACCTTGAGCCGAGATGATCGGCGGGCTGATGGTCATGGTGGTGGCCGAGTCAACCGAGATCACGCGGAAGGTCTTCAGCTGGCCGGTGTCGCCCTTGGTGATGTGGTGCACAGCGTTCACGCCAGCGATGGTGAAGGCGTCGCCTGCTGCCACGTTGGTGGTGCTGGAGATGGTCACGCGCTGGAAGCGGTTGTCGACGTTGCTGGTCTCGCCAGTCACTGCTACGGAGGTGGCTTTCGGCACCCAGTAGTTGGCCGCGCCCACCAGAGTGGAAACGGTCAGACCTGCGCCGCCAGCTGCTGCTGCCAAGCGGTTTGCATAGTCCAGCTTGTAGGTGTTGAACGAGGCTACCGGGCCAACGAATGCGCGCTCATAGGCCTTGTCGGACTTGCCGCCGTTGAACGAACGGGAAGCCACTTGCAGGTTGGCGGCCATGCCGTTGTAGTCGCGGGTCGACAGAGCCAGGTAGCGCTCATAGGACGGGATGCCTTGTTCGTTGAAGATGGCATCGCACTGAGCCACGTCATCGAAGCCGGACGCGGCCACGGTGCGCTTCACGACCAGAGTGCCTTGGCTCGATGCGGTGTTCATGATCGCGACGTTGATGTCAGACGCCAGCTTCTGCTTGGCGGCTTCACCGAGGCGGCCTTCTTGCAGCTGATCGCGCAATTCCAGGTCTGTCAGGATCCATGGAGCCGAGCGGCGGTTGCTGATGGATGACGGAACCGACAGCTGAGTGTTCAGCTGGAAGTTCGCGGTCTGGTCTGCGCCGGAGAAGGTGTTGGCGATGTACGGCATCGGGCGCCAGATGGTGTCGTTCGAACGCTCCATGCTGCGCTGGTCGGTGTTGTACTTGCGCACGTTGCGCGACAGAACCAGTTGATCGTCGAAACCTTCGAGGATGTCTTCGAACGCTACCCGTTCTTCTTTGGAAAAGCTGGACATGGCAATGAACCTTTTATGAATGAGAAATTGAGTGCGGAATGCACTGTCTTAACTCATCCATAAAGGGCTGGATGGCGGCCTTTCGTATTGCGCTGCCGATATGCTGGCGAGGCGTTGGTGATGCGTGGGTGGCCGGTGCTGATCTCCGGCTTTAATCGATTTGCTTCTAGGGATGCACGCCCGATTCAGTCATCCTTCTTTCCGGATCAGCCTCCGGTATCACCCACAAAACAAGCATACAGCCTATTGACTAATTATCAAATCAGGCTTTCTGCTTCTCACGCTGCTGGCGCTTGTAGGCCGCAACCTTCGACATGTCGCCGGTCTTCTCGGCTTCGGCACGCAGACGCTCCAGGTTGGAGTCGACAGAGCCAGAGATCGATGCACCACCGCTGCGAACCTTACCCTCAGGCGGAGGCGCAGACTTGCTCTTTGCTTGAACTTTCAATTGAGTCTCCAGTTTCGCGATGGCGAAGGCGAATTTTACCGCGTCAGTGATGCCGGCCAGTTCTTTTGCCTTGGCCGGGTTCTTGCCAAGTGCGTAGACGACCAATGCTGAGTTGTCGGCGCCTTGAACAATGATGCCTTGCTGAGTGGTGCTGAGCGTATTGAGAACAGTGCTCTCTGCGTCGTCGAAGTCGCGCACCTTTAGCCCTTCTTTGGCCTTGGCGTAGGTGGTCAGCCGACCTTGCCACTCTTGCTGCTGGGCTTCGATCTGTTTCTGCTCGTCAGCCTTAGCCTGATCGACCTGTCGCTTGCGGTCGTGCCAGGCAGTCAGCTTGACTTCGAAGTCTTCAGCATCCCAATCAGAGTCTTCCAAGGTCGGCTTAGGACCAAGCTCAGGAGCCTTTGACGCCGGCGCAGCTTTGGCGGCCGCCTCCTGCTCAAGCTCGCGAATGCGCTTGGCCTGCTCCTTGGTCTGCTTGCGAAGATCCTTCACCCACTTAGGCGCGGTCTTCTCTTCCTCGTCTTCGACCGGGGGCTTCTCGTCGCCGATCGTTACAACAACGCTGTCGTCGTCATCCTCTTCTTCCAAGGATTCCTCTTCGACCTCGCTGGTCACCTCTTCCTCTTGCAGCTCGGCCTCTTGCTCAAGCTCTTCAACTTGGTCGTCATGCAGTTGGTCAGACATTCGAAGCTCCATTTGCTCGCCCGGTTAATCGGCCCGGGCGGTTGCCGTGTGGTTTATGGTCGCGGCGCGCTTGGATCTACCGCGACAACTGTTAAATCTGCTGGCTGTTGAGGCTGCATGCCTTGCTCAAACTTGTCGATCAGTGCAAAGGCCTGGTCTTGCTGGCTCATGTCGATCTCTTGCGCGATCTTGAGCGTTTCGGCCTTGGTCTTCTCTGCGTCGGCGATGGTGCTGATGGTATCGGCGCGAGCCTTGACCGCTTTCGCTTCAGCCTCTTGCGCTGCCGCCTGCAAGTATAAGGTATTCGGGTCAGGCTGTGCATTGGCTGCCTGGGCTTCGAGCTCGGCGCGCTCTTCTTCGGTTGGCTCGATGACTCCCATGCCGACCAGCTTTTTGCGGAAGTATGCGACAGCCTCTTCAACGCCTGGACCTTCCATGTTCATCATGATCATGGCGCCGAGAACCTGCAGGGTTTCAGGGTCAGATGCAATCTTCATCATCTCGATGAGCTGGCGGATGGTTGCGGACTTCTTGCTGCTGGAGGACGGCCCAACCTCAACAGCGACGTCGAACTTCGCTTTGGACAAGTCATTCTCTAGGGTTTTGCCCTTGTCGGTCATGACAGGCTTGAGCAGTTCAATGCTCCCGACATCATTCAGCGGAGATACCGTCTTCATCCGGCGACCTTCCTCGACCAGAACATCTTTGGCCATGGACAGCCAGATCTCGCCGGAACGCTTCATAGCTTTGGCCATGTTGCTCAGGTAGATAAACGTCTGCATGCCGAGGCTGTTCTGAACCAACTCTACGGCTTTCTCGCTGATGTTCGCGCGGATCTGCTCGCCTGCCTGGGCATTCCCTAGCAAGTCCTGCATATCCGTCTCGGTGATCTGAAGCAATGCGGCCAGGGCTGGCGGGATCTCTGGTGCCTTGGTGTAGCCGATCGGAGGAGACGGCATCATCTGCCCATTCGCATCAGTGATCGGGTTCAGCAGGAGGTATGGGTAGTTCTTGATGTTGTCCTCAGACCACATGACCTGATGGCCGGCGATCTGCTCAGGCGTGACGATGGGCTTCTCAACGGAGCCTAGCGCGCTCACCTCGCCAAGCTTGGACAGCTGCATGTTCTTCAGGCGCTGGGCGTCTTTTGCCAGGCGAACGTGACCCATGCAGCGCTCAATGTTATCCACATACCATCGCTTGCCATACATCGGCACGATAGGGATGCACTTGCCGGCGATGTAGCCGCAGTCTTCGAGGACCTTTCCGCCCGACATTACGTATTTGCGGACCTTGCGGACCTTGATTGGCTTCTCGCGCACCAACTTGCTGCCGACAGCGGTCAGCATGTCGAGCAGTTCTTCGTCATCTTCGAAGTCGGACGCTCGATATACGGTCTCCTCACCATCAAGGCCGCGCCAGATTTGAGCACGCTCTTTCTTTTCCTCGACCTTGTAGTATTCCGCAACGAACACGACATCAGGGGTGCACCAGTCGAACTCGGTCTGATGGATTGCCTTTGGCCAGGATGCAGGGTCATCGCCCCACTCGGCCTTGTAGGCGCTTGGCGACATAGCGGTCAGGACATAGCAGGACCTGGCGTCGGCCTTGTCCTGACGTTTCGCGTTGAGATCGAAGAACACTGAGCTGTCTGCGTCATAGATAGGCTCGATGCAGATGCGCTGGCGATCGTCTTCAGGATCCTCGTCATCCTCGTATGCAGCACGGAGTCGCCACGCCCCATAGCCACCGCCGACCGCCTCTTCGAAGGCGTTGTCGTATGCCTCATCGGCCGTGCTGGCCTGCTCATCTGCCCGGTAAAGACCATCGCAGGTGTCAGCCAGCTTGTCGTTCTCGCTGCCGTCCTTGCTCACGAAATCGACGGTGATCCGGTTGTTCCGGTATTCCGAGATAATTCGAATGACGGCAAGGTGGCACTTATTCACCTCGAAGCGCGGCTTATTGGCGAACTGGGTTTCCAGCGGGCCTTCCCATTGAGCGCCGGCGATCGAATAGAAGCGCCTGTCGCTGAGGCACTGCAAGCGCTCATCTCGAACCGCCGACTGGATATCGTCGAACTCGGCCATGGCCTCTTGGTGGATATTCGCCAGCCTTTGTTCTTTGGTGATGGACATTTCTCTTACCTGTTGAAGTGGCTGACGGATGGGATCGGCACGGCGTTAGTCGGTTTCGCGACATTCGCCGCACGCCTGGCGCCCTCGCAAGCATAACGCAGCGCGTCGATTACATGGTTGTCCTTGTCGCTAAGGACCGGGAGAACCATGTTCGTCAATGGGTCGATCTTGTAGCTGTAGTGGGTGAGCTCGTCGATTGTGTGGATGCAGCGCGGGTGGACGACGATATCGAAGGACTGCAGCCATGCGACACCTTCCTCGACGGACTTTGCGCCCTTCACCGCAGCCATGATCTTCGGATAGCCATTCTTGCGCATGTGGCTGATGGTCTCAGGCCTGGCGCTGTCGGCGGTGCACGGCCACAACTCGGACTCTGGGACCGTTCCGAACAATGCCGGCGTGTCGACGATCTCGCAGCCAACGCGGTAGGCCTCATGGTCGATGTAGAGCTTCCTGCCGACGATGTGGCAGCGAATGAGAACAGTCGGGTCAGATGCAAAGCCCCAGTCAGCGCCGAGCCGGTGAATTGATTCAGGAGGCGCCTCGAACTCTTCAACCTTCCAGTTCTTGAATACCCTGGCCTCGCTGTTCTTCAGGTACGCGCCGCGCCAGATGTGCTGGAACTTCTCCGGGTCGCGCTTCTTGTCGTACTCCATCTCGTCGCGCAGGACGTCCGGGAACCATGGGTTGTCCTCATAGTTCACTGGGATGATTACGGAGTTCGGCGGTGGCTCATCGCTTCGCAGCAATGCGTCAACCGGGTCGGTGGCGTTGCGCGGGTTCCAGGTGAACCACAGTTCGCTGCCAGGCTTACGGATGGTCGGGCGCAACAGGTCAAGACTGTGCTGACTCAGCGTCTGAGCCTCTTCCACCCAAGCGATGTCATAGCCCTCTAGGGACTTGATCGACTCTGCGGTGTGGTTCTGCATTCCCTGGAATATGATTCGGCCACCATGGGCCGACAGGATCTGGTCTCGCTGGACTTCGAACAGATGCTGAACACCTAGATCCACGATCTTGTTCTCAAGCAGCTTCTTGACCGACTGATTCAGCGACTTCTGGATCTCACGCACACAAACGGCGTCTACCTTGCTGATTGAGCAGAGCTCGATCAGATGCTCGCCGAAGAGATGCGACTTGCCCGACCCGCGCCCGCCGTGAGCACCCTTGTAACGAGCAGCACCGCTCACGACAGGGATTGCCCATCGAGGCGTGTTTATCTGAAGAGTCGCGCCATGGTTATTGCTTTGGAGCATCGATGATCACCCGCTCAACCCGCGTGACGATTGCGCCGCCATTCTTCCCGGTCAGTTCAACAACCTGCTTATCCAGGCCGAGCAGCTTAGCCTTCCCCATCGTCGCTGCAATGGCCGCAGAGGACTGAGGCGTCTCACAGGTCATGGCGACTGTCCGCGCTTCTTCTAGCTCTCTCAGGAGGTCTTCCACAGTTATTTGGGCCTTCTTCATGATGGGAGCGCGGAGTTCAGCCAATCTTGCTGTTACCTTGACGTTATCAATGACGTCCTTTGCACACCGATTGATGCTCGCAGGAGTCATCTTGCTCACATCATATGCGCGACGATAGGACTCACTTGCATTGTTCGTCTCTAGGTACGCAATGCAGAAAGCTTCCTGCTTTGCCGTGAGCGTCATGTTGTCTCACTTAACCAGTTTTGGTTGCAGGATGACACGGGCCAGGCCTACCAGAGCAAACAGGATTGCGTATGCGCCTGGTGGAATGACTGCCTGGAGAGTTGGGAGCCACTGATCCGCTATGGCCAGGGCGGCACCTGCGCCGGCTAGCTGGACACTGGACATCTTGAGCGCGTCTGATGCGTTGCTGATGAGTTGCATGGTTTGTCCCTCTTGGTTAGGAGCCAATGAATTTTGACCAGTCTACACTGCCGGCGCCTAGTGCGATTACTGCGGTGACGATCGTCATCCACATACGGTTGTTCATGGCCTTGGCGATGTCGAGGATTGGCTTGTTCAGCGCGCCATCGAGCTGAAGCTGGCGAACCTCTTGCTCGATCTTGAGAACGCGATCATCGACGATCTTGTAATTCTGCTGAGTGTGACGAAGCTCTACCACAAGCTCCCTCACCTGCCCGCACAACTCTGACAGCTTCGACATAAGAGCTGCCTGGTTGGTGCGCATCTCCCTCATCTCTTCCAGGCTGTACTCGCTCATCTTTGAACCTCTTGATCTTTACGCCGTCCCTTATCTGCAGGACGACCAGTATGGTTATTCCGGTAAGTGTTACAAGCGACCAAATTTTCCATGCGTCCAAACTCTGTACTCCCTTACCAAGCCCAAGACAATGGCCGCATTCACGGCGACGGAGATGTATGTGACATGGTTTAGGAGCCAGTCGTGGTTCGTCATGGATTCAACGCTGAGTGCTGCCCCGGCGATTGCGCTGAGCAGCAACGAGAAACGACCGGTGTGCGCTGCTATGAGCGCGTCGGCGGATGCCAGGAAGGCAAACACCATTGTGAGAAGGGATGCGTCGAATGACTCGTAGCCGATCATGGCTGCGTTCACGATGGCGAAGATCGCGAAGTGCAGGGCTACTCCTTTGGACACCGGATAGGCCGCGAATCCAAGCACAATGCACATGATCAGCTCGATGGTCATTGGTCAGCCCTCAGTAACTGCCGAGACCGTTGCGCTTTGTAGACTTTATTTTCGGGAAAAATGCAGCTTTTTTTGGCTTTTCTTTCTTTTTGCTATCAGTTTTTTTGGTGGATGCCATGACATGAGTTCCTTCTGGGTTTTATGGATGATAGCGCGAGGCCATTTGGCTAGTCGAATAATTCAACTCCGCGCGAATTCTCCATGGTGCTTCTCCCTGGCGGCAACTGCGGCTTTTTCCGCCTCTTCAATCGTCTGGTATACCCCAGAGAATACGATAGTCCCCATGTGTTTCACTATCGCCACCCAGTTCCTGTTAGCCTTTTTTGTAAAAGACACCCTTAACCCCAGACTTGCTAATAGCCTTAACCTTTGTGTTGCATGCCTGCTCGCTATGCGTGGCCACCCTTAGGTTTTCGATCCTATTGTCTAGCTTGTCGCCGTTTTTATGATCTATCGTCCCGCTAGGGTGAGACCCGTGGATAAACACCCATGCTAGCCTGTGAACCCGATAGCATCTCGCGTCGATAGTTACCTGGAGATAACCATCTCTATCAAGCTTTCCGAACGGCATACCCGCTTTATATTTTCTTCCGCGATCCACAATTCCTGTGAACATCCCGGTTTCTGGGTCATACGTGCAAATTTCTTTAAGTCGATCTTTGGTGATCAAGAGGCGCTCCTGTCTAGAGGCTGTCGAAGGATTCGCGGAAGGCAGTGACAAACTGCTTTTCGGATGGCCGTCCTATCCGCAAATTGATTCTACCAGATCAGAACCCTTCGCCGGGCATGATGTGGAGTGAGCCGCTACCAGCCGGAGCGATGTAAGAAACAGTGTCGGCGTCCTGGTCTTTCGAGATCCAGATCTGCTGACTTGGCAGCAATGCGTGATCGGCGACCGATGCAGTAGCTGCACCCTTAGACACTCGAACGTATGTCTGGACTGCCGATAGGTTGGTGAAGCAAATAGTCTTGCTGCCAAACCCAATGGTCGAAGACGCACTAGCAGCGCCTGGAGATACGGTGATGGCACCGTTGTACTTTGGAGCAAATCTTGCGTCGACAGCCATCGGTCAATCCTCGGTATGGTTGCGGCTAAATAGTAAATCCATTGTGGCATAAAAAAGCCCCAACCATAAGATCAGGGCTTTTGTGTTGCACCGAAGATTTGAGCATCGTTGAGAGGCTTATCGGTTATTGATTCAGATGGCCGGCGCTGATCTCCGGCTTTCCCCATTCACCACGTCGATGGGGCTCGCGCGATTCAGCTGCGGGTCAGCCGTCCTGCGGTCAGCGCATCAGCCTGCGCATTCATCTGCATCGGTCAAGCCATCAACTGTGCGCACATCCCTGCTAGGTGTGCGGTCAGCCGCTGCAATCGATGACTTGCCGATAAAGACGATCCGCATCTGCGGGCTGGCGGAAGCTGTTCTCCGCGTCGTTGGCGTTGGTTGTTCTCCGGGACTTGTTTTCAGATGTGCCCGGCCATCTTTGCTACCAACCACCTGAGAAGCAGACCAATGCTCATCGGTGAACTGATTCTAGTGATTAGCAGGCAAGCTCGCAAGACTTTATCATCTCCCTGATTTTAGCCCGGTATTCAGCCTTGATGGCCTTCAACTCATCGATCGTGTACCGCTTCGGGGCATGGGCCCCCTCTAACCAATCGACCTTCTCTTGGCCGATCCGCTTCACCAGTTCGATACGGTACTCCAGAATCGAGCCTGATTTCGCCATGTTGCAGTTTCGGTTGCATTGCAGGTGGACGTTCAGCGGCTCGAACCGTAGCTCAGGACATGAGGCGACAGTCCTATAGTGCCCGGCGGCATATTGAACATCTGCCGTGGTACCGCAGGATATGCACGGAAGGCCTTGATCTCTCATCCTGATCCAGGCATTAAAAGCGATCTGCGCTTCCCGGGCATGCTCACCCTTCGACTTGATCTTCTCCTTCGCCTGGCGATGCTCCTGGCGCTCCCTGGCCTCCTTAGCCTTGCGCGCCTTCTCCTTGCCTGCATTGGTCAGCGCTATGGCGCATTGAACGCCACAGGCTGACTGGAGTGGACGCGAAGGAGTGAATGGCTCGCGGCAGGACTTGCAGCGCTTCGGCTTCATAGGCCATTTTCCGCTGCGAACTCTGTATCTTCCGAAATACAGCGGTCTATGGATTCATCATCGATGTGCTCAAACCATGCTTTGTGATTGTACTCACTCACATCGTAAAAGCTCCCAACATCAAACTGATGCTCCCGAAGCCAACGATGTCGGCTTGCATCCTTGCGCAGCTTTTCGTTCTCGCCATTGATTTCGCCAAGAGCCCAGCTCAGTCCAAGCTTCGCGTCTTTCGAGTCTCGCAGATCAGCCTTCAGCTTTTCGTTCTCGGCGATCAGCGCCAGTACTGCGGCAGGGTTGGCTGCGGCGATGAAATACTCATCGTCATGATGAAGTCCGCAGGTATACCCGCTTCTGTCTTCGTAACGAAGCTCTCCGGACTCATACCAGTCGCCAAGAGCGTTTTCAGCCAGCTTCTTCAATTCTGAATAATCGGTCATATCGATTTCCCCTTGTCTAGAGATCTGTCATTGATTGGTGAAGAGCGCCAGCCCGATGACAGGTCGGATTTCGGGGAGCTACCCCTAGGCGCTTGGTGATGATAGCAGATTAATTTGCAGATTCAGCCACAGAAACCACCGACTCCTGCCCTTCCGAGTCCAGCGCCGCGCACCAGAACCTGTAGCATTTGGCGATCATAGGCAGCCTGTACGTATCCCCCATCCGGTACTGGGAGAATGTTTCTATGGGTAGGTCGTGGGCCTGGGCATAGGCCAACTCAAAACTCTCTCTGCGATTCATGCGAACACCATCCATGCGATTGAAGTGGCGAATGTGATGATTGATGCGCCGAAGATGAACCAGAAGAGGCTCATGGCCTCACCTTGATGCCGGCCGCGTTGATTGCATGCTTGGACATGGTTATCCCCTGCCGAATGTACTCGCATTCATCAGATGAGCACGCCCAATCGCTGTTCTTGATGACCGGCAACTTAACCTCCAGTCGCGACATGGACATCTTCCAGCCCTTCTGGAAATAAACCCACGCAGACGACTTTAGCTCGGCGGCACGATTAACCACCTCTGAGCCGTACATGTTCAGCTCTGGAATGAAATAGATGCCTTGCTCTTCATTGGTGAGCCCCCAGTCACGCTCAAACTCTTCCCGCATTTTCTCATTGCTCATTGGTCTTTCCTCACGAAACGGTTGCATTTGGCCAGATGACGCGAGCAGCAGCTAGCGCCCCAGCGTGGTCTAGATCACCTTCGAGTGACACCATCTGAAATGGAAGCCACCCGGCGACGTGGATTGTCCAGTTTCGTTTCAAGGACGAATCTCGATGCATTCTACTTGGATGAATGATGGGGCCTCTTTGTATGACTTCCCTGACTGGCCGCCTGAAGCCATGAATTTTTGCCTGACTTGTGCGGCGACATTTTCGCAGATCTGAACTGTTGCGAATCTTTCAACCGTAATCGTAGGAGAGCTCCCGTAGTAGCCGCCAAGCATCATGATAACCATCAGAGCACTCATTTCCCCACCCCGCAAAAAGTGCACTTCATCTGATCTTGGCCTATCGCGAAGAAGCTGTGCATGCAGGTCGTCGGCTTCTCCATCGCACCCAGCGCGGCGCCAACGGTTCCGTCACCGTTCACGATGCGCGCAATCTGCCGCATTGCCTTCTTTGCTTTGAGGTCTCCCATACCCCAATCAGTGATAACCAGCTGAATGTTCCTGGCTGCCGCTCGAATTACCTCCGCATTGGCCTCTGTGGCTTTGCAGGAGGCGCGATCTCCTGAAGTTTGACCGGATGTACTGGCCTTCTCCTGCTGCGCCTTGTACGCGTGATCTACGGCGTGCAGACGAAGCTGGATCGCGTCTCGCTCCTCGGTCATCTTGGCCAGGCGATAGCTCAGTTCATTCGTTCCGCCGGCTCCTTCGATGATCTCACGCTGCGCATCGTTCTTCATTTCGAGCGCCTGAATATCCTCAAACCGCTTGCGCGCAGTTTCGTGCAGCGCTTCGTGGTCTTGGCGCAGGAGTTCTAGGTAGGACTCAAGCGATGATTCAAGCATGGCAAGCAGGTTAGGCCTGTCGCAGTTTTTATTGAGATAGCCGAGCCGCTCATACATCTCGCGCTTAGCCTGTTCGATTGCGTTGGTCATGGTCTTCGTTCCTTCGGTGGTTATTCTTGGCAGGATTGCAAATGTTCGATTATTTCATCGCGGATGATGTCAGCAATGTTCTCGTCTGTCGGGTTATCGGCATGGACATCAAGATTCAAATACATCGGCTCTCGGTCTTTGCCATCTTGATAAAACTCAATGCTAATGGTCATCTTCAATTTACTCATTTCAAAATCTCCGCTGCGAGAGCCTGTATGCGGCTCCAGGTTTCAGATGTAGGCCTTTCTTCGTACTGGCGCAGGAGCTTGGCGATCTGCCGGGCCATGTACACGTCGCCCTCTGCGCGATCTTGCTCAGTCAGCGCCTTGATGCCGATTGCGTGATCCACAACAAGCGACACTTCCAATTGGCCGGGGAGGTTTATGGCGGTCATTCTGTCACCTTCCCAATTTCCGCTGCCGCAACAGTGATAGCTCGGCGCGTAGCAGTTGCAACATCACCGAAATTCACCGGGACCTCGGCAGAAGCATCCGGCTCACAGGTAATAACCACAATCCAGTCTTCATTGATTTCGATGTTGAACCTCAAGGTGCAGGCTAGTTTGAGCGCATCTCCATCGTCTTCGAGCGGATTCCACTTTGGCCCGCGCTCGCCCATGTAGAGCGAAGGCTTCCCGCCGCCAGCGCCTACCCACTTCGCATCGCTATGGATCGGATATCCAGCAGCCTTCGCGGCCAGCCTGAGCAATTCCTTGTCTTCCATCACTTCGCCCTCAGATAGTGATTCGCCCGCTTCACCGTCCCATCCTGCCGAACCAGCCTGGCGTCAGGCCCTTTGGTCAGTCGAACGATTGTTTTGTTTCTCTCGACAACCTGGAAGCCTTCGGCGACTAGGTTGGCTACTGCTTGGTCTTGTGGTGTCATTTCAGATTCTTCCGTTCGCTGTCCCAGTTGAATACCAAGGCAATCCCGCCGCCCTCGCGCAGCCTGTCAACAGATCGCTCGCCAAGCACTGGGCCAAGCTCATCAGGCTGCAGGTTTGAAATAACGATGGTAGGTAGCTGGTCTTCGTAACGAGCGTTGATGATCGCGAACAGCGTGGCCAGCTCAAACTCTGTCGGCTTTGTTGCGCCGACCTCATCGATGATCATCAGCGACGGAGAAGTGAAGGCCTCGTACGCATCAGACTCGCTGTATTCGGCACCGCTGCTGTAGCTGCCCTTGATCAGCTGAAGGATCCCGCCAACCGTCCGGTATACCGCCGTATGACTTGTTTCAAGCATGACGCGCCAGGCGATAGCACTGGCCAGGTGGGTTTTCCCGGTTCCTGGCTTCCCAAGCAGCAGCAGGCATTTACCAGACTTGTAGTTCTCATCGAATTTCTCAGCGTAGGACTTGCACTCACGGAGATTCTTTTCCTGCGCTGGAGTCGATGCCGCGTACTCCTCAAATGTTTTACCGGCAAACCTCTTTGGGATCATTGCACTTCCCAGCTTCCTCTCTAGGCGCGCCGCCTTTGCCTTGATTGAGTCCTGCCTTCTTTCCTCGGCAATTTCAATCTCCCTGCTCTCCAGGCAGCATTTTGGGCAACCGCTAGTAGTCCCGTTTCGAGTCGATGTCATAGCCACAAATGCGCCATGCTTTTCGCATGATCCAATAGATTTTGCTGATACCCATTTTTTTTCCATTTCATGGATAGTCAGGTCCAGTGCGTTAGAATCCATGTGTTCCATCCCCGTTATCTGTTAGACCTTTCTCGTAGTCTCGAGAATCGAAGCCTGTGTGCTTAGCAGTCGTAGCTGGCTGCTTCGCTTTTTCGTTTGCTGCCCATGACGCCTTGAATCCCTGCCATCCACTTGCCGCAGAAATTTCTACTGCCTGCGCCGGTGTCATTCCTGCCCTTTCCGCTTCTGCCTTCACTCCGTTCCAGGCGGTCAAGGTAAGTGGGGCCTTCTTGCTCTTGCGTACTGCCAGCCAGTCTTTGGCGTGCTGCTGATTGCATCCTTCAGCAACCAATTGCTTCAGGCTGATCAACCCTGATTCCTTTTTAACCTTCGCCCCCGGCAGGCCGTCATCCGGCGAAGCAGGTGGCAAGTGTTTTTGATCTTTATCTACATCTGTATCTGTATCTGTATCTGTATGGTTGACGTTCCGTTGAACGTTCGTTGCAGCGTTCGTTAAACGTTTGATGCGCCGAGCCTCTGCGCTGGCCTTCCCAGCCATGCTCGCATTTTTGGATTTTGAGTAAACGCCGGATAAATCACGCTCAATACGATGATGAATCCACTCTCCATCCTTGATTTCGAAGAACTCTTCGAGCAGTTCTCTCGTCTCAATCCACTCCTGTTGAGACATCCGTGCAACGTTCGCTAAACGTACGTTGGAATCCTTTAGCGGTGCGCCGGTCTGCCAGTAGTTCATGATCAGCAGCAGGTAAGCCCCATGCTGGGAAGCATTGAGGTGCGCCGTGTCTGCCAGGTAGTCAGCTGGATACAGCTGAATGTAGGGCAGAGCAGCCATATCAACCCGCCAATGCCAGTGATTTCCGTTTTTTCTCGATACGGAATAGATGATCAGGACTGCGCCAGTCAGAAGCATGACGACCATCAAGGTATTCAAATACATCGATAGGGCAGACCCTGAAGAATTCTCGACTGCCATGAACCCTATCGAAGCTGAACCGATCGTGAACGTCCTTCTCGAGCAGATCGGCGCACTCCGTCTCCACGTACCACTCAACTTCGAATGGAACCGGTACGCCTGTTGGGGCTGAAAGCTGCTGTGCACGGAAGTGGGGGGATCCACGAGTGAATCCTATTTTGTACACGCCAGGCATGCAGGCGTTGCTCAGGCAGTAAACAAATCCATATTCAGCCATTTCATTCCTCTCCTAGCCTGATGAACTCACTAACCGACATGCCGAAGATTGCCGCCAGCTTACGGAGGGTTTCCGTACTGGTGTTGTCGCGGTCGATGAGGTTTTTGATGTTTTGCGGAGTAGTGCCCAGGATCTTTGCCAGATCCGGTCGGCGCATATCCTTTTTCGCCATTGCGATATTGATTGATCGTCCGACGTTCATTCCTGCTCCTTAGTGATTAACGATTTGCAAGCACACAATATCCGAGGAGCATGACCATTAGCAAGCGTTTTAGTTTGGTTTTTCTTGCTCATGTGTTTTCTGCATAAACTTGACTGATCCCATAGCCTGTACCATCCTCAGGTTCCCGAGGAGCACCGGGGCCAACCACTCAGCCATACAAGGAAGCGGCACGCAGACCAATCAGGTAACAGCCATGACCAATGATCTCGCCAAGATTTTCACGAACATCGAACACGCAGCCGCTCAGGTAGAAGAGCTGGCCAGTCAGATCCTCGACGCAATCAAGGAGGCCCAGGCGGATACGCTCCAGGACTTCGAAGAGATGGTCGGCGATGCTTACGATGCGAATGGATGGAATCGACAGGCAGGGAGGCCCGCAGATGGGGCTACGTTGTTGCCGGCGCCTATGACGGTGCGCAACTACGTTTCATGGGTCAGGAGGGCTTACAAGGTCGGCCTAGCGGTTCCTGAGTTCGAGACCCTTGGAGAGCTAAGGCGTGCGGTGAAGGAGTCGAAGCAGAAGCCGGCGCCGGTCCAGCATGACGAACTGGCGGCAATGCGCGGGGTGAAGATGTCCAAGGATGCCGAGCTGATCGGGGCGGTGGTCCACGACATCGGCGTAGTCCTGACCCATCTCGACCAGGCCGACCAGGACGAGTTCGAGCAGCGCCTCCAGAAGCTGATCAAGCAGTTCTCCAAGAAGGCGCACATTGAGGTTGCGGCTGCGGCTTGAGCTCCAGATACAACAAGGCCCCAATTGCTGGGGCCTTTTTTTATTCCTCGCCGAGCGCTATGAACTCGCTCACCTTCATCCCGAAGTATCCGGCCAGCTTCCTCATCGTGGCGCCGGTGCATGAGTCCTGCTTCATCAGCAGGCTCAAACTCGACTGACCCATCTTCAGATCCTCGGCCAGCTTCTTCTGGTTGATGCCCTTCTTCGCCATGGCGATCCTGATGCTCTTTTGAGTGTCCATAAGACCTCCTGATTTAGACCTCTGCAATTTACATGGTACCGGACTGGCTTTCAATGGTACCGGACTGACATCTGTTTTTATCAATATTCCGCTTGACGACTGTCCGGCCAAGAATTACAGTTCATCTCACAAACCAACACCAACCGAGACACAGACCATGATCCCAAAAGCCTGCCGCGAACTTCTAGACTTATGCCTGGATGTCGCGAACAAAACCGAAAACGAGCAATTGGCTCAGGTTCACATCGAGCGGGCGACCGGGATGCTGAACTACGCGCTGACCCGTGGCGACCTGACTCCGCTGGAGCATTCCGCCGAGATGGCATGGGTAGACCTTGCTCGGGCGGTGCGCCGTGCGCCGACCCGAATAGAGAACTCTGTTGGGATGACGATTGACCAATGGATAAAACGGTCCGACTCACCGCAAAACTAACCGAAATCATGCTGATCGCCGCGCACGTCACGGCGGCGGTCATCGCTCTCTACGTTGAAGGGGTTTTGAAATGAGTAACTGGACTAGCGTTTCAGATGCATATCCACCTGCGAGCATGGATGGCATGCCGATAATCGTTGCGGTTAAAAACCACCTCGGCGAAATGATTTCCGAAACTGATGCGTGGCACACGTATAGCCGCGAACCTCACGGCGGTGTGTTCGACTTTTGGGGAAAGAAGGTTACCCACTGGATGCCCCTTCCAGCTCCACCCGCCGAGGAATCAAAATGAACATCCCAATCATCGCCAGCAGCTTTGCAGGGATCGCTGATGCGGTCGTGGCTATGGGTTACTCGCTGAGTGACGCAATCGCCTGGAATCGCGCGCCAATGCGTGTGAATGGAATCTGGCATGCGGAGATTCGCCATGAATGTTGAGATCGATGGAGTTCGGTATGTGCCAGCTGAAGACCCTTGCGACGACCCCGGCCTTCTCGACTTCATGTGGGAATTCCCGGACGCAGGTGGACGAATGCCAATCCGCGAATACCTCAGAGAGCTTCTGATCAAATTGTGGAATGAGGGTGAAGGGTTTAGCGGAAAGCGGCCATTCGGTAACAGTGGCTGGGAGTACGACCTTTACGTTGCATTGATTGCCGCTGGCGCAGTTGAAGGCGATCTTGACGAGGAAGGCTGCTTGATTTCAATCGAGAAGCCGGCGAGAGAAAAGGCTGACGCCATTGTCTTCCAGCTGATCACTGCAATGTGCAGGCCTCGCCATGGCTAGAACTCTTAAGTGGTCGGCCGCCGCGCTGATCGTTATTTTCTGGATGGCTGGGATGGGGTATCTGTGATGAGCAAGCTTTCTGAAATGATTAAGGCCGCGCAGACCAATGAGCGCCGCTGCGTAATGAATCCACTTATTAATTTTGCGTCGTCAGCGACCGATCTTCCAGCGCTCGCCCCAATCCATTACGTCTACAGCTTCAAGGCAGAGTTCGGCTGTACAGCAACTGTTCAGTACGGTGCGAAAGGCGAACTTGATGCAAAGTTGAAGCAGATCCGCAGGCAGGTTGTGGAAGCAGTATTCGGCGAGTTCCGCGAAGACATCCATGCAATCAATCGCGCCCTGATGAATTACGACACAGACAAGGCGACGGAGCTTGTCGGGATAATGTACGGAAAGATGTTCGACGTATGAAACCAACAAACAGGTTCTACCTAGGCGACCACAACCTGGAGCCGCCCGAAGACGACGAACCCGAAGACGGCCTGACCGACGCCGAGCGCCGCCAGAAGGAATTCGACGACTTCGATCCGCCAGATAACGATTTTGGAGAACCGCTATGAGCGAACGCGACGAGACACCTGAATCTGATTTTGAATGCCCTGGCTGCGGCAAGCAATTCAATGGGCCATGGTCGCTTCACCACCACATGGAGCGCTGCCAGAAGGCGCTGCGCCTTGAAGGTGATGACGTTGATCCGCAAGACCAGGACGATCCATGGTCAGGCGACGACATGATGGGCGCGTCCTCTTAACCGCCCCACCTCATAAACGGCAAGGAGTTTTGGAAATGAGTGATCTCAAGCGATACAGAATCAACTGGCACATGGAAGAAACGTATCTCAGTGGCGACGGCGCTTGGTGCATGTTCGATGATGTTCAGGCTGAGCTGGCTGCTTTGCGGGAAGAGCTGGCGAAGTTCGACGATGCAATGCGCGCCATTGCCTGCAACCTTGGGGCTGGCGGATATAACGCAGAGTTCCTGTCGGCCGACCAGTTGGCAAGCAAAGTCCAATGGGGAGTCGACAACCTTCTAAGGGTCGAACAGCAGCGCCTTGCGGACGCCGAGCGGCGGAATGCGGTGCTCGATGCTCATCTTTCCAAAGCAACTGATTTCGTAGGGCGTCTTTGTGATTCAGCTGGCAATCAGCCAAGCGTGGCCACTGGTTACTTGCGCGACATTTTGGATACCCTCAAACCAACTACAGCAGCAGAATTTTTGGCTGCGCATCCCGCTCAAGAAATGTCAGCTTATGACGCGGTTATGTCTGACGAGTGGATGCCGCCAGAGGGGGTTAGCGCTGAAACCGTTTACGCAACGCTTTCGAAAGATCCTAACAAGTCACGGAGGACTAGCCCGGAAAACGTGAGCGACGTCCTTGAAACTCTAAGCCAGATGAGCGCCCTCAAACCCACCGAATCGGGAGCAAGCGAATGAGCGGGAAAATTGACGGTGTGCCGCGTGAGTTGCTGGAAGTGATCGCCAATAGCAGCGAGCGGACAATGGCCGAGATCAACGCAGCGATTCAGCAGGCGCGTGAAATCCTCGCCGCCCCAGTCGTCGAGCGCCAACCAGTGGCGTGGATGTATCTGGAGCGATCCGAGGACGGATATGAGTACAGGCCTCTGTTTAGCCAGACCAAATGGTTGGTCCTACCTGATGGGTTCTACGAAGAAATACCGCTCTACACCTCGCCGCCAGCGCCAGTATCGGTGGTGCTGCCTAAGCGTATTGAGCCGCCGTCGGATTATGCGTACCGCAAAGGCTGGAACGCCTGCCTCGACAAGGTCAAGGAGCTGAATCAATGAGCAGGATGCTGATCAGCGATGAGCAGTGCAACAGGGCGCATGAGATGCGCCTGGCTGGCAGGCCATGGCAGGCCATTGAGATTTCCATGGGGATCAACTGGGAGAGCCTGCGCCGCAAGATGAAGAATCGCGGCCATGAGATGCAGGGAAAGTTGGGCAAGGTACCGGTCAGGAAGCTTGCAGCGCCGCCGCATGAGATCAGGTTCCACGTCATGCGCCTAGGCAACAGGAAGCGCGTGGCGGAGCTTTACGGCGTTGGCTATGTCACGGTGTACCAGGCGCTCCCGCTAGAGCAGGTAGACCTCTACCAGCGCGGCCAGATGGTGAGTATCGGCGGGATCATGTGCAAGAAGTGCTTGATCTGTGGCACGGCAAGGGAGTTGGAACACTTTTGGGCCAACCCATCGGCCAAGTCAGGTTGCCGCGAGACCTGCTATTTCTGCCGAGTGAAGATGGCGGAGGAAAAGCTCTCGGCTGGTTGATCCGTATTTCATAATGCACTATTCTGGCATTGTTCTTTATTCGGAGTAGTGCAATGGAAATCGAGCTAGCTAAGCATCAAGGATCAATCGTCGTCAGATCCACAGAGATCGCGGCGCACTTCGGGAAGCGTCACGACAACGTTATGCAGGACATTGAAAGGCTTCTGCGCGGATTTGTCGAACAACCCAATATTTGTAGGAGTGCGTTTTTCTTCGAAAGCAAATTCACGAACGACAGGAATCGTGAGTACCGGGAATACCTGATGAGCCGAGACGGATTCGCTCTTCTGGCCATGGGGTTCACTGGCGCAAAGGCTTTGCAGTGGAAACTCAAGTACATCGATGCTTTCAATCAGATGGAGAAGGCTGCAATCACAACACAGATCGGCGCCATGGATCACTACGGCGAAGTATTGGCGATCATGGAGTCGGACAAGGAGAAAGCCAGCATCCATGGAAAAGCTCTCGCAGAATGGCGCAAGGCGCGCAAGCAACATATCGAAGACGTGAGCATCGCTCACAGCAAGGCCCAACTACTACTCAACTTCAAGGCGTAGACCAATGACCGACAAGAACATGCAGATCTGGAACCAGGTCGAAAAGACCGACACCCGCTACACCAAAGACGCAAAGGTCGGTGGCCAGCAGATCACCAGCCTGAACGGTACGGCGATGATCATGAAGGCCACCGAGGTCTTCGGCCCTGCAGGCTTCGGCTTCGGCTGGACTGTGCTGGAAGAGCGCTTCGACAAAGGCGCGGAGATGTTTGTTGGCGAAGGTGACAAGCGCGCCAGCCTGGGCTTCGAACTGAACCACACGGTAAAGATCCAGTTCTGGGCGAAGCTGGACGGCCAGCGCGGCGAGTTCGAGCAGTATGGCTGCACACCGTACCTGTACAAGTCGAAGTACGGCACAACCACCGATGGAGAGGCTCCGAAGAAGTCGCTAACTGACGCCATCAAGAAGTCCCTGTCGATGCTCGGCTTCAGCGCTGACGTGTTCCTGGGTCTGTTCGATGACCGCGATTACGTCAGCCAACTGAAGGACGAGCAGCAGGTCGAACTGGCGGAAGACAAGATCGCCGAGGAAGAGAAGCAGAAGGCCGAACGCCTGGACTACATCAAGTCGGTGATTGAGTCGCTGCAGACCGCGAAGACTCCGAACGAGCTTAAGGCATTCCATGATGTCGCCGTTCGCCGCCTGACCGCCCGCAATGACGGAGCCGCCGTCACCCGTATTGCCCGCGAGTACAAAGAACAACAGCCGCGCTTTGAAGCCGCGCAGGAGAAAGCAAAATGACCGCGCTCTATGAGATCTCGAAACAGTATCAGGAACTTGCAGATCTGGCGGATGCCGGCGACGAAGACTTGGCAGTGGCCGTACGTGACACCATGGAAGGCATCGAGGGCGAGTTCCAAGAGAAGGGCAAGGCCCTGGCGATGGTTACGCTGAACATGGATGGCGACCTTGAGGCCATCCAATCCCAAATCGACCGCCTGACCGAGCGCAAGCGCATCCTGCAGAACCGCAAGGATTCGCTGAAAGAATACCTGCGCACGAACATGGAAGCGGCCAACATCACAAAGATTGCACACCCACTGTTCACCATCACGCTCGGCAAGGGAAAGCCAGTCGTTGTGATCGATGAGGAGTCAGCGATTCCTGATGAGTTCATGAACACGAAGGTCACCACCACGCCATCAAAGGTCGATATCGCCCGCGCCATCAAGGAAGGCAAGGAAGTGCCCGGCGCGCACAGCGAGATCGGCAAGTCATCGATCAGCATCAAGTGAGGTGACCCATGGCCGAGAAGATCCGCCTGAACCAGATCAGCGACCTGTCAGAGCTTCAGGCAGCGATTCGCAAGAAGGGATTCCCCTGCAATGTGTCGATAACCGGCGCCGGGCGGAGCCTTCCGCAGAATGCCCTCTTCCATAAGTGGTGCGAGTGCGCGGCGCAGTTCTTCGTGTCGATGGGGAAGACGACCTTCTCCACCGGCGCTCCGATGAATATGGAGAACATGAAGCGAAACCTGAAGCTTACGTTCCTGGGCGAGGAAACCGTGCAGGAAGTGAACCTGAAGACCGGCGAAACATCGATCCGCTACGAGCTGCGCAGCACCAGCAAGCTGGACAAGGGCGACATGCACGCATTCATGACCTGCATCGACGTATGGGCGACCGAGCACGGCATCTACCTGCCGCACCCGGAGGACAGCGAGTACATGAAGATGCGCTGCAACATGGGGGAGGCCGTCTGAGTCGTAGAGAACTGAACATGCCTGGCATTCGCCGGGCTTTTTATTATCTTCCTTATTGCCATCACCATCCGATGGCTATATGATGCGCAAACACTCTCACTTAGGCATCAGAAATGACCAAGATTCAGGCGGTAGACAGAGACAAGTTCGTGGTCCGATTCGACAGCCACGATACCCGCGTGAACGTCCAGGTTGCAGCGGCGGCAGATCACACATCGATGAACACCTTCATCTTGCAGGCCATCGACGAGAAGCTTGCCCGGGGCCTGCGCATCGACCGACTGCTCGACGCAGCAGAAAACGCACTGACCAAATAACCAACCCAACGACCGAAGGAAAAGACCAATGGGCTATACAATAACCATAGGCCAGCTCAGCATTGAGAAGAATCCAGATGATGGGCTCGACTGTTCGTGCGTCCGTTTTGACGCTGAAGGCGCACGCCATGATGATGCTCCAGCATTCGGAGAGCCAACCGATTACACGAATTCACGCTGGCCAAGCTATGGCGTGTGGGCTGACTTCATGCGGGCTACCGGCCTTTACGATGTGTTCTTTTACGACAGTGGGCATTTGATCGGCGGTCACCCGGGAGTTCGCCTGATCACTCCTGATCTCGCGCTGAAGGTATCGCATGCGCTGGTTGAGTATCGACAAGCCAATCCTTCCGCTGAGCCTATCCTTCGCGATGTAGACGATGCATCTGCATGGCTATGCCGCCTGATCTGGCTCGACTACTGGATCGCATGGGCCATCAAGAACTGCGAAACACCAGTAATCGCCAACAGCTAACCACCAACAAGGACAGACCAATGACCATCGACAACTACAACATCCGCCTGGGCATGGCCTACGCCCGCGAGCTGATCGAATCGTCCCCGGCGAACATCAGCGCAGAGCCGATCATCGAGAACTTGCAGCGGTCGCTGGTGAATAAGCCACTGGCGCAGCGCGTTGGGATTTTGATTGTGATTCGGAAGCTGCGAGCTGAGTCGAAGCCGACGACAGCAGACAAATGGCCTGAGGCGTTTTCTGATCTGATGGGGGTGACGGCATGATCAAGATAATTTGGGATAACGCTCCTGTGTGGGCGACGCACGCCGGAATCATTGACGCATCGCTACTATCCGGCGGTCTTGATAATGGCCTTGTTTGGTATAACTCAAAGAGCTTCTGCCGAATCTGCGACGATCGGCAGCGGCCATTCTCTTGGGGGAACCTTTCGGATGGCGATGCTCGCAACAACCCAAGCGAATATCAGGTTAAATTCAGCGAGGAAAGACCTGCCCCTTGGCGAGGGGAGGGTTTGCCTACAGCGGGAACGATTTGCGAGCGCTATACAGACGATGGGGTATGGGTAAAAACCAAGGTGATCGCCCACTCAGAATTAGGATGCGTCGCGGCTTATCAGGATATTGAAAGCCCGTACCATCTTGGATGGTGCAAGCGTGATTCTGATTTCAGGCCTATCCTCACGCCAGAGCAGATCGAGGCTAGAAATCGTGAAGCGGCGATCACGCATATCGCCACGATAATGGGGAAAGATCCAGAGCGCCCTGGCATACGAGAAAAAGCTGCAATCATTTATGACGCCGGCTACAGGAAGGTGACCCCATGATCCTCGCTGCGCTGTTCATGCTCCAGCACATCTATCGGGGGTCCTGGAAATGACGGACTACAGCGAACTTAAAAAGCTGGCAGAAGCTGCTACTCGCGGTCCTTGGAAATATTGGGGTGAAGTCGGTCATGAGATATTTGGCGAGCCAACAGGTAACTCAATGAGCAAGGCATTTATGCTGAGCCGTGATTCTCGACGAGAGGATGCGGAGTTCGTTGCCGCCGCCAACCCGGCAGTCGTACTTGAGATGATTGATCTCATCGAAGATCTAGAGAACCATATTCTTGAGATGGGAGAGCGAGACTGATGATCCGTCATCCGCACTGGTGGAAAGATACCGGGTTCAATTACGCGTTTATGGCTGTTGAGCAGCAGTGCAGGATCTGCAAGTCATATCGGCGCTGGACTGGGAAGTTCAAAGATTACCCCGGAGTTGAGTGGGAGCCGGGGCGGGCAAATCGGAGGATAGAATGATCAGACAATACCGATTCAGAGAGTTGATGCTCATGCTCACTGACGACAAGTGCTTCGTCATGCGCCAGGGCGAGCGGTATTTCTTTGCGACGATTGTGAAGTGAGGTGACCAGACATGTACATCGTACCAAGACCATATATCTGCCCAGTGTGCAAGACCAAGAGTTATTCGAATCAGCCAGCTTCCGCGTGCATGAAATGCTTTGCTGAGTTCATTGCAAAGCATGTCCCGACGGTTGTTCCTGATCCTGATGGGAAGCCATTCGACAATAACTCACAGGTTTCATACTGCTAACCAATCTACCGGGGATAAAAATGACCAAGCTCGACCAACTTAAGCAGCGCGCAGAATTCTTCCATCGCGGAAAGATCATTCCGACTCGGGTTCTAAAATGCCCGGTTAGGAAGATGCGCCACCATGTGACATTCGGCGCCGATACTTGGGTTATCCCAAGCCCTACTGGGTATGTGTGTTTTTCCCACTATGAGCCTGGGAATTCGTGCATTCATATCGATGGTGACTGGGGTTCCGCAACCAGGGAGTTCTTTGGAAGCCCGTACCATAAAGGCGGCGAGACGAAATGGATTCAGGACTATCAAGTAACGCCTGATCGGTTTGAGGAGTTGGTCGCGGGATCTTGCTACCAGTAATAAAAAAGGCCGGCGCAATGCCGGCCTTTCCTATTTCAGTCTTCGATCAAGTTGGTAGCTATCCGTGACGCCCAGCCCCTGCCGAATGATGGCCACGTCTTCAGCTCGGCCATGAATCTCAGACGGTACCCATTCAGCCGCTTATCCAACAGCTGAGGATCCATCGCCTTCACTGCGCGGATGGTCAGGGGGCCAAGCCTTCCATCGTCGGCCACCCCCGTAGCCCGCTGAAGGAATCGAATGGCTTGGCCAGGCCCGGAGTTAACCGAGGCGTCGAACACGTCGAAGCGGATGGCATCAGGAAGCTCGTCGGCGCGCACTGTGTCCCAATACGACTTCTTGTAGATGGCCTTCGCCGTAGCCAGTGGCAGATCGATCATCGCGCCTGTGTACCCATTCGCCCGCGCGACCTTTGCGGTAACCCCATACATCGTTTCGGCGCCAGGGTCATCAGGGTGGTTGGAATAACCACCCTCATGGCCGATCAGCTTTTCAAATGCCTGATCGAAGTTCATGGTCAGTGAGCCTCTGCGCGAGGATCGCCGACAGCATAGAGCCCGCCATCCCAGCCGGTGACAACTTCCTCTTCCGACTCAGTCGCGCCAGACGGCATTGGATTCGTTGCGACAAAAACCTCATCGCCATTCTCGCCAAACTCGGTGGCGTAGCAATAATCCCAATCGCCGATGTTGATTACCTTTCCGTCGATGTCGCGAATAACCTTCATTTTGCCACCCATCCTGTGTTCCCTGATCCGGCCTCTTTCACATAGAAGGAAGGAGTGCCACCCGTTCTCATGCAAACAGATCCAACAATAGCTGTTACAGCTCCCTCAGGGCTAGCTGCGTTGACGTTGATCGTCGGTCCATTCGACAGCTTAACTTGAGCGGTCCTGATATCAACAGACGTCAAGGTTGACCCTGTGCGGTTGTAGATCACCGCGTTCGTGTTGACCGTCTCTGCATCGTTGGTCATCTGGAGCGCAAGAGATGTTGTCCCCTGGAGTTGCTTCCAGATCTTCTCGTCTACTCCGTTGTTGCTTTTACGGAAGAAATACGACGGAGCAGTCCCTTCTGGGATGATATTCCGTTGGTACTGCTGAACCGCTCCAGGCGAGATAGATCCATCGTCGCTGTAATCGGTTCCGATGAATGTCGATACCTTGGAATAGGTTTTGATGAAGCTTGTTCGAGTATTGAGGATCACGCGGAAAATAATGTCCGTCGCCTCGTTCTGGAACGTACGAACGCCATCAATGATGGTCATGAGGCAGTTGTTCAGAAGGATCGCGCGGTCAAGTCCTGGGTTGTACACAGGGTCAGTGATGGTTACGCCGCCACAATCAACCAGCTGCATGCCGTAATGCGTACCCGTGAACAGCCCGCCAGATTCATCTGGAGCAACCTGGCAGTTGGTGAGCCACATGTAGTTGCAGTCAACAAGGCGGAAGCCCTGCCAGTCATAGGTCGCCCCCTTCCATCCAAACCGGTGGCGGCGCACAACCACGCCGACGATCTCGCGCGTTCCGATGCTTTCGAAGTACACGCCGAAATGCTGGGCGTTGATGTTGCCGTGGAGAACCTTGCTCTCACCAAACGCACTGCCAGGAGCGCTGATCTGATAAATGCCATCGTACGAGTGCGCGATGTCGAACCGATTGATTTGGAAAAAGCATCGATCGCCAATCTCGACGCCTCGATACACGTTGGTTGCCGTGAATTCTCCGATGTACGCGGTGAGAAGCGCGCTCTGCGCATTAAGTCGCAGGAAGCACGATTTTGGTTGGGGTGCAGGATCTGAATCAGACCGGTAACTGCCGCGCGTGAAGATTCTGGAAACCGTGCAGCTAAAACCATCACCCTGCTCAATTCCGCAAAGCCAGGTTTCCAGTGTCTCAAAGGCATTGTTTGTGCCTGGTGTCGGCGATGTAGCGCCGGCGATCAACAGGTTATTCCAGCGCCAGTTGGAGTACAGGGTGTTGTATTGAACAGCATCGAAAGGCGTGCTAAACGCTCGCCCTCCGTCCGTGCCCTTTGTGTAGATGGCCAGAGATTCCGCGCCGCTGGTGATCTGATACGAAACCGGGGCGAAAACAATACCGTCAGATCCACCGATTCCCTCGAACATTAGCTTGCTCTGGAACCCCTCGCCGGTAATCATCCCCTCTGCACGGGTAAGGGTTTTCGTGATCTTGTATGTGCCGGCCGGGAAGAAGATCTCTTTATTCGACGCAGAGAATGCTGCCTGAATAGCATTTGAGTCGTCAGCAACTCCATCACCTATGGCGCCAAAGTCCTTCACAGATAGGCGCTCGGCGTTCTTGTTGTGCTGGGTGGTGCCGACAGCTCCAGTGAATGGCTGTTTGACGCCGATCAGCGCATCACCCTTTGTTACATCGAGGGTATTGCTCAGGTCACTGAACGTGACCGCCTGCTGGCTCCCAATCATCAGGAAGTCAGGCACATAGAACACCTGGCGATGCCGGCTGTCCTCGACGCGAACGCTGTAGTTACCATCCACATACAGGAATGTCGGCGACCCATTGCGCACTACATAGCCGTTCGACGTTCGAAGCGGCTGGGCGGCCGGAATCGTCAGAGCCGCATCATAGTAAACAGTGATCGGATACTGGCGAGGATCAAGATTCGGCTGCCCGATCCAGATATAACCAGCATCCAGCGCGCCACCCTGGGTATCAGCGAAGAACTCATAAGGGTTGATCTGCATGACAATTGACATTAAGTATCTCCGCTTCTCAGAAGGAGCCTGAAGGCTTGGGTTTTGTGTTCAAGGCATCGTTGATCTTCGCCTTCATCTTGGAGCTTTTGATCGCGTTGCTGATTGCTTTGAGACCGGTCAGGACCGGGACAGGAAGGCCGGTCAGGGCGCCTGTAGTGCCGGCCTCGGCCATTGCCGCAAGCAGCATGCCGGTAGTGCCGCTGTTGTTGATCAGCGTCCCTGGCGGCACAGTCATGATGTATTTCGTGACGTCGTTGAGGTCGCGCACGATCCTGGCATTCTCCTTGCCGAGCACAATGTCGAGCCGGTCGTTCTTGTCGAGCGCCGACACGGCCTGGTTGAGTTTTGCAGCAGACACCAGCGGACGGTTCTGAGAGTCCAGGCCGACACCTTTCGTTGCCTCGTCGCGGATATGGTTGAGCAGAGCGCCTTGGAGATCCTTCCATGCCTGCTTGCCGTCATCGCCGCTGGAGTTAATCACTCGCTTCAGGAAGGTGATCTCTTCTGGCGAGGCATTCAGAATCGATTTGTTGAAGACCTGGTCGGCCGCAACTTTCGGGTCGTCCATTCCCTTGCGATTCGTGATCAGCCTGGCGATGACGGACCGATTCTCGAACTTACGAGCCTGCTTTGTTCTCAGGGCGCGGGCTTCCTTTGCCAGCGGGCCGGCGACCGGCTCAGTATGCGCATCGATCAGCTTCTTCAGGATCGTCTCGTCGCGGATCTGGCTTCGCTCAAGTGGAGAGGCAGACCCGCTGATCTCGCTACGAAGGCGCTCCATATTTCCTACAGTGGTTGTCTGCGGGGAGGACTGGCCAGCCTTGTTAATCATCGTTTGCTTCGGGATCAGATCGCCATTCGGACCTTTCGTGGCTATGCCAAGCTTGATGGCGGATTGACGAGCGGCATCCACAACAGATGACGACTGGACGCCAGAAGGTCGACTGTTGATGAAGTCGATCAGAGACCCATCGATCTTGTTGTCTCCGGAACCAATTGATACCGGCTTGAACGGGTCGACCTTGGCGTTGTACTCGTCAGACTTGCGGAACTTGGAATAGGCGACGTTCGTTTCGTTCTTGGCCGCCTGCCAACCCTTGCTCAGCGCGTCTATCACCTTGTTGCCGGTGGTAGGCAGGTCTGCTGATTGCGCGCCCGACCGGTCATACAGCTCTTCGAAGTTGTTCATGACCTCGACGTTGTTCTCTTCGGCGCGGTTACGCAGCGGCCCGCCAAGCTCACTTTTCATCTGCTCCTTTTCGAATGCAAGCTGATTTGGTTCGCGTGTCTCGGCGCCCTTTGTCAGATTGACCGGAACAGGAAGGCCTTGAGACTGCTCGCGGCGAATGTCGGCCTTGGCGACTTCAGCCGCGCCAACTGTGCTGCCGGATGGCGCCTCTGGAGCCTGGCCAGGAATTAGCTTCTGCGCGACTTGCTGGACTCGTTGCGCTGCTCCTTGGATTGGCGCAGCTGCTCGCTCTGCCGTCGCAATGGCTGCCGGCATCGCTGCCCGTGTGCCTTGTGCGATGGCGCTAAGCTCTCCGGTCATTGGCGCGACACCAGCCAGCGGAGCCAGGGCCTCACCTACGGCCCGGGTCTGTTCCTGGCCTGCCTGAGTGCGCGGCGCATAGGTCAGCGCCTCTGCGCCCTGCGTGGCAGCCTGCTCGACGGCATTGGCGGCATCTTGAGTGCCGAAGTTGCCCGACAGGATCTGTTCAGCCATACCCTTCAATGTCCCGCCGATCATGCCGACTGCCCCGCCGGTTGCGCCGGAGCCGAGCGCTAGGGCCGTCTCGCCAGCGCCGACAATATCCTGGCCGATGGTGGTTTCTGCTGGGCGCTGGATAGTTTCCTGAACATCGCTGTCAGGGATCTGGTTCGCCGGATCTTGCCGAGCGCGCTGGATAACCGCCGCAAGTTGACGTGCGGCATCTTGGTCGCCGGCCGCGTCGGCATTTACTAGCGCCGTTTCAAGCTGCTGGAGAGTCGCCATTATTGCGCGCCCCCGTATTTCTGAAGCAGCGCATCGATACCTGTAGGCGTAGGCGCGGCTGCCGGGGTGTCAGGAGTAACGTCAGGCACGCCATAGCGATCAGACAGGGTTGCGCGCGCCTTCAGCATCAGCCGCTGGGCCTCCTTGACGTTTTCAATCAGCTTCTCTGGAGACTGGCGAAGGCTCAGGTTTGCCAGGGAAGACTCAAGCTTCTTGCCCTCAGCCTCGGTCAGTGCTCCAAGGCCCTTCATGCTCGGAACCTGAGAAAGGAATGCCTGAGATCCGAGGGTCTTTAGGGTTTCCTCAAAATCGGCCACGTCCTGATCCAGGGTAGGCAGGCGAGACGAGATCGTACCGGTCGCATCCTTCACGACGCCGGCCGGGGTGTTCACAACTTTGTCCGCCGTGTTCAGGAAGTTGTCGATGGTCGCTCGGCCAGACTGAACGGTCGAAACCTTCTCGTTGACCGCCGCATCACGCTTGCTGATCTTATCCTGAAGCTTTAGCTGCAACTCCTGGCTCTTGATGTCGTTACCTTGGCGCGACGTAGCCGCGTTCATAGCCGCAATCTGCGAGTTCAGCTTGGAGATGTTGATGTCGTTTGCCAGTTTCTGGATCTCCCAGCCACCCTTGACCAGATCCTGAACTGCAGACGACTCGGCGAACTTGGCATCCGTTGCGGCTTTCGCGGCCTTCGCTTCTGCAAGAGACAGTTCGGCCGGCGCCTTGGAGGTTTCGCGCAGCTCAGTAGAGATCTTGCCCCAGTCATCAGGCTTCAGAGCGGACATGGTTAGTGCCAGCCCGGATGCTACGGCCTTCGGGTCACTATCCAGCTGCCTGCGCAGGTCCAGAAGATCCTTGGTGTCTTGGCCTGAGTTTTCGAACGCAGCAATCCGATCATCCAAGATCTTCTTGGCCACTTCTGGCTTGCCATTCTGGATGGCGCTGTATGCCTGAGTTCCAGACTTGAATATCTCGTCTTTCTGGCCCTTGTCGTAGATGTCGAAGCTTGCCGACAGAGACTTCTGGAACTCAGGATATTTAGCGATCATCGCTGATGCATTACCAGCAGATGGCGCAGACAGGTAGTTCTGCAGGTCAGCCGCATACTGTTGCTGCTTGGCAATAGTGGCATCTCTAGATTCGAGAGCGTCCTGATTGGACCGAAGCTGCTGGCCAGCCTGAATTCCGCCAAGGATCGAACCAGTGATGTCTGGAGCCTGGACGGTGTAGTCGTATGGTGCTGCCATTTAAAACGCTCCTGATCCGATGGCTAGGCCACCAAGCTGCCCAAGCTGGCCGATGAATTGATTCTGCGCATTTTGGGCGCCGAGAATGCCTCCTGCCTGCGCCTGGCCCTGCTGACTGAGAAGATTGCCAATGCTGTTTGCCGACTGCATCCCGGCGTTACCCGTCTGCGCAGCCGAGTTCTGACCTAGCGACGTGATACCGCCTAGGTTCTGATATTGCTGCTGGACAAGTTGATTCAGCAGGCTAGGCCTGAACTGAGCAAGTGCGCCTTGAGTGTTCCCGCCGCGCAGACCACCGGTGGCCGAAGCATTCTGCAGAATCGCGTTCTCGCCCTGCTGCGCCACCGACTGGAAGTACGGGGATTTCTCGATACCAGAGATCGCAGTTTTCTGCGCGCCAGCCCCATTCAATCCGAGCAGGTTCTGCTGGGCCTTCAGCGAACCTGTGCCTGCGTTCGTGTACGGCGACAGAAGCTTGACCAATTGGTCGTACTGGCGTTTCTGCTCCGCAATCCCAGCCGCCGACGAATCAGACTGAGCATTTGCTGCACTCTTTGCCGCCTTGGCCGACTTGTTCGCCGCATAGGCGCCGGCCGCGACGGTACCGGCTACGACTGCTGTTGTTGCTGCCATTACAGAATCCTCGTGTAAGACGTTTCCGATTTTTCATAACCGAGAGCGCCATAAATCCTGGCAACGGTCTCAGGCATGCTCGATTCCATCGCGATCATGTTCCAATATTTGACACCCTGAGCCTTGGCCATGCCTTCGATATGCTTGATCAGCGCGATACCGTTTCGACCTCTGCGCGCCTCTGGATTGATCCAGTAGGCAATTTCTGTACCGCCGAGCACATCTGCGCAGGCTAGCAACGGCGACTTCAATCCGGCCGTGAACCCCTCTACCTTCCCGTCAATCTCAAGGATCGCCAGCAGCCCATGCTCAATCGCCATGGACGCCATGAACTCGACGTAATCGCCGTCAAACTCTTCCTGGTACATGGTCTCTTTCCAGAATTCCCGGGCCATCTCGACAACCGCCGGCAGGTCTTCCACAACTCCATCACGGACCATCATCAAGCCCTCTTGAAGAAGCAGGTTAGGACGACACGGGTGTTCTCTGGCGTATCGCCAAATCCGCCGACAGGCTCTGCCCGGTGAAGGCGAGCGGCGTCGAAGATGACAGCCCGGTTTGGCTTCATGGCTACCGTCTCGCGGACCTTCCAGGCCTGCGCATTGTTCTGATCGGCCTCGACGACTGCGACTGCCTCAGGAAGCTCAGGGTGGTAGGCAGTACCAAGCGATCGATGGCTAAGGAAGCTTGTGCCGCCCTGGCAATGCTCAGGGTCGTTCAGGTACAGCATCAGGCTGTATTCGCCCATGCTCAGGTCTGAATGGACCTGATGCGGGCAATGAACCCCGGCAGGCGATCGGCGCATGAAGATGGTCGGAGATACCGGCGCGCAGCAATGCTTCTCCAGCGCGACATAGATGGCGAACTTCAGATCAGCAGGGATTTCCGCGCAGATGAGCGGATAGGTCACGCCGTCTGCCTCGTTCACTACATCAGTGAACACAGCGGATCGTGCGTAACTCTGGAGTTCGGCGAACTCTGGAAGGAAGTCGTCAACGACAAGCATGCGGCTCTCCATTTCTGGGGATTGTGAGCCGCTGGGCGCCCTGATTCTCAGCTTAGGTGATGCAATGTGATGATATTACACGAACAGCATATCTTTACGTAATCTCGCGGCCTGACACGCGCAAGGTCAGCGATGTAGCGGCCCCGGCAATCGTAGACAGGAAGTCACCCGCCAGAAGGACCTGACCTACCAGTTCAGGA
>Ga0247818_10000178_pt1 | contig 37687 bp, 33 predicted proteins | sample 13C_Glucose_Day1_FD_192424 | JGI IMG/M metagenome (GOLD analysis project Ga0247818, IMG submission 192424) | Soil microbial communities from agricultural site in Penn Yan, New York, United States - 13C_Glucose_Day1 | ecosystem: Environmental > Terrestrial > Soil > Agricultural land | place...
GCTTCAACACTGCGCACGTTGTTGAGTCCGGAAGTGCGCAGTGTTGAAGCCATGATCATGGTCGACAAGACGAAGCAAAAGTCGTTGAGCAAGCTCCATTACGAAGCCGGTCCCGCCTATGTCACTGCCCAGATCGAGGCCCTTTTGCGTCAGTTGCACGCGGAGGCGATGCTAAACGTGCCCGACCCTTTAGCGTCTGCCCGCTTGTTTGCCGCGCTTATCAAAGGGTCCGATCTCCTGATGATCGCCCGCTTCGATGAAGCGAAAGCAAAGGACGACAATGAAGTTGAATCCTATTGCCGGTCGGCCGTCGCAATGTTCATCGCAGCGCACGGTATTTAGTGTTGACCTGCAACGGGCTGCCACGGTGCTCGAACTGATCAATAAACACAGCCTTCGGACTGTGGACTGGAGCGATATTGATCGCTCATCTGGAAATTGACCTTGGGCTCGACTCTCCAAACAAGACGCATATTCTGGTCGATGCCTTGAAAGCCCTGCAGCTGAAAAGTCAGGATGTTGATCGTCACGTTTACTATTCGTCAGGCACGCTGTCTGAACTCTTGCAGGTGTTTTCCAGTAGCGCTCAAGTCAACCTGAACGATGCCATTGCATGAAAGTCCTGGAGCCAAGTCCGCAGGGAAGACTTGCGTAGCCGTGGCGTTTAGCTGGGCCAGACTGCCGCTTCTGATACCTGCTCCAGGATCTGCTCAGCAGTCGATTCCGCTGCCCGCACGATCAGACGCCAATGATCCTTCGCTATTGCAGCCATCAGGAACCTTTCATGTGAACGAATCCGTTTTGTTTAGTATCAAAACGGGCAGTTTCAAAAGCGTTTAGCAGTCGCCAACTCGAAAAATCATGACCGGAGAACAATGCATGCCCCTCAGTGACACCATTGACAGAGCGTTGCTAAGCGCAGAGGAACGTTCCTCTATCGCTGAAATAGAAGCTACGACCAATATTCTGCAGCTCGTTACACGCATGACCGGGACGCGTTTCGCGGCGATCGCAAAATTCACCGACACGGACTGGATCGTCTGTTCCGCCTTCGATCCGATCGAACTTGGAATCAACACCGGCGACACGCTGGAACTGGAGACCACGCTGTGCAGCGAGTTTCGCAGAGACCCCCAGGTGCTTTTCGTGCCGCAGATAAGTCGCGATGGCAGGTTTTCGACACGCCCTGTGGTGAAGCAATATTTGATTGAAAGCTACGCAGGAGCCCCTATTTTCCTGCCCGACGGACAACTTTGGGGCGCGCTGTGTGCACTGGACTCCAGGGCGGTGATTTTCGATGACCCGGATCTGGCAGACACGTTAGGCCTGTTCGCGAGACTGATCGGCTGTATCTTTTACGCGAATCTGACGGAGGCCGGCAGCGGCTACAGCAAGAACGTTTCAAGCGTTATCGGATAAACAAGAAACAGCCCTGAATATTCAGGGCTGTTTCATTGTGGCCTGTGAGAATTTTGCTCCACCCTGCTACAAGGTGTAGGAAACACCGACCTGCACGGTTCGCGGCGCCCCCGGATAGGCATAGACGTTGCCGAATGCGCCCTCTTCATAATCACGGTCGAACAGGTTTTTCACGTCGAGATTGAGCCGCACCTTGTCATTGATCTTGTAGAAGCTGAGCAAATCGACAACGGTATAGCTGCCCATCGAAAACGCGGTGTTGGCGGTTTGTCCGGCGCGCTCGTCGACGTACTTGAGACCAGTGCCCAGCCCCAATCCCTTGAGGGTGCCGTCCTGGAACTCATACATGTTCAGCAGGCTGAAGCTGTTCTTCGGGATATTCATCAGCCGCGTGCCAGAGCGCAGCACGTTGTCCTTGGTCACCTCGGCATCGACATAGGCGTAACCACCAATCACCCGCCATTCGGGCGTCAGGTTGCCGGCAACGTTGACGTCGAAACCGCGGCTACGCACTTCGCCGGCCGCAACGCTGAAGGTCGAATCAACCGGGTCGGTGGTCAACACGTTACGTTTTTCGATCTGATAGATCGCCGCGTCAACACTCAACTGCTGATCCAGCGCTTCCCACTTGATCCCCATTTCATAGGACTTGCCCTTCTCCGGCTCGAACCCTCCGCCCTGGCGACTGGCGCCGGTGTTCGGCTTGAAGGAGCGCGCCGTATCGGCATAGATCGCCAATGTCTCGGTCAGGTCGTAAGTCACACCGATGCGCGGAGTCACCGCGTTGTCACTGGCCTGCCAGCTCTTGCCACCGGGCACGTAGGTTTCGTAGTCATGTTCGAAGCGCTCGAAACGCGCCCCGGCCAGCACCTTGAGTTTATCGGTCAATGCCACCTGATCCTGCAGGAACGCGGCATACGTCTTGAGGTTTTCCTTGTCGTGCGTCGGCGTGCGGGTGAGTGCCGGGCGCGGCTGCCCGTAGACCGGATCGAAGATGTCGATCGGGTACGCACCGACGGCGCCGCTGGAGCGTTGAATGATCGACTTGTAGTCGTAATCTTCGTACTCGATACCGGTGAGCAACGTGTGCTGCAAACCCGCGGTATCGAAATGCCCGGTCAGATTGAGTTGGGTATCCTTGTCGGTCCACTCCAGCTTGCGGTAGTTGAAGTTGCGCCCGAGGGTACGGCCGTCATCGGCAATGCCATTGGCCTCGATTGCGTTGCCCTTGAGCGAACCATCGAGCCACTGGAAACCGCCGCCCAGGGTCCAGTCGTCGTTGAGCATGTGCTCGAAACGCAATTGCGCCATGTTGTTGTCGTTATGCAGTTTGCCAGCGTCTTTTTCGCCGAAAAAACTGTCGCGCGAGGCGGTTCCTGTCTGCTTCGCGTAACGGGTAAGGCCCCGATCCAGAGGCGCATTGTTGCGCATGAAATCGCCTTCGAAAATCAGCTTGGTTGCGTCGGTTGCCTGCCAGGTGAGTACCGGCGAGATGCCGTAGCGCTCGGTTTCGACGTGATCGCGGAAGGTGTCGCCGCCCTCGCCCACAACGTTCAAGCGATAGGCCAGGCGCCCCTCTTCGTCGAGCGGGCCGGAAGCGTCCAGCGTGCCGCGTTTCATGCCCTGATCGTTGAGTTGGCTGCCCAGGGTGACGCTGCTTTCAGGCAACGGCTGCTTGGACACCACGTTGAAGGTGCCGCCAGGATCACCCCGACCGTAGAGCATCGTGGCCGGCCCGCGCAGCACTTCGAGGCGTTCGATTGTGTTGGCATCCGGCATGTTCGGATAGCCGCGGTTGATCGGAAAACCGTTGCGATAGAACTCGCCGGTGGTGAAGCCACGCACGGTAAACGTGGTCAGGCCCTGGCCACCAAAATTGTTCGCTCGCCCTACGCCACCGGCGTAGTCCAGCGCGTCCTGCAAACGGGTGGCACCCAGATCCTCGACCGCGTCCTTGGAGACCACACTGATCGATTGCGGAGTTTCGTGGATAGAGGTGTCAGTACGCGTGGCGCTGGCCGAGCGCGTCGCCCGATAACCCTGCACCGGGCCGTCCGCCCTTTCGTAATTCGCAGTACCGATGACATCGGTTGCGTCCAGCTCCAGCGTTGAGGGTGATGCCCCCGTTTGATCAGCCCAAGAGGCAGGCGACAATGCTTGCAGCACACAAATGGAAAGCAGGGTTCGACGCATGGAGAGAGCAACCTTTACGAATAGGCCAATGCAGGGGGTGAAACCGCCAAAAAACTCCCGCGCATGCTATACAAAACTATTCGCAATTAATACAAATTCCCATTAACAACAGTTGCCGCTGTCAATGCGGCACCGTCGCTCTGCACCCTGCTCCGCCAAATTTTCAGGTTCCGCCCGAGAGTCCCTCCGTGGTCTGGGCGAACCTTGCCCCGGCCTTGCGCACCAACTGGCGCCATTCTGTTGCTGTAATCAGTCCTTCCTGCTCCATCGTATCGGCCATTTTCAGCAAATCGTCGTATTGATCCTCAGCGTCCATACGGATCTCTGGCTCTTCCAGTAATTTTCGCCAGGCGGCCAACGCCTGCTCTTTGCGAATGTCGCTCATGGTTATTACCCCCGGGTGATTTGTAAGTCGGTAGAGGGCTGCGGTTCTGGAGTGTTCAGCGGCGGCGACTGACGGCGCGACAGATGGTTTTCGTTGCGGCCTCGATAAATGAAGCGGCCCAAAGCAGGCGTTGATGCACGACTGCTTTGGGCCTGAGAGCGATTGCCTGCCAGGATGGCTCAGTGCGGGCTGGCCGTCGGACGTACCACAATCTCACTTACATCAACATCGTCGGGCTGTTCGATGGCATAAGCGAGTGCTCGTGCAATGGCGTCTGCGTTGAGCGCCACACGCCGGAAGGCTTTCATTTCCTCGCGAGCCACCTCATCGGAAATCGTATCGGCCAGTTCGGACTCGACGACACCCGGGCACACCACCGTGACGCGAATCTTGTCCGTTTCCTGGCGCAAACCATCCGAGATGGCGCGGACGGCGAATTTGGTCGCGCAGTACACCGCAGCCGTTGGAGAGACCGCAAGACCGCCAATCGACGAGATATTGATAACCTGCCCGTACCCTTGCGCCTGCATGTCCGGCAAGACCGCAGCGATACCATGCAGCACCCCGCGCACGTTGACATCGAGCATCTGGTTCCATTCGTTGACCTTCAACGAGGCCAAGGGAGACAGGGGCATCACGCCCGCGTTGTTGATGATCACATCGACCTTGCCATATTGCGCCTTGGCGAACGTCACGAACGCCTGCATGGATTGCAGATCCGTGACATCCAGTGCGCGGGCGCTGGCCGAGCCACCCTCGGCCCGGATCTCGCTGACCAGTTTGTCCAGACGCTCCGTACGGCGGGCACCGAGTACTACATGGGCACCTTTGCTGGCGATCAGCCTGGCCGCCGCTTCGCCAATACCGCTGCTTGCACCGGTAATCAGCACGACTTTGTTGTGAATGTTCGACATATCCGTAGCTCCTGCTCTCAGCATTGAAGTTCAGCAGCGACCGCTGAAGTCGCGGGCGTTGCTGCTGGGTACGTCGAAAAGATTAAGGGCACGCGCCTGCTCGGCGCGTGCCGAAACCTGCGCAACTTTTGCCTATTCGTGTCGGTGTGCATCAATCTGCAAAACAGATAAGGCAGCGAAGCTCAAGCCCCACGGAACTCGCTGGGCGTTACGCCCACCTCGCGACGAAACACTTGAGAGAAGTGACTGGGGCTTGAATAGCCGACCTCCAGGCCGACGTCGATGACACTGCGCCCGGTCTCGAGCAACAGCTGCCGCGCGCGAATCATGCGCAAGCGGATGAAGTACTGCGAAGGCGAAAATCCCGTCGCTCGCTTGAACAGACGGCTGAAGTGGTACTCGCTCAGCTCGGCCAGTCTGGCCAGCTTTGCCAGGCTGAATTCAGCGCCCAGATCCGCACTCATGGCGTCAGTGACTTTGCGCAGCTTGTAGGCTTGCAAGGCGTTGCTCCGACGTCCACCTCGGGCCTCGGCGCGATAGCTGCGCACCAGGTGCACGGCCAGCGCCTGTGCCAGCGAGCGGGCAAACAGAGCGCTGGGCGAGCGCTCCATAACCAGTTCGGAGCGCAACTGCTCCATGACAAACGTGACGCGCGCGTCGCGTGCCCCGGAAACATCACGCAAACGTACAGCTCCCCCGTAATCCCCCAACAACTCACGCGACGCGTGTTCGATCAGCGGCAGCCCCAGATAAAGGTGCATCACTTCAAAAGTATCGCCTCCCTGAGTCTGCCAGCGCATTTCATAAGGTTCATCGGAACTGGTGAGGAAAAAATCGCCAGCGCTGACCTCTGCCGCTTCCCACTCGCCGCCCGGCACGCGCTCCTCCACCCTCGCCGTCCCCGCCAGAACCAGGACGAGTAGCGGTTCCACCACCGCAGGCACGAGAATGGGTTCAACCACGCTGCCATGGGTAAAAAACCGGATCACGATGTCCTTGATTTCCGGACACGCTGGTAACGCCAGCGGCTCGCCCGGCAGGTAGTCACCCATCGACTGCCCTGTGATGCGCAAGTCCTGATGGGAAGTCGACCTGTGTTCCAGCGACGTTCGCCCGGTATTGGTCATGAACATGTCCTTTTCATACTCGGTTGTGCACAGCCCCACAGCCTTCAGCTGGCGCTTGACCGAACTTTGCCCGATGAGACCGGAACGATGGTATCGGGCTTTTGCCGTGGATTGAATCGAGCAGCGAACCCTTCTTGCTAAGATTCAGCGCAAAACCCCGACAGCGTGGGCAGTTTCCCGAAAGCCGACCTCGCCTCGCTGCGAGACAGTAGGCCCGTCGCCGATGACAGCGCCTTGCGGGCGCCGACCCGGCTAATCCCTACTCGATCAAAACGCTGGAGAACATCATGAGCGATATCAAGTACAGCACACCAAACGAAGTGGCCGGTAAAGTGGCTCTGATCACTGGCGCGGCCAGTGGCATCGGCAAGGCCATCGCACTACTGCTGCATGCCCGCGGCGCCAAGGTCATCGCTGAAGATATAAACCCCGAGGTACAGGCACTGGCTCGCCCCGGGCTGGTACCACTGGTAGCCGATATCACTCAGGACGGGGCCGCCGAACGCGCAGTCGCATTGGCCATCGAGCAATTTGGTCGACTGGACATCCTGGTCAATAACGCCGGCATCATCATCAACAAGCTGGTCATCGACATGACTCGCGAAGACTGGGAGCGCATTCAGGCGGTGAATGCCACGGCTGCATTTCTGCATAGCCGGGAAGCGGTCAAAGCGATGCTGCCGAATAAATCCGGCTCGATCGTCAACATCGCGTCCTACGCCTCCTATTTCGCCTTCCCCACCATCGCCGCCTACACCGCCTCCAAAGGCGCGCTCGCGCAACTGACGCGCACCCTGGCGCTTGAAGTCATCGGCCACGGCATCCGCGTCAATGCCGTCGGCGTCGGAGATGTGGTGACCAACATCCTCAACAATGTGGTCGACGATGGCCCGGCATTTCTCGCCCAACACGGCGAGGCCGCGCCGATCGGCCGTGCGGCTCAACCAGAAGAAATCGCCGAAGTGGTCGCGTTCATCGCCTCGGACCGTGCCAGCTTCATGGTCGGTTCGGTGGTCATGGCCGACGGCGGCATGACCGTCACGGCCGGGTGAGCCAGCGCAGGAAGGAGCTGCCAGGCACTTGGGCAAGCCAAGAGGATCAGGCAAATCTGCGGCAGTTTCGTCCTAACACCACTGCGCTCGGCTACGTAATCTGAAAGCACGCAACGGATGCAGACACAGGCCACGGCAGGCCACCCGGCTGAACAAGACATTGAGGACTGAACAATGAAAAATGCAAAACGGCTTTCCCTGTCACTGGTGATCAGCGCGATGGTTGCCTGCGCGGTCAACCTCTCCCCTACCAGCCTGCATCTGGCCGCAGACGGCTCTGACCGGACTCCCGGCATGCGCGTGACTGAAGGCGGCAGTGATCGTACTCCGGGGTTTCGCGTTGCCGAAAACGGCTCTGACCGCACCGCCCTGGGTCGAATCGGCCAAGCCTGATATCAAGGAGTCAAGCTGATGAAAAATGCCAGACAAACCACGCCTGTCCATCGTTACGCCGGGATGTGGGTTACCGCCGATGGATTCATCCGTCACGAGCTGCTGACCACTGGGCGTTATGACGAGGCCCGTGGTAAAAATAAGAGTGCCTATGAAGGCCGCTACGAAATAGTTGGTGACTACATCCAGTATTGGGACGACACCGGCTTCACCGCTGACGGGCATTTTCATGACGACGTGCTGTATCACGCCGGCATGATCCTCTATCGGCAATGAGCACTTTAATGATGTCGGGTGAATATCGTCTGCCTGGACAGTTCCGGGCAGACGCTCATAAACACTTGTGAGAGCCTGAAATGCAACAGAGCGATGCTTTCATCCTGCAAAACACGGCCATCTACCGTGACGAACTGGTTCGCTTGCTGACGCAACGGTTTGCTGCACCCGGGGTCTATGAGACTGCCATAGCGCCCTTGCATGTCATCCGTTTTGACGCGCCTTCGGAGCTGATCCACACCGTGCACAAGCCGGCACTTTGCCTGATCGTGCAAGGACAAAAAGAAATCGGTCTGGGTGACGACCATTATCTGTACGACCCGCTCAGTTACCTGGTGGTCTCAGTGACACTTCCCGTTTCCGGGCGCGTGTTGATGGCCAGCCCGGAGGCGCCCTACCTGTGTATCCGCTTTGATTTCGAGGGCACGGAAATCGCTCAGGTCATCGCCGATGCGCCCCCGACGGGCGTCCCGGACGAGCCGGAGCTTGGCCTTTTCCTGGAAAAGGTCGATGTGCCTCTGCTGGAAACCATGCTTCGGCTGGTCCGGCTGCTGGAAACACCGAAAGACATCGGCATGCTGGCGCCCCTCGCCCTGCGCGAGCTGTATTACCGGCTCCTGCGAGGCGTGCACGGTCGTCGTCTGTATGAGCTTGCCCTCGGTGACTCGCAAACACGCCGGGTAACGCGGGCAATCGATTGGCTGAACAACCACTACACCCAACCCTTGCGCATCGAAGAACTCGCCCGGGTCGCCAGTCTGGGCAATTCCACATTGCATCATCAATTCAAGGCCGTGACGGCCATGAGTCCACTGCAATACCAGAAACAACTCCGCCTGCAGGAAGCCCGCCGCTTATTGCTCGGCGAAGGGCTGGATGTGGCGAGTGCCTGCTATCGAGTGGGCTACGAAAGCCCGTCGCAATTCAGCCGGGAATACAGTCGCCAGTTTGGGTGTCCGCCCTCAAAAGACACCCAGCGGGTTCGCCGCCCGGCGTGAAAGTCAGCCCGACGGCGATCTATCGGACAAATGCCCACTGATCACCTCACAAACCGGTTACGCCCCAACGCCTTGGCGTTATACAACGCCTGATCCGCCACCTCGATCAACCCTTGCAGGGTTTCCAGTTGCGAGCCCGAGGCCGTAGCGATGCCGATACTCACACTCAGCCGTCCGAACGGGCTGGAAGGGTGCGGGATGTGCTCCTGCTGCAAACGATCGAGGATCATCTGCGCCACCACCGCAGCACCGTCGCTGTCGGTGGCCGGCATGATCACGCTCAGCTCCTCGCCGCCGTAACGTGCCACCAGATCCGACGGGCGCCGTACACAACCTTCGAGGATTGTGCCGACCTTCTGCAGGCAGGCATCGCCGGCGACATGCCCGTATGAATCGTTGAACAGCTTGAAGTAATCGATATCGATCATCAGCAACGCCAGCGTCGTGCCGTCACGTTGTGCGCGCCGGGCTTCCATGGCGAGGCTCTCATCGAAGCAGCGCCGGTTGGCCAGACCCGTCAGGGCGTCCTTCATCGCCAGCAACTCAAGCTGGCGATTGGATGAGAGCAACTGCTGCTGCGTCCCGCGCAATTGGTCTTCTGCCTCGGTACGCCTGCGGATATCCACAATCAGGAACCAGCCGATGAGCCCGGTGAGCCCCAGCAATCCCGCAACCACCACTGCCGACAGCCAGGCTTCCATGCGCCACGCAGCAAGGGATTCGCGCTTGCCGAGGGCGACAGTGGTGATCAGCGGCAACCGGTCACTCTTGCGGAAGGCATAGAGCCGCTCGACGCCATCGAGGCTGGAGGTAAACGACGCGGTGCCGACGGATCGATCGACCAGATACTTTGCATAGATGGGCGACTTGGAAAAGTTGCGCCCCATGTCCTGCTCGCGGAAGGGATAGCGCACCAGCAACGTGCCGTCGGTGTAGGACAAGCCGATGGCACCCTCCTGCCCGACATCGATCTTGCCGAACAGGCGCAGGAAGTTTTCGACCCCCAGGGTGACCGCCACCACCCCGGCAAACTCGCCGTGCGCATCGTTGAAGCGGCGGCTGACGGTAATCACCCACTCTTGATTGGAGCGGCTCTGGATCGGTGGACCGATAAAGGTCTCGCGGCTCGGATCGTCGCGATGATGGATGAAGTAGGCGCGATCACGGCTGTTGGCCCCGGCCGGAATCGGTCGGTTGGAAGACATCAGCCAACGGCCCTGGTTGTCGTAGATGGTGATGCCGCTGAGTTGCGGCATCAGCGGTTCCTGACGATTGACCAGTGTGCTCAGACGCTGGATCTGCGCGGGGCCGCTGCCTTCGGTTTCCAGACGTTCGACAAGTCCGAGCAGCAGCAACGAACTCTGGCGGACGATGCCTTCGGAGTACGTCGCCAGCGCCTGGGTCAGGTTCAAGCCATGAACGTCGACTTCCTCCAGCGCGCGCTCTCGAGAGGCCAACACTTTCCACACCGTCAGTGACGCGAGGGAACAACCGATCACCAACAACAAAAGCACAACCAGGCGGGTATCACGCTTCACATTACTACCTTTGGGAAAGTCCGGTTTCCGTTCCTGCGGCGGGTCGACCGACTCGATGACTGCAGCCGCGTGTCCTTGTCGCGCGCAAGGATACAAGTAGCACTGGCTTGCTGCAGCAACAGATTATGTCGCGCCAAAAAAAGTACTTCCGACTTGCGCTGCGTCATCCGGAAAAAAAGCGCGCTAAAGACTTCAGGACAGCATTTGCGCTTGGCGAAACAGCGACAAGAATGCCAGACCAAACCATCGCCAGGCTTTCAGAATCCGCTTGGCGCCGCAAGCTTGAAGCCAACTTTCTGACGCCTGTTTCACGACCCTTTCCCCTTGTTTTGCCAAGCATAAAATTTTGGCACTTTTGCACAACAAGTTGACATCCAAAAGCATGCCACGGGCCACCGATGTCATTAGAGTATGCGCCCTTAAAAAGGAAAGGACTCTTGATGACTCAGTCACTCTCACGGCGCGTTGTGGCGATTACCGGCGCCCTGGGGAATCTCGGCGAGACCCTGGCGGACATGGCCGCAGCCCAGGGCGCAGATCTGGTGCTGATCGATCGGGCGATGATTACGCTGCCCAGCTCCCACAATCGACTGGTCCTGTCCGGCATCGATCTGACCTCCCTTGCCGATTGCCAGGCAGTCGCCCACCAGATCAACCGCTATTTCGGTCGTCTCGATGCGCTGGTCAACGGCGCTGGAGGCTATGCGTGGGAACCGTTGTTGGGCGGTGCGCTAGAGGCCTGGGATCGGCTCTATTCGCTGAACCTTCGAACCGCATTGAACGCCAGCAAAGCCCTGCTGCCATTACTGCTGCAATCCTCGACCGGGCGCATCGTCAATATCGGCGCGAGCATGGCGGCCAAGGCCGGACTGGGGATGGGCGCTTACGCTGCATCGAAATCCAGCGTACTGCGCCTGACCGAAAGCCTCGCCGAAGAACTCAAGGACATGAGCATCACGGTCAATGCCGTGCTGCCGAGCATTCTCGACACCCCGCAAAACCGTGAGGCCATGCCCGACGCCGAACATCAGCGCTGGGTGACACCGGCGCAGTTGGCGGCGGTCATTCTGTTTCTGATTTCGGAGCAAGCGTCGGCGGTCACCGGCACCGGCATTCCGGTGATCGGGCGCATGTAGGGTCTATTGACGCCGCGCGCCTTGGCGACGTCGCTTTCTTCACCTTTCGGAAAAGCAAGATCACCGGATTACCGGACTTCCCCTCCCCCCATGCGACCCGCCACTTCCAGCGCTGCCTTCGTTAACCACGTCCTTGATGTCGCCGAACAATACGGTTGCGATGGCGATTGGCTGTTGCATCAGACCGGACTCTCACGCGAGCAGTTGTCCGACTCGATTGTGCGCATTCCCATGCGCCAACTGCGTGCCTTGCTGGAACTGGCGGCGCTCAGCAGCAACCTGCCGCATTTCGGCCTGTTGGTCGGCGCCGCCGTGCGCCCGGGCACCTATGGCGTGCTGGGTTATGTGCTGATGACCAGCGCGACACTGGGCGAGTCGCTGAACATGATTCTGCGATTCGGCAAGATCGTTTACGACAGCCCTTCCAGCCAGACCCGGATCGTCATCGGCGACGGCCGCGTGAGCCTCGAAGACCAGCGCATCAGTGAGCTGGAGCCTTACTGCGCCCTGCATCAGGAGGCCCTGATGGTCGGCTGGGCAGCATTCGGCCGCTGGTTGATCGCGAGTCATCAGCCGATGCTGGAAGTGCGGATGATGCATCCGGCGGTGGGCGAACCGGCGCTGTATGAACACTTCTTTGGCTGTCCGGTGCAGTTCGAGGCCGGTTGCAATGCGCTGGTGTTCGCCGAGTCGACGCTCTCGACGCGGATCCAGGGGGCCGACCCGCGCATGCATCGCAGCATGCTGCTGGAGGCCGACTGGCAGCTGTGCCTGTCGTATCCGGCATTTTCCGTGACCGACCGCTTGCGCGCACTGCTCACCGAACAGTTGCCGACCGGCGATTTCAGCCTGAAAAGCCTGGCCCGGCAGTTGGCGATTTCGCCGCGCACCTTGCAGCGCAAACTGGCGGCTGAAGGAGAAAACTTCAATCAGGTGCTGGAAACCATGCGCATGGAACTGGCCGACCATTACCTGCGCCGTACCGAGACCAGCATCATGAACATCGCCCTGATGCTGGGTTACTCGCAGGCCAGTTCTTTCAGCCATTCCTTCCGTCAGGCACGCGGGATTTCGCCGGTGGACTACCGCAAGTTGCTGCGCGCCAGATAAGCCCGGTCACGGCTTCAATTCCAGCAGCGGCTGACCCTTTTTCACCACATAGGTCGCCAGTTCCACGCCTTGGTCCTGGCCGACGTTCTTCGCCACATGGGCCACGCCCGCCGGGATGAACAGCGAATCCCCGGCCTTTAGCGTGACCGCCGGCCGGCCCTCCAGCTGATACTCCAGCGTGCCGCGGAGCACGTGCGCCACCTCGACACCCGGATGCGCATGTCGCGGCGCAGTCACGCCCGGGTCGAAATCGATCCGCGCCTGCAGCACCTCGCGATCCGCGTCGCCCAGGTCCTGACGAATCAGGTCGGTACGGCTCAGGCCCTGCTGCCAGCTCATGGCCTGAGCGTCTGCCGCCTGCGCCAGGCCGGTGAATGAAACCAGTGCGGCCACAGTGGCCAGAATCAGTGTGCGTTGCATGCAAATACCCTCTCGACAGTCATGGTGTGAAGGCCATCACTGTGAGCGTGGCGTGTAGCGGCGATGTGTCAAAAGACCCGGGTTTGGTCTCGCCGTGTATCACGCGCAATGCTGGATACACGGCCATACAAAGCACACCGGCTGTGTATCACAGTGTGTACAGACACCCCGGCGATACATGAACTTGAATCACCGCGCTTTTTCGACATGGGCCAGATACGTCACGGCGTTCAAATGCCTGCAAGGTTTGCCGGGATCACCCCGCACCTGCCCCCAACAGGCTTGCCAAGGAGACATCAGCATGACGACCGCAGCGTTCAACCGTATCAACCCCCGCCATTCAATCCTCGCTCTGGCGCTGTTCGGCGCGATGGCAGCGACTCAAATGCCAACGGCCGCCGCCGCGCAACCGGCACCCGGCGACCACAAGGTCAGCTATTCCGCGCCCTCGCCGTTCGGCCCGCTCAAACATGTGAAGGCCGGACTGCTGGATGTGGCATACGCCGAAACCGGCCCGGCGCAGGGGCCGGTGGTGATTCTGCTGCACGGCTGGCCGTACGACATTCACAGTTATGACGAGGTCGCGCCGTTGCTCGCCGCCAAGGGTTATCGGGTGTTGATGCCGTATGCGCGGGGTTATGGCGACACACATTTCCTCTCGGACCAGACACTGCGCAACGGCCAGCCTGCGGCGCTGGCCAGCGACGTGATCGACTTCATGGACGCCCTGAATATCAAGCAAGCGGTGCTCGGTGGCTACGACTGGGGCGCACGTTCGGCAGACATCGTCTCGGCGATATGGCCGGAGCGAGTCAAGGCACTGGTCTCGGTCAGCGGCTACCTGATCGGCAATCAGGCTGCCGGGCAGAATCCGTTGCCGCCCAAGGCCGAATTGCAGTGGTGGTATCAGTTCTACTTCGCCACCGAACGTGGCCGTGACGGCTACCGGAAAAACACCCACGACTTCGCCAAGCTGATCTGGCAGCTCGCCTCGCCGAAGTGGGCGTTCGATGACGCCACTTTCGACCGCAGCGCCAAAGCTCTGGAGAACCCCGATCACGTCGAGATCACCGTGTTCAACTACCGCTGGCGTCTGGGCCTGGTGCAGGGCGAAGCGCAATACGCGGCGCTGGAACAGAAACTCGCCAGCGCCCCGTCGATCAGCGTGCCGACCATCACCCTCGAGGGTGACGCCAACGGCGCGCCGCACCCGGCGCCCGAGGATTACGCCAAGCGCTTCACCGGCAAGTACCAGTTCCGCCTGATCAACGGCGGCATCGGCCACAACCTGCCGCAGGAAGATCCGCAGGCGTTTGCTCAGGCGGTGATCGACGCCGATCATCTCTGAGGCCAATGGCCGAAAACGCCTCGGTCTATTTGACCAGGCGTTTTTCCCTGGACGGTCGATAACCGAAAAACGCGCTGTAGCATTTGCTGAAATGGCTCGGCGAAACGAAACCACAGGCCACCAGCACTTCCATCTGGGACAGCTCGGTGTGCTGCAACAGGCGCCGGGCTTCGGTGATGCGCAATTCCAGGTAATAGCGCTGCGGCGTGGTGCCGAGTTGCTCCTTGAACAAACGCTCCAGCTGCCGCCGCGAGCGACCGGCATACACCGCCAGTTGCTCCAGCTCCAGCGGTTCCTCGAGATTGGCGTCCATCAGTTTGACCACCTCGCGCAACGGTGCGCTGACGCAGAGGTTTTCATCCGGTTTGATCCGTCGATACCGCGACTCCTCGAACGCCAGAATGTCCTCGATGCCTTCGACCAGCGCCTTGCCGTGCAGGCTCTTGATCCAGTCCAGCGCCATATGGAAAGCCCCGGACGGACTGGATGCCGTGAGCCGGTCGCGATCAATGACATAAGGTTCACTGCTGACCTGGGTGGCTTTGGCAATTTCCGTCAGCGCCGGACGATGTTCCGGGTGGATCGCGCAACGATAGCCATCGAGCAGCCCGGCGCGGCCGAGAAACCACGCACCGTTCCACAAACCGGCCAGACTGACGCCGCGTTCCGCGGCCGCGCGCAGCAGGCTGATCAACTCTTCGCTGGCCTTCAGCTCAGTGCGGTAACCGCCACACACCACCAGCAGATCCAGCTGCGCAAGACTGGCCGGGTCAATCCGCGCATCCGGGCGAATCACCAGCCCCAGATCGCTGATCACCTCACCCTCGCCCAAACCGAACGTGCGCGAGCTGAACAGTCCGGCGCGCAACAGGTTGGCGGTGATGATGGTGTCCAGCGCCTGGGTGAAGGCCGGCAGTGAAAAGTGCTCCAGCAACAGGAAACCGGTGCGGGTGATGCGGGTCTCGGCGGATTGCTCATTCAGATAGCGGAGGTTTTTGCCCTTCATGCCTCCGCTGAATTGACGTCGTTCGATCAAGGTCTGGCCCATCGGTCATGTTGTTATGCGCCGATAGTTGGCTTGATGGGCCAAAGAGTCAATCACGCTTGTGGCAACTGAATTGGCGAGACCAGCTACGCACGGTCAGACGACGGTGAGATAACCCGCACCGAGCCGGCCTTCCAGACGCCCGTACAGCACGTAATGCTGATAACCGCTGGTGAAGGCCCCCGTGGCAATCGCGTTTTTGACGTCCTGGTTCATCTGCAGGTATTGCGCTTCGTCAAAGTTCTCCGCACTGACTTCTCCGGTTCGCCCAAGCTTGTCGCTTTCGATCGGTAGCCCCACGATCGTGCGCCGCTGGAAGTCAATGATGCGGTTGACGGCGTGTTCTTTCAGCGGCCCGTGATTGGGTAATGTCGCATAAATGTGCATGCCGTTTTTCGCGCAGCGATTACACATATCGACGCAGTTCTGCTGGGTGTATTTGAGGCGAGTCAGCTGTGGCAGTGGCACGTCCAGATATTTGCCGAGCTGGAATTCGGTCTGATTGAAAACAGAGCAGCACAAGATAGTGTTGCCGTTGCAATCGAGCACTAGCCAGTTGTCTTTGAGCGTGCACGCCTGCTTGGGATACTGGCGAACCAGGTTGACCAGGTCGTCGTACGGCGGCAGCGCGAGTCGTTTCAGGGTCTCGCGATCGGTGTCGGTCACCGACGAATCACCCTCGATCAGCGCGAGCGTCTTCTCCAGCGGCATCATCACGGAAAAACCGGTGGAGAAGTCAAAACCCAGGCGCTGGCTGAATTCACGCATCAGCCCTTCTTCTTCCATGTTGTCGAGATAACGGTGGTAGTAAACCTCGATCCGCGTACTCAAGCCATGTTGCTGCTTGAGCTCATGCAGTTTGATCATGTTGGCCTTGACCACTTCAATGTCGCCGCCCACGTGCCCCTGCTGGTAAGTCTCCTGGTAAAACCCGGACAACGAAATACGGAAGAACCACGGGTTGGCCAGCATGGCGGTTTCCATGTTCTTGGCCAGGTTCAAGTTGGAGCTGATACCGCTCTGCAAACCGGCTGCATTGATGATCTCGACAAACTCACCGATTCGCGGATGGATCAACGGCTCGGTCCAGTTGTACAGAAAGATCGTCTCGACCCCTTCGTCGCGGGCCTTCTCGACGATCTTGCGAAACATGTCGACTTGCATGGCTTTCTTGAAGTTGACGTTTTCCGAGTTGCCCATCGGGCACGAAGGGCAGCTTAAATTGCACGCGCCGACAATATCGATGTACATATTCATGACGGGTGACGCTCCTTGGGTGAATAGCGGTGCATCCAGAGCTGCCGACGCTGTGATTGCCGTTATTCGTTATTTATTTGACAGTCTCAGAGCGCGGTTCAGCAAGTTCCGGGCCATTGGCACGGTGAGCCATCAATTTCACGATCCAATCGATAAATACCCTTAGCTTCTGGCTGATATGCCGGTTCGGCGGGTATGCCACGTAGAGCGGCATCGGCTCGAGTTGCCAGTCTTCGAACAGCGGCACCAACTCGCCCCGGGCCTGATGCACGTGCGACATGTACCTGGGCAACCACAGCACGCCCATGCCGGCCAGCCCTGCCGCAAGGTAGGCGTTACCGTCGTCGACGGCGAGCACGTGGCGGCCCTTGATCTGCAGGTGCTCGCTGCCATTGTGCAAGGCGTAAGGCACCGGTTTTCCCGTGCGTGCCCAGAGAAAGCCGACCACCCGATGATGCGAGTCTTCCAGCTCGCGTGGATGCCGCGGCGTTCCGGCGCGGGCCAGGTAACTCGGCGCGGCGAAGACCCCGAGCTGAAGGTCGGCCACCCGTCGCGCCATCAATGACTGATCGAGCAATTCGCCGCCGCGCACCACGCAGTCGACGTTCTCATCGATGATGTCGACGATGCGGTCGCTGACACCCATGTCGATCTGAATATCCGGATAACGCTGGTGAAACTCAGGTAATGCCGGCAGCAGAATCAGCCTCGCCAGCGGGCTCGGCACATCTACGCGCAAGCGTCCTCTGGGCAATGCCGAGGCGCCGGACAGACTGGTTTCGGCGTCGTCCATATCGGCCAAGAGCTTGATGACTCGCTCGTAATAGATCGCGCCATCGGCAGTGACGTTGACCTTGCGCGTGGTGCGGTTGAGCAACTTGACCCGCAGCCGGGCTTCCAGTTGCTGGACGAGCTGGGTCACGGTGGTCTTGCTCATGTGCAGGGTCTCGGCAGCCTTGGTGAAACTCCCCGCCTCGACCACCCGGGCGAACGCCTGCATTGCATCGAAACGGTCCACTTCGCACCCTCGGATTGTTTGGAAAATACAAACAGTGAACGCCAAGGTTGCGCGTTTATCGCCACTGCGCAAGCCCCTACAGTCACTCCATCAGCAACCACCAAACAATGATGGAGACACCCATGACCCAGCGCGACGTCGTTTTCCCGCCAGCCCGCCATGCGCTTTACGAGCGTCATCGTTATTCACCGGCCATTCGCTCCAATGGTTTTCTGTTTGTCTCGGGACAGGTCGGCAGCCGTGAAGACGGCTCGCCCGAACCGGATCTGCAGGATCAGGTGCGCCTGGCCTTCAACAACCTCAATGCGATCCTCGATGCCGCCGGTTGCAGCTTCGCCGATGCGGTGGACGTCACGGTGTTCATGATCGATCCGCAATCGACCTTCGAAACCATCTGGGAAGTGGTGCCGGAGTTCTGGGGCAGTGCACCGTATCCGACGATTACTGCGGTCGGCGTGACCTGGCTGGCCGGGTTTCAGTTCGAGATCAAGGTGATTGCCAAAATCCCCGTGTAGGAGCTGCGGCACGCTGCGATCTTTTGGTCGTCAATCGAAACGCAAAGATCGCAGCCTCGTTTCACTCGACAGCGCCTACAGTTTTTTTCGTGATCACACCGGCAGTGAGCTGCTGATCCGAGCAAACCACTGGAATGAAACGTGGTGTAACCCTCCGTCTGCGTACAAATTCGCCGCTTCGTCTAACCTGATTGAGCGCCCGCGCGCGACACCGCGCCCGGTGGCGCTTAGAATGCGACGCTCATGAAACGGAGATTTCCATGCTCAAACGAACCCTGGCACTGACTGCTGGTCTGGCCCTGTCTTTTTCTGCTCTGGTGGCGCATGCCGCCGATGTGTTGCGGGTCAGCGCGATTCCCGACGAAGCCCCGACCGAATTGCTGCGCAAGTTCGAGCCGCTGGGCGCGTATCTGGAGCAGCAGCTGGGCATGAAAGTGCAGTTCGTTCCCGTGGCCGACTATCCGGCGGTGGTTGAAGCGCTGGCGACCGACCGCCTCGACATGGCCTGGCTGGGCGGTTTCACCTTTGTTCAGGCACGCCTGAAGACCGACGCCACCACCCCGGTGATCCCGCTGGTGCAGCGCGAGCAGGATGCGCAGTTCACCAGCAAGTTCATCACCGCCGACCCGAACGTGAAGAGCCTGGCCGACCTCAAGGGCAAGACCTTTGCCTTCGGCTCGGTATCGTCGACGTCCGGCAGCCTGATGCCGCGTTACTTCATGCTGAAGAACGACAACATCAAGCCTGAAGCCTATTTCAGCCGCGTCGCCTACTCCGGTGCGCATGACGCCACCGTCGCCTGGGTCCAGGCCGGTAAAGTCGATGCCGGTGTGCTGAACGCCAGCGTCTGGCAGAAACTGGTGGACGCCGGCAAGGTCGACACCAGCAAGGTCCACGTGTTCGCCACCACCCCGGCCTACTTCGATTACAACTGGACCGTGCGCGGCACCCTCGACCCGGCGCTGGCGGCGAAGATCAAGAAAGCCTTCCTCGACCTCGACCCGGCAAATCCTGAGCAGAAGAAGATTCTTGATCTGCAGGCGGCCAGCCGCTTCATCGACACCAAGCCCGAAAACTACAAGGGTATCGAGGAAGCTGCTCGCGCTGCCGATCTGTTGAAATGACCCTGAGCCTCAAAGAAGGCACTCTGCACCACGCCAACGGGGTCGATGCGCTACGCGGCGTCGACCTGCAGATTGGCGCTGGTGAGCAGGTGGCGATCATCGGCCCGTCCGGGGCCGGAAAATCCAGTCTGTTGAACTTGCTGGCCACCGCGTTGCGCCCCAGCAGCGGCGACATCGAGGTGCTGGGCGAACGTCCCTGGCATCTCTCCGCCCGTCAGCGGCAACGCCTGCGTGCGCGCATCGGCCTGGTGCATCAAGCCCCACCGCTGCCGCCGCGCCAGCGCGTGGTAACGGCGGTGCTGGCCGGCAAACTCGGCCAGTGGAGTTTGGGCAAGAGCCTGCTGAATCTGCTGCATCCGACGGATATTCCCGGCGCCCGTGCGGCCCTCGCCCGCCTGGATCTGGGCGACAAACTCTTCGCTTACTGCCAGCAATTGTCCGGCGGCCAATTGCAGCGCGTGGGCATTGCCCGAGTGCTGTATCAGGCACCAGAGATTCTGCTGGCGGACGAACCGGTGTCGGCGATGGACCCGGTGCTGGCCGGGCACACCCTGTCGATCCTCTCGCAGCATGCCCGGGCGCATAACGTCACGCTGGTGGCGAGTCTGCATGCGGTGGAACTGGCGCTGGCGCACTTTCCGCGCATCATCGGTTTGCGCGACGGCCAGATCCTGTTTGACAGCCCGGCCGAACAGGTCAGCCGCGAGATGCTCAATACGCTGTACGCCAACGAGCAATTGCAAAGCCCGACGACGCCCAGTGCGCCGCTGATTGTGCAGATCCCGCGATGCTGAGGGCCGATTCACGCGACCCGGCCGCCGCGCCGCGATTACTGCTGACCCTGCTGGCACTTGCCCTGCTGTGGCCGGGCATCCAGCTCAGCGAACTGGATCTGGGGGTGCTGCTGCACAGCGACAGCCAGACCGAAATGGGCCGCTTCATCTCCGGATTCTGGCCACCGGCGCATGACCACGACTTTCTCCAGTTGCTGCTCAAGGCGACCCTGCAAACCCTGGCCATCGCCACCGCCGGTATGGCCCTGGCACTGCTGCTGGCGGTGCCGGCCAGCCTGATTGCCAGCCGCGCGCTGTCGTTGTCTGCGGCGTCCCGGAGCGGTATTCCCAGTCGGCTCGGGCGCTTGCTGCGCTGGCCGGTGCGCGGGCTGCTGATCTTCTTGCGCAGCGTGCCGGAAATCGTCTGGGCGCTGCTGTTCGTGCGCGCCGTGGGCCTCGGCCCGGCGGCCGGTGTGCTGGCGATCGCCATCACCTACAGCGGCATGCTCGGCAAGGTCTACGCGGAAATCTTCGAGTCCACCGACCAGCGCCCGGCGCATGCCTTGATGCAGGCCGGCAGCGGACGGCTCGCCGGTTTCGCCTATGGGATTCTGCCGAATGTCGCGGCGGAGTTGCTGTCGTACACGGTGTATCGCTGGGAGTGCGCGATTCGCGCTTCGGTGGTGATGGGGTTTGTCGGCGCCGGTGGCCTCGGCCAGCAGATCGACCTGTCGTTGCGCATGTTCGCCAGCGGTGAAGTGGCAAGCATGTTGCTGACCTTCCTGATTCTGGTGCTCGGTGCCGATCAACTCAGCCGTCTGCTGCGCTGGAGGCTGACATGAATCGCCTGATCAATCTGTTGCTGATCGTCGCGATTGGCGTCGCGGTTATCGCCTCGTTCGGCTACCTCGAACTCGACCTCGATGAACTCGGCAGCGCCACCAGCCTCAAGCAGATGGGTGCCTATGCGCAGCGCTTTCTCAGCCCGGACCTGAGCGCCACGCATTTGCAGGCGATCCTCAAGGGTTCGCTGGAAACCCTTGCCATGTCGGCCCTCGGCACCCTGCTCGCAGCGGTGTTCGGCATCCTCCTCGCGCTGCCTGCCGCCGGACGTTTCGGTTGGCCGCTGCAAAGCGCTTCGCGGCTGCTGCTCAACGGTCTGCGGGCGATTCCGGAACTGGTGTGGGCGGCACTGATGGTGCTCGCCGCCGGCCTCGGCCCGAATGCCGGCACCCTGGCGCTGGCCCTGCACACCACCGGGGTGCTCGGCCGGTTGTTCGCCGAAGCGCTGGAAAACACCCCGCCGGAACCTGCCGAAGCGATCCGCTTGCAGGGTGGCAACCCGGTGCTCGCCTTCTGCTACGGCACCCTGCCCAACCTCGCGCCGCAGTTGCTCGCGTATTGCCTGTATCGCTGGGAAAACAACATCCGCATGGCCAGTGTGCTGGGCTTCGTCGGTGCCGGTGGTTTGGGGCAGATGCTGTATGTCAGCCTCAGCCTGTTTCAGGAAGCGCAGGCGAGTACGGTGATTCTGGCGATGCTGATTCTGGTGCTGGGCGTGGATTCGCTGAGTGCGTGGAGCCGGCAGCGCTGGGTCAAGGCCTGACCGGCAAGCCTCACTGCGCCGTCGCCAACCGATACTGGCGCGGGGTGAATCCGGTCGAAGCCTTGAACTGCCGGGTGAACGCGCTGTGGTCGGTATAACCGCACTGCAGCGCCACTTCGGTGATCGGCAACTCGCCGTGCAACAGCCGATGCGCATGCTCAAGACGCACTTTCTGGATCATCTGGCGCGGCGTCAGGTGGAACACTCGCTTGCAGTAACGCTCCAGTTGCGCCACTGAAATCCCGGCGATGCGCGTCAGTTCGCTCAGGCTGACGCGCTGATTGAAGTTCGCCCGGATGTATTCATCCACCGCCGCCAGACGCTGATACGCCGGATGGGTTTCGCTGGCGGTTTGCAGGTCGACGGAAATCCCCGCCAGGCCGATGATCCGGTTGTCGCGGTCGTACAGCGGACGCTTGTGGGTCAGGCACCAACCCGGTTCGCGGCTGCCGTACAGATGCAGCTCGAGCTGATCCTCCAGCACAAACCCCTCTTCCAGCACGCGCCGATCCTGCTCGGTGTAACCCGGGCCCAATTGCGCCGGAAACACCTCGGCACTGGTCTTGCCCAATAACGGTCGCAAGTCTTTCAGACCACAGCGCTGCACCAGCGTCTGGTTGGCCATGACGTAGCGCGCCTGCGGATCCTTGATGAAGATCGCCGCGTTGGGAATCACATCGAGCATCGGCAACAGCAGCGCCATGCTGGCAAGCAGATCGTCAAGGCTCTGCGGTCGGCTCACTTCGTTCTGCTGGCTCAGGATCGCAAACGCGTTCTGCGTCATGACTGTCACTCCCCACTGTGCGCATTGACTTGCGCGCAGATTGCCCCATGGCCGACAGCCTGTCGAGCCGGGCCTTTGCCGTTGGCCATTGTGCTGATTTCGTCATCGTCACCGGCAAAAAACATCAATCGCGCAACGCCTGATGAGTTCACTGTAGCGCCACTGCACGCCCCTCCAACAACCAACAAGAAGGCGACGCTATGACAGGCCAAGGCAAGTTCAAGAAACAACTTTCATTGATAGATCTCACGTTCATCGGACTGGGGGCGATCTTCGGTTCGGGCTGGTTGTTCGCCGCCAGTCACGTGTCAGCCATCGCCGGTCCGGCAGGGATCTTTTCCTGGCTGCTCGGTGGTTTCGCCGTGTTGCTGTTGGGCATCGTCTACTGCGAATTGGGCGCCGCGCTGCCCCGTGCCGGCGGTGTGGTGCGTTACCCGGTTTACTCCCACGGCCCGTTGCTCGGCTACTTGATGGGCTTCATCACGCTGATTGCGTTTTCCAGCCTGGTGGCGATCGAAGTGGTTGCCTCGCGGCAATATGCGGCGGCGTGGTTTCCCGAGCTGACCAAGGTCGGCTCCAGCGACCCGACTGTGCTTGGCTGGTTCGTGCAGTTCGGGCTGTTGTGCCTGTTTTTCCTGCTCAACTACCGCAGCGTGAAGACCTTCGCCATGGCCAACAATCTGGTCAGCGTGTTCAAGTTCATCGTGCCGCTGCTGGTGATCGGCGTGCTGTTCACCTTCTTCAAACCAGCCAATTTCGAAGTGCATGGCTTTGCGCCGTTCGGCCTGTCCGGCATCGAAATGGCCGTGTCGGCCGGCGGGGTGATCTTCGCTTATCTGGGCCTGACGCCGATCATTTCGGTGGCCAGTGAAGTGAAGAATCCGCAACGCACGATCCCGGTCGCGCTGATCCTGTCGGTGCTGCTGTCCACCGCGATCTACGTGCTGCTGCAGACTGCTTTCCTCGGCGGCATTCCGACCGAGATGCTCGCCAATGGCTGGGCCGGCGTCGCCAAGGAACTGGCCCTGCCGTATCGCGACATCGCCCTGGCACTGGGCGTCGGCTGGCTGGCGTATCTGGTGGTGGCCGATGCGGTGATCTCGCCCAGCGGCTGCGGCAACATCTACATGAACGCCACGCCACGGGTGATCTACGGCTGGGCGCAGACCGGGACCTTCTTCAAGATTTTCACCCGCATCGACGAAAAATCCGGCATTCCGCGCCCGGCGCTGTGGCTGACCTTTGGCCTGTCGGTGTTCTGGACCCTGCCGTTCCCGTCGTGGGAAGCGCTGATCAACGTGGTCTCCGCCGCGCTGGTATTGAGCTACGCCGTGGCCCCGGTGACGGTCGCCGCACTGCGTCGCAATGCGCCGGACATGCCGCGTCCGTTCCGGGTCAAGGGCATGAGCGTGCTTGGGCCGCTGTCGTTCATCATCGCCGCGCTGATCGTCTACTGGTCAGGCTGGGGCACCGTGTCGTGGTTGCTCGGCCTGCAAATCCTGATGTTTGTCATCTACCTGTTGTGTGGGCGCATGGTGCCAACCGCGCACCTCAACCTCGGCCAGCAAGTGCGCTCATCGGCGTGGCTGATCGGCTTCTACGCTGTGACCATCGTCCTCTCCAAACTCGGCAGTTTCGGTGGTATCGGCGTGCTCAGCCATCCGTTCGACACGGTGATCGTCGCGGTCTGCGCGCTAGGCATCTACTACTGGGGCGCGGCCACCGGCGTACCGGCACACCTGATTCGTCTGGAAACCGAGGACGACGAAAGTGAAGCCACTGAATCCTCTACCCATTCGGCAACGGGCCAACGCCCGGCTCACGCCTGACATTCACTGAAGGGACGCGTTCATGAAACGACTGCACATCATCGATTCCCATACCGGCGGCGAACCCACACGTCTGGTGATGAAAGGCTTCCCCGACCTGCCCGGCAACAGCATCGCCGAGAAGCGCGATGCCCTGCGCGAAGGCCACGATCAATGGCGCCGCGCCTGCCTGCTGGAGCCGCGTGGCAACGACGTACTGGTCGGCGCGCTGTACTGCGCGCCGGTGTCGCCGGATGCCACCTGCGGGGTGATTTTCTTCAACAACGCCGGCTACCTCGGCATGTGCGGCCACGGCACCATCGGCCTGGTCAACTCGCTGCATTACCTGGGGCAGATCGAACCGGGCGTGCACCAGATCGACACCCCGGTCGGCCCCGTCAGTGCCACCCTGCACGAGGACGGCGCGGTGACCCTGGGCAACGTGCCGGCCTGGCGCTACCGCAAACAGGTGCCGGTGGACGTGCCCGGCTACGGTCGCGTGTTCGGCGACATCGCCTGGGGCGGCAACTGGTTTTTCCTGGTTTCCGAACACGGCCAGGACCTGCAGATGAGCAACGTCGACGCCCTGACCGATTACACCTGGGCGATGCTCAAGGCCCTCGAAGCCCAAGGCATTCACGGTGAGGACGGCGCGCTGATCGACCACGTCGAACTGTTTGCCGACGACGCCCACGCCGACAGCCGCAACTTCGTCATGTGCCCGGGCAAAGCCTACGACCGCTCACCCTGCGGCACCGGCACCAGCGCCAAACTCGCCTGCCTGGCCGCCGACGGCAAACTCGCCGAAGGCCAGGTCTGGACGCAAGCGAGCATCACCGGCAGCCAGTTCGAAGGGCACTTCGAATGGCAAGGCGACCGCGTACGTCCGTTCATTACCGGCCGCGCCTACATGACCGCCGACGCCACCCTGCTGATCGACGAGCAGGACCCTTTCGCCTGGGGCATCTGACCTGCCCCGTTTTTTCGACTTGAATGAATGTCCCGAGGAGCTACAACAATGAGCGATAACATCTTCACTGGCTGCATTCCCGCGCTGATGACCCCGTGCACCGCCGAGCGCAAACCTGACTTCGACGCACTGGTGGCCAAGGGTCGCGAGCTGATCGATATCGGCATGAGCGCAGTGGTTTACTGCGGCTCGATGGGCGACTGGCCGCTGCTGACCGAGGCCGAGCGTCAGGAAGGCGTGGCGCGTCTGGTGGCCGCCGGGGTTCCGACCATCGTCGGCACCGGCGCGGTCAACAGCCGTGAAGCGGTGTCCCATGCCGCGCACGCCGCGAAAGTCGGCGCGCATGGCCTGATGGTGATTCCACGCGTCTTGTCCCGTGGTGCCTCGGCCACCGCACAAAAAGCTCACTTCGCCGCGATCCTCAACGCCGCGCCGAACCTGCCGGCGGTGATCTACAACAGCCCCTACTACGGCTTTGCCACCCGCGCCGACCTGTTCTTCGAACTGCGCCGCGAACATCCGAACCTGATCGGCTTCAAGGAATTCGGCGGTGGCGCCGATTTGCGCTACGCCGCCGAGAACATCACCTCGCAGGACGATGCCGTGACCCTGATGGTCGGTGTCGATACGCAAGTGGTGCACGGTTTCGTCAACTGCAACGCCACTGGCGCGATCACCGGCATCGGTAACGCCCTGCCCCGCGAAGTACTGCAACTGGTGGCGCTGAGCGAGCAAGCGGCCAAGGGCGATGCCAAGGCGCGGCGCCTGGCGCGCGAACTGGAAGCGGCGCTGGCGGTGCTGTCGTCGTTCGATGAAGGCTGCGACCTGGTGCTGTATTACAAGCATCTGATGGTGCTCAACGGCGACCATGAGTACGCCCTGCACTTCAACGAAACCGACGCCCTCAGCGATGCCCAGCGCCGTTACGCCGAGACCCAGTACGCGCTGTTCCGTCAGTGGTACAAAAACTGGTCCGCCGAACAGCACCTCGCCTGACCGCAGCCCCTGCCCCGGTGTGATGCCGGGGCTTCACCTCTTTTATCAAGGAAGCGTCATGACTCTGACAGGCCACATGTTGATCGGCGGCCAAGCCATTGCCGGCAGCCGTGAAGCGATCCATGCGATCAATCCCGCCACCGACGCGGCGCTGGAACCGGCCTATGCCGGTGGCACTGCCGAGCAGGTCGAACAGGCCTGCGCACTGGCGTGGCAGGCCTTTGATCGTTATCGCGAGACATCCCTGGAGGCGCGCGCCGAATTTCTCGAAACCATCGCCAATGAGATCGAAGCCCTTGGCGATGCGCTGATTGATCGCGCGGTGGCCGAAAGCGGCCTGCCACGCGCACGGATTCAAGGCGAACGCGGGCGCACCTGCGGGCAACTGCGCACCTTCGCCCGCACTGTACGTGCCGGCGAATGGCTGGACGTGCGGGTCGACCCATCACAACCACAGCGCCAGCCACTGCCACGTTCTGATCTGCGCCAGCGGCAGATTGCGCTGGGGCCAGTGGCGGTGTTTGGCGCCAGCAACTTTCCGCTGGCGTTCTCGGTGGCAGGCGGTGACACCGCTTCGGCACTCGCCGCCGGCTGCCCGGTGATTGTCAAGGCGCACAGCGCGCATCCCGGCACCAGTGAACTGGTCGGCCAGGCGCTGACTCGCGCAGTGAAAAAATCCGCTTTGCCTGAGGGCGTGTTCTCGCTGCTGTTCGGTTCCGGCAACGAAGTCGGCATTGCGTTGGTCAGCGATTGGCGCATCAAGGCTGTGGGCTTCACCGGCTCACGCAGTGGCGGCCTCGCCTTGAGTAAAGCGGCGCAGGCACGGCCCGAACCGATTCCGCTGTATGCGGAAATGAGTTCGATCAATCCGGTGCTGCTGTTTCCCGCAGCGCTTGCCGCACGCGGTGAGGCGTTGGCGCAGGGCTTTGTCACCTCGCTGACTCAGGGCGCCGGGCAGTTCTGCACCAATCCCGGGCTGGTCATCGCTCGCCAAGGGGCGGCGCTGGACAGGTTCATCGCCGCTGCCGCCGTAGGGGTCCAGCGCAGCCCGGCGCAGACCATGCTTACGCCGGGGATCTTCCGCGCCTATGCCAGCGCAGTCGCCGCGTTGGCCGAACATCCTCAGGCGCAACGCGCAGCAAGCGGTCTCGCCGCTGAAGGCCCGAACCAGTGCCAGGCGCAGTTGTTCGTCACTCAGGCGCAGGAATTCCTCGCTGATGTGCGTCTGCAAGGTGAAATATTCGGCTCGGCGTCGCTGATCGTGCGATGCGCCAACGACGATGAAATCCGTCAGGTCTGCGAACATCTCGAAGGCCAGTTGACCGCCACGCTGCAGCTGGATGATGCCGATCTGGACCGCGCCCGGGACTTGTTGCCGACACTGGAACGCAAGGCCGGACGCCTGCTGGTCAACGGCTGGCCGACCGGGGTCGAGGTGTGTGACGCGATGGTGCATGGCGGGCCGTTCCCGGCCACGTCGGATTCGCGCAGCACCTCGGTCGGCACGGCGGCGATCCTGCGTTTCCTGCGTCCGGTGTGCTATCAGGATTTCCCCGACAGCCTGCTGCCGCAGCCGCTGAAACAAGCGAATCCGCTGCAGTTACGGCGCTTGCTCAACGGTCAGAGGGAAGCCTGAACATGCCCGACAACCTCACAGCGGACAACGCCGATATCGCGGTGATCGGCGCCGGCATCATCGGTGTCGCCTGCGCCCTGCTACTGGCACGTCAGGGTAAACGGGTGGTGGTCATCGACAAGCAACCGCCCGGTCATGGCGCCTCGTTCGGCAACGCCGGGCACCTGGCCACCGAGCAGGTGTTTCCGATTGCCGACGCGTCGATCCTCATGCGCCTGCCGGCGATGCTGATGGACCCGATGGGACCGCTGCGCCTGGACTGGAAGTACCTGCCACGCGCCGTGCCGTGGTTCAGCCGATTGCTGCTGAACCTGCGCCCGGCGCCGTTTCAGCGCACCGTGGCCGGCCTGCGTGCGCTCAACGAAAGCAGCCTCGACGCGTGGCAGCGCTTGCTGCACAGCATCGCCCGCCCCGACCTGCTCAAGGAGGACGGCTCGCTGCTGGTGTTCGAGCGCGCCGAGTCGCGGCCAGCCATCGAAGCCTTGCAGGCGCGCATGCGTCAACAGCAGGTGCCGGTGGATTTGTGGTCGGCCAACGCCGTAAGGGAGCGCGCGCCGCAGCTCAGCGAACAGATTCAGGGCGGATTGTTCTACCCGCGCACCGGGCATTTTCTCGACCCGTATCAGGTGGTGTGTGAACTGGTGAGCGCTGCCAAAACGGCCGGCGTGCAGTTCCTCCAGCAGGAAGTTCGGGGTGGCCAGTTGCAGGAGCATGGCGTGTCGTTGCTCACCGATCAGGGGCGTTTCACCGCGCGGCAGGTGCTGATCGCCTGTGGCGCACATTCGGCGAAGCTCACCACGGCGCTGACCGGTAAACGCGTGCCACTGGACACCGAGCGCGGCTATCACCTGATGTTGCCGCACGAGCACGGACGCCTGCCGTTCGCCGTCACCTCGCTGGAGCGCAAGTTCATCATGACGCCAATGACCAGCGGCCTGCGCCTGGCCGGTACGGTGGAGTTCGCCGGCCTGCAGCGCCCGCCGTTCATGGAGCGCGCCTGGCAATTGCATCGCTTGAGCAAGGGCTTGCTCCGCCATGATTTGAATGTGGAGGACGCGACGCCGTGGATGGGTTTTCGTCCGTCGCTGCCGGACTCGCTGCCGATCATCGACAAGGTCTGCGACGGCAAGGTGCTGCTCGCGTTTGGGCATCAGCATTTGGGGCTGACGCAGGCGGCGGTGACTGCGCAGATGATTGCCCGGCTGGCGTCACCGGTAGCTGTCCCGGGACATGAGCTACCGGCGCTTGCGGCTTATGAACTGGATCGGTTCTGAGCTTGAATACATGCCGACGTCGGCGCTGGAAACCTGAGATGACCGTCGCCTACCTTTTCTTTTTAGTCTCGGCGGCCCATACCTTGAACTTCTCATCCATCGCTTGGGCGAGGGAAATCACACGAGCGATGGCAGCCGGGTTGTCCTCTCTGAGGTCGCTGGGTAACCGGTCATGATCGTAGGGCTCATCTGCACCCAACACTCCGGCCAAGTGCGCGTTTACCCTGAAAATCAGATGAAGCGTGCGCCAGCAAACAGCTTCCTCAATACGGGAAAGACTGCCGCCCAATTGCGACTTGGCTATTTCTTTCCCGCCTACCCAAAGGCTTGAATGAAATAAAAACTTGATCGCGTCATACCCGGATTGGGTCCTGTCGTAATCCGGGTCCGAAAAAAGTACTCGCCACTTGGGAACCTCCGAAAATCTGAAGGAACACAACACCGGTTTGAACAGGCGGTTCCGGATGTCTACATCTTCGCGGGAGCTCGGTAGTGTCACGTAAAAATTTTCGAAAACCTCAACCAGGTAGCCCAGATTGCCCGGCACATTTTCGATAAGACGGGCAATCACAAAACCTTGTTGGTCCGTTTCCCGGCATGCCGGAATGTAAAACAAGTCTCCAGGTCTGGCATTCTTACCTAGCATCTTCACGGTTCTTTAGTCCTTAGTCTCATCGCTTTTACACGAATCGGCTTTTTTGATTTTTTCGTACCAGGCAACATGGGATTGGGATCTGGGATCTTTTCGTCGCATGTTAATCGCGTTGATTCGATTACCCGGCCATCCCGTCAGCGTTTTGAATTTCTCAATGAAATATTGCTCGTACCCTTTTGACTGCGAGTAATTCAGATTTGGCTCTAAAACCTTCAGGCTCGCCGTTCCCAAACGGCTTACACCATTGACAAAAGACTTGGCATGCTGAGCCTCGCGCAGTACTGCAGGTTGCTTGGTCAAACCGACATAGAAGGGAATTTTCTGGCTGCCTCTGAAAAGCCCATAAACGATATAACCACCGGCTGTCAGCGGCGTCGGGACCCACCCAAGCGGATCGACCCAGAGTATCGGGTTGCGAGCATACTGATAAAGATTCAACCCTCCGGCATAACCAATCGGATCTTTGCTGATAAACCGCCCAACCGCCGGATCATAGTATCGATACCGGTTGTAATGCAGCCCGGTCTCATGGTCGTGATACTGCCCTTGAAACCGTATCGGGTTGTCTACACCCAACTGCTGCGCCCATTCCGAGCGCTGCTCCTGTATTTGCCCCCAAGCCTTGTAATTCGCGCTCCAGGCCAGATTGCCTGCAGCGTCCGTCAGCTCCTGAGGTGTACCCAGATGGTCACACTGGTACCAGAGAACCGCATCGAAAGCCGATGCTGCGGGTTGACGGCGCCATTGAGGATCGTCCTCAAGGCTGTAGTCTTCACCGTAGTCCGAAGGGGCAGATAAATCGATGGGGGCATTGCAAATCGCCTGTACCAACGGCACAAAACTGTCCGGCTCATAGAGATAATGAACGGTGCGACCCACCGCCCCATCCTGCTCGGCCGGACTGCTTTCCCAGGCCAGGTGGTCGCCGTCCCATCCGTACAAGGTGAAACCGCAGTGATGCTCGCGTTGTGCCCGGGCCTGTTCGCTGCGGTTCCATTGCGAGCCGGCCTGTGAATGCGGTTTGAAGTGTGCGCTGGACCTTTTGTAAAGCCGCCGTCCCATCGCGTCATAGGCAAAATCAACGGTCAGGCGCTGGTCTTCGAAGTGCACCAGCCGATCGAAAAGATCCCATTGAAACTGGCTGCGGTTGCCGTCCTCGATACGCTCTGTCAGGTTGCCGCGCTCGTCGTAATGATAGCGAGTGCCGGCCTGCTCTCGCAGCACGTTGTCGACCCACTTTCTGCGCATGGGGGTCTGATCCAGTGGCCGACGAGTCTCGTTCGTGGTGTCATCCAGCAGGTTGCTCGCCGGGTCGAAGGCAAAGATCTCCTCACCTTGCCGGGTCGTGGCCGCCAGCAGCCGCTCGACCGGATCGTAGCGATAGCCGATGTGACCGCGACGGCTATCGTTGATGTCGGTGAGCTGACCAGCCTCATCATATTGATAACTACGTTTGAGCAGCGTTGACATGCCATCGTTACGACCCAGCAGTTGCTCCTGGAGTCGACCGAGCGCATCCCACTGTTGCGTTTGCAACAGTTGATTGCCTTGGTGCCTTGCAATTTCGCGGTGCAGGTCATCGCGCTCGTAACGGATCAGGTCGTGCTGGTCGAGACGCAGCGCCAACAGATGGCCGCTGCCGTACGTCAGCCAACTGACCCGATGACCATCCGGGCGGACAGTCGCACACCGTTGGTTGAGCTCGTCGTATTCATGCTGCCAGACTGCGACAATCGGTTGTTCCAGGCCCAGGTAGTGTTGATGCTCGCGCAACAGGTTGCCGGCCGGATCGAAGAACCATTGCAGTCGACTGTCAGCATTGCTGGCCTGCGTGAGGTTGCCATTGCCGTCGTAGGTAAACATTTCACTTTGGGAATGCCCTGACAGACTGACGACAGTCTCGATCAGGCGCCCCATTGCATCGAAGCGCGGCGAACGCCGATGTTCGCCGTTGATCACACAGGCCAGCTGGCCACTTTGCACATCGTACTGATAGCGGGTAACCCGTCCGTCGAATCCGCGCTCTTCCAGCAATCGGCCCATACCATCGAACTGAAAGCGTGCCGCACTCTGATTTTCATTTTCCAGCGCGATCAACTGACCGAGTCGGTCCCAGCGATAGCGCAAGGTCTGCTCACAGGCATCCACGCGCTCGGCAATCATCCCGGCAGCGTTATAGGACCAGGTCGTGCAACGATCGAGACCATCGGAGTAAGCAAGCAATCGCCCTTCGGCGTCATATTCGAAGCGCTCCTCGCTCTTGTCCGGATGCTTGACCGACACGACTTGGCCGCTGCGGTATTGGTACTCGGTGCTCTGCCCTGCCGCATCGGTAAAGCAGACCATTTGCCCACGCTCGTCATACGCCCAGGCGCTCTTCTTGCCTGAACAGTCGACGTACTCCAGCAATTGCCCTGCGTCGTTGCAGGCTAGCGATTTCTCGCTGCCATTGGCTGCTTTTATGCCTGTTGGCAGACCTGCCTGGTTATATGCATACTCGGTCTTGTTCCCCAGCGGGTCGATCGCCTCCACCAGGTTGCCGCGATCATCGTAACCTTGACGCCACAACCCGCCTTCGGCATCAAGGATCTTGATCAACTGATCCTGATCATCAAAGGCGTAATGCGCCACGCTGTCATCGGCGCGAATGTGTTCGAGCAGGTTGCCACGCAGATCGTAGCAGTAGCGATCGACGCTGCCATCGGCGTGAACATGGCGCAGGACGTTCTTGGCTTCATCGCGAAACAGCCATTCGGAACGTCCATCGGCGTAACGAATGCGATAGGTGTAGCCGAGGGCGTCGCAGTAGTGCGAGGTCTGATTGCCAAGTGCGTCGGTGACACGTGTCAGGCGTATCCGCGGATCCCATTCCAGTTGCGTTTCGAAGCTGCCATCGTCCGCCCATTCGCGGACCGCTCGGGCTTTGGCGCCCGTTCCTTGCCATTGCAGGTTGGTGCCGCGGCCAGTGCGATCGGTGTAACGGGTCACCAGATGGTGCTGGTATTGATACGCCCAGGCTTCGCCGTTCTCGTCTTGCGCCTGGATCAGGTCGCCCAGTTCATCGTACTGATAGGCGCACAGTTGTCGCTGCGGCACACCATCGACGATTTCCCAGAGGCCGGTCAGGCGGCCGTGATCATCGATCAGGGTGCCCAAGTGCCGGTGGACCTGGCTCATGTCGCCCTGATAAGTGATCAGATCCGACAGCACCGAACGCTGACCGTGGTGATGCTCGTAGTGCAACATGATCGCGGCGCCGTTGCGCAGAACGATGCTGATCAGTTGAAAACTCTCGCCTTGCCAGACGTAGCTCTCCTGCCGTTCGAAACCACGACAGAGCAGCAACTGCTCCTCGCCACTGCGCACCAGGGTCAGTTTTTCGATGGGGTCGTAATGTGTAGTGCCCACTTTGAGCAGCGGAAAATCGATCTGGCGACCATCGGCCTCGTAAAACGCCAAACGATTGCCGACACGATCAAAACGCGTGGTGAACGGGGTGATCCAGCGAGCGCCCATCACCTCTTGATCATAGGCATCGAGGCAGGAGCAATAGGTTCGGGTCCACTCAAGCGGGAACGGTCCCGGTAACGAGAAGTCCGTGTGATCGAACGACTCGCTGCCCACGGCAAAGTTGATCCGACGACAGGTGCTGCACAACACCTTGTTCTTTTCTTCGTTGGGACGTTTATCGGCGGGGACCTCGTCCTTGCGCACCTCCAGCGCGCCTTCGCCGGCCATGTGTCTGGCCTGGCTGGTGGTCGTCGGTTTGACGTTGGCGCCCTGCCCTTGGTCATTGCGCTGACGCCAGGCCTCTACCGCCTGGGCGAGTGCCTGCAGCAGGCCGCCAATGGAGTGCGGCTGCTCGACGTTGCCGAGGCTGGTGATCCGCGCGTGCAACTCGGTTGCCAATGCCCGCAATGCGGCCACAGTGTCGAGAAGCCGTTGCCTGACCTGAGCCGCAGGCAGGGTTGGGGTGCCGCTGCTGGCCATGCCTCGACCGGCCGCTTTGCAGGCATTGGCGACAGCAGCGAAAATATTGCTGATGGTAGCCTTGGGATCGTGCAAGAACGCCTCGACCGGCACCCCGGCCTGGTGCTGGAAAGGCTTGCCATCGAGTGCAGCGTTACCGGCGCCCTCCATGCCAGTGGCGATTTCGTTGACGACGCTCGTGCCCAGGCTGGCCGCGGCGTCGATAATCTCCGGGAGTCGGGCCTGAGCCTGCGTCACGAAATCATCCAGAGTGCCTACGATATCGGCGTTCAAATGGCCAATGATGGTTTCAATCAGCGAATCGCCGAGCACTTGTTTGCCACCCTGGCTCAGCGTCTGGCGCACCAGAAACAGCGTCGGACGCAAGCTCATGCGTGCAGCTGCCATGTTTGGCGGCGCGGGCAGGATTCCAATCAGGTTGATACCCAGACTGACCCAGTCCAGAGGCTCGCGTCTTGAGTTGTCGCAGAGTCCGGTGATGTCGTTCAAGACATCGACAAGCGCCATGATGTTGCCGGCGGTGGGCAGTGCACCGGCCTGCGTCTTGATGCGCTCGAGCGTCACTTGATCGCCGCTGTTTGCCCTGAGCCAGGCATCGAACCGGGCGGCGCTGCGCCCGACATCTTCGACCTGAATCAGATTCAGTGGAACCACCGCGACTTGCGGCTGAGACAGATCGGGTGTGGCGCTCTCGGTCGATGCGAACATTCCATTGTTCCTCGTACGAGGCAGTCCATAGGGACGCCAGTGCGCAAAAAACAACCAAAAGTCGTGCCAGCCATCATATGGCCATTAGTTATCAAGAACTTGAGCCCGATCGGTAGAAGCAGTCAGCCTCACACCGCGCCAGACTGGCTCAAAGTGCGCAAGAAGTTGCGCAGTACTGCGCAACTTCTTGCGCACTTGGCTGTAAGGTGCAGCCTAGAGCTTCAGCATCCTTCCTGCATGGCACGGATCGAACGTCAACTGCGCAACTTCTTGCGCAATCGCATTCCGATGGCGGGATCCCGACCCACTCTCTCCACCCGCCACGCTCAGCAATAATTTCACGGCGATTCTGCTAAGGTCATGCCTGTCTATCTGACCGCTCATGCAACTGTTTCAGGACTACCCAATATGCCTACGGATCAGCTCGCTCCGGAACCGCAAGCCATCTGCAACCCGATCACCAGCAGCGCGATCTTTATCGTCGCCACGCTGCTGCCCGGGATCGACGCCGCCAGTCAAGTGCGCGGCTGGTGCGGCGACATCGCCGCCCTTACCCGCTCGGTCGGCAAACGCGTGCCCAATGGCAATCTGTCGTGTGTCTGCGGCTTCAGCGCCAGCGCCTGGGACGCCCTGTTCGGCAGCCCTCGCCCGGCGTCGCTGCATCCGTTCCGGGAGTTCGGCGTCGAGGGCCGCCGCGCGGTGGCGACTCCGGGGGACATCCTGCTGCACATCCGTGCCGACCAGATGGATCTGTGTTTCGAACTGGCGACCCAGTTGTGCAGTGCACTCAATGGCGCGATCACCGTAGTGGATGAGGTGCAGGGTTTCCGCTACTTCGACATGCGCAGCATCATCGGTTTCGTCGATGGCACCGAGAATCCGGTGGGACGCAAGGCTGACCACTTCACCCTGATCGGTAATGAAGATCCGGCGTTCGAATCCGGCAGTTATGTGCTGGTGCAGAAGTACCTGCACAAGATGGAGGCGTGGAATGCGTTGAGCGTCGAGGCTCAGGAGAAGGTGATCGGCCGCACCAAGCTGGCCGACATCGAACTCGGTGAAGAAGTGAAGCCGAGCAATTCCCACAGCGCCCTGACCACCATCACCAAAGACGGCCAGGAGCAGAAGATCCTGCGCGACAACATGCCGTTCGGCCGCCCGGGGGCTGGTGAATTCGGCACCTATTTCATTGGTTACGCGCGCTCGCCGGAACCGATCGAGCAGATGCTGGAGAACATGTTTGTCGGCAACCCCGTCGGCAACTACGACCGTTTGCTGGACTTCAGCACGGCGGTCACCGGGGGTCTGTTCTTTGTGCCGTCAGCCGACCTGCTCGAAGAGCTGGCGGAGCGCGAGCCCGCGCAGGCGTGACACCGTAGCGCCACGCCCGCCCGTCACTCAGTGTGGCGCGCGCGGGATGGTTTTCAGCAGGTCTTCCGGGCTGATGTGGCCGACCACGCTGCCCGGTTGCGGCATGTTGAGGATGTGGCCTTTCATCTTGCCGATGATGTGCATCTCGCACGGCTTGCAGTCGAACTTCAGGGTCAGCACTTCGTCGCCGTGAATCAGCTGCATCGGCGCGACTTTGGTGCGCACGCCAGTTACGCCCTTGGCCTGTTTCGGACACAGGTTGAACGAGAAACGCAGGCAGTGCTTGGTGATCATCACCGGCACTTCACCGGCCTCTTCGTGGGCCTCGTACGCCGCATCGATCAACTTCACCCCGTGACGGTGATAGAAGTCGCGCGCCTTCTGGTTGTAGACGTTGGCCAGGAACGACAGGTGCGACTCCGGGTACACCGGCGGCGGCGTGGTTTCGGCCTTGCGGCTGCCACGCGGATGCGCCGCGACGCGGGCGGCGGTCAGGGCTTCGATGACTTCGCGGCGCAAGGCCTTGAGCTGCGAATTCGGAATGAAGAACGCCTGCGGCGCATCGAGCTTGATGTCGGTGGCGTGGTACTGGGTGGTGCCGAGCTGGCCGAGCAGATCCTGCAATTGCTCCAGCGCCTGTTCCGGCTTGTTGGCGACACCGAAAGGACCGTTGAGGGTCACGCTGGCACTGATGCCCTCTTCACTGGTGGCGGTCACTTCCAGCTGTTCTTCACGCAGACGCGCGACCCAGCTCAGGGCCACCCGACGCTCCGCGGAGGTCTTCTGCAGTGCCTGTTGCCAGTTGTGGTCGAGGTTGCGATTCAGTGGGTGGTTCGGGCGCAGCTTGTACAGGCCTTCGGGCATTTCGTTCGGCTCGACGCGGTAGCGATAACGCTTCTCGCCGTCTTCTTCGAACTCGCCTTTCGGCTCGGCGATGTTGGCGCGGAAACCCACGACTTCACGCTTGACCAGCACGTTGAGGCCATCGCCGTTGGACAGCGGCTCCTGCGTCACCACCTGCAGGTCACGCTTGCCGACTTTCTCGACGGTGCCGACTGGCAGACCGGTGAAGGTCGGCGAGTCGAACGCGCCGATGTCGATCTTGCGATCGGTGACGAAGTAGTCGGTGCTGCCACGGTGGAAAGTCTTTTCCGGGTCCGGCAGGAAGAAGTGCGCGGTGCGGCCGCTGGAAGCGCGGGCCAGGTCCGGGCGGTCTTCCAGTACGTCGTCGAGGCGCTGGCGGTAGTAGGCAGTGATGTTCTTCACATAACCCATGTCCTTGTAGCGACCTTCGATCTTGAACGAGCGCACACCGTCTTCGACCAGCGCGCGGATGTTGGCGCTCTGGTTGTTGTCCTTCATCGACAGCAGGTGTTTTTCGTAGGCGATCACCCCACCCTTTTCGTCTTTCAGGGTGTACGGCAAACGGCAGGCTTGGGAGCAGTCGCCACGGTTGGCGCTGCGCCCGGTCTGCGCGTGGGAAATGTTGCACTGCCCGGAGAACGCCACGCACAGGGCGCCGTGGATGAAGAACTCGATAGCGGCATCGGTTTCGTCGGCGATGGCGCGGATTTCTTTGAGGTTCAGCTCACGGGCCAGCACCAGTTGCGAAAAACCGGCCTGATCGAGGAACTTCGCCCGCTCAAGGGTGCGGATGTCGGTCTGGGTACTGGCATGCAGCTCGATCGGCGGAATGTCCAGCTCCATCACGCCCAGGTCCTGGACGATCAGCGCGTCGACACCGGCGTCGTACAACTGGTGGATCAGCTTGCGCGCCGGCTCCAGTTCGTTGTCGTGCAGGATGGTGTTGATGGTGGTGAAAATGCGCGCGTGATAACGGCGGGCAAA